>Ga0335078_10000333_pt1 | contig 75522 bp, 76 predicted proteins | sample Lox_Sample_32_FD_206711 | JGI IMG/M metagenome (GOLD analysis project Ga0335078, IMG submission 206711) | Soil microbial communities from Loxahatchee National Wildlife Refuge, Florida, United States - Lox_Sample_3.2 | ecosystem: Environmental > Terrestrial > Soil > Wetlands | place: USA...
TCCCCGCCCGTGAACTGACGGACCTTCGAGCCCCGGCGGCCGCCGGGAGGGTCAACGGGAGTTGACGGCGAGATGAAGGGAGCCCGGGCGGCTCCTTTTCTTGGAACGGGCATGCAAAGCACCCCCCGCACGATCGTTCACCTTCTCCCCACCGGCGTGGAGGGCACGGCGGCGCTCCGCAACGGGAGCGAGGTCCTGGTCCGCGCGGCCCAGCCGCGCGACCGGGAACTGGTCGAGGTGTTCGCCCAGGGACTCTCGCGCGACGCCCTCCGACTGCGGTTCTTCACCGTCACCCGTCCGGAGTCGGTTCCCGGGGAGGTCCTGACCCCCGGGACGGTCGGCGACCGGCTCTCCTTGCTCATCTTCCGGCAGGACGGACCGGACCTGCACATCATCGGCCACGGGGAGTACGTGCGCGTCGGCCCGGGGTCCCCCACCGCCGAGATTGCCTTCCTCGTCGCGGACGGGTACCGCCACCTCGGGGTGGCGACGCTCCTCCTCCGCCGCCTGGCCCGAGCCGCTCGCGTCTTCGGGATCCGTGAGTTCCTCGCGGAAGTGCTCCCCGAGAACCCCGACATGATCGAGGTGTTCCGAAGCTCCGGCTTCGACCCACAGCTGCGGTGGTCCGGACGGACCTGCCTGGTCACCGTCTCGCTCCTCGGGAGTACCGGGCCGGCTCCGTCCACGTTGGGCGGGGCACTGGTACGCTTCGGGCCCGGGGAGCTCCGGGCGTAGGCTCGGCGCCGGTACGATCCCGGGGGAGTTGAATCTCCAGCGTCCAGCTGGAGCGCAGCAATCTCGCATCCAGGCGCGTGTTAGGGCGGGGCCGTCGCACCGCCCGAGGTGGGCCGGAGCCTCTTGCCGAGCAGGACCTCGCCCCAGACGACCCGCATGCGGCTGCGGAGGCCCCAGGCGCCCAGCCCGCCCTCCTTGTAGCCGAGCTCCTTCCGCTCGACCGTTCGGAACCCCCGGGACCGGAAGAGCTCGAGCGAGGCGACGTTGTCCTCTTCGGCGGCGGCGTACACCACCTCCACCCCGAGCCGGTCGAACCGGGAGAGGGCGTCGTCGAGCAGGAGCCGTCCCAGCCCGTGCCGTCGATGGCGCGCGGCGACTGCGAGGTAGTAGACGTAGCCGACCTCGGGGACGAACCGCTCGAGCATCGAGACCCCGGCGACCTCCCCGCCCAGCACGGCCGCCCGCACCTCGCCGGCCTCGCGGAGGGTCCGCTTGGCGTGCCAGCGGTAGATCCCCTCGAACGAGTCGACGATCACCGGGACGGCCCGTTCGCGGTCCTCCCCGACGAGGTCGATCAGCTCTGCGGACGGCGGGTTCGGCAACGGCGCTCGAGCCGGTTCCTAGCCGCCGCCCCCACATGACGGTCGCTGCTGGAGAAGAAGGGGTCGTCGCCCGGAACCCTAAGATAGTGTGCGCCGTCGTCCCGTCGCTGGGCGGGCCCTCCCCGGCCAAGGACACGCAGTGAACGCACCGAGCCCGCAGATCCCCCTGTGGCCGCGCCGCATCTTTTTCGCGGCGTGGTCGGTCGCGGCGGTGGTGATCGTCGTGCTCCTGGTCGCGTTCGCCGGGCACCCGATCTCCGGGGGAACCACCAATCAGGCCTCGTACGTCGGTTCGAAAGTGCCCACGTGGACCAACTTCACGTTCCTCATCTCCGAGTCGATCGCGCTCTACCAGCTCAACCTCACCGGCACCTCGCCAACCGACAACGTCACGATCCTGATCTTCGGGAACTGGTCGGCCAGCTCCTCCACCTCGGTCGAGACGACTGTCGGAGGCGTCTCCCCGGCATGCCCCTTCCCTTGGGGGTGCTACGGGGCGGCGGGATCGTATTCGGGAACGATCAACACGGCGCTCACGATCCCGACGGACCCCTCGAGCCACCTCGGGGTGCCGGAGCTGACCGTGGACCTGGTCTTCTGGGCGCTGAGCACCGACACCGTGACCGCGACCTCACCGATCTACGCCACGACGGCTCTCTGAGCGGGCCCCTCGGCGATGCACACGACCGGTGAGTCGGGGTTTTAGTAGTCCCGTCCCATCGACGTTCCATGCAAGAGAACGCCCGTCCCGAGCACATGGGCATATCGTCGATAGTCTCCCAAACCGGGCGCGCCCTCCGCCGGCGGATCATCGCGTCGATCCTCGCGCCCGTGGCCTGGCTGAGCCTGACGCTGCTCTACGTCGGCTTCTGGGCCCACGGGTTCTCGCTCTTTCAGAGCATCATCGTGGTGATCGTCTCGATCCTGGTCCTGTTCGCGGTGATGGCGGTCGTCTGGGTCTCCTTCGGGTTCCGGGAGGCGCGCCGCTGGTGGGACTGGGACACCTAGACGACGGTGGGGAGTGCCCTCCCGCTCGGGGACGACCTCGAATCCGGACAGTTTAAGACCTTCCGCGCCCACCTCGACGCCGTCATGGGGCGTCGGCTTTCCCTCGGGATCGTTTTCGGACTGATCGTACTCCTAGTGCTTTCGTTCCCCCCGCCGGGCGCCTCGGCGGCTCACTCCCCACCTTCCGTCGCCTCCTCCGCCCCTTCCCTAGCCACCCCGGCAAGCCCCTCCGCCCTCTCCCCCGCCAGCCTCCCGACCCCCCTGGCGGCGCCTCCGAACCCGTTCTCCACGGGGATGCCGATCTCGCTCGCGCTCGGTGCGCCGAGCCTGACCGGCTCCTATTCGACCCTCGGACCCGTCAACGACTCCGCGTTCCAGGCCTCGCCCGAGTACGCCACCGAGGACGCTTCGGGCGACGTCTGGGTCCCCGACTTCGCCGGGAACCGGGTCCTCGAGTTCCCCGCACCGGTCTCCACCGGGGAGGCCGCGAGCGTCGTGATCGGTCAGAGCAGCTTCGGTCGGAGCCAGCCCGGCACCAGCGACACCAACCTCACCAACCCGGCCGCCGTGACGCTGGACTCCCAGGGAGACCTCTGGGTTGCCGACTGGGGCAACCAGCGCGTGCTCGAGTTCACGCCCCCGTTCACGACCGGGATGGCCGCCTCCCTCGTCCTCGGGCAGAGCGACTTCTCCGGTAACGAGCTCGGGACCTCCGACGTCAACGTGAGCTACCCCACGGGGCTCGCCTTCGACCCCTCCGGGGACCTCTGGGTCGCCGACCAGGGGAACGACCGCGTCCTCGAGTTCGTCCCTCCGTTCTCGAGCGGGATGGCCGCCTCCCTCGTCCTCGGCCAGACCAGCTTTACCGGCAACCAGGGCGGCACGACGGACGTCAACCTGAGCTCGCCCATCGACGTCGCGGCCACCGGGTCGACCGTCTGGGTCGCCGACTGGGCGAACAACCGGGTGGTCGGGTTCGCCTCGTCGTTCGCGACGGGCGAGGCGGCGAGCTACCTGATCGGCCAATCCTCCTTCACGACGACGACCTCGACCGGGCCGGGCGCTACCGTGGACCCCTACAGCGTCTCGGTGGACCCGCGGGGCAACCTCTGGGTCTCCGACTCGGGAGACAACCGCGTGGTCGAGTTCCTCCCGCCGTTCTCCACCTTCAAGGACCCGGCGGTCGCCCTGGGCCAGTCGGACCTCACCGGCAACCAGGCGGGCCTCTCCGCGGTCAACCTGAGCACGCCGTTCGGCGCTGAGGTCGGTCCGAACGGTGGCCTGTGGGTGAGCGACCTCGGGAACAACCGGGTGGTCGAGTACCTGCCCACGACGTACACGCTCACCGTCTCCGAGACGGGGCTGCCCGCCGGCACCTCCTGGTCGGCGAAGCTGAACAACGTCACCATGACCGGCACCGGCCCGCTCCAGTTCACCGACATCAACGGCACCTACCCCCTCTACATCCCGCCCATCGCCGGCTACACGGCCGACCCCGCCTACTCGCAGGTCCCGTTGAACGGCACGACCGCCGTCACGATCGCGTTCAGCGCGGCGGCCCCGAACCCGTACTCGAGCGGCCTCCCCGCGACGGTCGTGCTCGGGGAACCGGGGTTCTACTCGGGGGCCCTGCCGACCGCTGCGAACGCCTCGAACCTCGGCGGCAACAACTACGCCGCGGCGTTCGACTCGAGCGGCGACCTGTGGGTGACGGACTGGACGTTCGACCGGGTCCTCGAGTACGTGCCCCCGTTCTCGAACGGGATGGCGGCGAGCCTCGTTCTCGGCCAATCGAGCTTCACCGGCACCTTCCCCGGCACGTCGGCGACCAACCTCTCGCGGCCGGACGGGATCGCCTTCGACGCCCAGGGCGACCTCTGGGTGTCGGACTTCGGCAACAACCGGGTCCTCGAGTTCGTTCCCCCGTTCACGACCGGGGAGGCCGCGAGCGTGGTCCTCGGGCAGAGCTCGTTCACGGGCCACCTCGGCAGCGCGACCGCGACCAACCTCACGGAGCCCGCGGGGCTCGGCTTCTCCGGCGGGACCCTCTGGGTCGCCGACTACGACAACAACCGCGTGGTGGGCTACCCGGCCCCTCAGACGACCGGTGAGGCGGCCACGCTCGTCCTCGGACAGTCGGACCTCACCGGGTACCTCCCCGCCCTCTCGGCCACCAACCTCAGCGACCCGGCCTGGGTCACCTTCGACTCCCGCGGGAATGCCTGGATCGCGGACTACGGGAACGACCGAGCGCTCGAGTTCCCCGCGCCGCTGTCGACCGGCGAGGCGGCGACGTTGGTCCTCGGGCAGGAGAACTTCACCCTCGACAACGCGACCGGCCCGAACGCCCTCTCGGGCCCCAACGGAGTCCTCGTCGACTCCGCCGGCAGCGTCTGGGTGGCGGACAGCGGCGACAACCGGGTCGTCGAGTTCCTCGGGCCGACGTTCGCGAGCTTCCAGGCGCCGGTACTGGCGCTGGGGCAGGGGAACACGTCGACCACCTTCGCGAGCCTCGGGCCGAGCGGCCTCAACTACCCCGCCGCCGTGCTCCAGGACCCGCACGGCAACCTCTGGGTATGCGACCTCGGGAACAACCGGGTCCTCGGCTACATCCCCTCCCAGTACACCCTGCGGTTCACCGTCAACGGCCTCCCTACCAGCACGGCGTGGGCGCTGGTCCTGGACGGGGTCACCCACTCCGGCCTCAGCGGGCCCGCCGGTTTCTCCGAGGAGAACGGAAGCTACTCCTGGAGCGTCCCGACGGTTTCGGGCTACCTCCTGACCCCCAACTCGGGGACCACCACCGTCAACGGAGGGGACGTCACGGTCGCCCTCACGGTCACGCAGGTGACCTACCACGTGACGTTCCAGGCGGTCGGACTGAACGCGACCGCGAGCTGGTCGGTCACGATCGGAAGCTCCACGCTGACCGGCGTGGGGTCCGGGTCGATCGTGTTCAACCTGCCGAACGGGTCGTACACGTACACCGTCGGGAGCATCAGCGGCTACACCATCTCGAACGGGACGGGCCCGCTGCAGATCCAGGGGGCCGGGCAGACCGTGACGGTGACGTTCCACGCGAACGGCTCCGGCGGCTCCTCTCCGCTCGGGCTGAGCACGATCCTGATCATCGCCATCGTCGTGCTGGTCGTCGCGGCGGTCCTCGCGGTGCTCCTGATGCGTCGTCGGCGCAAAGCAGGGCCGCCCCCGCCGGTCCAGTGGAGTCCTCCGTCGGCCGGGACGCCGACGCCTCCGCCCGGGGCGGTCGCGCCCCCGGCGCCACCGCCCTCCGGTGGGGGCCCTCCGCCCGGCGCGATGCGCTGAACGCCGTCTCCTGGTCGAACCTCTTCCCCGCGCCCGGAGGGCCGTCCGAAGCCGATGAGCGGTTAAGAGTCGCCGCATGCTAGTGACCCTCGGATGACCGGGCCGTCGCGCACGTTCGACGCACCGACCGACCGGCTCGAGGCCGCGATCGCCCGAGCCGGACTCACGGGGGTCACCGTAAAGCAGCTCGTCGCGACGACCCGTCTCCCCGTCGACCAGGTCCACCAGGGCCTCGACCGCCTCGCTGCGGCTCGATCGATCGCTCGCCACGGCCGGGGCCTCTGGGCCTTGAGCCGCTACGAGTCGGACCGGCCTCCGCCCTCCTCGTTCCGCGGCCCGGCCTGGTACGTCGCCGAGTTCGAGCGGGAGTTCGGCCTCCGCGTCGGCGGGGCCCCGACCGAGATCCAGTCCGGTGGGAACGACCGGCGCCCGGTGCATCGCTGGTGGCCGTACGTCCAGGGGTTCTCCGCCGGGTTCGTCGAGAGCACCTGCCGCCGGTACGGCGTCGGCCCCGGGACCACTGTGCTCGACCCGTTCTGCGGGAGCGGCACCGTGCCGACCACCGCGCGAGCGCTGGGCGCGCGCGGGGTCGGCGTCGACCTGATGCCGATCGCCGCGTTCGTCGCCCGGGCGAAGGGCGAGTGGGACGTCGACCCGCGCGAGTTCTGGGAGCAGGCGGAGCGGGTGCTGCGTCGGCGGGCTCGCGGGACGCTCCAGCCCCCGTTCCTTCGCGAGACGCGTCGTCAGTTCGACCCGGCGGTCCTCCGCTCCCTCCTCCGGCTCAAGGAGAGCGTCTGGGCGACGCCCGACGGCGGCGCCGGCACCCTCCTCCGGCTGGCGTTCGCGAGCATCCTGATCGACTCGAGCCACCTGAAGCGGGCGCCGTGCCTCGGCTACACGACCAAGGTCGGCCTCGACGGGGAGACGCCGTACCGGCTCTTTCGCGAGCGCACGCAGGCGATCCGAGAGGACCTGGTGACCCTCCAGAACGACCGGGCGAGCTGGGGGCCCCGGCCCGAGATCCACGGGGAGAGCTCGGCCTCGGTCGTCCTAGAGGAGAACTCGGTCGACCTGTCGGTCACGAGCCCGCCGTACGTCAACGGCATGGACTACGTGATGAACTACAAGATCGACCTAGCCTGGATGGACTTCGTCCGGTCGTACGACGAGCTCGCGAAGCTCCGGGGGGCGATGGTCGCCTGCGACAACATCCCCCGCTCCGTCGCCGCCGACCATCGACCGTCCGCGGCCGTCCGTTCCGACCGGTGGCTCACGTCGATCGTGCGGGCGATCGAGCGGAACGTCCGCTCGAAGGGCTCCTACCGCCGGCACGACATGGCCGCGGTCGTGGCGAAGTACTTCGACGATCTTGTGCCCGTGATCTCCGCCGTGCATCGCGCCCTCCGCCCCGGGGCGCGGTTCGTGGTCGTCAACGGCGACTCGCTCATGGCCGGCACGTACGTCCCCGGGGACCTCCTCTTCGCGCGCCTGGCCGCGGGAGCGGGCTTCGAGGTTGAGTCGTTCGAGGTCGCCCGCTCGCGCCGCTCGGGCCAGCGACGCGGCTTCCGACTCCGTGAGTCGGTCCTCACCCTGCGCAAGCCCGCCGCCCTGGGGTAAACCGGACTCCGACGAGCGCGCCGGCCGCGAGGAGAAATACAACCCTGGGGTAAGCCCCGACGCTCGATGCCGCTCGACGCCGTGCCCCGGGACTTCGACACCATCGCCCCCGCCTACGACGCGACGCGCGACCCGATCGACGCCCCGACGCTGGAGGAGATGGGACGGGTGCTGCGAGAGCAGCGGGTCCACCGACTGCTCGAGGTGGGGGTCGGAACCGGCCGGGTCGCCCTCCCGCTCGAGACGGCGGGGTTCGACGTCACGGGCGTCGACGCCTCCCGCGGCATGCTCGCTCATGCGCGCACGAAGGGTCTCGTGCGGCTGGTGCGGGGTAGCGCCTACCGGCTGCCGTTCGCCCCCGCGTCGGTGGACGCGAGCCTCCTGGTCCACGTCCTACATCTCCTCAACGAGCCCGCCCGGGCGTTGAAGGAGGCGACCCGTGTCGGGCGGCTCGGTGCGTTCGCCCTCGTCCACCCCGGCACCGGGGAGGAGGCGCGGCCCTCACCGGCGCGGGAGGCCGGCCGGCGGGTCGTCTACCGGATCCTCGCGGAACGCGGATACCCCTTCCCGAGGAGCGCGATGGGAGGCCCCCCGGTCCGCGAGCGGGCGGTCCTGGCCCAGATCCCTCCCGACCGGATGACGGTCGTCAGCGACCGGGTGGTGACGGAGCCGCTCGCCCGGCGGTTGGACATGCTTGCCCGGGGGGCGAGCCGGCACACGATGCACATCCCCCCCGAGGAGCTTCGGCGGGCGGTTGACGCGGCGAGGGCCGAGGTCGGGGACCGGACCGTGACGTACCGCCGGGTCGAGGCGCTCGCCGTCTGGTCCGCGGAGGGGCTGGCGGCCCGTTCACCGGATCCGGCGACGGTCTAGCGCGCGAACCGGTGCTCCATGACGTACGGGAGTACTCCTCCCGCACGGTAGTAATCGACCTCGGTCGCGTTGTGGAGGCGGACGTCGAGGAGGAAGGTGCGGGTCGCTCCGGAAGAGTCGGTCGCCCGGAGCTCGACCGAGGCACCGGGCCCGAGCTCCTGTCCCGGCGGTAGTCGCAGGTCGAACGACTCCCGGCCCGAGAGCCCGAACTTCGCCCACGAGTCGCCCGGGCGGTAGGAAAGCGGGAGGACCCCCATCTCGATCAGGTTGGTCCGGTGGATCCGTTCGAAGCTCTCCGCGACGACCGCGCCGACGCCGAGCAACCGCGGGCCCTTCGCGGCCCAGTCCCGGGAGCTTCCCTGTCCGTAGCTCTTCCCGGCGAAGACGAGGAGCGGGGTCCCCTCGGCCCGGTACCGCTGGGCGGCGTCGAAGACCGTCATCTCCGTCCCCTCGGGCAGGTGGAGGGTGAACCCTCCCTCCTTCGGCTTGACGAGGTCGTTCTTCAGCCGGACGTTGGCGAAGGTGCCTCGCACGAGGACCTCGTGGTGGCCTCGGCGGGCGCCGTACGTGTTGAACTCGGCCCGGGGGACCCCTCGCGACTCGAGATACCGGCCGGCGGGAGTGTCCTCCGGGATCTCTCCCGCGGGAGAGATGTGGTCCGTGGTGACCCGGTCCCCCAGGATCAGGAGCGCGCGAGCGCCGCGCACCAGCTCCCCGTTCCGGGGGAGCCAGGGAGGCGGGAGCTCGAGGTACGGCGCCTCGGCGAGGTACGTCGACTCCGGGGCCCAGGCGTACCGGGCCCCGACCGGTGGGTGAAGCGACTCCCAATGCGTGTCGCCGACCTCGATCGCGGCGTACTTCTCCCGGAACATCGAGGGAGCCAGGCTCGCCTCGACCAGACGTCGCACCTCCTCGGCAGAGGGCCAGAGGTCGCGAAGGTACACCGGGCTGCCGTCGGGGCGATGGCCGAGGGGCTCCTCGGTGAGGTTGACGTTCATCCGCCCGGCGAGCGCGTAGGCGACGACCAGCATCGGGGAGGCGAGGTAGTTCGCGCGCACCTGGTTCTGGATCCGCGCCTCGAAGTTGCGGTTCCCGCTCAGGACCGCCGCGACGTACAGGTCGCGCTCCTGGACCTGCTGGGAGACCGCCGGAGGGAGCGGCCCGGAGTTGCCGATGCAGGTCGTGCACCCGTATCCCACGAGGGCGAACCCGAGGTCGGCGAGCGGCTGCATGAGGCCCGCCTTCTCGAGGTAGGCCGTCACGACCTTCGAGCCAGGGGCCAGCGAGGTCTTCACGTGCGGAGGGACGCGCAGGCCGGCAGCCAGCGCGCTGCGCGCGATCAACCCGGCCCCGACCATCACGCTCGGGTTGGACGTGTTGGTGCAGCTCGTGATCGCGGCGATCACCACGGACCCATCGTCGACCGGGGGGTCGCGCTCGGCCGCGACCCCGCCGACCGGTCCGGGGTGGCCCTTCCGGTAGCCCGCGAGCGAGGTCGCGAACGAGGCCGGCGCGTCGGAGAGCGCGACGCTCTCCTCGGGGTTCCGGGGCCCCGAGATCGTGGGCACGACGCTCCCGAGGTCGAGGCGGACCACGCGGTCGTAATCGATGGACCCCACCGGCGGGGACCCCCAGAGGCCGGTCGCCCGCGCGTAGGCCTCGACCGTATCGATGTGCGCCGGCTCGCGGCCGGTCGCGCGCAGGTAGGCGATCGTCGCCTCGTCGATGGGGAACAGCGCCGCCGTCGCGCCGTACTCCGGGCACATGTTCGAGATCGTCGCGCGGTCAGGGACGGAGAGGGCGGTCACGCCCGGGCCGCAGAACTCGACGAACTGGTCGACGACCCCGGTCTCCCGCAGGAGTCGCGTGACGGTCAACACGAGGTCGGTCGCGGTCGCCCCCGCCGCGAGAGTACCGCTCAGCTCCACGCCGACGACCACCGGTCGGGGAAGGGTGTACGGCTCCCCCAGCATCACCGCCTCCGCCTCGATGCCCCCGACTCCCCAGCCGAGCACGGAGACGCCGTTGACCATCGTCGTGTGCGAGTCGGTCCCGAGGAGGGTGTCCGGGAAGGCGACGGCCTCGACGCCCTGCCCGCGGAGGACAACGACCTGCGAGAGGTACTCGAGGTTCACCTGGTGACAGATCCCGTTGCCCGGCGGCACGATGTGGTAGTTCGAGTAGGCGGTCTTCGCCCACTGGAGGAAGCGGTACCGCTCGTGGTTCCGCTCGTACTCCTTGTCGAGGTTGATGAGGAGCGAGCGGGGGGAGCCGTAGCTGTCGACCTGGACCGAGTGGTCGACGATGAGGTGCACCGGCACGAGCGGATTGACGCGCTCGGGCGGAAGGCCGCGGGCGACCGCCGCCCCGCGCAGCGTCGCGAGGTCGACGATCACCGGCACCCCCGTGAAGTCCTGGAGCAGGATCCGTTCGGGAAAGTAGCGGAATTCCACGGTCTCGCTCACAGCGGCGCCGTTCGCGAGCGCGACGAGCGGCTCGAGCTCCGCCCGGGCGGGGTCGAAGTGGCGCACGACGTTCTCGAGGATCACCCGGATCGTCCGGGGCCGACGCGCCCACTGCGCCGGGTCGACCCCGGGCACGCGGTCGACCCGGTAGATCCGGGCCGAGCTGGTTCCGAGAGGGACGGACTCGGCGACGTGGAGAGGGTCGGGGGGGGTCATGCGGGGACCAGCGCGCTCGACCACTTGGGCATTTGGGGGGTTCGCTACGGGGCCAGCGGCCGCGACCGGCTCCAGGTGAGCGCGACCGGACTCCCCATCGGGGGCGGCTCGAACGGCTCGGCGGAGCGCCACTCGACGCGCTCGTCGGCCGGTCCGCGGAGGATGACGAGCGCCTCGCGGCCGACCGTCCCTGCCGCCACGACCGTCCAGAGGCGTGGGGCCGACGGCGAGGGGTCCAACGCGAGCTCGGCCGGGAGCACCGCGACCGGGCCGTCGGGACCGGAGAGCACGTTGTAGCCGAGGAAGCGGGCGGCCCGGACCGTCCGCGGCGACTCGAAGACCGCGGACGGGGTACCCCAGGTCTCGAGGGCCCCGTCGAACAGGAGACCGACCCGGTCGCCGAGGAAGAACCCCTCCTCGCGGTCGTGGGTGACGTGGACCGCACTTGTCTGCGAGGTTCGCAGCGCGTGGCGGAACTCGGCCCGCAGCTCGGCCTTCCCCTCGACGTCGATCGACGCGAACGGTTCGTCGAGGAGGACCACCCGCGGACGGGCGGCCAGCGTCCGCGCGAGGGCGACCTTCTGCCGTTCTCCCCCGGAGAGGGTCTCGGGGCTCCGGTCCTCCAACCCGTCGAGGTGCAGGAGGGTGACGAGCTGGCCGACCTCCTGGTCGATCTCGCTGCGGGGCCGGCGCTGGAGGAGCGGGGCGTAGGCGATGTTCTCGAAGACCGTCCGGTGCGGGAAGAGCGCCGGGTCCTGGAACATCAGGGCGATCCCGCGCCGATGGGGAGGGACCCCCGCGAGGTCCCTTCCCGCAAGCCGGACCCGGCCGGCGGTGAGCGGTTCGAGACCGGCGAGGCAGCGAAGGAGGGTCGTCTTCCCGCTCCCGTTCGGGCCGAGGAGCACGACCAGCTCGCCCGTCCCCACCTCGAAGGAGACCGAGCGGAGCACCGGCTCCTTCTCCCAGGCCGCGGAGAGGCCTTCGACCGAGAGGAGCGGCTTAGAGCTCGACACGGCGGCCTCCGAACGAGAGGGCGAGGAACACCCCGAGGCTGATCAGCAGCAGCAGGCCGGCGGCCGCGTCCGAGAGCGGGAGCTGCCGCGTGTTCGCAAGACCGTAGAGGGCGACGGGCAGCGTGGTGTACCGGGGGGTGACGAGGAAGAACGTCGCCGTGAACTCGCCGAGGCCGAGGGCGAACGAGAGGAGGCCCGCGGTCAGCAGCCCTTGACGGACCCGGGGGAGGTCCGCGTCCAGGAACGCGAGGAACCGGGAGGCGCCGAGCGTCTGGGCCGCCTCCCGCGCATCCGGCGCGAGCCCCGAGAGCGGGATCGTCAGGGTCTGCAGGGCGAACGGCAGCGCGAGCATCGCCTGGCTCACGATCACGAGGGCCCACACCGCGCTCTCTCCACCGAGGAGCGGCCGCCAGAACGTCGCGAGAGCGAACGCCAAGACGATGGGGGAGACCAGCAGCGGCGCGAACAGGAGGAGGCCCAGGCCGGTACCCGCGCGGGCTCCCCGGAGCGCGGAGAAGGCGGCCGGGACGACGAGCAGCACCGCGATCCCGGCGGCCGCGACCGCGAACGCCATCGTGTTCCCAAGCGCCCCCGGGATCCCGATACCCAGCCGGGCCGCTGTGCTCGGGGCGAAGAGGGTCCCCCAGGCTGCCCCCGCCCCCTGGTGGCCGTAGGGCTGGACTGTGCGGTAGAGCACCGCCCCGAGGACCAAGGCGACCCCGCCGAGGACCGCGACCGTCTCGGTCGCGAGCAGGACGACCCCCAGGCTGCGGCCGGGCCGGCGCGTCGTCCCCGTGCCGCCCCGGCCTCCCGCGGGCCGGAGCCGGCGCGCGAGCAGGAGGTAGGCGAGGGTCGGCGCGAGGAAGAAGAGGACCATCGCGAGCGCGAGCAAACCGGCACCGTCGGGGTCGAGCAGGACCGTGTCGAGCGACCAGATACGGGCCTCCACGGTGTAGCAGCGGGTCCCGCAGAGGAGGAGCGGCGGGGCGAAGGAGAGCGCGGAGAAGAGGAACGTCAGGAACCCGCCGGCGGCGGCCCCCACCCAGGTCGGCCGTCCCCACGTGTCCCGGTAGGCTCGCGCCGGCGAGCCGCCGAGCGTCGCGACCGTTTCCTCGAGCTCGCGCGACGCGACCTCGCAGCCGGTCGCGGTGAGAAGGACGACCAGCGGGAGGTTGAACACGAGGTTGACCAGTACGATCCCCGGGATCCCCCGTCCAAAGAAGGAGAGCCCGGGGAGGATGCCGGTGAGAAGGCCGGCCGACCCGAAGAGGTCCTCTACGCCCAGCACGATCACGAGGCTGGGGAGCAGGAAAGGGACGAGGAGCACCGAACGGACGACCGACCGTCCCGGCCAGAGGTAGCGGCCCACGAAGACCCCGGCCGGGTAGCCGAGGGTCACCGCCAGGGCGGCCGAGAGTCCCCCCTCGAAAAGGGAGTTCGAGACCGCCTGCCGGTCGAGCGGGTTCGCGAGGACGGCGCCGAGGCCCCCCCACCCTCCCCCACTCGACAGCGAGGAGGCGAAGAGGAAGGCGACCGGGAGGAGGGCGAACAGCGCGACGAACGCGAGGATCGGCGCGAAGAGCGCCCACTCCCCCGCGGTCCGCTTCATCCGGCCCCGGTCGCGAGCTCAAGCCAGTCGGTGACCCAGCCCGGGAGGTTCGAAGCGACCTCCGCCGGCGTCGTGCCGTTGTTCAGGGCGACGATGGTGGACGGGTCGACCGCTGCGGAGAAGACGGACGGGAGGGGGACGGTCGAGTTCGCCGGGTACTCCCACTCCGTCTCGGGCAGGAGCCCCTGGACGGTCCCGCTCAGGAACCAGTTCTCGAACTGCTGGTCCAGCGCCAGATGGCGGGTCCCGCTGACGATCCCGATCCCGTAGATCGTCCGCCAGCCGTAGGCCGTCCCGTTCCACCAGGAGACGGTCGAGTTGTACTGGCCCGCCGCCCCGTTCGCGGCCGCATACGCGGGGTCGGTCGTGTAGCTCACGACCATCTGGGGCCCGTTCGGGCTGGTGAACTCGCCGAACGCGGTGCCCCAGTCGGGGGCCGGCGGGGGCAGGTTCGGCAACACCCCCGACCAGAACGCCTGCCAGTCGGTCTGGTGCAGGACCTGCTCGTAGTACTCGATCTGCCAGACGAGGAACTCCTCCCCGGTAATGTCCTGGGAGGGGTCCTCGACCAGGAGCTGGCGGGCCCAGGAGGCGTTGGCGACGAACTCGGGGAAGGAGGCCTGCTCGACCCCGCCGTGGGTCAGGTTCGCGAACGACGAGTTGTAGTCGATCCCGAGGTACCCCCACTCGTACGGGACGACCGCATCGTCGGGGGAGAGCTCCTGCACGAGCGCCGGGGAGACGTTGGCGAGCTCCGGTGGGGCATACGGGATGAGAAGGTGGTTCGCGTCGGCCTGCGGGCCGGTCAGCTCGTCCAGCCCGATGACCAGGTCGGCGCCGGGTGCGTTCTGCTGGGCGAGCAGGGTGCTCGCGAGCGTCCCCGCCGGGCACTCGACGTCGATCTTCACGTGGTGGGCGCTCTCGAACGCGCCGAAGACCTGCGACCAGGCCGGCGCCCCGCAGTCAGCCCCCCCGAGCAGGCTCGGGTAGGTGTAGATCACCAGGGTCGCCGGCTCGGAGGTCACGACCGCGTAGACGCCGAGCCCCGCGACGACCACCACCACGACGGCGGCGACCACGAGCAGGAGCCTGCGGGAGCGGCCCGGTCCGCGGAGACGGCGCCGCGACGACGACGGAGCGCTCGAACCCTCGGTCATCCCTCCGCAGGTCCGGCGGAGAGGCTGTCTATGGGCGGCATTGCGTTCCCTTCGCGGGCATTATCCCGAGCAGGTTCGTGGGGTCGACGAGGTTCCCCTCGTCCTCTCAGCCGGTGCCCAGCTCCCCCTGCGGGGGAGTCGATGGCCCCGGGGCGATTAACGCTTCCCCTCGGGGCGGGCGCCCTGCCCGGGCTCGAGCGGACGCGCGAACAGCCCCACGTCCCAGTACCGGCCGAACTTCCAGCCGACCTCGGGGAGGCGGCCGACCTCCCGGAACCCCCACCGCGTGTGGAGGGCCACGGAGGGGGGGTTAGGGAGCGCGATCACCGCGACGGCCCGGTGGAGCTTCTCCTCCGCGATCGAGTCGAAGAGCACCCGGTAGAGCCGCGAACCGAGCCCGTTCCCCACCCAGTCGGGGGAGAGGTAGACGCTCACCTCGACCGTGGTGTCGTAGGCGGGTCGGGGCCGGAACTTGCCCGTCTCCGCCCAGCCGACGACCGGACCCCCCTCCGGGGCCGCCACCCACAGGCGGTACGGGCCACCGGTGTGCTGGGCGAACCAGGCGGTCCGCTCGGAGGCCGGCGCCTGCCGGGTCTCGAACGTGCAGGCGGCGGTCGCGACGTAATGGTTGTAGATGGCGGTGATCGCCTCCAGGTCCTCCAGCCGACCCGGTCGAATCTGAACGTCCCGCACCCGGGGCGGTAGCCGCGAGCGAATATCAGCGTTCGCGCGAGCGCTCCCTCGGGGGTCCTGGGCCGCTCCGCACGGACCCCGGCCCGACCCCGCGGTCTTATACTTGCGCCGCATCGTTTGCTCGGGGGAAGACGGTCCGATGTCCGATCCGATCGAGAAGCTCCGCTTCGGGACGGAGCTCGTGAAGCGCGGCTTCGCGCGCATGCAGCAGGGCGGGGTGATCATGGACGTCACAACCGCCGACCAGGCGGCGATCGCGGAGGAGGCGGGAGCCGTCGCGGTCATGGCGCTCGAGCGGGTGCCCGCGGACATCCGGGCCGCGGGGGGCGTCGCCCGGATGGCCGACCCCGTGAAGGTCCGCGAGATCCGCGAGCGGGTCTCCATCCCGGTCATGGCCAAGTGCCGGATCGGGCACACCGCCGAGGCCCGCATTCTAGAGTCCCTGGGCGTCGACATGGTCGACGAGTCCGAGGTCCTCACGCCGGCCGACCCGTTCCACCACGTCGACAAGAAGGCGTTCACCGTGCCGTTCGTCTGCGGCGCCCGCAACCTCGGCGAAGCGCTCCGGCGCATCGACGAGGGAGCTGCGATGATCCGGACGAAGGGCGAGGCGGGGACCGGCAACGTCGTCGAGGCCGTGCGCCACATCCGCCAGATCTCCGGCGAGGTCGACGAGCTCGTGAAGCTCCCCAAGCGGGATGTCGCGGCGTGGGCGAAGAAGGAGCGCGTGACCGAGACGGTCTGCCAGGAGGTACGCTCGCTCGGACGCCTACCGGTCGTCAACTTCGCAGCCGGCGGGATCGCGACGCCGGCGGATGCGGCCCTCTGCCGCCTGCTCGGCGTCGACGGGCTGTTCGTCGGCAGCGGGATCTTCAAGTCCGAGCATCCGATGAAGGTCGCCCGGGCGATCGTGGAGGCGTCCCTCCACTACGAGGAGCCCGAGGTCCTCGCGCGCGTCTCGGCCGGCCTGGGCGAGGCGATGCGGGGGGTCGACGTGGTCACGCTGCCGCCCGAGGCCCTTCTCCAGGGGCGGGAGTCCGAGCCCCCCGTGGCGCGCCGACGGGGACCGACCGAGGCGTGAGTCCTCTCTTCCCGGGACCGGGGCTCCCGCTGGCCGTATAGCCCTCGTCCCCGTGGGGGTCGCCCGTGCGGATAGTCCAGGTCGCGCCGTTCTTCGCGCCGCACACCGGTGGGGTGGAATCCCATGTACGCAACCTCGCCCGGGAGTTCGCGCGCGAGGGCCACGACGTGACGGTCGTCACGGCCCGCTACGACCGGCACCTCCCCGTGGACGAACGCGTGGAGGGGTACCGCATCCTGCGCGCCCGCACCCTGTTCGTCGCGGCGAACACGCCGATCGACCCGGGGATGACCGGCCTGTTGCGCCGCCTCGACGCCGACGTGGTCCACCTCCACTATCCGCCCCCCCTCACCTCCTACTTCGCGACCCGGGGGCTCGCGAACCGGAAGGTCCCGGTCTGCCTCACCTACCATTGCGACCTCGAGCTCCCGGGTCGGGCCGGGCGGCTCGTCGCGGGAGCCTACCAACGGTTCTTCGTGCCGCCGACCCTGCGCCGTGTCAACCGGGTGGTCGTGCACACGCGCAGCTACGGGGTCACGTCGGCGATGCTGAGGGGCCGCGAGCTCGCCGTCATCCCCTCGGTGGTCGACCTCGAGCGGTTCCGGCCGGGGCTGGACGCGAGCCGGCTTCGCGGTGAGCTGCGTCTCGAGGGCAAGAGGGTCCTCGCGTTCACCGGGCGGCTCGTCCCGCACAAGGGCGTCAACGTGATCCTGGAGGCACTGGCCCTGCTCCCGGACGACGTCGTGCTGGTCGTGATCGGGGCGGGACCCCGGCTCCCGTCGCTCATTGGGATGGCCCGGAGGCTGGACGTCGAGGCCCGGGTGCGGTTCTGCCCGGCGGTGAGCGACGAGGAGCTTCCGCTCTTCCTCGCGCTGGCCGACATCTTCGTCTTCCCGTCGCAGAGCCGCCTCGAAGGGTTCGGCCTCGTGGTCGCCGAGGCGATGGCGATGGGGCTGCCGGTCGTGGTCGCCGACCTCCCCGGGGTCCGCGAGATCATCGAGCCCGGGGTGGAGGGACTGCTGGTCGAGCCCCTGATCGCCTCGGACCTCGCCGCGAAGGTCCGCACGATGCTCGACGACCCGGCGCTCGCGCGTCGGATGGGCGCGGCCGGACGCCGTCGGGCCGAGGCCCGCTACGGTCTCGCGACGGTCGCCGGCCAACTTCTCAGTCTGTACGAAGACCTGCGCGCAGCTGGTTGACCTGGACCTTCAGGCGCTCGGCCTCGGCCCCGGCGGCCTTCTTCCAGGTGGCGTCGGAGGCGGCGTAGAGGATCGAGCGGGAGGCGTTGATCAGGAGCGCCCGCCCCTCCGAGTCGACCCCCTCGCGCACGGCGGTGGCGAGCGACCCTCCCTGGGCCCCGATCCCGGGTACCAGGATCGGGATCTTGTTGCCGAGGGCGCTGCGCGCCGTGCGGAAGGCGTCGGCGAAGGTCGCCCCGACCACCGCCCCGACGTTCCCGTGCGCGTGGGCGAGCCGTCGGACCTCGCCGACGATCGCGAGCCACAGCGGGCCCCGCGGCGTCGGGATCTCCTGGAAGTCGACCGCCCCCGGGTTCGAGGAGTGCGCCACGACGAAGACCCCCCGGGCGGGGTCCTCGAGGAAGGGCCCGAGGGTCTCCCAGCCCAGCCACGGCGTGACGGTCACGGCGTCGAACCCGAACTCGTCGAACACTCCCATCCGGAACATCCGCATCGTGTTCGGGATGTCGTTGGCCTTCAGGTCGAGGATGCGGATGCGGCTCGGGCCGATCCGGCCCGGCAGCCGGGCGAGCGAGCGCATCCCCGCTTCCCCGAAGGCGAGGTAGCAGCCGAGCTGCATCTTGTAGGCCGCCGCGTGGTCGTACGTGGCGTCCACGATCCCGTGGAGGAAGTGGTCCAGGCGTCGGCCTGCGGGCAATCGGGTGATCGGCTTCGGGAGGAGCGCCGGGTCGGGGTCCAGTCCGACGCAGACGAGCGAGTCCCTCGCCTTCAGGATCCGGTCCACCCTGTCGATGAACCGCAGCGCCACCGAGGGCCGGTGAGCTGGCTCGGGAGAAAAGGATTGTGCGGAGGCTCGCCGCATCCTCCGCGGCGGGCGGGAGGCTTTTATCGGACCGGCCCGCTGGCGCGCCGGGTCGCTCGATGCCCGCGAATTCCTCCACCGAAGCTCCCCGGGAGGTGCGTCTTCGCGACCTCAAGCCGTCCGACTCCCCGGTCGAGTTCGTCGCCCGAATCGTCACGTGCCAGCGGCGCGAGGTGACCCGCAAGTCCGATGGGAGTCGTCGGCCCCTGCTCTCGGGTCTGCTCAGCGACGGGACCGCGACGGTCCGGTTCAGCTGGTGGGACCCGCCCCGTGAGGGGGTGGAGCGCGGGACCGTCATCCGTGCGGTCGCTCCCGAGGTCGGGGAGTACCGGGGCCGCCCCGAGGTGTCGTTCACCTGGCGCTCGCGGGTCGGCCCTGCGAGCGAGGCGGAGCTTCCGCGTCTCGACCCCGCCGAGATCCCTCGTCGGGCGCTCCGCGACCTTCGCCCCCCGGACGAAGGCTTCCGGGTCGAGGGCCGGGTGGTGCGCGTCGCCGAGCGCACCGTCTCGGTCGGGGAGGAGCGGCGGGTCGTCTTCGAGGGGCTTCTCGCGGACCGAACCGGCACCGTCTCGTTCTCCGCCTGGTCGGACTTCCGGCTCGCTCCCGGGGAGGCCGTCGAGGTCGTGGGCGGATACGTCCGGAGCTTCCGGGGAGCGGTCCAGCTCGTGCTGGACGAGCGTACGAGCGTCCGTCGCCTCGAGCGGGCCGACCTCCCCGAAGCGGCCGAGGTCCTCGAGGCCCCGCCCCGCTCGATGGCCCGGGTCGAGGAGGAGGGCGGGGGGGCCTCGGTCTCCGTGGAGGGCCGGGTCGTTGGTCTGCTCCCTCCGAGCGGCCTCGTCTACCGTTGCCCTCAGTGCCGTCGGTCGGTGCAGGGCGGGGTCTGTCGGGTGCACGGTGCCGTCACCGGCGAGCTTGACCTGCGGGCCCGGATCGTGCTCGACGACGGGACCGGTGCCGTGACGGTCAACGCCGGCCGGGCAGAGACCGAGCGTCTGTGGGGAACGACGCTGGATGCGTGCCGCGCCCGCCTTCGCGATCAGCCCGACGTCTCCGTCCTGGAAGGTGAGCTGCTCGATGCACTCCTCGGCCGACGCCTGCGGGTCCGAGGGGCCGGCTCCAAGGACGACTTCGGGGTCACGATCACGCCGGACCGGATCGACTCGGCCGAGGTCGACCTTGAGTCGACCGCGGAGGAGCTCAGCGTCCGGTTCGGGAGCACGCGCCGATGAGCTTCCGCGAGCCGGCCTGGCGCGTCACCGCCTGGGAGCTCGAGGCCTCCACCGAGGAGGAACGGGGGTCCGGGGAACGGGCCGCCTCCTACCTCGTCTCGCCGTTCGGCGGTCGATTCAACCGAGTGCTGGTCGCGGGCACGTTGTCGCCGGCCGAGGCGGTCGGACGGGAGGAGACCCAGCCGTTCTGGCGAGCCCGACTGACCGACCCGACCGGCTCGGTCGTGGTCACCGCGGGGAGCTTCCAGCCCCGGGCGATGGCCCAGCTGCGCGCCGTCACCGACGCGCGCCCCGCGCTGGTGGTGGGGAAGGTCCACCTCTACCGCGGCCGGGACGGCACCGGCTACGTCTCCCTCCGCGCCGAGGCGCTCCGGTCGGTCTCCGAGTCGGAGGAACGGGCCGTTCTCGCTGAAGTGGCCCGCCAGACGCTCGACCGCCTCGACCTGCTCGGGCGGCTCGTCGCCGAGCCGGAAGTCTCGGTCGAGGCGCTCGGTGCGGACGGGACCCCGACGCTCTGGATCCGTGCGGCGCAGGAGTCCTTGCGCCGGTATCCGTCGGCCGACCGCGGCCCGTTCCGAGCGAGCCTCGCCGCCGTCATCCGCCGGGTCGGGGGGACCACCTCGGTCGTGCCCCCGCCTCCGCCGGCTCCTACGGTCCGGGTCCGGCACGCCGCGCCCCCTCCCGCGCGGGCGCCCCCCAGTGCCGCCGAGCGAGCCGAGGAGGCGCTCGTCCTCGATCTCCTCGACCAGGTGGCGGACGCCTCGCTCGACAGCTACGCCGACCGGCGGGAACTGCTCGCCCGGGTGAGCTCGCAGGGGCTCGTCGGGACCCGCGCGGAGGAGGTCCTCACGCGCCTCGAGGAGGAGGGGGTCGTCGAGGAACCGATCGTCGGGAAGCTCCGGCTCTCGCAACGACCGTCCTAAGGCCCGAGGCCCGCTCTGCGCGGTCGGGAGCATTTATATCAGGGGCGGACTCGGGGGCGCGGGGGAATGAGGACCACCTGTCTCTCCGATTCCGTGACGAGACCTGCGACGAACTGACCCCCACCTCCCCGTCGACGCTCTGACACCATGGCAACCACCGGCCCCTCCCGCATCCTCGTGGTCGTGCTCATCGTGGTCGTGATCGCCGTCGCCGGGGCCGGCCTCTATTTCGCTCACAAGTACCTCGTGCCGCCGTCCAACGCCGGCCCGCCGACCAGCCAGGCCGGCGACAACGTCACGGTGAACTACATCGGGGAGTTCGCGAGCGGGCCCGAGACGGGCCGGGTCTTCGACACGTCGATCTACTCGGTGTACCTCGACAACGCCTCCTACCCGAAGTCCCTCGAGTTCCCCTACACGCACTCGGGGTCGGCGAGCAGCTACACGCCTCTCGGGGTCTACCTCGGCTCCTACAACGGCCAGTACACGGTCGGGAACCAGACGTTCTCGGGCGTCGTCCCGGGCTTCTGGCAGGGGATGCTCGGCATGGTCGTGAACCAGAGCCGGTGGGTGACGATCCCGGTCAACCTGGCCTACGGGCCGCTCAACCCCGCGTGCGAGGCGAGCGCCCCGCTCAGCTTCAGCACCCCCGTGCTGAACATCGTGCCGGCCGCCAACTTCTCCACGACCTACCCGGGCGCTTCCCCCACGCTCGGTGCGACCTTCGCCGACCCGGTCTACGACTGGACCGACCTCGTCTTCGCCGCCAACGCGAGCTGGGTCACGGTGGAGAGCCTGCCGACCATCGGGTTCGTCTCGCACCTGAGCGGGTGGAACGCGACGGTCACCGCGATCAACTCGACCTCCATCACGCTGCTCAACGGCATCACCGTCCAGAACTACGGCAGCCTGGTCGGCAGCTTCCCGAGCAGCCGCTCGTGCGGGGGGGTCCCGACCACCCACTTCCTGATCGCGGGCGTGAACCTGGCGAACCAGACCTACACGATGAACTGGAACTCGGAGGTCGTCGGCCAGAGCCTGGCGTTCCGGATCACGCTCGTCTCCATCGTCACGAGCTGAGCGCCGCCCGGCCCGTGCCCGTCGTTCACCCGCCGAGGGTGACCTTGCCCCGCTTCAGGAGCTCCTCGAGGTTCGCCTCGGCCGCCGAGGCGATCATGTCCTCGGTCGTCCGGTGCGCCGAGCGGGAGTAGGTGCGCATCGTGCGACGGGCCTCCTCGCGCCGGGCCCGGGACTCCCCGATCAGCTGATGGGCCTCCCGGTCGACCCCGGCCATCTCCCCGCTCACGCGGTCGATCTGCTCCATCACGGCCGCCCGGGCCTTTCCCTTCGCCCGCAGCTCGGCCACCACCCCGCCCGCGTCCACGAGGCGCGCGCGGATCGCCTCCATCTTGGCGTCCCGCTCCTTTCGGGTCGTCGTGAGCTCGAGGACGAGCCGGTCGACCTCCCCCCGGCAGGCCGTCACCCTCCCCTCCGCCTCCTTGCGGAGGCGCTCGTGCTCGGCGACGACCGCGACCCGGGCCTCGGCCTCCTTCAGCTCCTTGGTCCGCTCGCGCAGGCGGAGGATCAGCGCCTTCTCGTCGTCCAGGCTGAGCACCGAGGTCTGCTGGCGGTGCTCCATCTCCGCGATCTCCCGCTTCAGCTGCGCGGGACGGAGCCGGTCGGTCGGGGGGAAGCCGGCTCGGAGCTCGCGGAGCCCGGCAACGGCCGCCTCCAGGTGTCGGCGGGCCGCCTCGAGCGCCTTGCGGGTGGCGACGAGCCGGTGGCCGAGCTCCCCGTGCTCCGCGTACATCTGTTCGACCTCCGCCTGCGGGGCCTGGCGACGGTCGTAGAGCGCCTTCTGCTCGCCCGAGAGGCGGCGCATCTCGTCGATCAGGGCCCGGCGCTTGTCCTCGAGGGAGCGGAACTTCGACTCGAGCTCCCGGAGGCGGGTCCGGGTCGCGGCTTCCCGTTCCTCCCCCTCCTCGGAGAGCATCGAGCGCGACGGCACGTCCGGCCGGAGGCATCGGACCCCAGAAAAGCCCTTCCGGGGTCGTCCAACCGACCCCCTCAGGGGCGGCGGTCGGCGACGAACCAGAAGTGGAGGTCCGCGGCCAGCTCGGCCGCCACCCGCTCGAAGCCGGTCCGGGTCCACCGGTCCAGGGTCTCGGGGCGGAAGTACCGGTACGGAGGGAGCGGCCCCGACCCCCCCGGCGGGGGAAGGCGACGCCAGACGTCGGGGGCGACCTCCTCCCCATGGCCTGCCGCTGGGTCGGTCACGGAGCGGACCGCGTAGAGGTGGAGGCCGCCGGGCCGCAGCACGCGCCGGACCTCCCGGAACACGGTGGCGAGCTCCGCGTCCGAGAGCATCATGTAGACGGCGTGGGAATACACGACGTCCCAGGAGCCATCCCGCCCGGACTGGAGGGCGCTCACGGCGTCAGTGGCCTCGAACCGGAGGCCCCGCGGCGCATCGGGAACCGCCCGCGCTCGAGCGATCGCGGTCGGCGAGAAGTCGGTCGCGAGCACCGAGTACCCGGAGGCGGCCAGGTGCCGGGCGTCGCGCCCGAGGCCGCACCCGAGGTCGAGCACGCGCCCGGCGGGGACGTGGGTCCGGAGGACCTCGAGGGCCCAGGAGGCGAACCGGCTGGGCCCGCCGGTGAACCGCTCCGGCTGCTCGGTATAGATGCGTTCGAACCCGGCCCGCCGGGTCTCGAGGGGGGGCCAGGCCGATGGGGAGGGCGGCTCGGTCATCGGGACCGGGGCGCCTTCTTGCCGCGTCCCCGGCCGCGGACCGGCCGGGCGAATCGCTGGGCCGCGAACAGCGCTGCGGGCACCGCCGCGTCAATGTTGACCACGGCGAGGGGGGCGCAGGACTGGAGCATCGCGTTCAGCGCAGCCTCTCCCCGCCCCCCGCGTCCGTACCCCACAGAGGTCGGCACGCCGACCACGGGGGCGTGGACCATGCCGGCGACGACCGTGGGCAGGGCGCCCTCCCGTCCCGCGAAGACGAGATAGATCTCGGGCCCCGAGCGCTCGAGCGACCGCAACGCTCGCAACAGCCGGTGCAGGCCGGCGACCCCGACATCGTTCGCGGACACCACGCGAAGCCCGAGCTCCTCCAGGATTCCCCGTGCCTCCTCCGCCAGCGGAATGTCGCTCGTGCCCGCGGTGACGACGGCCACCAGGCCTTCTCGGTAGTCGGCGCCGAGGGGACCGGCCAGGCGGATCAACCGGCCCCCGGCCAGCTCTTTCGTGGGCAGGCCGTCCCGGGCCGCTCGCGCGATCGCCGTGCGCTGGGACCGGGTGGGGCGGGAGACGAGGGCCCCCATCCCCTCCCCATGGAGCCGCCGCAGGATCTCGAGGAGGTGGCCGACGGTCTTGCCCTCCCCCAGGACCACCTCGGGGATGCCGACCCTCCGGGGACGGTCGCGGTCCATCCGGGCAATCCGTCCGACGACGACCTCCCGGCGACTACGAGCCAAGCTCCTCCTTCGTTGCCGCACCGGCACGCCCTTCGGGACCGGCCCCGAAGCTTAACCTCCGCCCCGGCCCCGCCCGTCCGAGCCCGGGTTCACCGCCGGCGTTCCGCCTCGAGGCTCCGACGGTCGGTGGGCGGGCCGAAGCCTGATATAGCGGGCCCCGGTGGCACGCCGGTCCAGGCCGAAATGCCCGACTTCTCGCTGTCCCCGGAGCAAGAGAGCCTGCGGGACATGGCCCGGAAGTTCGCCCGCACCGAGATGGCTCCGCACGCCGCCGAATGCGACAAGACCGCCCGCTTCCCCGAGGAGATCTACCGCAAGGCCTACGAGCTCGGGCTGATGAACCTCAACGTCCCGACCGACTACGGCGGAAGCGGCCTCACCCTCTTCGACCAGTGCCTGATCGTCGAGGAGCTCGCCTACGCGTGCGGCGGGATGACGACCTCGGTCATCGCGAACTGCCTCGCGCTCGAGCCGATCCTGCTGGGGGGCACCCCCGAGCAGAAGGAGCGGTTCCTCAAGCCGTTCTGCGCGGAGTACCAGTTCGCCTCCTTCTGCCTGACCGAGCCGTCGGGGGGGAGCGACGCGGGGAGCCTGCGGACCCGCGCGACCAAGGAGGGGGACCACTACCTCCTCTCGGGCGAGAAGTGCTTCATCACGAACGCCCCGCACGCCTCGCTCTTCACCGTCTTCGCCACCGTCGACTCGGCGCTGCGCCACCGGGGGATCACCGCGTTCGTCGTGCCGCGCTCCGCCGCCGGGGTGATCCCGGGGAAGGACGAGGAGAAGATGGGGCACCGCGCCTCCTCGACCAGCACGGTCCGCTTCGAGGACGTGCGGGTACCGGCCTCCGACCGCCTCGGGGAGGACGGCGAGGGGTTCTCGCTCGCGATGCGGACGCTCGATATGACCCGAACCCCGATCGGGGCGCTCGCGACCGGGATCGCGCAGGCGGCGCTCGACCACGCGGCCGCCTACTCCCTCAAGCGCCAGTCGTTCGGCAAGCTGATCTCCGAGCACCAGGCGATCCAGATCAAGCTCGCCAACATGGCCCAGGCGGTCCACGCCGCGCGCCTGCTGACGTGGCACGCCGCCTGGACGATCGACCGCGGGGCGAAGGGGACGCTCGAGTCGTCGATCGCCAAGTGCTTTGCCTCGGACGCGGCGCTCCACGTCGCCGACGAGGCGATCCAGACGTTCGGCGGCTACGGGTACATGAAGGAGTATCCGGTGGAGAAGCTCCTCCGCGACGCGAAGCTGACACAGATCTACGAGGGCGCGAACGAGATCCAGCGCTCGGTCATCGCGCGGGAACTCCTTCGAGCCTACGCCTAGACCCCGGGGGCGGCCGTGGATATCGTCGTCTGCGTGAAACCGGTCCCCGAACCGGAGACCCGCCTCCGCGTGGCCCCGGACGGCCGGACGCTCGATACCGAGGGCGTGAAGTTCGTCCTGGCGGGGTACGACGAGTCGGCCGTGGAACAGGCCCTCCTTCTGAAGGAGGCGACGCCGGGCTCGACGGTCCACGTGGTCTCCTGCGGGCCCGCACCCCGGACCGAAGAAGTGCTCCGGGCGTCGATCGCCCTCGGGTGCGACAAGGCGACCTGGGTCGAGGCCCCGGCGCTGCTGGCGAGCGACCCGATCCGGGCCGCGGGCGCGATATCGGCGGTGCTGCGCGGCGCCTCCCACGACCTCGTGCTCTGCGGGAAGCAAGCGGGGGACGACGAGGCGGGGGTCTTCGCCGCCGCCCTCGGGGAGCTCCTCGGCGCCCCCGACCTCGGCTACGTCGTCGACCTTCGATGGGACGCCGGGGCGCAGCGGTTCCGCTTCCAACGGGTCACGGAGGCCGGGGTCGAGCGGTGGGAAGCCCCCACCCCCCTGGTCGTCGGATTGCAACAGGCGTGGAACGACCCGCGCACCGCGAAGCTCCCGAACATCCTCAAGTCCCGCAAGGCCGCGATCGCCCGCGTGCCGGCCGATGCGGCCGTCGTAGGGCATGCGAGCGAGGCCGAGAAGTTCGAGCTGCCGGCCCCGAGGACCGGCGCCAAGATGATCGAGTACAAGACCCCGGAAGAGGCCGCGCAGCGGCTTGTCCGGATCCTGCGGGAGGAGGCGAAGGTGCTGCCATGACCGTCCTCGTCGTCGCCGAGACCTCCGCCGGGCACCTCGCCGCGGCGACCCGCGACGCGGTCTCCGTAGCGCAGGCCCTCGCGGGAGGAGCTGCAGGGGTCGTCGGGTTCGCGGCCGGCCCGGGCGCCCGCGTCGTGGCCGCTGAGCTCGGGCGGTTCGGCCTCCCGCGGGTCCTCGTGGTCGAGGACCCTCGCCTCGAGTCGGCTCCGGTCGCGGCGGTCGCCCCCGCCATCGCGGCGGCCGCGGACGCCTGCGGGGCGGACACGGTCCTCGTCGGAGGGACGACCTTCGGCCGGGACCTGGTCGGCCGGCTCGCCGTGCGGTGGAAAGCGACCGTCGCCTCCGGGGTCACGGAAGCGGCCCGCGTCGACGGAGGGCTACGGGTCCGGCGACCGGTCTTCGGCGGCCGAGCGACCGAGACTCGACGGCTTGGAGGAGCTCGGTTCGCGCTCGCCCTCCGACCGCATGCGTTTCCCGCCCCCGCGGAGCCGCCGGTCACCCCCCAGGTCGAGGCGGTCGGAGTCGGCGAGGTTCCTCCCGGCGTGTGGGCCGCGAAACGGGTCGCTCTCGAAGCCGCGGCGCTGGGTTCCGGACCCTCGCTGGGGGATGCCTCGATCGTGGTCTCGGGCGGACGTGGCCTCCGGGCGGCCGAGAACTTCCACCTGGTCGAGGAGCTCGCGGCGGCGCTCGGCGCCGCGGTCGGGGCATCCCGGGCCGTGACCGACGCGGGGTGGCGACCGGCGTCGCTCCAGGTCGGCCAAACCGGGCGCTCGGTCTCGCCCCAGCTCTACGTCGCGGTCGGGATCTCGGGGGCCATCCAGCACCTGGTCGGAATGGTCAGCTCGCGGGTCATCGTGGCGATCAACTCGGACGCGACCGCTCCGATCTTCCGGGTGGCGGACTACGGGGTCGTCGGCGACCTCTTCCAGCTCGTGCCGGCGCTCACCGCCGAGATCCGGCGCGTCCGCGCCGGCTGACCCTCTCGCCCGGGCGGGGCGAACGCGCCGACGGGCGGAGCCACTTCCGCATCTCGGTGGTCGCCTCGAAGCCGAGGCGCTCGTACACCCCCCTCCCCATCGAGGAAGCGTGCAGGGTCACGCGCGCGGCGCGCCCGCGACGAGCGAGCCGGATCAGCTCTCCCACGACCGCGGTAGCGACCCCCAGCCCCCGGTACTCCGGCCGCGTGTAGACCGACAGGATGTACGGGTTGGTGACGGCGGGAAGACCGGGCCGTGGCTGCGCCGGCATCCACCAGAGCGCCCCCGATCCGGCGGGGCGCCCGTCGACCTCGGCGATCACCGCCGAGAGCTCGCCGGAGCGAAGGCGGGTGCCCGCCCAGGACCGGTAAACGGGCTCGTGCGCGCGGAGGACCCGCTCCGTGCGGCCCCCGATGTCCCGCCACATCCCGATCCGGTGCTCGACCAGGGTGTCCATGTCGCGCGCGCTCGCGCGGCGGACCCGTACCTTGCGGCGCCGGCTCCGCGGGCCGACCGCGCGCCGCGGAGCCATCAGAGCCCACGCAACAGGTCGAAGCCGTCCTTGGCGAGACTCAGGGTCGACAGGCCCGCGGCGACCTGGGCCCGCCGGGCGAGGCGGTAGACGTGCTCTTTTGGCGCCCCGCGCTCGGTCATCATCGCGCGGAACAGCTCGGTCGCGAACTTCGGGTAGGCCGTGTAGATCCGCGAGTTCCACTTAACACGGTCCATCGACTCGAACTCGCGGAAGTCGTGGAGGATGCCGGTCCGCTCGAGGCGCTGCTCGTACTCGGCGAGGCGCGCCGACGAGGCGTTCCCCGCCGCCCGGGCAGCAAGCGCCGTCTCGGCGGCCTCGAGCCCGCTCCGCACGGCGTAGTTCATCCCCTGGATCACGATCCCGTTCGAGAACACGAACCCGGCGGCATCGCCGGCGACCATCCAGCCGTCCCCGTAGAACGACGCCGGGCGGCCCGCCCAGCCGCCCGTGATCAGCTTGGCACCGTACTCGACGAGCTCGGCATCCTTGAGCCGGGCGGCGATCGTCGGGTGCAGGCGGAACTGCTCGATGAGGTCGTGCGAATACGCCCCGCGGCCGAACAGCGAGGGGATGCTGAGGATCAACCCGACCGAAAGGGTGTCCCGGTTCGTGTAGAGGAACCCCCCGCCCATCACCCCGGGCGCGAACAGGCCCGCGACCCACTCCTCGGCGTGCCCCTCGCCGGGCCCGAGCGAGAACCGCTCCTCGATCCGCGAGGGGTCGAGACGGTACACCTCCTTGATCCCGAGCTCGGTCGATTCGCCGCTCAACCTCGTCTCGGGCCGGATCGGGGTGCCCAAGGCGAGGCGCGAGTTGGTCCCGTCCGCGAGGATCGTCACCGGGGCGGTCATCGTCTCGCCGCCCTGGACGACCCCGTGGACCCGCGAGCCCTCCCAGTTCAGGCGTTCGACCGGGACCGAGGTCACGACCGTCGCCCCCGCCTCCTCCGCCTTCTTCGTGAGCCAGGCGTCGGTCCGCGCCCGGAGGACGGTGTGGGCGACGTACGGGGGCGTCCGCCAGGCCCCGTCATCGAAATCGAAGGATACCGCGCTCTCCGGGGTGAGGAAGCCGAACCGCTTGCGGACGAGGTGGCGCTCGACCGGCATCTCCGTGGCCCAGTTGGGCAGGATCCGGGCCAGGTCGTTGCCCCAGAGGACTCCCCCCGACAGGTTCTTCGTCCCGGCCTCGGCCCCCCGCTCGAGCAGGAGCACGTTCGCCCCTCCCTGGGCGAGGCGGATCGCGGCGGCGGTTCCGGCCATCCCCGCCCCCACCACGATGACGTCGAAGTCGTCGGCCATGACCGGGGTCCGAGAGGCCGAGGGGCGGATTAAACGGTGCGCTTCCCCGACGTCGTACCGCCGCCCGGCCTAGCCGACAGGCGGCGGCCGGGAGGCCCCTTCCGGGCTAGTGCGGGGTCTGGACGGCCTGGCTCGCGTTCTCGATGACCTTCTGGAAGCGGAACGGCTTCGGGATCCCTTCCCAGTCCTCGTTGCCGATCTTGGTCCCGCCCTCGGAGCTCACCCGGACGGTCCCGTACCCGAGGATCCTCTGGCCGAAGGAGGCGTGCACGTCGACCCCCCGGATCTGGGTGACCGGGATCTCGTCAAAGTCGCGGCCGAAGATCCCGCGCTGGACGATCACGCGGCGGGAGGTGACCGCGTAGACCGTCGAGATCCAGCGGAAGTAGCGGATGAGGAGCCAGAGCAACCCCAGCAGGAAGAGGACGCCGAAGATGTCGCCGATCCACGGCTGGACGTTGGACGGGACGTGGATCCCATAGCTCGCGAGCCAGCTGTACAGGTTGAAGCCGTAGGATTTCCCCCACGTCCCGAGCGTGAGGAACCCGAAGATGAGGACGAATAGGACCGGACCCGGGAAGTAGTACAGCTTCGTCGCCCGGGTCTCCTCCAGGAGTGCCTCCTGGTTCGCTAGATAGGTCGCTTTCAGCAGCCGCGGCATCGAAGTCGGCGGGCTCGGGGCGGCCATCGAGGTCCTGAGGTCGGATACGGCACTTAAGCCCGCGCATCCAGCGGCCCCCACCTCGCCTTATATCGGGCCCCCGGGTGGACTGAGGCGATGGGCATCACCGACTGCCACATCCACATCAACCCGGTGTGGGAGATGCACCCGGACGCGGTCCGGCTGCTCACCTTTTCCGAGGAGACCCACGGGCGCTACCTCCGCGACCCGAAGGCGTTCCTCGAGTACCTGGACTCTTCCGGCGTGGAGCGCGCCCTCTTGATCAACTACGTCGCGCCCGAGGTGATCGGCTACACGGAGAAGGCGAACGACTTCGTGAGCGAGTACTGTCGAGCCGACCCGGAGCGGCTGGTCGCGGTCGGGGGACTGCGGCCGGATCATCCCCACCCGGCGGAGGAGGTGGCCCGCCTGAAAGAACGCCTCGGTATCCGGGCGATCAAGCTCCATCCTCCGCACCAGCTGTTCCAGCCGAACGCCTACGTCGACGGGACCCTGCCCGGGCTGCGGGACCTGTATGCTGCGTGCGAGCGCCACGAGCTGCCGGTCATCTTCCACACCGGTACCTCGGTATTCCCGCGGGCCCGCAACCGGTTCAGTGACCCGCTCCCGATCGAGGATGTCGCACTCGACTTCCCGAACCTCCAGGTCGTGCTCGCGCACGGAGGCCGGCCGATCTGGATGGAGACGGCGGTCTTCCTGGCCCGACGGTTCCCGAACGTCTGGCTGGAGCTCTCCGGGGTTCCCCCCGCGCGGCTCCTCGACTACTTCCCGGCGCTGCCCCGGCTCGCGGACAAGGCCCTCTTCGGAACCGACTGGCCGGGCCCGGGGGTCAAGGAGATCCGGACGAACCTCGACGCCTTCCGCTCCCTCGGCCTGAGCGCGGAGGCCCAGCACCAGATCCTCGAGGAGAATCCCCTTCGAGTATTCCCCCGCCGTGGGACCAACTGAAATACTGGCCCCCCTCTCTACACGGCATGACCCCCGACCCGAACCCTCCCGACGGGGAGCCGGCACCCGCCGCCCCGCCCGCGGAGGAGCCCACCCCGACCGTCGAGGTCGTCGAGGGCGGGGAGGAGGTCGGTCGACTCCCGCTGCCCCGACGGAACCGCGGCGAGGTGTTCGGGATCGCGAGTCAGCTGCTCGGCGCCGCGCGCATCCGGGTGATGTGCGAGGACTCCGTCTCCCGGATGGGACGGATCACGGGCAAGATGAAGAAGAAAATGTGGATCCGGGAGGGGGACCTGCTGATCCTGCGCCCCTGGGGCTTCCAGGAAGGGAAGGCCGACATCCTGTTCCGGTACAGCCGGACGCAGTCGCAGTACCTTGCCCGTCGGAACCTCCTGCCGGCCTCCGTGAACCTCTTCGGCTCCAGCGAGACGCGTTCGGACGCCACCCCGACCGCGACCCCGACGACCTGAGGCGTGCGATGTGGGCCGAACTCGGCCGTCCGCTGACCTTCGCGGAGATGGAGGTCGTGGAGGCCAACGCGGGCGCCCTGGGGGTCTCGGTCGAGTCGCTGATGGAGCGCGCGGGGCGCGCCGTCGCCGAGGAAGCGATGCGCCACCTCCCGCCGGCCCCCGCACGGGTCGCGGTCGTGGCCGGCACCGGCAACAAGGGAGGGGACGGCGCCGGCGCTGCCCATCACCTGCTCGAGTGGGGCTACCAGCCCGAGTTCTGGATCGTACGTTCTCCCGCGCAGATCCGTTCGCACGCCGCCCGTCGTGCCTTTGAGCGGATCGAGCGCCGCCTCCCCATCCACACGAGCCTCCCCCGGCCGGAGGAGCTGGCCCGCTTCCCGCTGGTGATCGACGCGTTGCTCGGGACCGGCCAGTCCGGTGCCCTCCGTTCCCCCTACCAGGAGGCGGTGGTGGCGATCACGGCAAGCCGGGTGCCCGTCCTTTCCATCGACCTGCCGACCGGGACCCACGACCCAGCCGGTCTGCGGCCGTCCTGGACCGTGACGTTTACCGGGCCGAAGGCCGAAATGGACCCGGCCTCGGCCGGCGAGGTCCACGTGGTCGACATCGGCATCCCTCCGGCGGCGTGGACCGAGACCGGACCGGGAGAGTTCCTCTTCTTCCCCACGGCCCAACTCGACGAAGGAGGCCGCCGGGCGCGGGTCGCGATCGTCGGCGGGGGACCGTACGCCGGGGCCCCCGGGCTTGCGGCGCTCGCCGCGCTGCGGGCCGGGGCCGAGCGGGCGACGGTGCTCGCTCCGGGCGGCGCGGCCGAGCTCGTCCAGTCGTTCAGCCCGAACCTGGTCGTCCACCCGTTCGGCCGGGACCGGTTCACCCCGAACGACGTGGGACCTCTGCTCCGCTTCCTCGACCAGGCCCCGGCGCAGGCTGTGGTCCTCGGCATGGGAGCCGGGTCGGACCCGACGACGATCGAGGCGATGGGCCAGCTCGAGCGGGCCCTCGCCGGCCATGTACCCCTCGTGGTCGACGCGGACGCGCTCCGCGCGCTCCCCTCGGCGCTCTCCCGGGAACCCCCGGCCGTGCCGGTCGTCGCCACGCCGAACTTCGGAGAGTTCATCCGGGACTTCGGCGGCGCGCCGGGCGCGGCGCCCGCGGACCGGCGGCAGCATGCGGTCGCCGAGGCCGCCCGGCTCGGGCTCACCCTCGTCGCCAAGGGCCACCCCGACATCGTCTCCGACGGGGTCGTCGCAGTAGAGAACCATCACCACTCCCCCTACCAGACCGTCGGAGGCGTGGGGGACGTCCTCGGCGGCGTGCTCGGGAGCCTGCTCGCCCAAGGCCTTCCGGGACTGCATGCGGGGCGGCTGGCGACCTACTGGGTCGGAGAGGCCGGGGTCCGGGCGGCCGGGGCCCGCGGCCCCGGCCTCGTCGCGACCGACGTGATCGAGGAGCTGCCGGCGACCCTGGTCGTCGGGCTCTCGCGCGTTCGGCACGCCGAGTGACGGCTCAGGCGTAGCGGATCCGGCCCCGGATCGCCTTGGCCCGCTGGCGGACCTCTTTCGAGCCCGTGGGGTTCCCGGACTCGTACCCCTCGAAGAACGCCCGCAACAGCGCGTCGGCCCGCGGGTGGAGCGCCTTCAGGTCCTCCTCCACGAGGTGGAGGTCGATCCCCAGCTCTTCGAGCCCGGGGCTCCGGCTGCCCATCGACAGGTCGAGGAACGCGGGGGCCGCGGTCGGCCCGTCGGGGAAGAGGACGTTCGAGCTGGTCAGGTCCCCGTGCGAGATGCCGCCGGCGTGGAGTCGGCCGAGCGCCAGGCCGAAACCGCGGGCCGCCGCCTCGAGGTCCGACGGGGAGATTGCTGGGTCCTCCAAGAGCTGCTTGAACGTGGGGCCGGGGATCTCCTCGAGGGTCAGGCGGTGGTGCGCGAGGTCGACGTCGTAGACGATCGGCGTCCGGACGCCGAGACGGCGGGCATCGACCAGGAGCCGGGTCTCGGTGCGCGTCCGCTCCCGTCGCAGGCGCTCGTCCAGGGCCTTCGGCCGGTAGCTCTTGGAGTCGCGCTCCTTGACGAGGGCCGGGAATCCCCACCAATCCACCCGCCGCAGCTTCGCTTCGGCGCCGCGGTGGGCCGAGGGGGCGTCGGGGGCATCGGGAACCGTGTCGCCCTTCACGGGCGCGCGACGCCGGCCGCCTATATCACGCCACTACGCCCGGGGGGGTTCCGAAGCCACCGTCCCCGTGGAGATGCCCTCCGCACGACCAGCGCTTGCCGACCGGGTTAAGAGGGCCGTCGCCCCTCGCGCGACCAGGAGGTTCAGATGGCGCAGGGGTCGCTGGTGGGCCGCAAGAGCGAGGAGGACGGCGTCGAGGTCCTGGTCCTGAAGAATCCACCGGTGAACGCGCTCAGTACGGCCCTCTTGCGGGAGCTGAGCACCGCGGTCGCCGCCATCGAGGCGGACCCCAAGGTGCGGGCCGTGATCCTCACGGGCGATGGGCAGTATTTCAGCGCCGGCGCCGACCTGAAAGAGATGGCGACGATGGACCTGTCGAAGGCGCCCGAGGTGGTCCGCTCGGGCCACGCCCTGTTCGCCCGGATCGCGGGCCTCAAGCCTCCGGTCGTGGCGGCGATCAACGGCCTCGCACTGGGCGGCGGGCTCGAGCTGGCCCTCTCCACCGACCTGCGCATCGCCGGGGAGTCGGCGAAGCTCGGCGCACCCGAGGTCAACTACGGGCTGCTGCCGGCCTACGGCGGGACCCAGCGGCTCCCCCGGCTCGTGGGGGTCGCCAAGGCCAAGGAGCTGATCTTCTCCGGGGCGATCATCTCGGCCGCCGAGGCGCTGAAGATCGGCCTCGTGAACAAGACCGTCCCGGCCGGGCAAGAGCTCCGGGCGGCGCGGGACATGGCCCACACGATCGCCCAGAAGGCGCCGAAGGCGGTGCAGGCCGCCAAGCGGGCCATCGCCGAGGGCCTCGCGATGCCGCTCCCCCAAGGGATCGAGCGGGAGACCGAGCTGTTCGCCACCGAGGTCCTCCCCTCCGAGGACCTTCCCGAGGGGATCCTGGCGTTCGTCGAGCGCCGCCCGCCGAAGTTCCAGGGGAAGTAGCCATGCCGATCGAGTTCTCGCTGACGCCCGACCAGGAGGCGTTCCGTGACGCGACGCGCGCCTTCCTCCAGAAGGAGGTCGCGCCGGTCGTCGCGGAGATGGACGAGAAGGAGGAGTTCCCCGCCGCGTCCGTGAAGCGGATGGCGGAGGAGGGGTACTTCGGCGTCCCGATCCCGGAGGAGTGGGGCGGACTCGGGCTCGGGAAGGTCGGCTATTGCATCTTCCTCGAGGAGCTCGGGAAGGTCGACGCCTCCCATGGGGTCATCGTCGGGGCGCACACGTCGCTCGGGACGACCCCCCTCCTCTACTACGGCACCGAGGAGCAGAAGCGCCGCTGGCTCGTCCCCGCGGCCAAGGGAGAGAAGCTGCTCGCCTTCAGCCTGACCGAGCCCGGGTCCGGCAGCGACTCGGGGGCGGTCCACACCGTCGCCGAGCGCCAGGGCGACAAGTGGGTCCTCACCGGCAACAAGATCTACGTGTCGAACGGACGCGAGGCCTCCGCGGTCGTCGTGATGGCCGGCAACGACGTCAAGCTCGGGCCGAACGGGGGGGTCACCGCGTTCATCGTCGACACCAACCGCCCCGGCTTCTCGGTCGGGCGGTGCGAGAAGAAGATGGGCCTGCACGGCACGTCGACCGCCGAGCTCATCCTCGACCACGTCGAGCTCGGTCCGGAGCACGTCCTGGGCGAGGTCGGCAAGGGGTTCCACGTCGCCATGACCGCGCTCGACGTCGGGCGAGTCTCCCTCGGCGCCGCGTCGCTCGGCGGGATCGAGGCCGCGACCACGCTGGCGGTCGAGTTCTCGAAGAACCGCACTCAGTTCGGCCTGCCGATCAGCGAGTACCAGGCGATCCAGTTCAAGATCGCCGACATGGCGATGCGCGCCCAGGCGCTCCGCTTCCTCGTCTACCACGCCGCCGCCCACCAGGACGAGCTCGGGACCGACCCGAAGTCCTGGACGCGCCTGCAGCGCGCCGAGAAGACGCGCGAGGCGGCGATCGTCAAGTGCCTCGCCTCCGAGTGGGCGAGCGAGGTCATCGACGAGGCGCTCCAGATCCACGGGGGGATCGGCTACATCCGCGGCACTTCGATCGAGCGCGCCTACCGGGACGCCCGCATCAGCGAGATCTTCGAGGGGACGAACGAGATCCAGCGGCTCGTGATCTCGCGCGACGTCCTCACGCGGGGGCTGTAGCCCCGGCCGGCTTCGCGCCCATCGCGGCGATCGCCTCGTCGCGGAGGACCCGCCGCAGGACCTTCTGGACGCCGGTGCGCGGCAGCGAGTCACGGAACTCGACCGAGCGCGGGGCCTTGAAGTGGGCGATCCGCTCGCGCACGAAGGCCTGGAGCTCCTCCGCCGTCACGGTCGCCCCCGGCTTGCGCACGACGAACGCCTTGACGACCTCCCCGTGCTCGGCGTCGGGGATCCCGATGACCGCCACGTCCGCGACGCCCGGGTGCTGAAAGAGCACCTCCTCGACCTCGCGGGGATAGACCTTCATCCCGCTGACGTTGATCATGTCCTTCTTCCGGTCGACGATGTAGGCGTAGCCGTCGGCGTCGAGCCGCGCGACGTCCCCGGTCCGGAACCACCCGTCCTTCAGGACGAGGTCGGTCTCCTCGGGCTGGTGGTAGTACCCGAGCATCACCTGCGGCCCGCGGACGGCGAGCTCGCCGACCTCGTCCGTCGCGAGGACGCGCGAGCCGGTCTCGAGGTCGACGACCCGCTGGTCCGTGTCGGGCAGCGGGACCCCGATCGACCCGGCGCGCCGCTCCCCCTCCACGGGGTTGACGTGCGTCACGGGGGACGTCTCGCTCAGCCCGTACCCCTCGACCAGGTTCGCGCCGGTCAGCTGCTCGAACCGCTTGGCGACCTCGAGCGGGAGGGGCGCCGAGCCCGAGAGGCAGTAGCGGATCGACCGGATCTGGAACTTGGCCAGGTCCGGCTGCTGGATGAACGCGTTGTAAAGCGCGGGCACGCCGGGGAACTCGGTCGGGTGGTACTTCGAGATCAGCTTGAGGAGCTCGCGGATCTCCGGGCGCGTCTGGATCACGACGGTCGCGCCGTCGGCCAGTCCCATCAGGATCGCGACCGTCAGGCCGTAGATGTGGAAGAACGGGATCGCGGCCATGATCACGTCGCTACCGGGCCGGCGCGTCGTGTTCCACGAATTGCTCTGGACCACGTTCGCGACGAGGTTTCGGTGGGTGAGCATCGCGCCCTTCGGCTTGCCGGTCGTGCCGCCGGTGTACTGGAGGACGGCGACGGACGTCGCCGAATCCCCCCGCCAGGCCGGGACCGAGCCGGGGGTGCGGAGGGCCTTCCCGCAAGGACGCACCCAGGGGTCGGTCGGGAACTCGGTGTTCATCTTCGAGCGCTTGAGCACCGAGTTGACGAAGAGGCTCTTCGGGAACGGGTACAGCTCGCGCAGCCGCCCGACGAAGACCGTCGGGACCGGGCAGGCCGCTCGGACCTTCGCGACGTTCGGGTAGAGGATCTCGAGCGTGACCAGTGCCTTCGGCTCCGAGTCCTGGAGGATCCGGGTCAGGTCCTGCTCGATGTAGAGCGGGCTCACCTGCACGACCGTCGCGCCGAGACGGAGGACGGCGAACAGCGCGACCGGGTACAGCGGGCAGTTCGGCAGGTAGATCGCGACGCGGTCCCCAGGCCGGACGCCCTCCTTCGCGAGCGCGGCCGCGAAGCGCTCGCTCGCCTGCCAGAATCGTGCATACGTCCACTTCGCCCCGTAGTAGACGAACGCGTCGCGGCTCGGCCAGCGACGGACGCTCGCCTCGATCAGCTCGTGGAGCAGGACGTTCGGGATCTCGAGGTGGGGGGGTACGGTCGGGGGGTACTTCTTCAGCCAGGGACGGTCGGCGTCCGAGAGGGGCGGCTCGGCCATCGGCGGCTCACCCCGGAGTCGGGGTGTCCCCCTCCTTCGCGAACTGCACCCCGGGGCGGTAGCTCGGCACGAAGTGGACCCGGTCGCCGAGCGCGAGCCCGTCGACCGACTTGACGCTCGGCATCCACCCCGTGATCCGGCCGCCGCTGTCGAGCTCCACGACCACGTAGGCGTACGGCGCGTCGTTCAAGAACTCGTCGCCGGGCACGGTCAGCAGGGTGAAGGCGACGACCTTCCCCGCCCGGCCGAGCTCCCGCTCCTCGAGGTGCCGTCCGCCGCAGCGCGGGCAGACGAGCCCCCACGTGGCGGTCACGAGCCCGCAGTCGGCGCAGTGGAACCCTCGAAGGGTCCCGCCCTCCTCGTACCCGTGGACGAACTCGGCGACGGTGTGGCTGGCCCGCGGGATCTCTTCGTCCATCGGCCCGCCCCCTACCGGTGCGAGAAGATGTGGACGGAGCAGCTGCCGCCGGTCGCCCCGACGTTGTGGGTCAACGCCGTGCCGTTCTTCGGCACCTCGCGACCGTGGGCGAGCCCGTTGAACTGCTCGAAGACCTCGACGACCTGGGAGACCCCCGTGGCGCTCACCGGGTGACCCTTGGCCTTGAGCCCGCCGGACGTGTTCACCGGCAGGCGTCCGTCCCGCGCGGTGATCCCTTCCCGGGCCGCACGGATCCCCTCCCCCTTCGGGAAGAAGCCGAGGTCCTCGATGGCGAGGGTCTCGGCGATCGTGAAGCAGTCGTGGACCTCCATGAAGTCGATGTCCTTCGGCTCCATGTGGGCCTGCCGGAACGCCTTCGCGGCCGCGACCCGCGTCGCCGGGAGGCCGAGCAGGTCGGTCCGGTCCTGCATCTCGGTGATCGAGCCGGCGCGGGCCGAGGCGCGGATGACCAGCGGCTCAGTCGCCGGTTTCTTCACGAACTCCTTGGCCGCGACCACGACGGCCGCCGCCCCGTCGGAGAACGGGCAGCAGTCGTAGAGCCGCAGCGGAGAGGCGATGATCGGCGAGGAGAGGTAGGTGTCCATCGAGATCTTCCGTTGGAAGTGGGCGTGCGGGTTCAGCGCGGCGTTCTCGTGGTTCTTGATCGCGATCGCCCCCAGCATCTCGGGCGGGTTCGGGAAGGCGGCCTGGTAGGCGCTCGCGAGCGTGGCGTACAGCCCCGGGAACGTCGCCCCGTTCTTCGTCTCGAACGGGTAGTCGGCCGCGATGGCGAAGTAGCTGGTCGCCGCGAGCGTGTCCAAGTGCGAGAGCTTCTCGGTACCGACCACCAGGGCCGCGTCGGTGAACCCTCCGGCGACGTGGACGAACGCCTCGTGGAGCGCCGCGCTCGAGGAGGCGCACGCCGACTCGATCGTGCACGACGGCACCTCGGGGATCCCGAGTCCGCCGTTGATCAGCGGTCCCACGTGGGCCTGGTGCTCCGCGATCCCGAAGCAGTTGGCCACGAAGGTGTAGCCGATGTCCTTGGGCTGGAGACCCGCCTTGTCGATCGCCGCGAGGGCCACCCGCGTCCCGGCCTCCCGGCCGCTCTCCGCCATCTTGCCGAACCGGTTGGACGCGGCCCCGATGACCCACGTTTCCCGCATACCATCACTCGGTTCGAAACGAGTACGAGAGCGGAATTAACCTAGTCGTGCCCCGCCGGACCGCCCCCGGGCGCTCCTCCCTCGAGAAGGGGGCGGAGACGGGCGAAGGCGCGGTCGGCTATCGCCGGGTCCGCCGTCTTGAACAGGAGCCGGCCGGCCCGGCTGATCGTCACCTCGACCTCGAGCGTGGCGATGAGCATGACGCGGGCGTCGAGGACCGGCACGTGCGCCGACTCGAGCGCCGCTCGGATCCGGGCGAGGTCGACCGGTCGCGGCGGCTCGGGGAGGGCCTCGAACCCCCCACCGCTCGAGCAGAGCCGCAGGGTGCGATACATGGACGCGACGGGCTCGCCGGTCCGGCTCCCCTAGAGGATGACGGCCTTGCGGACGCAGTCGTCGATGATCTGCTCCACGTCGAGCCGCTCCTCCTCCCGGAGGATCTGGACGAGGTTCGAGCGGGTCGCCGGCTTGTCCGGCACCGCCTGGCAACAGACGCCCGGCCGGGTCGAGATCTCGTAGGTCCCGATCGACCGGGCGACCGCCTCGATCTCCTGCTTGTCGAGCCCGATGAGGGGGCGGACGATCGGGAGGTGCACCGACGCCGTGGCGGAGCGCATGTTGGAGAGGGTCTGGGAGGCGACCTGGCCGAGCGCCTCGCCCGTGACGAGGAACGTCGCCCCCTCCCGCTCGGCGACCCGCTCGGCCGAGCGCCACATGAACCGGCGGCAGAGCACGCAGCCGACGTGCCGGTCGGTCTCGCGCATCAGCGTGATCTGGGTCGAGCCGTGGGGGACGACGTAGAGCGGGATCGGCTGGCGGTACCGTTCCCGGAGGATCGTGAGGTGGTCGACGACCTTCGACAGCGGCGAGTCGTCCGTGAACGGGCGGTTGTCCATGTGGACCGCCAGCAGCTCGTGCCCCTGCCGGAGGAGGTAATGCATCGCCACCGGCGAGTCGATCCCGCCGCTCATCAGCATCACCCCCCGCGCCATCGAGCAGGGAAGAGCCGGGCCCCTCTATTTAGGAGGTGCCCTCCCCGCCTCCGCCGACCTAAAGAGGGAGAAACCGTGGCACCGCGGAATGGCGCCGGAACCCTCTCCTCCCGCGGAGCTTTCCTGCCGCGACGACGGGCAAGGGCCTCCGGTCGTCCTGCTGCACGGGGTCGGCGGCGACCGCCTGATCTGGAACGAGGTCGCCGCCTCTCTCAGCCGCGCCTACCGCGTCATCGTCCCGGACCTGCGGGGTCACGGCCGCAGCCCGGCCCCTCCGGGCTCCGAGTTCACTCTGGCGGAGATGGCCGGTGACCTCCTTCACCTCCTGGACGAGAAGAAGGTCGACTCGGCGCACTGGGTGGGACTCAGCGCCGGAGGGTTCCTCGCCCTCCGCCTGACCCTCGACCACCCGGAACGGACGCGGAGCCTCGCGCTCGTGAGCAGCGCCGCCTACCTCGACGCGCACAGCCAGGCGGTCATGGAGCGGTGGTGGTCGACCTCGGCGGAGGAGGGACCGGACGCCTTCGCGCTCCGCCTGCTCAAGGACGTCTACTATCCGGACTGGGTGGAAGCCCATATCGACGTCGTCGACCAGGTGAACGAGGAGGTTCGGAGTCGGGACTACCGGAGTGCCGTCGCCTGGGGTCGGTCGCTGCGCGGATTCGACGAGCGGAACTCCATTACCGCCATCCGCAAACCGACCTTGATCGTGCAGGCGATGGACGACCAGGTGATGGACGCCTCGCACGGCCGGATCCTGCGCCAGTCGATTCCCGGCTCGGTCATCCGGATCCTTGCGGAGACCGGTCACCTCATTCCAATCGAACGTCCGAAGGAGCTCGTGGAGGCGCTGACCGAGCACCTGGAGAGGGCGGAGACCCTCACTCGGGCCCACCCGTCCTGACCCCCGGCACGAGGCTTATCTGCCCGGCCGGAGTTCCGGAGGACGTGAGCGGTCCGACGGCTCCCGACCTCGCGACCCGACTGGCCGAACTCGAACGGCAGGTACGGGACCTGCGCGTCCGGGTCGCCCTGCTCGAGAAGGGCACCGCCCCCCGCAAAGAGAACCCGGACGACCGGTCCACGATCCGGGAAAAGGTCACCTTCGACTGGCAGTCGTGACCGCGGCCCCGTCCCCCGCGACCCGCTCGGCCGACGACTGGCTCGCCCGCTTCCCCGAAGAGCGGCCCCCCGTCTTCCTCGCGGGGGCCGCGGTGACGCTCGTGCTGCGGGAGGGAGCGGCGGACGTCGAGGTCCTGCTGATCGAGCGGACCGAGCGCCCGGAGGACCCCGCCTCGGGCCAGGTCGCCCTCCCGGGCGGTCACGTCGCCGAGTCGGACGGAAACCTGGCGGTGACCGCCGCCCGCGAGCTCGAGGAGGAGGTCGGGGTCGGCCTGGGGGACCTCCACGGTGGCCTGCACTACGTCGGGACCGAGCACGCGATTCGCTTCGGCCTCAAGGTCGCGGTCTTCGCCGCCGCGCTGGGCCCCCCCACCCGGGCGCCGTTCCCGCACGACGTCGAGGAGGTCGCCCACGTCTTCTGGCTTCCTCGGGAGACCCTCCTGCATACGAAGCAGGTCGCTCGGGACACCTCCCGGGGGGTCTTCCCCGTCCCCGCCACGGTCTTCGAGGGCCACGTGGTCTGGGGATTCACCCGTCGCCTCCTGCGGCAGTTCTTCGAGCTCCCTCTCGAGGACGGCGCGCTCGGGCCCGCCTTCCCGGACCGTCCGGGGCCTCCTTCCTGAGGCGGTGGGCGTTTCAAACCCCGAGCGGCTTTAAATAGTAGTTTAAATACTCCCCCACGAGGGGTTTCGTTGGTGAAGATTCGTATCGAAAACGTCGTGGCATCCACCTCCCTCGGGGACGAACTCGACCTCCAGTCGATCGCGCTCGGCCTCGACGGGGCCGAGTACGAGCCCGAACAGTTTCCCGGCCTGATCTACCGTCTGAAGGTCCCCAAGACCGCGATCCTGCTGTTCCGCTCGGGCAAGGTCGTCTGCACCGGCGCGAAGAGCATGCACGAGGTCGAGGAGTCGATCCACTCGGTGGCCGCCCAGATCAAGAAGGGCGGGCAGAAGATCAACATGCACCCGAAGATCGAGGTGCAGAACATCGTCGCGAGCTCGGACCTCGAGAGCGAGATCAACCTGAACGCGATCGCGGTCACGCTGGGCCTCGACCGGGTCGAGTACGAGCCCGAGCAGTTCCCCGGCCTCGTCTGCCGCATCGAGGACCCCCGCGTGGTCGTCCTCCTGTTCGGCAGCGGCAAGCTCGTCTGCACCGGAGCGCGCAAGCCCTCCGACGTCGAGGTCGCGGTCAAGAAGATCACGAAAGAGCTCCAGGGCGCCGGGCTGCTCCGGTAGGCCCCGGGCGGACGGCCCGCGTGCCGCTCCCGACCGACCTTCCGGTGGTCGACCACCACTGCCACCTGAGCCCGAACGGGGAAGGGGTCCTCGCCGCGCGGCGGTTCGCCTCCGCGGGGGGCACGCACCTGTTCCTCGCGACGCAGAACTACTCGAACGAGGTCCCCCGCCGCATCGAGGACTACCGGGTCCAGTTCGAGATGACCGAGGCGCTCGCCTACCGGGTCCGCGCGGAGGCGGGGATCGAGGTGTACCTCGTGGTCGCCCCCTACCCGGTTGACCTCGTGGGGGCGGCGCCGATCCTCGGACTCGCCTCTGCGCTCGACCTCCAGCGCGCCGCGCTCGACCTCGCCGGTACCTGGGTGCGCGAGCACCGCGCGGTCGCCCTCGGCGAGGTGGGGTTCCCGCACTTCGAGGTCCCAGGCGACGTGCGGGAGGCCGCCGACGCGGCGTTCGACCATGCGCTCTCGGTCGCCCGGGAGGTCGATTGCCCGGTGGTGGTCCACAGCCCCGACCTCACCCCGGAGGGGTATGGCGCGCTAGCGCTTCGGGGCCAGCGTGCTGGTCTCCGACCGGAGCGGGTCGTGAAGCACTACGCGCGGGCCCGGGTGCCGCCGGAGGCGCGTGCCGGGGTCACTGCGTCGTACCTCGCTCGGAGGGACGTCGTCCGAGAGGCACTCGGCGACCGTGGCCCCTGGTTCCTCGAGACCGACTTCCTGGACGACCCCACGCGGCCGGGCGCGGTCCTCGACCTCGCGACCGTTCCCCGCAGGGCCCGGGCGATCGCCGAGGCCTCACCCGAGGGAGCAGAGCGGCTCCGGACCCCGTTCGTCGAGTCCGTGGAGGCCGTCTACGGCTGGCGACCCGAGCTCCCGGTCAGGAGAGCCGGATGAGCCGCCGACGCTCGGGGCTCCTGGTCGCCCTGGAGGGGATCGACGGAGTCGGGAAGTCAACCCTGGCCGGGGCCCTGCTCCGAACCGCCACGCGACGGGGGGTGCGCGCCGTCGCCCGCCGCGAGCCGACCGACCGGACCCTTGGGCATCTCGCCCAGGAGGCCAGTCTTCGCGACCCCTGGACCGGGGCGGTCTACTTCACGGTCGACCGGTTCCTCGCCCGGCCAGCACTGGAGAAGGAGCTGGCCCGGTACCCGCTCGTCATCACCGACCGCTCGTTCTACTCGACCCTGGCCTACCAGGGAAGCGCGCTCGGACGCTCCCTGGTTCGCGAACTCGGAGAGTTGTCCCGCCGGGCCACCCGGACCCCCGACGTGGTCATCCTGTTGGACCTGGACCCGGTCGAGGCGCTCCGCCGCCTCGGCCTGCGGGGGCGAGGGCGTGGGCCCCTCGAACGACGCCGGACCCTCGAACGGGTCGCGCGGGCCTACCGCGCGCTCGCCCGTCGACACGGCTGGCTCGTCCTGGACGCCCGCCGCCCCCGCCGGGAGCTCGCCGAGGCGACGTGGTCCGCCCTGGCCCCGCGCCTCCCGGGCGCCCGACGCGGCGGCCGAAGGCCGCGGACCGAAGAGCGAACCTGATATCACCCGCCCCCGTTCGGCCCGCTCGTGCCCACCCCTGCGCGCATCCTGGTCCGGGAGGAGACGCTCGACCCGTTCTACCTCCCCGCACGTCTCGTGCGTCGCGAGACCGAGCTCGGCGTCGCCACGAAGCGGTTCCGAGAGGCGCTCTCGAAGGGTCTTCCCTACCACCTGATGGTCACGGGCGGGGTCGGAAGCGGCAAGACGGCGCTCGTGCGGCGCCTAGCGAGCGACCTGGAGCGCGCCGGCCGGGGCGCCGAGCTCCCGATCCGTCACGCCTACATCAACTGCTGGCGCCGGGCGAGCGACCGCACGGTTATGCTCGACCTGCTTCGGAGCGTGGACGTCTCGCTGCCCGACCGGGGCTACAGCCTGTCGGAGATGGTGGACGTCTTCGAGCAGGGACTTCGCCGCCACCCCCAGCACCTCATCGTGATCCTGGACGAGGCGGCCGCCCTGGTCAAGCAGGAGACGAAGCTCGTCTACCTCCTCTCGCGCTCCCGCGAGGTCCAGCTCGGGTCGATCTCCCTCCTCCTGGTCGCCGTGGAGGACCTTCTACCCTACCTCGACCCACCGAGCCGTTCCAGCTTCGGGGTGACCCATCGCCTCGCGCTCGCGCCGTACACCCGGGAGGACCTCGTGGAGATCCTGAGTGCCCGAGCGGAGCTCGCCCTGCGGCCGGGGAGCGTCGAACGGGAGACCCTCGACCAGATCGCGCGGATCGTCGTGCCGAACGGGGACGCGCGGTTCGGGCTCGAGATCCTTGCCGGGGCCGCGCACGCGGCGGAGGACGCCGGCGCCGACATGCTTCTGCCCGAGCACGTGCGGCGGGCCAAGGGCTCCCTCGTCCCGACGCTCTCCGAGTCGCAGTTGGAGGCGCTCTCCACGAACGAGCTCGGGGTCCTGCTCGCGCTCTCGCGGTCCCTGAAGGGCAAGGGCAGCGCGGTGCCCAGCCAGAAGCTGCGCTCCGCCCACAGCGCCCTGCTCGAGGAGCTGAACGGTCCGCCGATGAGCCGGACGACCTTCTGGCGGACCCTCAAGGAGCTCGAGCGGGATGGCCTCATCACGCTCGAGGCGGCCGGCTCCGGTGAATCGAGCCGGGTCGCGATGGACGAGCTGCCCGCCAGCTACCTCGCCACGCTGGTCGAGGAACGGATGGGCCGGGCCAGCGCTCGGAAAGGCTAAAGCGCGGGCGCGGGTCGCGCGCCCGTGGCGTCGTCCGAAGTCGTGGCCGAGCCTCGCCCGGCCTCCGGGTCCCTGCCGGAGTGGATCCGCAGTCGCCCCCCGGGCGGCCCGGTCTACGTCGGGGTCCGTGACCTCCTCGAGGGACTCGGGCTCGAGACGGTCTGCCGGGAGGCCCGATGCCCGAACCTCTCCGAGTGCTGGTCCGCCGGCACCGCCACCCTGATGTTGCTCGGGACCGAGTGCACCCGTCGCTGTGCGTTCTGCGCGGTCACGACCCACTGGCCGAAGGGCGTCGTGGACCGCACCGAGCCGGACCGGGTGGCGCGGGCGGTCGCCGCCTGGGGCCTCCGGTACGTCGTGCTGACCCAGGTCTGCCGGGACGACCTGCCGGACGGAGGGGCCGAGGTGCTCTCCGAGACGGTCCGTGCGATCCGTCGCGCGTCGCCCCGGACGAAGGTCGAGCTCCTCGCCGGGGACCTCGGCGGCGGTCGGGAGGCCCTGTCGACCGTCCTCGCCGACCCCCCCGACGTCTTCGCCCACAACCTCGAGACGGTGCGCTCCCTCTCCCGCTCGGTCCGGGACCCGAGGGCCGGCTACGACCGCTCGCTCGAGGTCCTCGCGTCGGCCCGCGAGCTCGGGCCGGCACGACTGGTGCTCAAGAGCTCCATCATGCTCGGGCTCGGCGAGGAGGTCCCCGAGGTCGAGACCGCGATGGCCGACCTCCGTTCGGCCGGCGTCGACCTCCTGACCTTCGGGCAGTACCTTCGCCCGAGCCGGGCGCACTGGCCGGTCGGCCGCTTCCTCCCTCCGAACGAGTTCGCCCAGTGGAAGGAGCGCGCCCTCGCCGTCGGCTTCTCGGGCGTGGAGTCCGGGCCGATGGTCCGGAGCTCCTACCACGCCGAGGAGCTGTTCGACCGCGCCGCCGCGGGCCGGGGGGGCTAGCGCATGGCGAAGAAGGCCCGCAAGAAGCTCGAGGAGGCCCAGGAACCGGCCTTCGAGTTCCCCGAGTTCGACGAGGGGGCATTCGTCTGGAAGGAGCTCGAGCTCGACTCGGCCACGCTGCTCGCCGGCATCTTCGCGATCGCCGCGGGGATCGTCTCCGCCGGGCTCAAGCTCGCCGGGCTCCTCGTGTGGGTGCAGTTCCCTGTGGGCCTCGTCATCGTCATCCTCGGGGTGTTCGCCATCCAGCGCCTGCGACCGGCTTCGCACGCCTACACGAAAGGAGACTGGGCGGGGCTGATCATCCTCGAGTTCTTCGGCTGGCTCGCGCTCTGGTTCGTGCTCGTGAACCTGCTGAACGGCGCCTAGGCACCGCGGTCGGTGCGGCCGGCCCACGGCAGGCGCTTGCCGAGCAGCTCGTCCAACCCGCGGGAGAGCCCGGGGGACTCGGAGGTCGCCGAGAGGGGGTGGACCTGGGCGGGCGAGTCGGGTGGCGGCGTGAGGTCCCGGCCGAGCGACAGGCGGGGCAGCGCGGCGCGGATCACCGCCTCCAGTTCCCGGTCGGCGCGGCGGGTCTCCACCGCTAGGCTCCCGTCGGCCCGCACGTAGGGGCCCTGGAGGACGGGCGCCTCCGGGGCGGTCCACTTCTCCAGGTACTGCCCCACGCGAGCGATCCCCACGGGAGGGCCGTCCTGGAGGCGGACCACCGGGCGGTGGGCGTGGGCCACCTCGACCAGCACCAGGATCCGGTCGGTGTCGACCGCGCACGACGAGCCGATGACGGCGAAGTCGGAGCGACCGACCTCCTCGGCGATCGCGCGCTCGGCCTTGCGCACCTGGGGGTACAGCGTGTCGTCGACGAGGTCGGGACGCGGCAGGACGATGACCGCCGCGTGGGTCCCCCGCGCACGAAGCCGCTCGAGGGCCTCCCCACGGGTAAGGGGCGTGTGCTCGGTCGGGCGGAACCACGCCTCGGACGGGCGGTCGAGGTACTCGCCGGCGGCCAGGATCACGGTCGCGAGGTTCTTCCGGGAGAGCGCGCTCGCCACGTTCCGGTTCGGGTCGACCGGGTCGGCGAGGATCAGCGCGACCTCCGGCGGCAGGCGAGGCGGGTCGCGGTCCGGTTCGCCGACCCGCGCGGGAACCCGCCAGTTGCGTGCGGCGGTCAGGACCCCTCGGAGGGAGCCGTACCGCAGCACGACCAGCTCGACGAGGTAGCCGGAGAACCCCTCCGTCCGGGCCTCGGAGCCGTAGACGCCGAGGGTGCGGAGGAACTGCTTGGTGAGGCGCACCTGGGCCACGAGCTCCGGGCTCTCTCGGGAGGAGAGGTACTCCTGATGGAACGGGGTGCGGTCGACCGGGGAGAGTGGGTGGGAGGGGTCGGTGATCGCAAAGCCCGGGACCGCGTCGACCGCGAACCCCTCGAAGCGGCCCCGCAGGTACGGGTGCTCGGCATAGCGGGTCTCCGGCTCGGAGAGGATGCCGCGGCCCAGGGCGAGGCCCTCCTCCCGGAGCCGGTCGCGGGGAAGGTCCGGGGGGAACAGCAGGAACAGGTCGATGTCCAGACGGTCCGACAGGAACGTCCCGCGGGCCGCGCTCCCTGCGACGAGCGCCCGAACGAGCGGGCTCTTGCGTTCGGCCGCCGCCGCCCGGACCCGCTCGACCAGTTGGGTGCGGACCCGGGCGACCCGCTCGAGGGTCTCGGGCGTCGGGGAGATCCGGAGGGAGACGGCGGCCTCGACCCGGTCGGCCTCGGCCGACGCCGCCCGGCCGGTCGACGGGTCGGTCACGGCCGGCGGACCCTCGACAAGAAGATGAACCTTGGGCTCGACCTCCGCCGGGACGGGAGGCATTATCGGAGCCGGTGGCCTAGATTAGCTGGCGGCCCCGGAGGACCTTTGGCGCACCCGGCGATCCTGTTCAGTCCCCTCGACGGAGGGAAGGTCCGCTGCACCGCCTGCGCGCGGTACTGCGTGATCCCGAGCGGCTCGCACGGGTTCTGCTTCGTGAGAAAGAACGAGGAGGGACGCCTCGTGCTCCTCTCGTACGGCAAGGCCGCGGCGACGCAGGTGGACCCGGTCGAGAAGAAGCCCCTCTCCCACTTCCACCCGGGGACGCGGGTCTTCTCGATCGGCACGGTCGGCTGCAACTGGCGGTGCGCCTACTGCCAGAACGCGGAGATCTCCCAGGAGCGGGAGGTCGTCGGCCGCCCCCTGTCGCCCCGGCAGGCGGTGCAGGCCGCCCGGCGGTACGGCTGCTCGGGAGTGACGTTCACCTACAACGAGCCGACGATCTTCATCGAGTACGCGCTCGACGTGATGAAGGAGGCCCGCGCGGCCGGGCTCTTCGCGAACTTCGTCACGAACGGCTACATGACCCCCGAGGCGACCGAGCTCCTCGGCCCGCACCTCGACGCGGTGAGCGTCGACTTCAAGGGAAGCGGTGAGGAGGGGTTCCTACGGAAGTACGTCTCCGCCAAGGGACCGGAGCCGATCCGCTCGACGATGGTGGACCTGCACCGTCGGGGGGTCCACGTCGAGGTGACCGACCTGATCGTCCCCCAGGTCGGCGAGTCGGTCGACGCGACCCGTCGGCTCGCCGGATGGGTCCGGGAGGAGCTCGGCCCCGAGACTCCCTTCCACCTCCTGAAGTTCCATCCCGACTACCACATGATGGACCTCCCCGAGACCCCGGTGGCGACGCTCGAGAAGCTGCACGCCGTGGTCAAGGCCGAGGGCCTCGACTACGTCTACCTCGGCAACGTCTGGGGCCACCCGCTCGAGCACACCTACTGCCCGGCCTGCCATGCCGTGGTCGTCCGGCGCTACGGCTTCACGATCCAGTCGTGGGACCTCGACGAGAAGAACCGGTGCCGCGCCTGCGGCCACCCGATCCCGATCGTTGGACGGCTGCCCGGGACGTACGAGCCGACCTTCGCGACCCCGGTCCTCTGAGCCGCCCGCGGGCCGTCCCTACTCGCTCCGTCGCGGGAAGCGGGATCGCCTCCACCACCAGATGGAGCGGGACCTCGAGCATGAACCGTCCCTGTGGGCTCTCGCGGACCACGGCGGGTCGGGGGAACGGCTCCTCCATCCGGACCACGGCCAGTCCGGCCTCGCGAAGGTACCGGAGGTACGTCGCCAGGGTCCGGTGGTAGGTGGTCGTGTAGGCCATCTCGGTCTCGCTGATCTTCCACGGTACCTCGTAGGTGCGCTCGTCCCGGTAGTTCGAGACCTTCCGCCACACGCGCTCGCGGTACGGCTGACGTTCGACCACCCACATCGACCGGTCGTCCAGGTCGAAGCACGGGTGGCAGATCGAGAAGACGAACCGCCCGTTCGGGCCCAGGACCCGTGCCACCTCGCGGACCGTCCCGGCCGCATCCCCGATGTCCATGAGGGCCATGTTGGAGGCGACCAGGTCCATGCTGCGGTCCGGGACCCCGACCAGGCGGGAACTGTCGCGCTGCAGGAACTGGGCCCCGCTCGGCCGCGCCCGCTCCCGTCCCCGGGCGAGGGCGATGCTGCCCCGGGACGCGTCGACCCCCAGGACCGAACGCGCCCCGGCGCGCGCCCATCGTCGGGTGAGGTAGCCGTTGCCGCAGGCGAGGTCGAGGACCCGCAGGCCACGGACCCGGCCGATCACGCCGAGGAAGGTCGGGTCGACCAGCGCCCGGTGCCATAGGTCACCGGCCTCTCCCATCCGAAGGTCGCGCCAGCGAGCGATCGCATCCCAGCCCCGTCGGGTCATGGAGCCCGGGGCTTCCCGCAGGGATTCTTTACTCCTCGCCGCCCGAGCGACCAACCGTTAAGCCGAGCCGGTCATCTTCCCCGCGGATGGCGGACGAGGTCCGGTTCGTCTACTCCGGGATCCGCGTCCGCAACCTCGAGAAGTCGGTCAAGTTCTACCGGAGCATCGGATTCCGCGTCATCAAGCGGGGTTGGTTTTCCCACGGCGGCCGCTGGGTCCACCTCGTCTTCCCGCGATCCGGCCACCGCCTCGAGCTCAACTACTATCCCAAGGGGACCCCGTTCTACACCCCGTTCGGGCCCGGGGAAGAGTTCGACCACTTCGGCTTCTACGTCACCAACCCAAAGCGATGGCTGCGGAGGATGGTGAAGGCCGGCGCGAAGCCGGTGGTGGGGTTCGTCGACGGGCCGGCGCTTCTGCTCTACGTCAAGGACCCCAACGGGGTTTGGCTCGCCGCGTGCGCTCCATCCGAGCCCGGGAGCCTGCCGAACATGATCCGGAGCGCGGACTCCACGCTTCGGCTTGCCGCGCCCCGACGGCCGAGCTCGAAGCGACGGGCACGAGCTCCCCGGCGTCGAGAGAGGTCGCCCACGCGGGTCTGACGGGGCCGACGGCCGAAAGGGGAATTCGAGGCCTCCGGGGCCGGAGGATGGCCCGTTACTGCGCAAAGCGGCGGAAGAAGCTGTCCGGTTTCCACTCCGGGCGGTGCTCGGCGTTGGCGACACGGAGCGTCAGCCTCTCCAGGATGGCGTTGAACTGCGCTGCGGCCGCGAGGTCGACCGGCTGGTCCGGGTCGTCCGAGGGCGCGTGGTAGCGCTCGGTATACCACTTTTTGAAGACCGCTTCCTCCGGGGCGCCGGGGGCGTACCCGAATCGGAACGACAGTGCAGGGACGCCCTTCTGGATGAAGCTGTACTGGTCGCTCCGGATGAAGTGATTGTGCTCCGGCTCCTTGTCGGCTTGTATCGCCACGCCCGCCGGCTCGGCCACCGCGCGAATATCGTCGCCGAGACTGGATTCGGCGAGCCCGTACACCTGGAGGTACTGGAGCGGGAACAGCGGGAGGAACATGTCCATGTTCAGGTCGGCGACGATGCGGCCCGAGACCGTGGGATGGGCGGCGAAGTACTGAGAGCCGAGCAAGCCCTTCTCTTCGCCGGTGAGGGAGAGGAAAACGATCGAGCGCTTGGGCCGCGCACCGGATTCCTTCAGCGACCGGGCGACCTCGATCAGCGAGGCGTCCCCCGACGCGTTGTCCATCGCCCCGCTGTAGATCCGGTCGCCATGGATCGGCTCGCCGATCCCGACATGGTCCAGGTGTGCGCTCACGACCACGTATTCGTTGCGGAGCTCGGGGTCGATGCCCAGAAGGATCCCCAGGACGTTCTCGCACTTTGCCTCAGAAAGCGTCACTCCGGCCCGGGCCCGGACCTCAATCGCGAGGGGAAAGTGCGGGAGGGGCCCGTCGGCGTCGAGCGCCGAGAGAATCTCCTGGATCGAGTGACCGCTCCCCGCGAACAGCCTGTCGGCTCGCTCGGTGTTGAACATGACCTCGAGCGGGAGCGGAAGCGGCGCGTCGTGACCGGGGTCGCGCAGGTCCATGACCGGCTGAAGGCGGAAGGTCGACATCCGGGACCACGGCACCTCCACATTCTTGGGGTTCTGCATGAAGATCGCACCGGCGACCCCCGCCTTCCAGAAGGCTCGTCGGCCTTCGTCGGCCGATCGATAGTGGGACAGGAGGGGGCCGGCCATGTTCGGGGGGCCGCCGGAGACGAAGACCCCGATCTTGCCCGTCAGGTCCTGGCCTGCGAAGTCATCGTAGCCCATCTCGGGCACCTTGAGTCCATAGCCGACGAACACCGCCGCCGCTTCGACCGTCGGAGCGGTGTGGGAACTGACGAGGATCGCCGCATCGTCCCCCAGCTTCAACGGCTCCGCGTTTCCGTCCCGGACCAGGTCGAGGGAGCACCGAGTCTCGTCGATCCGGGCAACGCTCAGCTCCAGGGGTTGCTGGTACCCGTCGGAACCCGCGGGCTTCAGTCCCGCGGTCCGGAACTGCTCGGCCATGTAGTCGGCGGCCCGCGTATATCCCCGGCTGCCCGTGTCGCGGCCCTCCAGGGCGTCGTCTGCGAGGAACTGAACGTGCGACCACCAGCGCCTGCCCAACGCGGCCCAATCGGGATCCACCACGTATCCCTCCGAGGACCCATCCGCCCAGCGGTCTCCCGATACAAAGAACCCGACTATTCGACCCACCCGATGGTGCAAGTCCGACACGTGGTCGGGAAGTCAACAGCGAGTTTCGAAGGCGGCGGCTGCGGGAGAGTTCGCCTCAGCTAGGAATCTATCCGATCCCCGGCGCGACGTACCAGAGCGTACCCGGCCCCCGTTTCGAGCCGCCTTGGCGCGCCGTCAGGACGACGTGCAGCCCAATGCGCCCCACGGCTGTGGGTGCGGTACCTGCGGTCACCGGGGTCGTTCTTCGTGGCGATGGAATCGCGTCCGAGCCGAACTCACTGGGCGGTCGCGCTCGCGGCGCTGATTGGTGGCGTCGCCGGTTCCTTCGTCGCACCCTCGATGGATTCGCTCGGAGTCGCGACCGAGGGCAACCTACCGGTCCTGGCCGGTGAGGCGGCGATCTACGTGGCGTCGCTGCTCGGCGCGTTGCCCGGGGCAACGGCGGGGGCGGCGACCGCCTTTGCGATCGGCCGAAGACGGCACCAGGCAGCGGCAGCGGTCCTCGGCTCGATCGCCGGCATCGTGGTTGGGGTTTTGGTCGGGTATTTTTCTGAGGGCCTCGCTCAGGCTTGGATCAACGCGTTCTCCGGGAATCCGTTGGAGGGCGCAGTGGTCGGTGGAGCAATCGGGGGAGCCTTTGCCGGGGTGGCGGCCGCCGCGGCGCTTCGGGTCTTCCTTAGCTCGGGGGCGCGCTCGAGTCGCGAGCGCCCGTTCGCCGCGCTGGTGGGGAGCCTAGCGGGTCTTCTTGCCGGCATGGGAGGGGCCAGCATCGGGGCCACTCTCGCCCAATCGGTGCTGTCGTGTCCCAACGGGTACTACACCAACCCCAGCGCTCTCCCCGGGTGCGTGGTCGGGATCCTTCAGGGCGCTCTGCTCTTGGGAATATGGGCAGGAGCTGCCTCCGGAGCCATTGCAGCCTTTGTGGCCGCGTCCGTGCTTTCGCGCCTCGGTGCGGGAACGACCGCTTCGAACCCCTCGGCCCAGGATTGAGCACCGATTGGACGAGACCCAATCCACCCCTCGCCGCACCGTGGCGGGGCGCTGAGAGGAGGGCACGGCTTTCCGGAACGGTCGCCGATGGGTTCCAGACCCGTCATCCGCGGGATCCAACCTCGCCGATCCTCCGTGCCGGAGCAGCGAGAGATGTCGAAAGGGGAGGCGGATCGTGAGGCAGTAGCCCGCTGGACGGCCGAAGCGTTACGGCTCGGGCCGCAGGATCAGCAGCGTCGAGGTCGCGTGAGCGTGGAGCTTCTTTTCCCGGTCGAGCAGGCGTGCGTCCGCGGTGGCGACCCGTGATCCAGAGTGGAGCACGTGACCCTCGGCCCTCAACGTCCCGGCCTTGGACGTGACGGGCCGCAGGAAGTTGACCTTGAGCTCGAGGGTCGTGTACCCGACCCCGGCCGGGAGGGTCGTGTGGAACGAACACCCCATCGCCGTGTCGAGCAGGACCGTGACGATACCGCCGTGAACGTTGCCGAGGGGACTGTACATGTACTCGTCGGGCTCGAATTCGAAAACGACCGAACCCGGATCGACGGACACGATCCGGATCCCCAGGAGCTCCATAAACGGCGGAGCCGGTAGGGCCCCGTTGAGGAAAGCGCGCATGAACTCGATGCCGCTGAGCTTCTGGATCGGCTCTGCGAATCGGGCGGGGTCGGTCCACTTGAACGACCGCGACCGAGCACGAGGTGGCTCCGACATGAGATGGCCGTCCGGGCGGGAGCACCATCCATTTAGTCGCTCTTGAGTCCTCTCACGCGATGGCGACTAGGCTCCGCGCGGGGTCGTTCGGCGGACCCGCAGCCTACGGGTCGGGGGGCGGAGTCTTTCGACGGCGACGGAACCCAGCGGCCACCACGGCGACCACCAGCAGGACCCCAGCGGCGACTATCAACGCCAAGGTGGTTCCCCCGCCCCAGCCTCCGGAGCCCCCCGGACTGGAGGGCGGCGCTGGCGCGGCGTGGACCGTGACGAGGACCGGCCCGCTGCCACGGATCACGCCGTTCAAGGTCGCGTTCACGAAGAGGGTGTCGGTACCGGTCGTGCCGCTTGCGGTAAATGTGACCACCGAGCCGCTGGTCGAGTTGAGCGCGCCCAAGTCGTTGGAGAGTGACCAGGTGTAGCTCGCGCCGGCCGGGCACGTACTCGTGCAGACCGCAAGGGCCCGCAGCGACAGGTTCCCTCCCACCACGACCCCGGCGGGCGCGGGTTCGACGACCACCGAGGAGAGGGTCGACGGGGCCACGGGGGCGTAGACCAACGCGCCGATGTCCCAGGGCCCCGTGAGAGGGCGCGCCTCCCCGGCCGCGTCGACCGCCGGCACCCGGCCCGCCAGGTTGACGCCCGTCCCGATCAGAGGCGAGCCCGCCGCCATGTGGAGGTTGAACGTGAAGTTCGTGTCGTTTCCCCAGTCGGTCAAGAAGTCCCCGGGCGTGGGAGGGGCGGAGAGGGCCGGTGTGACCTCCACCCAGGGCTGCGGGGTCCCGGCGCCGACCGCCGTCACGGTCCGGACGACCCCGTCGTAGTCGTACTCGACCCGGTCGCCGACGCGGAAGGTCGAGTTCACGTGCGGGTTGACGACCGGGTCCTCCACCTGGAGCGTGAGGTTCGAGGCCGACCCGCCGCTCAGGTAGCCCTCGAACTCGGGGAAGTTCACGAACTCCGGGTTCTCGTCGAGGAGACTGTGCTGGTCGTGGGGGAACGAGTAGTTCGACGCGACCCACTGGGCGAGGGTCGGCTCCGACCCGTTGTACCCGATGTCGCCGGCGTAGGCGTAGTCGCTCCCGAGCAGGTTGTAGTCGCTCCCCAGCGGGGAGAGGCCCACCGGGTCGAACGAGAAGACAGCCCCCCACCCGGACGGGATCCAGACGACGTTGTTCCGAAGGCTGACGTTGGTCACCCCTCCCTGGAAGAGGATCGCCGGGCTCTGGTCGAGCGGGGCCATGACGAAGTCGTTGTTGAAAACGCGGACCTCGTTGAGGATCGAACCCGGGTCCGCCGAGATGCGGATGTCCCATGAACCGCTCGCCGCGAAGATGTTGTCGTAGATCGTGACGTTGACGTAGTCGGCGTCCTCGCAGTAGATGTCGGCGGTCGCCTCGGGGATGTAGCCGCTGTAGGTGTTCCCCAGGATCAAGAGGTTCTCGATCGTCGAGTAGCTGTTCGAGCCGGCGAACAGGTAGATCCCGTCGCCGTGCCAGCCGGACCAGTAGCCGTTCCGAACGTACGGGTAGAAGTCGTGGATGTGGTTGAACTCGATCGTCACGTTCACGAGCGCCGCCGCCGGGACCTCCCCGCTCCCGCCGGCGATCCCCCACGAGACGTTCGAGATGTCGTTCCCCTCGAGGAGCGAGTCATTGTCCTCGCTCAGGTCGATCCCCGTCCCGGCGTCCGAGAGCGTGTTGTTCAGCAGGGTGGTGTTCGGGTGGTCGGAGACCGAGATGTCGGAGCTCTCCTTGCCGTACATCGGCCCCGAGGTCATGTTGAAGATCGAGTAGCCGTAGGCGCTCGCCTGACCGACCGGGTTGCTGTTCGCTGTGTTCCAGCCCGGCATCGTGAGGTTGAGGTCCTGGTAGACCCGCAAGGTGTTGTTGATCGCCCAGTAGTTGCCGAGGTAGCCCGACGCGATCGTGTAGTCGTCCGCCCCCCAGCCGACGTAGATCTTGTAGCGGGCGAGGCTCCCCGGAGTACCGGCGTACTTGGCGAGGCTCACGTTCGCGTCGTTGAAGGAATCGTCGGTGACGTGGACCGAGGTCCACGGGTTGAGCGAGCCCATCACCTCGCTGTTGTCGTTGACCGCGAGCGCGATCGGCTGCACGTCGTGGATCCAGCAGTCCTCGACGGTGACGTTCGAACCGGCCCCGCCGATGGCGATCCCCTGGGGTCCGTTCCCCCATCCGCCCGCCGTGTCGTTCCAGATGTACCGCTGGTCGCGGACCTCGAAGTGGTCGAGGGTGACGTACGAGACCCCGACGTCCTCCGCGCCGTTCCAGGTCTCACCGCCCACGAACCCGTACTGGTGAGCCAGCGGCCCCAGCTCCGTTCCCATGCCGTCGACGATCGCCCGTCCGGTCCCGAAGGTTCCCGCGGAATTCCCGTCGTAGGTGACCGGGCGTCCCGGTAGCCCGCTCCATTGCAGGAGGACCGTCCCTTCGTAGACAACCCCTCCCTTGAACCGCACGGTATCCCCGGGCTGGAGGGTCGTGTTGGCGGGAACCCCGGTCGCGTCCGTGTCCCCGGGGGCGTGCTTCCAGGGGGCCGAGGGACCGGTGCCGGCGTTGGTGTCGGAGCCCCCGGCAAAGTCGACATAGTAGACCGTCCCGACCGCTCCCGGCTGACCGACGAGCGGAAGTGGGGACGGGGACCTCGCCATCGGCGCGACGAGGGGGGGTGCCGTGACGTGCGGTCCGTCGGAGGGAGTGGCCCCAGAACTCGACCCCGAGAGGTCTCCGGCCCCGAGGGCCAGAAGGACCACGACCAGCACGGAGCTCAGAAGCCGTACGGGTCGACGAGGGCGGCCCCGTCTCCACCTCCGATGCATGCAGGACCCTCACCGCCCGCCGCCCGGTGCTTCCGAGCGGTGGAGCGCGGGGGAACAGCTCCCCATCCAACCGCCAGGGTCAGGGGACCGGTCGGCGTAGGCTCTTCGAGATGGTCTGGTCGGTCTTGCCCCTTATTTGTTGCGTTGGCCCCGGCTGGGTACGCCACCGACTGGAAAGCAAGGGGCGGTGAGCTCTCGGCCCCAGCAACGGGTGGTGCTTAGCCGGCTACTGCGACCGCTACGATGGCGACCAGGAGGGCGACCGCGAGCCCGAGGAAGAGCAACGTCCGCCAGCGCCGGATCCAGGGGAGACGACGCACCTCGGACCGGTCCTCTGCCCCGTAGAACGTCGCGACGGAGTCGTGCATCCTCAGGCCTCCCCGAGGGATCGCCGTATCCCGGCGACAGACGTCGGCAACGGTCGGTGGCTCCCCCGCACGAGCTCTGGAGGGACGGCAAGCGTCCCGGCTGAGGCTTTTCATGCGGAGTTCGGGTACATGAGGCTGTGGTTCGAGTCGGCGGAGACCGCCGTCGAGCCGGGCGGGCTCGGGGCCGGCTAGTGCTCCGACGGGCCGGTCTGGGACGCGAGGGCCGACCGGGCGAGCTCCTCGCGGACGTAGGCGATCCGCACCCGAACCGTCGCCTCGGTGCCGAACCGGCGGGCGATCAGCTCCACACCCCGGAGCCGGTCCGCCGGTAGCCCGTCGATGACGTTGGTCAGGATCTTCTCGGCGTACGCCCTCCAGCGCTTGGTCAGTAGCCGGGTGTACCACACGGCTTCGGGACTCGCGTAGCGAACCCCGTCGACCTCGGAGGAGGCCTCCCGCACGAGAAAGTCGAAGAACTCCTGGCCCGACCTCTTCCCCGAGAACGCCCCGGAGTCCACCACGTCCAAGGGGATCCCATCGTGCGCGACGATCCCGAAGCGGGTCACCTGGTTCGCTTCCCAGGCCAGGGTGAGGCCCGGGTCGCTGCCCAGGCGCTGGACCGCACCGCGGTAGTCGGTGGTCGTGACCATCACATCGACATCGACGGTCGCGGTGGCCGCCTCTTGGGCGACGGCCTTCCCTCCCACGATCACGTAGCCGATCCCGTGGCGGCGAAGGATCGCATCCGCGGCCTCGACCGTCGCGTCCTTCATGCGGCCCCCGAGGCCGGATTATTCCGTTCGACCCATCGCAGGTCCGCGAGGGGCAGGGGCTTGCCCACCTTCGGAATCGCCGGCGCAAACTCCTGGAGCCGCACCTTCGTCGCCGCCGCCTCGAGCGCTTCGTTCCGGATCCTCCGGTACAGCTCGTTCGGGTCGAGACGCGAGCGGTTGCGCAGCGCCACCACCCGGGCGGCCAAGGGGTCAAAGCGCAGGAGGAGGACCACGAGCTCCACCACCCCCGGCTGGCGAAGGGCATCCTCGTCCTTCACCGGAAGGATCCGGTACTCCGACGTGACCTTTCGGGAGAGCTTCTCGGACACGGCCAGCCAGGGCCGGAACGTCACCGGATACCCGCTCTTCGTGACCCACTCGGAGGTGAGTAGGAGGGCGGGCACCCGATGCCGCCGGAGACGCTCCACATCCGCCGGCGTGCGGACGCGGGGGCGGTACTCGGTAGGGGGGCGGCCCCGGGGTCGGGGGATGGGGGTCAGCATCTCCCGGGGGAGCGGGCGTTCCCCCGGTTCACGACGAAGGGTCTCCTCGACTCGCACGCGGGTACGACCGACTCCTAAGTATTTATATTATGTTGCTCGCCCGGGTCGGCGCGGGGGGGCCCCGGCCTACGGCGGGCGCACCGGTCGCCCCGACGAAGGGGGTCGCGGCGCTACTTCCTCAGGCGCTTCCGATGGGCCCGGGCGCCGGAGGGCTTCGCGATCAGCCCACAATGCTTGGCGAGCCGCTTGTGTTCAGCGGGAGAGATCCACTCGACCTTGAGATAGTCCATGAGCTGCCGCGTGGTCATCCCGATCCGCTGGCCCTCCTTGACCGTGAACCGGTAGGCCTCGATCTCGGACGGCGCGTCCACGTAGCTGAGCTTGGGATAGAAGAGAGGCCGACCCTTCCGGAACTGCCTCACGTGACACAGCTCGTGGACGAGGTCGAGATAGACTGTCCGGATCGGACTCTTGGCCAGGTGGTTCGTGCTGATCAGCAGGTGGCCGTCGACGTCGCTCGTGCCCATGTACCCGAAGCGGGCGGAGAAGAACTCCACCTTCTGGGACCTCAGCACCTGGGCGGTCTTCGCTCCGAACAGCTCCCGCACCGCCGGCACCCGGTCGAACCCGCGAAAGAACCGGGTGAAGGGGTAGAGCTTGGTCGGCGCTTCTCGCTCGATTCGGACCCCGAAGGCCGCCTTGACCGCCATGGACTGTGACCTCTCGTCCGCGTAGGGGTGGGTGGTCTAAGCGCTTCCCCCCTGATGGGTCGAGCCGTTCGGGGTCGCCGGGCCTCGGCCCGAGCAGTGGGCCGCCGAGGACCCGTGAGCGGCCTTCGGCCCCTGCTGACGGGATTGCGAGCCGAGCAGCCCCCCTCCGAGCGCCCCTACGCTTAATTCGTCCTGCGCATGGGCCCGGTGTGACCTCGGGTCGCCGCCTCTCCGCGGTGATGTTCACGGACACCGTGGGCTACACGGCCTCGACTCAGGCCAACGAAGGCCGCAGCCTCGAGCTGTTGCGACAGCAGGGCGAGCTTCTCCGACCGGTCGTGGCCCTGCACGAGGGGCGCGAGGTGAAGTCCACGGGCGATGGCTACCTCGTGGAGTTCGAGAGCGCGCTCAAGGCGGTCCAGTGCGCTGTGAACATCCAGCGACGGATCCACGAACGGAACTCGGAGGGAGCTCAAGCGGCCATCCGGATCCGCATCGGGGTCCACCTCGGCGACGTGGTCGAGTCGGGAGCCGACATCCTCGGCGACGCCGTCAACATCGCCGCGCGGATCGAACCCCTGGCGGAACCCGGGGGCGTCTGCGTCTCCGGGGCGGTCTACGAGCAGGTCCGCACCAAGGTCACCGATCGCTTCGAGAAGCTCGAGCCGAAGACGCTGAAGGGGGTGGAGCTCCCGATGGACGTCTACCGGGTCGTCCCCACCTGGGAGGGGAACGGCCGGAGCGCCGCGGAGGAAGCGGGACCGGTCTCGGACAGGACCCGCATCGCGGTGCTCCCGTTCGCCAACATCAGCCCAGACCCCAACGACGAGTACTTCGCGGACGGGCTGACCGAGGAGCTGATCGCGAGCCTGTCGCTCGTCCCCGGCTTGAAGGTGATCGCGCGGACGTCCGTGCTGGGGTACCGGAAGACGGAGAAGAAGGTCGCCGCCATCGGCAAGGAGCTCGGTGTCGGGACCGTCGTCGAGGGGAGCGTCCGCCGCGCGGCCAACAAGATCCGCGTGACGGTCCAGGTGATCGACGTCACCACCGAGGAGCACCGGTGGACGGAGAAGTACGACGACGACCTCGACGACATCTTTGCGGTGCAGAGCGAGATCGCGACCAAGGTCGCGACGTCCCTGCCCGGGAGCTTGACGAAGCCGACGCCGGCCCCGTCGTTGGAGCGCCCCAGCGAGACCCAGGCCTACCTATCCTACCTTCAGGGTCAGGCGCTGATCTGGAGGACCGACGAGGCCTCCTTGCGGAAATCGCTCGAGCACTTCCAGAAGGCGCTCGAGACCGACCCCACGTTCGCGCGGGCCTACGCCGGGCTCGCCCGGGCCTACATCAACCTGGGAACCGAGGGGTACCTCACCTGGACCGGGGCCATCGAGATGGGGAAAGCGGCCGCCGAGCGGGCCAGCAAGCTCGACCCGGACCTCGCCGAAGCGCACGTGCTCCTGGGCGAGCTCGCCTTCATGGAGGACGCGCCGGCGGAGATCCTGGACCGCGAGCTCCGACGCGCGTTGGAGCTGAACCCGAACCTGGCGCAAGCGCACAGCATCCTGAGCTCCCTCGCGGGGTCGTTCGGGATCATGGAGTCCTACCTCCTCCAGGCCGAGGAGGCTTACCGGCTCGACCCGCTCTCCCCGCCGATGATCCGGCGTCAAGGAGAGGCCTACTTCAATTCGGGCCGCTACGACGAAGCGCTCGCCCATTGGAGGAAGTACGTCGAGATCGACCCGATCGACGCCTACCGCGGGCTCGCCGAATACCACATGCTCAAAGGCGAGCTCGACCAGGCCGAGGCGATGGTACGGGAGGTGGAGCGCGCAGGGCCGAACGGCGATCCGGCGCTGCTCTGCCGCGGCTACCTCGCCGCGCTCCAGGGGGACCGGGAGACCGCGGTCCGAACGATCGCCAAGATCGACGAGGTGTTCAAGAAGGGGACCTCCCGCCAGTCGTCGATCGGCTACATCTACTACGCCCTGGGGGACATGGACCGCTTCTTCGAGTACATGTTCGCCTCGGCGAAGAACCACACCATGCAAGCGGTCCGGGTCCGGCTCTCCCCGCTCTTCGCGGCGGCGCGCAAGGACCCCCGGTTCGTCATGCTCGTGATCCAGGCCGGTCGGCCCATGCAGGCCTTCAAACCCTCTGGCTAGCGGACGGCCCGACTTCCGGAGCACTCGGCCCCAGGGCGTGGGCTCGGGGAGGTCTCACCGGACCCCCGCGACGTGGCGCGACCTCTAGTGGGTCCACCGTAGGGTCCAGGCTCTCGTCGCTGGCCGACGGAGAAGCAGCGGGCCCGGCGACCGCTCCCGCCGCCCTCGACTCAGTGGAGCGCGACCGGCTGCGCCGGCCCGGTGTCGGGTTCGATGACCACGGCGGTGCCGTACGCCAGGACCTCGGTCATCGTGCCCATCATCTCCGAGGTGTCGAACCCTACAGAGACCACGGCGTTGGCGCCGAGGCTCCGCGCGTGGTTGCACAGCCGCTCGATCGCCTGATGTCGAACCTGTTCCAGCAGCTGGGTGTACAGCTTGATCTCGCCGCCGGCCCAGCTCCGGAAGTACGCGCCGATGTTCTGCCCCAGCCCGCGGGACCTGACGATCAAGCCGAAGGTGGTGCCGACGACCCGAGTAACGTGATACCCGGAGACGAACGGCGTCGTCACGACCATCAGGTCCTTCGGCGGAGCAAACACCTCAAGCGGGTTGTCTGGTGGGGACTGGGCTGACATTGCGTTCGCAGAACTCATCGCCATATAACCTCGGGAATGGCGCATCGATCGGCCGCCCCGGAACCTCCGAGGACGGCCTCCGTGCCGTGGAGGCGCGCGCGGGTCTTGGGACCGCGTGTGCGCGCGCCCACCTCAGGGACTCAGCTCCGTTCGCTCTCTAGACTATTCCCCGATCTCCTATCCGGAGAAGCCCGCAAGCGGGCCCCGGGCCAGCGAATTGCCGTCATTCGAGGCCCCGGAGCCCTTGCAGACGGGCGAGCTGGAGGGCGTACAGCTGTGAGCCGTCGTGGGGCTCGTTCCTGCGGGCGTAGCCGCGTTGAGGACCAGATACCCGACGACCCCGACCAGGACGGCGACCCCCGCCACGAAGACCGCCGCCGTGAGGCGCCCGGCGCCCCGTCGTCCCGCTTTGCGTCGCGCTCTCGCACCAACTCTCGCTTCCGTCATCTTTTGCGTCCCCCTTCCGAGTGGTGATGTATCTAGTCCCCGGAAGGGCGGAAATACGCTAGGAGTTCCGGCGGAGAAGGGTGGATATACCCTACCGGAAGGGCGGCCCGCTCGGTCAGGTCGGCGCGCGGCGGCGCCCGAAGTAGGTCGGCAGACCGTCGTCCCGGAGGAGCTGGATGAACCTCGGGTCCTCGCGGATCGGGTCGAAGTAGATCCCGCGGTAGTACAGCCAGAGCGTCCGGTCGCCCTCCCGGGCGTCCTTCTCCAGGAGGTCAAGGGCCTTCGAATTCTCGCCGACCGCGGCGCAGAGCATCGCGAGGTCGGTCGCCGACACGTAGTAGGAGACCTCGCCGCGCTCGACGGCGGCGATGACCTCCTTCGCCTCCTCGGGTCGTCCCAGGATGCCGTTCAGGAGCGCGTGGTCGAACCGCTCCACGTCGGAGGTGCCGGCGAGGGGACGGTCGGCCTCCTTGATCGCATCCTCCCGCAGCCCGGCCTGGATGTAGGCGAGGCCGTGGAAGATGTGGTCGTGGCTCGGGAATGGGTTGCGCGCGCACTCGCGTCGGGTGTCCTCGATCGCGGTGCTGAAGTCGCCCATCTCGGCGTCCACCCAGCCGAGGGAGTTGCGCAACATGGAGCTGCCGGGGTCGAGGCGGACCCCGCGCCGGAAAATCTCCCGGGCCTCTTCGAACCGGCCATGCGCCACGAGCAGGAGACCGAAGAACCGGTAGGCGCCGACATTGCTCGGGTTCAGCTCCAGCGCCTTGCGGTACTCCTCCTCCGCGCGCGTCCAGTCGTGGTCGAACTGCATCGCGATGTTCGCGAGCGCCGAGTGCGCGTCCGACAGGGTTGGGTCCAGCTCGAGGGCCCGCGCCGCGAGCTCACGGGCGCGCGGCATCACGTCGCGAAAGGCGATGTGGTCCCCGCCCACCTCGACGTACATCTCCGCCCAGGCGGCGAACGCCTCGGCGAACGTGGGGTCGAGCTGGGTCGCCTGCTCGAAGCAGCGCACCGCCTCCTCGATCCCGTGGTTCTCGTGCTCGCGCGAGGCGACCAGCCCCCGGAGGTACAGGTCGTAGGCCGCCGGATTGGCCGTGGGCAAGCGGTCGGTGCTCGCGCGACCGGTGCTGGCCAGTTCGAGCCGCAAGGCTTCGGCGGTCCGTTCGGCGATGTCGGACTGGACCGCGAAGACGTCGTCGACCTCCCGGTTGTAGCTGCTCGCCCAGATGTGGCGCTGGGTCCCGACGTCGATCAGCTGGAGGGTGATCCGGATCCGATTACCGGACTTCCGGACGCTCCCTTCGAGGACCGAGTCGACCCCCAGCTCGGCGCCGACCTGGGCGATGGACTTCGGGGACGTCTTGTACGGTGCGACCGACGTCCGGGCGATGACCCCCAGGTTCTGGACCTGGGAGAGCACGGAGATCAGCTCCTCCGTGAGGCCGTCGGCGAAGTACTCGTCCTTCGGGTCCGGGCTGATGTTCGAGAGCGGCAGGACTGCCAGGTTGTGGCCCAGGGCCGGCTCCGCGCTCGGTCTCGCCGGGGCCATCGCCTCCCACGTCGGGGCGACGCGGTAGACCGCGATCGGGACCCGGATGTTCTTGAGGACGACCGGCGGGAGCCGGACCATCGGCGTCGGGACCTTGTTCTGCACCTGGTCGTAGACCTGCTGGGTGATGCAGATCCCCCCCGGCTCGGCCTGCGGGGCGATCCGGGAGGCGATGTTGACGGCATCCCCGAGGACGTCCCCGTCCGTCTGCACCACGTCCCCGACATGGACCCCGATCCGGACCTCGGTCTTCGGGCCGTCCGAACGGGCCTCGTTCTTCTCGTGGAGGGCGCGTTGGATCTCGAGGGCGCACCGGACGGCCTCGAGGGCGCTCTCGAACTCGACCAGGAAGGCGTCCCCGACCGTCTTGATCTCGCGGCCGGAGAAGCGGACGAAGATCGGCCGGAGGAGCTGATTGTGCTCTTCCAGCGTGGAGAGGGCGGCCGCCTCGTCGGCCTGGGCGAGCTTGGAGTAGCCGACCATGTCCGTGAACATGATGGCGGCGAGGCGACGGCGCGGCTCTGTCACGATACCCGAACCTCCTCCGACCAAATTAAGCGCTCCGCGAGGGGCGCTGAAACACGTCACCGACCCGCGAGGACCGACCCGCCCTTGCCCCGGAAGTGCGCCTCTTCGGAGTGCCCCCTGCGGCGCCAGCCAACGCAACGTGGTCAGGTCCGGCCCCTCCAGGTAATGGGGACTCAGGGCTCGGCCGCCGGTCAGGGAATGGCGAAGGAGGGCCCGAAGGGCTCGGACGACGAAAGGAAGCAGTACGCCTGGCTCCCTTCGGCTTCGGACTTGGGGCCTACGCCGTCACCGGGGCGGCAGAGCCCGATAGTCCGGTGGCGGCCCCTGGACCCGGTGCAGGGTCCGGGCCCGATCGACCGCCAGCCAGCGGAAGCCGTCCTCGACTTCGACGCTGGTGATGAGGATGTTCCGCCGCTCGAGCTCGGAGCGGTACCGGTGGAACGAGTCGAAAATCGTCAACGGTTCATCCTGCATCAGGTTCGAGAGCTCCTCGGTCGTCCCGAGCCACCCGCCGTCTTGCACGAGGGTTTGGAGGACGCTCACGTACCGGGCCAACCCCGCATTCTCCGTGGACGGGAACCTTCGTGCTCCCGAAACGGAAAGGTCGATGGGGCCCCCCGATACCGCGGCAGGCGGTACCCGGGGCTCAAGGGTCGGTGGACCAGGTTCGGGAGGCGATGGTGCCTGGAAGACCGGCGGAAGCGGTCCCTCCGGGACGGACCGCTCGAGGACCGGCGGGAGAGGCTCCGGGGGCTCGGACGGATCGATGGACTGCGGGCTCTCGGGCGGCTCGGGGTCAGGGATGGGAGGGGGCATCGCCGGCCGACCCTCGGGCTCGTCCGGGGCTCCCAAGGGCTCGGGGGGAGCAGCCGACACGATGGGTCTCCGCTCCGGGAGCGATACCGGCTCCACCACGGGGGACCGGAGGATCGGAATGGTCACGTCCGGGTCCGAGACGCGGGCCTGAACGACCCGGACGAAGTCCGTGATGTGACTCTCGGGGACCGGGGCAAGGTTCCGATGCATCCGGAACCGGTCCAGCGCGCTCCGCAGCTCCGGGCTCGGGGCCAGGAAGGCCCGTCGCTCGGCGCCGTCTCGCAGGACCACCCACGGTCGCCCCCGGCTGTCCCGGAAGAGCTGCAGCCCGGCGTACTGAACGAGGTCCGTGTAGAGCGCATGGGCGGGCGGCCCCCCTAAGGCGCCGATCGGGGGAGTCCACTCCGTGAAGCGACGGCTCAGATCCCGGATCTTGACGTCCCCGTATCCCACGCTCTCGTGCCTCTTCGCCGCCCCCGGAGCGACCCCCCGCCGCGCGGCTCGTCGGTTCCTCGCCGGACCCGTGGTATAGTTCTTACGTAGGACAGGAAGGCGCGTTTGACGTCGTCCGGCGGGACGCAGGCCGAGGGGAACGGCCGACCCCGCGCGAAACGGATATGCCCGTTCCGGCTCGGGGTGAGGGGGGAGGGCCGATGCGTTCCCTACTGGTCCAGGGTGAGCTCTCCGTCGCCGACCTGGTCGCGGCGTTCGACTCTACCGTGGGCGAGCGCCAGGGCCACTCGGCCTACACCTTGGGCAACGTCCGGGTGCTTCAGCTCGTGGGCAGGAAATTCTTCTTCCGGTCCAACGACTACCTCGGCGTGGTCCTCCTCGCTGCCACGGACGGGGTCAGCCAGCGGATCGACATCGGCTACGCCGGCGGAGGCTCCGGACTCCTGGGGGTCGAGTGGGGGGCGGGTGACAAGCTTGAGGGCAGCTTGTTCGACGCCTTGACCCAGGCACTCCAAGCCCGGTCCCTGCCGTATCAGGACGCCACCGCCCCTCCTCCGGACGCGAATCAACCGCTGCGGTAGCGCTCGCACGCGGGATCGCGAGAGTTCCTCGGTCGCCGAGTCTCTAGGGACACCCTGGGTGGGCCCGTCGGCTCGTTCCGAACCGGAGGTCATCGGAAAGCGACCCCGTCCGAGGGCTCAATAGCGAGCCCGCCTACGGAGCCGGGGGTCGCCGTGTACGGACGGGAGGAGTACGGAACCTTCTCCATTGTCGCGTGCGACGCCCCGCGCAAGTTCTGGGGGGTCGCGGTCTCGACGATGCCTCTCTCCGTCGGGGCGGGGGTCCCTTGGGCCGAAGCCCGGGTAGGGGCCATCGCCACCCAGGCACGATCGAACATTCGGTACGGGCCGGACGGGTTGGGGCTGCTGCGTCGAGGTCTCCCCGCGGAGGAGGTCGTCGCTCGACTCACGAGGGCCGACCCCGGCCGGCAAGAACGGCAGCTCGGCGTGGTCGACCGTCGGGGGCGCGCTGCGGCCTGGACCGGAAAGAAGTGCATGGAGAGCGCCACCCACGTGACGGGAGACGGGTTCACTTGCCAAGGCAACATCGTCGCGAGCGAGGAGGTCGTTCACTCGATGGCGCGAGCATTTGAGTCCAGTCGGGGCACGCTCCCCTCCCGCCTGCTGACGACGCTCCGGGCGGGGGCCAAGGCCGGGGGCGACCGTCGCGGCATCCAGTCCGCTGCAATGCTTGTGGTCCACCGGGAATCCTGGTTTGACCTGGCCTGGGGCGACCATTGGGTCGACATTCGGGTCGACCAGCACGCGCACCCGATCGAAGAACTGGGGCGGATTCTGCGCCTCGATGAGGCAATGACGCGGAAGTTCCTTGCCGCGCGACGCGCCCGCCTCGCCCGCCTCCGGAAGAAGCGGGCGACCCGGGTGGCCTAGGCCCACTGGTCCTCCGCGCCTTGCCGGGTCGACTCGAGATTTCGGGCTCGGTCGGCGGTCGTCGTTGCACCGGTTTCGCCGCGACGTCCGCTTCCCCTCGCCGGAGGTCGGGGTCGGGGCGGGAGCCTCCGGCATCAGGATCGGTTCAGTGCCGCGACCTGTCGCGGGGTCCCGGTGAAGAGCGTACGGGCGTCCACGAAGCACAGCGGGTTGCCGGAGGGGTCGCTCGCGTAGAACGAACGCTCGCCCCACGGGCGAACGACGATCCGTCCCAAGGGAGAGGACCGGTCACCGTGGAGCAGTCCCGGAGCGAGCGCACCCAGCCGCTGCGCGCGTCGGAAGACCCCTTCGAGGTCGTGGGTGGCGAAGTACAGGGCCTCTGTCGGTGGGGATAGACCGCGACGGCCGTGGGAGGAGTAGTCGAGGATTCCGAGCAGAACCGGGCCGCAGTCGAAGTACACTCGACCCGGCGCGACCCCCCGCCCACGAGCGCCCAGCAAGGACGCGTAGAACCGGCGCGACCGGCCCAGGTTCCTTGCCTTGAGCAGCACCCGGAACAGTTGGGGGGCTTCCCTCCGTTTCCTTGTCGCGCGCACTCCCGCCCGGCCCGGGCGGACGGGGCTTTGGAGGCGGCCATCCGCCGGCTTCCTCGGGGGCATGGGCCTTAGCCGTTCTGGCTGCCTTCGAGCGCCGCCAGCCGTCGCGCCGGCACCAGAATAAGCGAGACGAGGATGAACACCGCGCCGACGACAAAGAACGTGGTGCCCTCGATCAGGTCGAGGGCCTCGTTGGTTGCGTCCGAGTACGCCCCGGACATCAGCACGGCCCCGAGGGCCATAAAGACGGACCCCACAAGGCCACCTCCCACCACGATCAGGACGTAGAGGTCGTGGGCCGTCGCCCTCGCCATGAGTGCCCCCCGGGGGGAGGGACCCCCGGCTCAAAACCCCTAGGAGGCCCCCGGGTACGGTCGGCAGCCTTCGGTCAAGCTAGCCGGATCCCGAGCGAGCCTCCGGCAAAGGCGAGGAGGATGGGAACCAGTGCCCCCGCCACCTGCGCCGCGACGAGCCGCAGGTCGATGTGCCAGTCGTCCATCGCGGAGATCCCGTGGACGACGGCGAGCGTGGTCAGGTGCTCTGGCTTCGGGACTCCCCGTTGCGCATCGTACCACTGCTCCCCGAGGCTCACCTCGAGCTGCTTCAGGGCCGTCTCCTTGGCGGTCCGGATCAGGACGTGCGCCTCCCACTGCGGGCGGATGAAGACGTAGAACCCGAATCCGATCAGCACCAGGAGTCCCAGGAACGTGGCGACGTTCACCTCGACCACGAAGACCCCGACGAGGATCGCGACCGCCCCGAACCAGGCGGTCGAGCTGAGGAACGTCGCGTTGGCCAGCTCCTGGAGCGGCTTGTGCGCGAGGTAGAGGTTCCGGACCGTCGTCGTCGTCTTGTCCGAGGCGAGGGAGTTCGTCTCTCCTTTGACGAAGCTTGAGAGGAATCGGAGGTGCTCGAACGTGAAGAACAACCCGAAGGAGCCGGTCAGCGCGAAGATCGCCGCGACCGCCGTCAGGTAGAGGAACATGATGTAGCTCTGGTCGGGAAAGCGGTAGAGCGCGATGACGGAGGTTGGCGCCAGGGTCGGCAGACCGAACGGGGTGTAGATCGAGAAGAAGGCGTAGACCGCGATGAGCGCCATCGCCGGGATCGAGTACTTCAGCGCCTGCCGGGTGTCGCACAGCCGGTCCCAGTGGGCCTTCAACTCCGCCTTCCGGTCTTCGGGGAGGCGGAGGAAGGTGAGCGCGGCCCAGCTGGCCCGGCCCTTCGTGACCTCGTACATTCCGGCCTCGTACACCGAGCTGGCCCAGGAGATCCATACGGCGCACCATCCCGTTGCGACGAGGAGGGACGGGACCAGCGGGTTCCCGAGGTACTGGCGCGGCTCGCCGTAGTGGAACGCCAGGGCCAGGCCGATCAGGTAGATCCCCCCGAAGAGTGTGACGGAGGAGACGAGCGCGAGCAGCTGCGGGGACATCTCGTCGCGGCCCAGCAGAAGCTGGAATGGGTATCCCACCCCCTGGAGGATCCGTACCCCCACCGGTCGCTTCCGCCGAGCCGGTGCCGAGGCGGCTCCCTTCGCCCCGAACGACTCGACCATGCACGGGACTCGTGGTCGGTCGGCCGCGGGCTCCTAGTACGGGCCGAGTCCGGACGCCGACTCCGTCATCTCGTCCGGAAGGCAGTCCGCGCGGGAGTCGGCGCGGGTCACGAGGGGAACGCGACCTGGTCCAGTTCGCATAGCTCCGGGTTGGGCTCTCGAGGCGCGGAGTCTATCCTTGGCTATGAATCCTCGCCTGCGGCCCGACGCCATCGGCGCCCGGACCGCTCCCGGACCTCCATCAAGGAGCCGAGGCGGACACTGTGGCGCGCGGGCCCCCCCGAAGCTCGAGCCCCCGGCACTGCCCGCAGGGCCGGTGATTAATATCGCCCCTCGTTCCCGTTCGAACCAGCTCGTGACGCTTCGACCGGGGGAGTCTCGGCTCATCCGACGGCACTACCTCGAACCCCAGGAACAGGTCATCCTCGAGACCCACCCTTCCCGATGGTTCTACTTCCCCGGACCCGTCGCGGCGGCCATCCTGGTGGCGTTCGTCGACTACTGGCTGGGGACCAGGGTCGACTCGGCCTGGCCTCCCCTCGGGACCATGACTCAGTGGTTGACTCACGTTCCGGACCCCGATCTTGCGATCGGCTTGACCCCGTTGACCCTACTCGCCATCCTGCTGGCGGTGGCGGTCCTAGGCTTTGCCCTCCGCCGCTGGTACCTCTGGGTAGGCGACACCTATGCCGTGACCAACGAGCGGCTGATCGAGCAGAAGGGGATTTTTCGCCACGTGATCCAGGAGATCCCTCTCCAGCAGGTGCGGGACATGAACGTCTATCAGCGCTCCTTCTGGGCCCGGGTGTTCCGGGTAGGCACGATCCGGGTCCAGTCCCTCTCCGAGATCGACCTGCCCCCGACCGTGGCCGCTCCGGCGGCGACCGGGGCCGGTGGGGCCGCGGGCCTCTCGCCGCTGGACGACCTCAAGGCGCACGAGAAGCTCCTCGACCCCAAGGACGAGTTGGCCCGGAACTCGGGGATCGAGTGGTGGTTCGGGGTTCCGGACCCGTTCGGGATCGAGCGGAAGACGCAGGCGGCGACGCGCGCGGCCTCCCGTCCCGGGACCTCGAGCGGGCCGTCCAAGGTCTGACGTCCGCGGGGCCCGTGGAGACCGAAGGCGCCCCCTGCTCGCGCGGTCGTCACCGAACCTCCTCCCGCACAGTCCCTCTCGGGTCCTCGAGCCGGCCCCATGTTGCCGTGGGCCATGGACCTAGGACTAATCTGCCCGGACCGGATGAGCGGGCGTGGCCGCGTCTCGACGTCTCGCCGCCATCATGTTCACCGACATGGCGGGGTACACCACCCTGTCCCAATCGGATGAGTCTGCGGCCCTGCAATTGGTAGAGGAGCAGGAGGAGCTGGTCCGCCCCCTGCTGAACCAGTTCGGGGGCCGGGAGGTCAAGTCCACCGGGGATGGGTTCCTGGTGGAGTTCGACAGTGCGCTGCAAGCGGTCCAGTGTGCGGTGGAGCTGCAGCGCCGGGTGCACGAGCGGAACGCCCGAGAAGGCGTCCGCCCCCTCCGCCTCCGCGTCGGGATCCACCTCGGGGACGTGCAGCAGCGGGGGACCGACATCTTCGGGGACGCGGTGAACATCGCCTCGCGGGTCGAGCCGCTCGCGGAGGTGGGGGGAGTCTGCATCTCGGAGCATGTCTTCGCCCAGGTACACAACAAGGTGGCCCACCAGTTCGAGAGCCTCGGCCCCCGGGCCCTGAAGGGGGTCCACGACCCCGTGCAGGTCTATCGGGTGCTCCTGCCTTGGGCGGTTCGGTCTTCGGCCCCCGCGGGGCCAACCCCGCCCCGGCTCGCGGTGCTTCCGCTGGCGAACATCAGCGCGGACCCGAAGGACGAGTACTTCGCCGACGGCCTCACCGAGGAGCTGATCTCCGTCCTCTCGCAGATCCGGGGACTCCGGGTCATCGCGCGGACCTCCGTGAACCAGTACAAGGCGACCTCGAAGTCGGTCGCCCAGATCGGCAGCGAGCTGGGAGTCACCTCGGTACTGGAAGGAAGCGTTCGCAAGGCGGGCAACCGCCTGCGCATCACGCTCCAGTTGATCGACGTGGGGACGCAGGAACACGAGTGGTCGGCCAACTACAACCGAGACCTCGAGGACGTCTTCGCGATCCAGGCCGAGGTAGCAGAGCAGACCGCGGGAGCGCTCAAGCTCCAGTTGCTCAAGTCCGAGCAAGAGGCGATCCAGGAAAGGCCGACGAGCAACCTGGCGGCCTACGACGCCTACCTTCGGGGCATCCAAGCCTCCCGGCGGCTCGACCTGATGGAGGAGGCCGACCGAACCGCGACCGCGTGCTTCGAGGAAGCGATCCAGCTGGACCCCAAGTTTTCGGCGGCCTACTCGGCCCTCGCCAACCACCTCATCCAGGTCATGGGAGTCACTCGGCCGGCCAAGGAGGCCTTCCCGCGCGCCCGGGGGCTCCTGGCCACCGCGCTGGAGCTGAACCCTGCCTCCCCCGAGGCCCACCTGGCGCTCGGCAACCTGGCGATGCAGGCGGAGCTGGCCTGGGCCCCGGCCGAAGCCGAGTTCCAGGAGGCGATCCGGCTCAACCCGAGCTACGCGGAGGCTCACTTCTGGTACGCGCAGTTGCTCTCCGTGCTGCAACGGTTTGACGAGTCGAAGAAGCAGTTTGACCTGGCCATCGAACTGGACCCGCTCTGGATCGCGCCCTCGGCGGGGCGCGCCTGGCTCTACTGGTCGACCGGCGACACTCCCGCCGCGCTGGCGGCGGGGAAGGAGCTCGTGGCCAAGTTCGGTGGGAGCACGCTGGCGCACTCCACCTACGCGACCCTCCTCCTGCTCGACGGGAGGGTGGACGAGGCGATGGCGGAGGGTCGGGCCCTCGGGAGTTCCACCGACCAGTTCTCCCAGTTGAGCTACGCGGCGTTCCTAGCGTGGGCGGGCAAGCCCGAAATGGCCCGGGAGGCGCTGCGAGGCCTCGAGGGCCACTCGGGGACCCCGTACCTTTCCCCGGGCCTACTCGCGACGTTCTATGTTCTGGTCGGGGAGAACGACCGGGCGCTGGACCTCCTGGAGAAGGACCTGCGGGAGGGCGACAAGACCCTGTGGGCCCACTACAACAGCTTCATCTTTGACCCCATTCGTGACCACCCCCGGTTCATCGCGATGCTGAGGGCGATGGGAATCCCGACGGCCCATCCACCGCACCGGATGGCGCTGCCTCCAAGCTGATTCTCGCCCGGACCGTCGGTCGATGGTTCTGAGGGCCCCGCGCGCTCCGGTCATTCCAGCACGAGGAGGTGAACGGTACCTCCTTGCAGGTACTGGACCGCTTCCTGGTAGTCGGGCGAAACCCAGGTCTGCCATTGGGGGGAACGGGTGGGCAGGCCGTCCCAGAAGGCGTAGGGGTAGGACTCGTGATTCGATTCGGTCGCGTTCCCGCAGAGCTTCCCCGCGGCGGGGGTGATCTCGCACCAGAGGTGGAAGGAGAACGTCACGCCGCGGTAGGTGTGGTTGGACCACGCGGGTCCGTTGACCGAGAGGTTCTCGTACGAATAGAACCGGTCGTCCAGGACACTGACTCCCACGACGGTATTCGAGCCATTCAGAGCGGGGAACCCGAAGACCGCGATTGACCCGAGCACCAGGCAGAGGACCGCCGCGATCGAACCGAGAATCGCCACCCGTTGGGATCGAGGGCTCATGTCAGTACAGGTCTAGGACCCGGGAGGGTTTGAGGCCTCCCTGAGTTGTCCGAGGCTGAGCCGGCCCGCCGTCGCACGCAGGATCGGCCCGCGTCGTCCGGTGGAGTGATATTCGGAGCGTGATTCTCGGGCCGTGTCCGGCTCGATGATCCACGCCGAGGCGCTCTCGAAGCAGTTCGGGAGTCTCACGGCCGTGGATCGGGTCTCGCTCGACCTCGAGGAGGGCGAGGTCTTCGGTTTCCTGGGACCCAACGGCGCGGGGAAGACCACCACGGTCCGAATGCTCACGACCCTCATCTCGAAGTCGAGCGGCGCGGCCGTGGTCGCCGGCTGCGAGCTCGGGAAGGAGGCGGACGAACTCAAGCTTCGGGAGCGGATCGGGCTCCTCCCGGAGAACGTCGGGCTGTACGAGAACTCGAGCGCCTACGAGAATCTCGAGTACTTCGGTCAGTTGCACGGCCTGGACGCGGCCACCCTACGGCGCAACATCGAGCGCCTGCTCCGGACCATGGAACTCTGGGAGAAGAAGGACGTCCCGGTTGCGACGTTTTCCAAGGGGATGAAACAGAAGGTCGCGATCGCGCGGACGCTGGTGCACGACCCGCTCGTAGTGTTCCTGGACGAACCGACCGCCAACCTCGACCCGGAGGCCGCCAAGATGGTCCGGGACACTCTCCTGGCCCTCAAGAAGGAGAAACGGACGATCTTCCTCAACACCCACAACCTGGACGAGGCCCAGCGCGTCTGCGACCGGGTCGGCATCCTGCGGACCCGACTCCTCACGGTCGGTTCTCCGCGGGAGCTCGAGGCCCGGATGTCGGGCAACCGCACGGCCGTCCGACTGGAGAGGATGACCGAGGCGGTGGTCAACGCGGTGAGCGCCCGGTTCGGCCCGGACCGGGTGGAGGTCTCGGGGGATCAGCTGATCGTCGACGTCGACGACCCGGACCGGCAGAATCCGGTCCTTGCCGAAGCGGTCTTCGGCGCCGGCGGGCGGCTCCGCCAGCTCAGCCAGCTCTCGCCCTCGCTCGAGGAGGTCTACCTGAAGCTGATCCACGAGGAGGAGCCCGACGCATGAGGTTCTCCAAGGCCTGGCTGATCGCCCGGCACGACATCCGACTCATCCGCTCGCGAAAGGGGATCTTCTACGCGCTGATCGGCTTCCCCATCGGAGTCGCGATCGGCTTCCCGCTCCTGATCGCCTACATCGCCTCCAACGGAGGGGGCTCTCCGGGGTCGTACCTACCCCAATTCATCGACGCGTTCAGTTTCTGGTTCGTGATCGGCGCGGCCTCCCTCCCGACCTCCATCGCCGCCTACGGGATCGTGGGCGAGAAGGTCGAAAAGAGCCTGGAGCCGCTCCTGTCGGCCCCGGTCACCGATGGGGAGATCCTTCTCGGGAAGGTCCTCGCCGCCTTCGTCCCTACGATCGCGGCGGTCTGGGCGGGTTCCGTGCTGTACATGGCGCTCGTCGACTGGTGGACCGTGGGCCCGCTCGGCTCCCTCTATTTCCCGAACCTGCAGATCGTCGTCCTCCTGTTCCTCCTAGCCCCGCTGGCCTGCCTGTACTCGGTCGAGGTCTGCATCATCGTCTCCTCCCGGGTAACGGACGTCCGGAGCGCGCAGCAGTATTCGGGACCGATCATGCTCCCCCTGATCTTTCTCTACATTGCCGGGGAGCTCGGCAAGCCCGTCCTCAACGCCACGAACCTGCTGATCATCGGCGGCGTGCTCGCGGGCATCGTGCTGGGGCTCTTCTCGGTCAGCATCCGGACCTTCCGCCGCGAGGAGATCCTCACCCGGTGGAGGTGAAGAGGGACGACACCGGCGAGGGGGGGCGAGATGCAGATCCGGCCCTTTGAGAAGGGCGACGAGGATGCCGTGGTCGCCCTATGGGAGCGGTGCGGTCTGGTTCGTCCAACGAACGACCCCCACCGGGACATCCGTCGAAAGCTCGAGGTCCGGCCGGACCTGTTCCTGGTCGGCCGGCACGACGGGCAGCTCATCGCGACCGTGATGGCGGGGTACGAGGGGCATCGAGGCTGGCTGAACTACCTGGCGGTCGACCCGGACCACCAGCGACAGGGATTCGCCCGGTCGATCGTGGCCGAGGCCGAGCGTCGACTCCGGGAGTCCGGGTGTCCGAAGATCAACCTTCAGATCCGGACGTCCAATCAGGGGGTCATCGAGTTCTACCGCCGCATCGGATACACGCTGGACGATGTGGTGAGCATGGGGAAGCGGCTCGAGCTGGACCGACCGGACCCGGCCCCTCCCACGTCCCGTTCCCGCGACCCCGCGCGGACCGGTCGGGCCTGAGTCGCCACTTACCCGCCAGCCCGTCGACCCCGGTGCGGGCGGTTCCCTTGGCCGGAGCTTCAGCGACCCGCGGGCTCACTCAGAGCCGTGCGGCCGGTCGCGGGTCGAACCGGAGGGACGCATGACCGAGGTGACGGCCTCACGGACGAGGGGGGTCGGCCGGCAGCCAGAAGATCCACTCCGGGACCTCGGCGCCGCGGGCGAGAGCGAACCCCTTGTCTTCGCCGAACACCGTGAAGCCGCACTTCTCGAGGACACGGATGGACCCTCTATTGTCCTGAGCGACCCGGGCATACAGCGGGCGCGTCGGCGTTTCTAGGAGGAACTGCTGGAGTGCGCTCGTGGCGACCCCCTTCCCCCAGAACTCTCGGCCGAACCAGTAGGCGACCGAGGGCTTGCCGAACATCTCGAACTGCACCACGTAGCCCGCCACCTCGCCGCCGACCAGAACGGTCCGGAGCGCCAGAGCCTGTTTCTGGATGATCTTCTGCCAGCGCGCTCCGAATTTACCGCAGTCCGCGTCGTCCTCGCTCGTGAACGCGGCCATCCGACCGGCCAGCGGGTCTGAGGCGTGCTGGAAGAATACGGGGATGTCAGTCTCGCGGAATCTCCGGAGCGCTACGTGGAGCAGGGAAGGCTCGGCTCCGGCCGGCTTGGTTCCCGAGGGTCCCGGTGTAGCGGGCATGGCTGGGACTATCGTCCTCGGGGGGTAGCCATGACCAAGCACGGCTATATCGACCGCATCCGGCGGAAGAGCACGA
>Ga0335078_10000335_pt1 | contig 75282 bp, 67 predicted proteins | sample Lox_Sample_32_FD_206711 | JGI IMG/M metagenome (GOLD analysis project Ga0335078, IMG submission 206711) | Soil microbial communities from Loxahatchee National Wildlife Refuge, Florida, United States - Lox_Sample_3.2 | ecosystem: Environmental > Terrestrial > Soil > Wetlands | place: USA...
GCGTGGCCTTCGACCAAGATCCAGCCGGGCGCGATGGCATTGACGCGTATGCCTCGATGTCCAAGCTCCACCGCGAGAGCGCGCGTATAGGCCACAATCGCGCCCTTCGTGGCCGCATACGCCGAGTGTTCCGGAGCACCCTGCAACCCGTGAATCGAAGCCAAGCTGCAAATGGCCCCACTGCCCTGCTTCAACATCGGCTCAGTCAGCCTTTGTGTCAGCAGGAAAGGCGAACGAAAGTTCACGTTGAAGAGGACCTCCAGGTCGTCGGGTCTGATCTTGAGAAAAGGGCAATTGAACGAGATGCCGGCGTTGTTGATCAGACAGTCCATTCCCCCCAGAAAATCCAGAGCAAAATCTGCCAGTGAGTTCGCCGCGCTGGCGTCGTTGAAATCGGCTTTGAATATAGCGGTTCGACGGCCGAGCGTGCCAATTTCGTGAGCGGCTGATTCCGCACCTTCGGGCGCGTGGCTGTAGTGAAGCACAACATCGGCACCCTGACGTGCGAATTCAATCGCAATCTCGCGTCCTATTCCAGTGCCCGCCCCGGTCACTAACGCTCGCTTTCCCGCAAGTTTTTCTTCGCTCATAGCGTTCACTCTCCATCTTAGGAAGCATAGACCGCCGCCACGACTTACCAGTCGCGGGAAAAGCCGGCCGTCCATCCACCGTCAATGACAAGAATCTGGCCGGTAACATTCTTGGCCGCATCCGAGGCCAGGTAGAGCACCGCCGCCGCGATGTCTTCGGGCTGGCCAGCCACCCCAAGCGGGATATGACTCAACCAGTTGTCCGCTGCCTGCTTGTTTTCCGGGCTGTAAAATGCGGCCTTGGCGGCTTCCGTCAGAATCAAGCCCGGCGCCACTCCGTTAACCCGTATGCCGAATTGGCCAACTTCCAAGGCGTGCGCGCGGGTGAAGTTCACCACGCCCGCTTGCGCTGCCGCATGGGCGCACTGCAAACGCGCCGGCACGATCCCGAAGGCTGACGCAATGTTGATGATGGTGCCCCTGCGGCGTTGGACCATCAGCGCCGACACGGCGCGAGAACAATGGAAAACGCCGTCAAGATCGGCCCGAAGAGTTTTGTACCATTCGGAGTCAGGAAATTGGTGAACCGGAAATCGGCCCTCACCGGAATTTACTGCGGCGGCATTGGCCAGAATGTCTATCGGCCCAAGGTCGGATTCGATTTGAGCGACCATAGAGTCAACTGCGGCAGGATCGGAAACATCCGCGCGGTAAAAATGCGCCTGGCCGACCTGCTGGCGAGTTTCGTCGCAAGTCTGCTCGGGTTTTTGGAGGTCAGTAACCGCAACGATTGCCCCATTCTCCGCCAGCGCCAAAGCGGCTGAACGGCCGATCCCTCCTCCTGCCCCGGTAACCATGGCGACCCGATTGCTGAGGTCAACTTTCATCGTGCTCCTTCATGGCGAGAATTTGTGTTGGGCCTTTGCCAACTACTTTCAAACGCGAACATGCGCCGAATAATCAGGTGCTTTACTTTTCCAGATATTTGGACGCTCCCATGGTGAGGACCGCCACTACCAGAAGGCTTATTCCAACCGCAAAGATCCGGTACGTTCTGGGCTTCATCAAGTGCCACTCACCCGAAACGACGGCCGCCAGCTGGCTGTTGAAGATCACCGCAATCATGTACACAGCGAACCCGATGGAGACTCCCAAGCTCCCCAGAAACGTCGTGCCGCTGCTGTAAATGGCGATGCCTCCCATCCACAGAAATGCAGCGAATACAGGGTTTAGAATTTCTTTAGGCGCGAAACCTCGAAAGTTTCCCCATGTCTTGTTCGTGGTAAGCAGGTAAACGCTGTATCCAAGGTTGACGACTGATCCGCCCAAAAGAGCGATCGGCCATACCGCAAAGGGCGCCCAGGAAGCTTGAGCACCCTGGGCCTGTACCGCCTGCATGATCTCGTTGCCATAAGCCAAGGCTATGTTCAGGAGGGAAGCAAGCACGCCTGAACCCACGGCGATTGCCAGCGTAAGCAAATAGGCCACACCTCCCATGGTCTCTTGCCTCATGGCGGCCTGCTCTTTGCCAAATCCGCTGCCCAAATTCCGCTTCCTGGCCTCAGCTTCCCGAAGGTAGCCGCTCCATCCGCAAAAAGCTGCGCCTGCTAACATCAGCGCGGTGCCGATCAGAATCAACAGGCCGTTGGAAGCGAGGGTCGCCTCACGATGCAACGAAATCAGGGGAATGATCGTACCGAACGCCGCTCCAACCCCACTCAGAACAGCAATGGTTACAGCCAGGCCGAGGCGCTGAACGCAGATTCCGGCGCCTAGTTGGGCGAAGCCCCAGAGGAATCCCAAAAGAAGGGGCAATAAAATCTCGCGCAGGGTCAACGACGCGTACACGACAGAAAGATGAGGCAGCACCACGAACGCCAATCCGATGGGAAAGACGATTAGGGAAAAGAAGGAATAAAAAAGCCAAAAGTTCTCCCATCTCCAGGTGCGGGCCCACTTCAGCGGCCACATGCTGAAGCCCACACAGGCGCCCGCTGCCCCCGTCAGAAGAAAACCAGTTAAGTTATTCACGGCAGCCCCAACTCCGTTCCCAACCCCACTGCCTCATGTTCACACTTTCCTCGGCGCTCCGGGTGATTGGCCAGTTTGCGTTCTTTGCGGTTACAAAGTTCCTGCTGCGAAGTGTGCAAAGCACGCGAGGCAAAACCGACCGCTACCCGGCTTTGACCGGATTTGACAAGCGTCCCAGGCCTTCAATCTCGACCACCACTTCATCGCCCGGTTTAAGAAAGATCGGCGGCTTGCGGACCGCGCCTATCCCATGAGGCGTTCCGGTACTGATGACGTCCCCAGGTTCGAGCGTGATTCCCCGCGAAATAAAGGCGATCAACTCGCTCACAGAGAAGATCATCTTGTCGGTATTGGAATTCTGCAGAAGCTCGCCGTTTACCCGGCAACGGATCGGCAGACTCTGCGGACCGGAGATTTCATCCGGCGTGACCAGGTAGGGGCCCATGGGGCCGAAGCTGTCCTGGCTTTTCGCCCGCACCCATTGCCCATCTCCGCGCTGAAAATCGCGCGCGCTGACATCATTCAGGCAAGTGTAGCCGGCCACGTAGTCCAGCGCCTCAGAAGCAGACGCGCCACGGCAGCGGCGTCCGATGACCGCCGCCAGCTCCGCTTCATAATCAACTTCCGTCGTATCCGGAGGCAGCACGATAGGCTCGTTCGGGCCTGTAATGCAGCCGGTAAACTTGGCAAACACTACTGGCTTTTCCGGCAGCGGCAGCCCACTCTCCGCCGCATGGTCCTTGTAATTCAGGCCGATGCAAAGCACATTTCGAGGCCGGAAAAGAGGGCCTAGCTGAATTTCCGCCTCTGGCACCGCCAACTTGCTCACCTTTGTGCCATCGCCAAGATTCTGGCGGACAAACTGGCGGACGAGATCCAGGCCGCCGGGCGCAAGCAAAGCTTCTCCGAGTGTCAGTGGCGAAGACTTGTTCATCCCAGCTTCTTCGAGAATCACAACTCCCAAATTCGTTTTCAAAGCCAGGCGCGGCCCGTGCGATGTAATCGCGGTCAACAAAATCATCTGAATTCACCCTCAGCTTGGTAATGTGGATTCTTGTTCGACTTCTTCGGAAAGCAACCGCCGTGCGACTGACTTAATCGCCGGCCGTGGCCCGCGAAACGCCCACAATTGCGACTCGTCCTCGGAAGACCGGCTCTCAGGCGACGATCCGATAGCGGGCACGTGATACTCCAGCTCGCTAAATACCCCCAGAGCGGTGTTGACATTGCAAGCCTGAAACGCAAAGCCGAAATTTTCAGTTTCATTCCAGGGCACATCAACGTAGTCTCCTGACGGATCTACGGTGAAGTTCCGCACCACCAAGGAAACCTCGTCTCCCGCGCCGTACAAGTAACCAACTCGTCCCGTCACTGCTGTGGCATAGGCGCCGATTTTGTGCCCCCCGGCCGCTCGCATTCTATAGCGGATCAGATGAGCGCCAACCACTAAGTCATCACGCCCGATCGCTCCAAAATAGACTTTCGGCTGGGAGCGAAAGAAAGTCGGTATCAACATCTCTCCGCCGTGAGGCATCTGTGCGAGCTGCCACAGGCCTATCGGGGGATGCTGGCCAGAGCCGATAAGTTGAAGCGAGGTATGGAGAGCGTACCCCGCATATTTCACTTGGGCGTCTCCCTCGTTTCTGTCGTGGCGCAGAGGATTGAGAGCCGGCGCCAGTGATTTTGTGATCTCGGCGTTGACCTTTCGCTTCGAGCGGGACATCGTCAGGGTAGCCCGGTTCGTCCAACACAGCTCGGCATTTCCTGCTGAAACTTCGTAGTTGCCCGGGTCGAGTTCACGCTGCTGCCAGTAGCGCGTTAGATCGGGAAAATCCGGAAAAAAGAAGTCCACCTCCGGCGCAAGCCAAGTGCGCTCGCCTCCAGAGTTGTGCCATTCCTCGCTCCGATAAAACTCGCGGGCTGCGGCAACATCGCCGAGGGCAGGATGAGTCCAGAAAAAGTTGGTCTCGTCGCCGGCAGCAAACACTCCGAGGACTCGCCCACCGTAAGGCAGAACCAACACACGCGTGCCGTCAGAGCTCTCCCATGTCTCGGTTGGCTTGCCTACGGCGTCGAGAGTCTCAATCAGCCGGGAGAGGTTCAAGATTGTTCCTTAAACAACAGTTCCTCTCCAGGCTTCATCAGCAGGGCCTGGGTTTGTGGCGCGAACTCTTTGCAAAAATTCAGAAAGGCGCCGGGGTCGCCATTCTGCTCGACAAACATCCAGAAGTGGGTGGGGATCACGATTTTTGGATTTGCCAAACTGGTTAATAGAGCAGCTTCGCGCGCGTTCATATTGCCAAAACGCTCGTTAATACAGGGGAGCAGAATATCGGGGCGCATCTCGATCGCAGGACGAAACTTCTCCGGACGATATGCAGTATCTCCGGTGTGGTACACCCTTATCCCATTGAAATTGAGCACAACTCCCAAAGCATCGGGAGCGAGTTCGCCGTGATCGGCGTAGACCCCAAGTATTTCAACGCTCCCCTGAGTGATACAACTTCCCTCCTCAAGCAAATGACATCGTTCGGCGGGAATACCGACGCTGGCAAATTCCTTCATGCACTCGAACGGGCCGGCAAAATGGGTTTGAGGATTTCGCGCCAACACCGGCAAGGCATCCGTATCCATGTGGTCGGCATGCTCGTGCGTACATACGATGAGATTGGCATGCGCGTCCTCCACGGCCAGAGGGCAAGTCATCATCCGCTTGAACCCGGCCAGGCGCTCCACCACATCGGAAAAATACGGATCAACGTACACCAGCTCCTGAGAACTGGTCTTGAATAGAAAGCCGGATTGGCAGAGCCAGTAGATTGCGAGTTGTCCTGAACGGATCTCGCGCCGGGCAACGCTTTCCGCGAAGCTAGCCATTCAATCTCCTTTCTGCGCCGTCTCCAGCGAGAGAACTGAGGCCACGTGCAAGATCACGCGGGTGTTCGATGAGCTCGATCATCCTGCCCAAGAACACGGCGGCGGCTGCGCCGTCAGCAACGCGATGGTCAACCGTCAGGTTCAGAAGGAGCGTCCGTTTGACCATGAGGGTTTTATCAACCCACGGCCGCTCTCGGATTTGTCCTACCGCAAGAATGGAGCTCTGGCCAAGAGGGATGATTGCCTGAAAATGGTCCACGCGATACATTCCGAGATTGCTCAGCGTCCCTACACCACCTTCTAAATCCACTAAGGACAAGCCACCCGAGCGGGCCTTTTCCACCAACGCGAAGCGCCGGGCGGCCAAAGTCTGAAGATCAAGGGCATCTACATTGCGAATCACCGGAGCCACCAGTCCCTTGGCGGTGGCCACCGCTAAACTGATCTCCACCGATGTCCGATTGCGAATTCCGTTGTCTTCCCAGGTGGCGTTTACTTCGGGAGTGCTCTTTAAGGCTTGCGCAAACACACTCAGCAGCAGATCGGTGATCGTCAACTTGATTCCGGTCGCTTCGCCCAACGACGCTTTGAGACTCTCATGGAGAGCAACAAGGTTCTCAGCATTCACCTCAGCGGTAACGGAGAATGAGGGAATGGTTTGTACGCTACGAGTCAAACGCTCGGCGATGAGTTGTTGGCGGTTGCCATTCGATCGAGACATCTTATCGGCAGAGCGAATGTCTGCTTCGGTGATCTTTCCGCCCGGATTGCTCGTCCGTACGCCGGCCAGATCAATCCCAAGTTCTTTCGCTAATTTTTTAGCCCGTGGAGACGCCTGCGCTGAGCCGAAGGCTTTTGCGGCAGCCTTGCTATGGCCGTCTGGCTTCGACGGTGGTTGAATTGGGACGGGAGCTTCGCGACGCGTGCGATTTTCTTCGACGGCATCAGGCCGTTCATGACCCGCATAGGCGCCCTCTGCAGATAATCCATGGATGTAGGCGAGCACGGCGCCTACCGGAACCGTTCTGCCTGCTGGCTCGATGATCTCGCCGAGGACGCCGTCGGCGACTGATTCCACATCCATTTCGACTTTGTCGGTCGAAACACTGAACAACAGTTCATTCTTCTTCACCGTATCGCCGGTCTTCTTCAGCCACGCGCTGACAGTGCCTTCCTCCATCGTCAGTCCGAGCTGAGGCATTACGACCGCAATACCCATGCAACTATTCTCCTCAAAAAACACTCCCCGTAAGTTCGATCAGCTTGGGGATCTAAGGCTGCTTTCCGACCAGGGCGGCCACTTCAGTCACAATTCGGTCAACCGAGGGAACCAAGTAGTTGTCGAGTGATGGGCTGAAGGCGTGCGGCGCCGGCAAGCCGCAAATCCGAAGTATGGGTGCGTCAAGTTCGTATAGGGCCTCGCTGGCCACGATGGCGGCGATCTCGGCCGAGACGCCGCAGGAGGCATAGGCTTCATCCACGATGACCAGCCGGCCGGTCTTCGCCACCGAGGTCAGAATGGTGTCCTTGTCGAATGGAACCAGAGTTCGCGGGTCAATCACCTCAACCGAAATTCCCTGCTTCTCCAGCTCGGCCGCGGCCTCCATCGCTTTGTGCACCATCAGGCTGAGAGCAACCAGTGTGGCGTGCTCTCCCGGACGCCGAACCACCGCCTGCCCAAACGGTAGGACGTATTCCTCTTCAGGAACGTGACCCTTTATGTTGTAAAGCGCCTTGTGCTCGACGAAGATGACCGGGTCCTCGTCGCGCAGAGCAGACTTAAGCAGACCCTTGACATCGAATGGCGTGCCCGGCAGGGCCACCTTCAGTCCCGGGATGTGCATGAAGAAGGAATAGAAGGTGTGCGAGTGATGCGGGCCAGTACTGCGGATTCCGCCGCCCGCAGCCCGTATAACAACTGGAACTTTGAATCGGCCGTTCGATATGTAGTGAATGGTGGAGGCCTGCTGGATGATCTCGGCAATCGCCTCCAGCACGAAATCGAGGAATACGATGTCAACAATGGGATGGCTGCCGGCAAGCGCCGCGCCAATGCCCAAGCCAGTCTGGCCGCGCTCCGCGATGGGCGTATCACGGACTCGCTCGGCGCCAAACTCGGCCCACAATCCGCGGCTTTGCTGAAAGTTTCCGCCTCGCGGCCCGACTCCTTGTCCCATGTAAAAGATCCTCGGATCGGTCCGCATCTCTTCGCGAATCGCTTCGACTCCCGCTTCCGCGTAGCTGATCAAGCGCTCTTCGGCGGCGACTTGCTCGGTTACAGACTGGGACTCTATCTTGGCTCCCGGCATTTCTCCCCATCCGTGCTCTGGTTTCTAGGTGCTGAAAACCTGGTCAAGTGCGGTACTGATGTCTGGCTGCGGGCTCTTAATGGCGTGCGCCGTAGCATCCTCAACCACTTGATGGATTTCGTCATCAATCTTGTCGAGTTCTGCCGCGGTCGCCCACGACTCGGAGATGGCTTGCTCTCGTAACTTAAGGATGGGATCGTTCTTCCTCCAGGAGTCCACTTCATCTTTGGCCCGGTACGACGTACCCGGATCGCCCTCGTGATGGCCGAACCAGCGATACGTCAAGCACTCGAGCAAGGTGGGGCCCTCGCCGCGCCGCGCTCTCTCGACCGCTTCACCTGCTTCGACGTACACCTCCAGAACATCATTGCCATCTACAGTTATGCCCGGAATCTTGTAGGCTGCGGCACGGCTGGCGACGCTGGTGTTCTTGGTGACAAGCTCAAAAGGCGTTTCTGTGGCGTAGAGGTTGTTCTCGCACACGAATATAACCGGCAGGTTCCAGGTTGCGGCCAGATTCAGGCCTTCGTGAAAAGCTCCATTGTTCACCGCGCCGTCGCCGAAAAAAGCCACGGCCACCTGGTCGGTGCCCCGTATCTTGGCGCTGAGGGCGGCCCCGGCCGCGATCAGGATCCCTGGCGGAACGACGCCATTAGAGCCCAGGAAGCCAACCTCCGGATCATAGAGGTGCATGGTGCCGCCCCGGCCGCCAGAGCAGCCGTCAGCCGCGCCCATCAATTCCGCCATGACTGAGCGGGCGGGAATTCCCTTGGCGAGTGCGTGGCCGTGCCCGCGATGGGTGCTGGCTACGTAGTCATTAGTGCGCAAGCGCGCACAAATACCCACCGCCACAGCTTCTTCGCCAACGTAAACATGAATGAAACCCGGCATCCGGCCCGAGCGGAATATGTCTCTGGCTTTGAGTTCGAACTCCCGAATTTGGGTCATGTCACGGTAAAGCGAGAGAACCGTTTCTTTAGAAAAGCGCACTGGGCAGCATCATCCTTTCATGCCAGCAACATCCGGGAAGGGCTCCGCTATTCACGACAGAAGGTTAAGAGGTTGAAGCAAGCTCCAACCACAAATGTTTTCATTTACACACTCGCCTCCAAATGCGTCAAGAATGTTCAATAGGTGGGACGTATGGAATCAGACTTCAAGAATGGGCCTAGCTCGCTACCGCCGGTGCTGCAAGTGTGAGGCTGGCGACCAGACAGAGTGCTAGATCTCCGCCTGGTCAGCAACCGGAGGATCGCCTGCAGCGCCAGCCATTTCCATATGCGGAAACATGTTGACCCGGCGAGAAAGCTGGATTTACATACCCACAACGGCGGCCCTCACAATTCCACAAACTCTGCTGCCACTGTTCTTGCACGGCGAAAGATTTATCGCATATCCAGATCTCAATAAAGGGCATCCATGGACCACCCTCACATCTTAGTCGCTGACTGGCTCGTTCCCGATTTCGAGTTGGAAGCAAAGGCTTTGGGAAGCAAGGGAATCACCTGGTCGTTGCCGGCCTCGTCTCCGCCGCCCCCACCCGCAGAAGAGCAGGCGCGGCAGTTGCTGGAACGAATTCACGGCGCTGAGCGCATTGATGGTGTGCTGTTCATGCTTGCGCCATTGACCGCGGAAGTGATCAATGCCCTCCCGCCTACCTGCAAGCACCTGCAGCGCGTAGGGATTGGGCTGGACACCGTGGACATTCCCACCGCGGCCGCCCGCGGCATAACCATCGCCAACACTCCCGACTACGCCACCGAAGAAGTTGCCGTGCACGCCACCGCAATGATCTTGTCTCTGCATCGTCAATTGGATGCGACGCAAAAATACTTGCTTTCCGGCGGTTGGCGAATCACTTCCCCGGCCCCCATCACCCGCTTAAGCGCGCTTACGTTGGGATTGGTGGGACTCGGGCGCATTGGGAACAAGCTTGCGGATTTTATGAGGCCAATAGTTAAGGAGATCCTGTTCGCTGATCCCGCGGTTCAAGCTGCGCCGCCGGGTCTGCGCAAGGTTGAGCTGAGCGACTTGCTCCAGTCGTCCGACATCGTCTCCTTGCATTGTCCATTGCTGCCCAGCACTAATAAGCTAATCAACGCAGGTACCATCGAGCGGATGAAAAAAGGTGCAATTCTCATAAACGTAGCTCGTGGCGGTCTGGTTGATGCCGATGCACTGGCAGACGCACTGAAGCAGGGACGGTTGGCGGGAGCTGGGCTGGATGTCTATGAACCTGAACGTTTGCTGGCCGATTCACCCCTCAGGCTGCTGTCGAATGTGATCCTGACCAGCCATACCGCGTGGTACAGCACAGAGTCCGTTGTGGATTCCCGGACCCAGGCGATTGAAAAACTTATATCGGCGATGGGCCGTTAGATCTTGTTGGAAGCCTTGTTGATCAGCCGATGGCCGCAGTTTTGGGCACTATAAGGTCGCTTTACCTGTCTCCAGCAAACTTGTTTGCCCACGAAGAAACACGTTCGCTAAGCGGTGGTTCGCTATGCCCCTAAGGAGGCTTTGTTCCGGGATCAGTGGGCGTCCCGCACACACCGAGCCAGATCGGCGCTTGCCCTTTCAGGTTCATCTCGCATCAGATCAAGCTTTACAACGTTCAATGGCTTATGTTAGAAATCGCGGGCGAGGATGAGACTATGAGCATGGCAAATGGCTGCCCCCCACGATTTCCCTCTCCTGTCCAAGGGGTGCCGGCGGTCGAACGTGCTCTCAGGCTCCTCGAACTTTCGGCGACATCGAATGACGGCTTAACTCTCTCCGATGTCGGCAAGGCGCTTGCAATCCCCAAGAGTAGTGCTCACCGCCTCGTGTACACGTTGCTGGCCCATGGCTATCTGCAGCGGACCAGCACTGCACGCCGCTACATCCTGGGGACGTGTGCCCGCGATTTGGCGAATAGTATCACCGATGCTGATTTGCAATTGGGGGCGGTCTGCTCGCAACTGGCCGAAGACCTCTCAAAGAGGACCGGACTGACGGTACTGACCGGCATTCGCCGCGGCGTCGAAGGCGTGGTCATCTTGAAAGTCAACTCGCCCAAGGATGAATACCCGGGAGCGGTGATTGGCCATCACTTCGATCTGCATTGCACCGCCCTGGGGAAATCTCTCATCGCGTATTTGCCGGAACCGGAAGTGGAAGACATCTTTCAGCAAGCGAGTCTGATTCGCTACACGGAGGCCACCGTCTGTTCTCGGAAACATTTGATGGCCGATCTCGCCGGCGTCAGGGCCAGAGGATTTTCACTCAACACGGAAGAATCGGCCATCGGCGGAAGGGGTTTAGCCGCTCCCATTTTCAATCACATTGGACGGGTCGTGGCATCCATCTGCGTCCGCGGATCAACCGACTTGTTTCCGGCATGGCAGATATCCAGCTGTGCGAAGGAAGTAGTGTCGGTGGCGACTGAGATCTCAAGAAATCTGTTGGAAGCCATGCCTATGTGAACCAGCCCGATTTTTTGGGTGGGGAGCACTTCACCGGCGATAACGAGATCACTTACGACACCAACTTGTTAGCCGCTGAGCTTGGGCTGATGCCTTGGGAGCCCTTTTTCAGGATGCGCTAGTACGTGGCGCGCCCTCCCGAGATGTCATAACACTGGCCGGTGGTGAAAGATGCCTCAGGCGAGACGAGATAGTGCACCAGGGCCGCAATTTCCTCGACTTTTCCCGGGCGTCCCATAGGAATCCGGCCTACCAGAAAATCAATGGTTCCTGCCGGCATCGTATCAAGGATTTTGGTGTGGACAATCGCCGGGGCGATGCTGTTCACCGTAATATCGCCTTGTGTAGCCACCTCTTTGGCGAGGGCCTTGGTGAGCGCGATAACCGCGGCTTTGGTGCTGGAGTACGGTATGAGCCTCGGAATTCCTTCCTTCCCTGAGATAGAAGCCACGTTCAGGATTCGGCCATAACGGCGTTCCAGCATTTCTCCGATCACCGCACGACACATCAGGAAGACGCTTTTGAAATTAACGTTGTATAGCGTGTCGAGGTCTGCGTCTCCGAGGTCCCAGATGCATGCCGTCTTGCCTAGAATTCCCGCGTTGTTCACCAGGATGTCAATCTTCCCCAGATTGCGTCGGACGTCGGAGATTGAGCGCTCTACCGACGCCGCGCTTGCGACATCACATTGCACCCCGAAACCCGAGATGGACTGGGCGACCGATTCCGCGTTCTGGGGGTTTAAATCAAGAATCGCAACTCGCGCTCCCGCGAGATGCAGGCGTCTTGCAATGGCTTCGCCGATCCCTTGCCCCCCGCCGGTCACCACGGCGACCTGCTCAGCAAGGCTGAAGAACTGTTGCTCTGGCATAGTTCAATCCCATTGCGTTTTCCTCACTGGACTGATCAAGACGTCCGCCGCCTGGCCTTGAGAAAATCGTGCAAAATAGCGCCTTCAACCAGCGTGAAATCCGCGCGCCAGTAGTAGCCGTCAAGCACTTCCACTACCGGCAGTTTGTATACGGGAGCCAAGGCGTTAGGCTTCAGATCCACGGTGCAAGGACCGGTCCAGCACTCGTGCACTTTAACTTTGGTCAGCTTTCGGCTGGTGAGTTGGCGAATGGCCGTCGTACCGTCAATATCAGGAATCACTTTGTAGTTGATGTTGGTGACGAAATCCATTTTCTGCCGCAGAGTGTCCAAATCTCCACGCCGGCACTTATACACCATGGTGCCGGTGATGATTTCTATTCCGTTCCGCTCGACCACACCCACCAGCAAATCCTGCCGAAGCCCGATGGAAGGCCGGGCGAATTTTTTGGGCTGACCATGCACTTCGCGCCCCTGCGCCAATCCGATATCGCTATCCAGGAAAAGATACGGTGAATATCCGCCGTTAACTTTATTTTCGAATCGCGCCCCGATCATGATGTTGCACTCTCCGTAGGACCCGAGCCACTCCACGTCGTGCATGTTGTAAATGTGGATCACGACTAGGTCGGATGTCGGTTCCAAAAGCGGGGGGAGCAAGCCTGAAATCGCCGTTGCGTGACTTCGGTACACCAGAGTCATGACTTCCACATTCCGATATGTGAAGGGAAACTTCGGAACCAAAGGCGCGTCCCACGGGGTCGAGAAACAGCGTTCAGCGGACGAGGATTTTGTTTTCGTCACGATTCTCCGCATCGCTCCTGGAAAGACGACCAACCGAAATCGGCCGAAGCTCCCAAATTGAGCCGCAAGTCCTACCACTCTCGCATATAGCCTGCCGTCCATCCTCCATCAATGACCAACACCTGCCCGGTAACATACTTCGCATCATCCGACGCCAAGTACAGTGCTGCGTTTGCAATGTCTTCAACCTCTCCCGGCTTGCCCAGCGGAATGTGGCTGACGAGGCTTTCCGCCAGCTTCTTGGCGGCGGGTTTGTAGAACATTTGCCGGGTCGCATCGGTAAGCGTGGAACCAGGCGCAATCGCGTTGACTCTTACGCCGTATGGGCCCACTTCGAGTGCGTGACAGCGGGTTAGATTCAGCACTGCCGCTTTCGAGGCACCATAAGCACACTGCAAACGCAGCGGAACAATTCCCACAACCGAACCGATGTTTATGATGATTCCCTGCCTGCGTTCTACGAACCCGGCGGAAACCGCGCGCGAGCAATAAAAAACGCCGTCCAAATCCACGCGCAAGATACGGTGCCAGTCGGAATCTGAGTATTGGTGGATCGGAAGGCGTTGCTGGTGGTCCCCCGCCACGTAGACAGCAGCATTGTTCACCAGTATGTCGATCTTCTCCCAAGCTTGCGCCACTGCCGCAACCATCTGGTTCACAGCCTGGGCGTCGCCAACGTCGGCCAAATAAAAGGTCGCCTCCCCGCCTCGCTGACGGATTTCCTCAGCGGTGTTTTCGCCGTCCGGGTTGATATCATTGACGGCGACCAAAGCCCCGTTTTCGGCAAATGCCAAGGCGATCGCCTTGCCGATACCCTGGCAGGCTCCCGTAACCAACGCCACGCGTCCGTGTAAGTCTACGTTCATATGAGCGAACTGTTCTTGTCGGTTTCATCGCCTGACTGGATGAGGGCCAAGCGCCCCCTCGCTCGTCTTAGCCCATCTCTCCAGCGGCGCCCGGCCTGAGTCGTCTGCTCGAAGACTGGGCCGCCTTTGCGGGCGTCTCGATGACTGCACCGCGAGGTCATAGAACTATGCGGAGAATGTTGCGGATCATCAACACAATTCCATACCCGGAACCCGGGAGACAGCACAGCAGCTTGTCTTGCCCGAGAAATGTTTCCAGGCCTGTGGTCCGAGCGGGCTTCTACTTCCCGACCTTCCCAAGAAATGGCATTGAGTCTGCCACGGCGCAAAGCGGTTGCCGTGTACACGCGATAAGTGTGGGCGGGACTTACTAGGCGTAGCCGCTAATAGCTCAGGCGGGAGGCACCGAGGTCCAATCGCCGTGCCTGCTCCGCTTGCGGATCGCCAACCTGGGGGCGTCGATCGCGCATAAAAACTATGCGCGCGCACATCGGCGCGTTACTGAATGAACGCCGCCCGCCGGGGTCGTTGTTTCATTTTCGGCAAAGATGGCGGGATAACTTGAGCTGCTGTTGCTGAGAGCACCAAATCGTCGGTCTCGCGATCGACAAAACCAGAGGTGATGCGCACGCATTTGTAGCTACTCCGAAGCGTTAGCGAAGCCAGCGTAAAGAAGGAACCTGCGCCGAGCGGGATGAGAGATGAGAGCAACAGTCGTGAATTTGGTTCGGACACATATGTGGGAACCCATTCGCCATCTTCGTTCGGCAGGCAGGCGGAGAATTGGACTTGTTCAACAAAATGACATGGCTGATGCTTTTGCCGAATTCTTGAGGGCCGAGGGCGCGGTGCAGTAGTTGAGAGAAGTCCGACTCTATATGAGTGAGTGGCGGAGAGGGAGGGATTCGAACCCTCGGTACAGGTGTTAGCCCGTACAACGGTTTAGCAAACCGCCGCATTCGGCCACTCTGCCACCTCTCCGGCGCCGGTTTTGCTCAGTTTAACACGGGTTGCGATTTCCTTTAGCTTAGGTTGGTTCGGGTGGTGGGTTTCTTGCGTCCCGGCTCCGCCTGCAGCTTCGATTCTCTTCATGGCCGCACCTTGATCATGGATCAGAAAGAGCGAGAGAGCGTGCGTTTAGACGGAGGGTGTTCTTGCGTTCCCTCCCGAAAAAATTTGCGTTCCAAGAGAAGAGAATTTTGCGATCTTCCCGGTCAGAATTCTTCACCGCAAAGTGCGCAAAGGACGCAAAGAAACTCAAGATTTCTTGCGCTTGGCGCGCCCCTTCTAAGGCAAAGTGACCCGTTACTCTCATGCGGGGCTGAGCCGGTTGCATGGTTTTCTTCGCGCTTCTGAGTTGAACGGTGACAGACCTCAGCCTGGATTTTCGGTTTGAGAAGCTCTGCTTAGAATCTTCGCTTTGAGATCCGAGCTCGTGACCTGATCCCGCTTGATCTGGATTTCCGCGGATTTTCAGGCGATGTGCTGCTTGGAGGCACGGGTGGCACGGGCTGGAACGCCGGCCGTTTCTACGCGGTTGCGGCCGGATTGCTTGGCCCGATAGAGCGCCTTGTCAGCGGCGCGGATGACAGAGTTGACCTCCTGATAGCGCGACTTCGCTTCGGCGACTCCGATGCTCACCGTTACCGAAAGCTCTGCAGCGGCTGTGGCCGCCCGGTGCGCGCGTCCCGGCCTCGCCCGTGGTTTGCCTCTCCGGTCGGGGCCGCGGGAGAGGCTGCGGCGATCCTCGCCGGCCCGCAGCAGAAAGACCGATTGCTCAATGAGAGCGCGCAGTAGCTCCAGGTCGGGCAAAATCTCCTCAGCGGATTTTCCAGAGAAAAGAATGGAAAACTCCTCGCCACCCACCCGGAAGGCCTTTCCGCCTCCGCTGACCCGCGTGAGTTTTGCTGCCACCATGCGCAACACCTGGTCGCCGGTCTCGTGTCCGTAGGTGTCATTGAAGCTTTTGAAGTGGTCAATGTCCACGGCAGCAATGGCGTAAGGCGCTTCCAGGCGCGGCAGGGCATCGTTGAAAGCGCGGCGTGAGGGCAAAGATGTCAATTCGTCGTGATAAGCGAGGACATAAAAGTTCTCGATCACGGAGCAGGCAATGATCAGGCCGGCGGTGGCCATGTAGGCGCTACTGACGGTTCCCACTCCGCTTTTCGACTGCAGCGCGAGCAGCAGCGCCGCCAGAGACCACATCATTCCACTCTCGACTGGCTTGCGGTAGAGCATGAAGCGCACGAGCAAAAGCCCGCAGGCGGCGGCAAAGATCAGCAACCCAGGTTGGGGAATTCCTGTCCACGCGAACCAGGACTCGGGCACCAGCGCAAGGTGGAAAAACCCCGGCGCCTTTGCTTGCCCTGGGCGGCAGAGCACAGCGACCAAAACGGACTCTGCAAACAGAAGGCCCAGACGGGGACCGATCGCGGGAATGGTCAACCCACGCTCCCGCATTTGACTCAGAACGATGAAGTTCAGCGGCAGGAGAAAGCTGACTATCTCGAACGCGGCGTGGCCTGGCCCGAGCGCACGGTTCACCCCGCCGGAGAAAAATTGAATGGCGCGGTGCCCCAGCAGCAGGCTGAGCAGCGCAAACATTACCCGGCTGGAGTGAAAGCGCCAGGCCAGAAGCAGGCCGGCCCCGAAAGCAACATAATAATAGGAATCCACTGCGGGCGAAGAAATCACCAGCCAACCGCTCTGCAGCGTCACCCACGCAGCCGCCAGCAGCGCCGCTCCCGGGAGAAGCAGCGCCTTCCAGGCCGCAGTCGTCCAGCCCGGGTTGACCGACCCTAGGTTGACCGACCCTAGGTTCACCCAGCCGACGCCGTTCGAACCGGCCTCGCTCGCCGGGGCTTCGGCCGCACGGGAATCTTTTGGACGGGCTTTGCTAGATACATCCACGCCATCAAACCTTTCGTTCCGTCGTGGTGTTGGCATTATCTCCGGTCGCCCCGCGGCGCGTGAGTGACAGGCGGGGTTCGCGAGCTGATGCGCCGGTTGTTGAATGGTTAGGCGCGCTTGGCGTGCGCTGGGTTGGCTGCAGCGAGGTTCCTTTTGTTGCACCGCCTCCCGATTCAGGAACCGCATACCTCGGTGCAGGCGCTAAACCCTTGCCGCGGCAGCGTCGGTATCGAAGAATCGAAGAGTCAGATTAGAGCAATTTCATGCGCATCCTGATCGCAGAAGACGACCCAGCTCTGGCAAGTTTTGTGAGGAAAGGCCTGGAGGCCGAGCACCACGCGGTAGACGTTTCGGGTGATGGTGAGCAGGCGCGCTCCATGGCGGCAGAGTTTGATTTCGATCTGGTGGTTCTCGATCTCAATCTCCCCAGGCTGGACGGTGTGGCCATTTTGCGCTACCTGCGGACGCGAAAGCCCAGCATGCCGATCCTGATCCTTACCGGGCGCAGCCGGATCGAAGACCGGGTTCAGTGCCTGGACCTGGGGGCGGACGACTATCTGGTCAAGCCGTTCTCATTCTCCGAGCTTTCGGCGCGCATCCGGGCGCTGCTGCGGCGCAGCCATCTGCCAGTGGAATCGGTGCTGGCGGTGGATGATCTGAAGCTGGACCGGGTGGAGCGGCGGGTGGAGCGCGCCGGGCGCAGAATTGAGTTGACTTCGAAAGAGTTCGCGCTGCTGGAATACCTGATGCGCAACGCGGGGCGGCGCATTACCCGCGCCATGATCATTGAGCATGTGTGGAATTTGTCCTTCGACACAACGTATTGATCTATTTCGACGTCACCTCCAAACGGCGGGTAATCCAGCATTTCTACAACAACCTGCTTCCCCACGGATACTTGTTCCTGGGGCATTCTGAATCCTTGTACGGCATCAGTGATGATTTTCGCCTGGTGCATTTGCCGTCCACCACGGCTTATGTCAAGGCGGAAAAGAGGCAGGTGGCGCCCCCGAGGATCGTATGACGATAACCGCTTCAAAAGAAACTCTGCAGAAGAAACTCGAGAATCTGGACAGCATGCCCAGCTTACCGGTGACGCTGGTTCCGCTTCTTCGCTACCTGGAACTCCCGGTGGACAGACTCGAGGTGCAGCAGGTGGTGGACCTGATCTCCCAGGACAAATCCCTGACCGCCCAATGCCTGCACCTGGCAAATTCCCCGCTGTTCGGCCACTGGAAGGAAGTGGACAGCGTCCGGGGCGCAGTGGTGACCCTGGGCCTGCAGCGCATGCGGGACATTGCCGTATCGTGTTCGGTGCTCTCCCTGGTCCCCAAGGGAAAAACTGCCATGGATCCGATGGTGTTCTGGGAACATTCGCTGGGATGCGCCCTGGTGAGCCGGCAGTTCGCCGCCAAAATCAACTTTTCAAACCCGGACAAGGCTTACCTGGCAGGCCTGCTGCACGACATCGGAATTGTCGCCCACATCTGGGTCCTGGGACAGGACTACCAGGCGGTCCTCGAATTAGCGCGCACCCAACACATCCCGTTGCACGAAGCGGAGCTGGCCGCGTTAGGCTTTACTCACTGCACCACCGGCAAAGCCCTGGCTGAGCGATGGCACTTGCCGCCCGACCTGGCCACCACAGTGGGATGTCATCACGACGTTGCCAGCAGCACCGGCCATCGCGAACTGGTCGCCGTTGTTGCTTTGAGCGACTTGCTCTGCCGCATGAGCGGGCTGGGTTACGGCTATTCCGAAGAACGCGAAGTGGACTTTCTGGAGGAGCCTGGATTTGCCATCCTGAAGGATGAGTGTCCCGGATTACACACCTTCGACTGGGCCCGTTTCACGTTTGAGCTGGAAGGATATATGGAAGAGGTCCATCGCCTGGTCAGCCTTGTCTATCGCCGCTCATGAATCTGGCCCATGAATCTGGAGACGGGAAACCCGAAGTTGATCCAGGTGTTGGTGGCGGACGACAGCGCCTTCATGCGCACCGCCCTGACCCGCATGATTGAATCCGACCCCGGCCTGCGAGTGGGCGGCACCGCCCAGACCGGCCAGGAAGCGCTGGACAAAATTCCCCGCCTGAATCCCGACGTGGTTACCCTGGACGTCGAAATGCCGGGCATCAACGGCCTGGAGACATTGCGCCACATCATGAAGGAGTTTCCCCGGCCAGTGATCATGGTCAGTTCGCTTACCCAGGAAGGCGCCGAGACTACGCTGGAGGCCCTGAGCATCGGGGCCTTTGACTATTTGCCGAAACAGAGTTCCTTTGTGTCGCTGGATATCGTAAAAATCCGCGAGGAACTCATCGCCAAAATCAAAGCGGCGGCGGGAAGTCATCGGCGTCGCCGGCCTCCTACCCCGTCCCAAACAATGCCGCCGGCTGCGCCGCTTCGGCAGGTCCCCAATCACCCTCCGGCGAGCCTGGTGGCGCTGGGCACATCTACCGGAGGTCCAAAGGCGTTGCAGGAGATTCTGCCCTTGCTGCCCGCCGATTTGTCGGTGCCGGTGGTGATCGTGCAGCACATGCCGCCGGGATTCACTGGCCCGTTTGCACGCCGGCTTAACAATCTGTGCAAAGTTGAGGTACGGGAGGCCCAGGCCGACGAGCAACTCAAGCCGGGAGTGGTGTACATCGCTCCCGCGGGCAAACATATGACCGTGCACCGGCAAGCCACCTCTCGGGCCATAGTGCGCTTGTCCCACCTGCCGGAGAATACGTTGCACATGCCTTCGGTGGACGTCATGATGCTCTCCGTAGCGGAAGCCTTTCATTCTCTGGCTATGGGTGTGATCATGACCGGCATGGGCGCGGACGGCGCAAAGGGGATGCAGGCCATCGCCCGCGAAGGAGGAGTGACGGTCGGCCAGGATGAGGCCAGTTGCACCGTGTATGGCATGCCCCGCGCCTGCGCCGAATCCGGCATTCTACAGCGGGTGGTGAGCCTGCAGCAGATTCCGCAGCAGATTCTACAAGCTGTCCACTATAAGCAGCGGATACAGTGAGCATTAAGATTCAGCCACCGCGCACGCGGGGGCGCGTGTTTCTACATGCCTTCGTTCCGCTTCATTTATTTTCGCAGTCAGAGACTCCACCGAGAACGGCTTGGCTAGGTAGAGCACGGCCGTGTCTTCGTCCGATTGCTGCCCAAGAGTTTGCTCCGGATAACCGGACATCAAAACGGTCCGCATTTCTGGACGCGCCGCACCTAACTCTTTGGCCAGATCACTGCCGTTGCAGTCCGGTAAGACCATATCGATCAGAAGAACCTGTACTTCGCCCCCGCAGAAACCAAATTCCCGCCTGGCCTCGGCAGCATTGCGCGCCTTGCAGACGCGATACCCTGCGCACTCGAGAATATGACCCGCTGCTTCCCGGACAAATTTCTCATCCTCCACTAGGAGAACCGTAATGCGTTCCCTGGAAGGTATGGAACGACTGACGGGAGCGGCAGTTTCCACTGTTCCGGCTTGTATGCTCAACGGCCACCTCGCATCTGCAGCCGTTACTGCAAATCGGCTTCCAGGGCTTGAGGTTCATGAAAACGGAGGTATCGGGTGAGGCATTCCGCGTCATTGGCGGCTCTGGGAGTTTCGAGGCTGGAGGCTGCCAATCTCGGCAGCTCGCGTTTAGTCATTTGGGGAACGAACAGGTGCAGATTGCCCGGAAAGTTCTCCCGAAGCGGAACCGCAGCGATGAATCGCTGCGCCACCTGGACTTCAAAGGCGAGTTTTCTTGCAATCGGGCTTTTCGCGGGCGAGGACCGTGCCACACCAGTCACTCAGCGTCGTGCCAGCAGAGTTTGATTGGGATCAATTACGACCCTTCGTGTGCCGTGGGGCGCAGCCAGGCGAAACTGGGCCTCAGGGCCGTCCACGAATACCCTCCCCAGAAGCACATCCTTACCGGCGACGACTGCGTAGAGCGGCACCGGCGTGACCAGCTCGTCGGATCCATCTTTTTGATAGAGCGTGCCAGCGACCACAGTCCCAGCTGCGCTATCGGTGTACTTTATTCCGTGCAACTCAAAGCGAGGAATGGCTGTACCGTTGATCCAGCCATCATAGAACCAGTCGAGGGATTTGTGGCCTTCATGCCAGAGGGGCCGCGGTAGTTCTTCTTCGAAAGCATGAAGAAGGTCGCGGGTGGAGATTTCCTTTTCTTCATTCTGTTCGCGCAGCTTGCGCAGTGCACGCAGGAAAGGATCCTCCTGTGGGGAGGCCGAGGCCCGCCTGCCCTGCCTTTCGCCGTCGCGCATCATGCAGCGTAGCATGTGCAGCAGCCAGGTGCCCCGTCCGTAGCTGATGGCGTCGTATCCGTCGGGAAAGTGGGAATTGGAAAGCCGCGCCCCAAGGGTAACCGGACCGGCTTCCATGATTGGTTCGCCGTCCTTGTTCTTCTCCAGAAGATTGTCGCGATATCTTTCCACCACCGTCTGAAATTGCCGCGGGTCGCTGCTCTCTAGCATCATCAGAGAGCTGTAGTTGGCCAGCGCTTCCACCAGCCACTGATCGTGATAGCTTTTCCACCCCACCAGATCGCCCCACCATTGGTGGGCTGTCTCGTGGGCTGCTACGCGGTTGCTGAGAATACGCTCAACCGGATCCATACGCAGTTGCGATTTCTCCGCGTCGGTCAGAAACGAGTAACTGGAGAGGAAGACCAACCCTGGCCAGCCCTGGCTCAAGGTTCCGGGATTCTGCGCCAGGGCAAGTTCGCCGTAGGGAAACGGACCGTATAGCCGAGAAAAAAAGTCCACCGCCTGCGCCGAAGCATCCGCCACCGCCTGCGCATTGCGCGCGGGCGAAAGGGGTGCGGGTTCCTCGAGCGCGAATGACGGTGGTTTCCGCCCCAACTCGAGGGGCATCCCGGGAGTGATCAGCTGAACTGGCGGCTTGGGAAACGATTCCTCCAGGCCTACGGCAGCATAAGTCTCCACCGTGACCTTACCAGCTTGTGCCGTGGCCCTCCGGTATTTGCCGAGGTTGAATCCTGCCACCGGAATCGGCCGGTCGGAGACCCAGCGGCTGACCTGCTCCCCAGAAGGGTTATCGACCTTTTTCTCCTGGGGCTGCTCGACGCGTTTACCCGTGGCCAGCAGCGTCCAACCCGCCGGATAGCGGAATTCCATATCGAAGTTCGACATGGCGAAATTGCGATTCGGAAACCAGGTCCCGCGGGCACCCACATATAACAGGCCGCCACCGGCCTCGGAGAGCACATCGCCGTGGTACACGAAACGGAGTTCGATATGCTGTCCGGCGCGCAGTGGCTGGGGCAGGACAACCAGCACCACATCATTTCCTCTGCGCGCCAACTGCGTACCTTCCACCGCCGGGTTGTGGATGAATTCGACAGGATGTCCATCAGCCTCGACCTCTTCCACCTGTAGAAAGCGGGACAATTCGAACAGCAGCGTTCGGTCGCCGGCCCGGCGACCCACAACCTGCAGAGTCGCCTCTCCGCTGATGAATTTCGGCAACTTGATCTGGGTGCGGATGCGATAGCTGGCGACGCTGATGTCATCAGCCGGGGCTTGAGTTTCGCCGCTGTCTTTGCCGGCTCTGTCCGCGGCCCGAAGCGGAGAGAATGAAGTCCAGGTGTCGTAATATCTCCCGCTCTCCACCGCCCTAGTCTGGCCTACCCAGATCTGCTCGTCTGCGCGCTGGTCGAGATGAACGTCGAAAGTGCCGAGTTTCCGGCCTTGCAGGTAGGCATGAAACAACGTGTCGTCGGGCGCAGCGGGTTCCACGGCTGTCATGGACGCTTTCGCGTCTCCCACCGGCAACGAGCGGCTGAAAGTCATCAGCAGGCGCAGGGCATCTCCGGCCGCCAGATTGCGCACGGTCCCATCCCATTCGGCAACGAATTCACGCGAGTTCTCGGCGTGCCGCAGCGACGGCTGAAGCTCGGCGAAAGTGTCATCGTTAAACCGGAAGTAGGCGGTTGAGAAGTGTTCTTCAAGAATGGCAGACCCGGTGAACAAGGCCAGCGAGGCCCGCTCTACGCGGTTCGGGGGCTGCAGCAGGATCTCTGCGTCCCCCTCAAAGAAGGCGCCGGTGACTCTGCCAGCCACATCTTTGGTGAAGGCGATGGTGCCGTCATCAAAAGTCACGTGTATGGCAGAGCGGTCGAGCGTGAGGTCGCGGATGTGGTACACGCGTGACTCGTCAAGTCCCACGCTGCTCAATTGAAGATAGAGAGAATTTGCCGGCCCCTTGTTGGTCTGCGCGGACGGCGGTTGAACGGAAGGCGCTTGCACTAGCGGTGTTTGCAAAGCCAGCGCCTGGGGGCTGGCGGCAACCTGCCCGTACAGCGGTGCTGCAACTCCCCACCCAAGCCCGGCAACAGCCAGAATGGCAACGCGGAACTGCACAATTACTTTTGTCACCTTCGAGACAATCCGCCCCCATTGCTAGAATGCGCCATAGTGCGTCCCTTTGTCACCTCTGTCGTCTGCCTGCTGGGTCTGGCGGCGCCGTGCGCCCACGCCGACGTCATTCACCTCAAGAATGGCCGCGCCATCTGGGCCGATTCCGTGCGGGAGAATGGCGTCCGGGTCGAATATGACGTGGGGGACGATACCTATGCCATCCCCAAGTCGTCCGTGGACCACGTAGAGTCTGGCGGCGTTCCTCCGGATCACGGATCTGCGGGCAGCGGCGGCTCGTCAGGGGCCAAAGGCGCAGCTGATGTGCCCACAATTGTGCCCACTGCCGAACTGGCCAACGAAGCCACCCTGGCCGACAAAATCATCAAGGATGACAAGGTTGACCCCGACCAACTCGCGGAGATCGAACGCCAGGGAGATGCGAAAGAAGCGGCAGCCGCGTACTTCATCGCCGGGAAACATGAGTTCGACAAAGGAGACTTCCGCCAGGCGCACTTGTATTTTGAGAGCGCGGTGCGGCTGGACCCACAGAACCCCGCGATCTTGAATTATTATGCCGCGCTGTTGGTCCGCACGGGCAACGCCGCCGAGGCCCTGCCCTATGCCGAGCGTGCGGTGCGGGCTGCGCCTGATTCACCGGATGCGCTGGCCGTTCTGGGCTACGCACAGTTCGCGCTCGACCGCAACCGCGACGCCATGCGCAGCTGGAAGCGCTCGGTGGAGCTGCGTCCTGATGCCACTCTGCAACAATACCTGGACAAAGCCCAGCGCGAAGCCAGCGCCGAAGCCGATTACTCGCAACGGGAGAGCAGCCACTTTACCCTGCACTACGAAGGCCAGCAGAGTTCGGATGCTTTCCGCCGCCAGCTTCTGGCCACGCTAGAGGCCGACTATGACGACCTGGTGCGGCAGCTCGGGGTGGCCCCGCGCATCAGTATTCCGGTTGTGCTCTACACGGGCCAGGCTTTCTTTGATGTGACCCGCGCCCCGTCGTGGAGCGGCGCCCTCAATGACGGCAAGCTGCGCATTCCTATCGAAGGGTTAGGAACGGTAACCCCAGAACTGGCGCACGTACTCAAGCACGAACTGGCGCATTCATTTATTAATCAGATCTCCGGGGGGCGCTGCCCCCAATGGCTTCATGAAGGCATCGCGCAGGCGCTGGAGCCGAAAACAATTTCCTCCAACGGACGTCGCCTGGCCCAGCTCTTCGCCTCACAACGTGAGATTCCCTTCAACGCGCTCGAAGGCAGTTTCATGAATTTCACCGGCATGGAGGCGATCTTAGCTTACGATGAGTCCCTGGCTGCAGTGGAATATATCAGCCAGACGTATGGCATCAGTGAACTTCGCCGCGTCTTGGAACGGCTCGCCCAGGGCAGTTCCACCGAGGCGGCGCTGCGTTCCACTATCCATTCCGACTACGGACAGTTGGAAATCGAAGTAGGCAAGTACCTCACCAGCCGCTTTGGAAATTAGTCGCCGCTCGTCAGTCCTCGATCTTCAGCTTCAGCCAAAGTCTCCAGCGCGATCTTAAAGCTGACGGCTGGTCGCAAGCGCCCCGGCAGCGGTACAATTAAGCGTCTGTTCCGGCAAAGCACGGCAATTTGTGTCGGTGGTTCGATGCCTATGCGTAGATTCCTTTGTTTTCTGCTGACATTCCTTTTTCTCTGCGCTTTCTCCGCGTTTTCCGCGGACACGGTGGTTGAAGAGATTATCGCCCGGATTAATAACCAGATCGTCACCCGAACCGACTTCCTGCGGACCCAAGAGCAACTCAAAGAAGAGTTGCAGCAGCAAGACCCCCTGCACGCCGACCAACTCTATGCCCAACGCGAGCGGGATGTTTTGCGCGACCTGATTGACCAGCAGTTGCTGCTCGAAAAGGGCAAGGACTTGGGCATTACGGCCGATACTGAACTGATCAAGAAGCTCGACCAAATGCGGAAGGACATGAACCTGGACTCGATGGAGGATCTTGAAAAGGCCGCCACAGCCCAGGGGGTCTCCTTCGAAGACTTCAAGCAGAATCTGCGCAATCAGATCATCACTGAACAGGTCATCAGCCACGAAGTCGAACAGCACATGCCCATTACTCGGGAAGAAGAAGAGAAGTTCTATGAGGAACACAAGGCGCAGATGCAGCAACCCGAGGAGGTGCGCCTGAGCGAGATTTTGATTTCCATCCAGCCCAAGAACGACAAAACCGGCAACGCCGCAGCCAACCCTCCGGTGGCCGATCAGCCAAACGACCCGCAACTGATTGAAGCGGCCAAGGCCAAGGCGGAAGACCTGCTCAGCCAGATTCGCAAGGGCGCCAGCTTTGAGGATTTAGCCAAGAAGAATTCCAACGGGCCGACTGCCGCGCAGGGCGGCGACCTGGGTTTCTTCAAGCGCGGCGACCTTGCCAAGGAAATCGAGGAGAAGACCTTCGTGTTGAAAGCCGGTGACGTCTCGGAGGTGATTCGCACCCGCCAGGGTTTCGACATTCTTAAGGTGACCGAGCACCAGCGCGAGGGCATTCCCACGTTGAAGGAAATTGAGCCGCGCGTCCAGGACGCCATTTACCGGGAGAAACTCCAGCCCGCGCTGCGCGCTTACCTGACGAAGTTGCGCGAGGACGCTTACATTGACATCAAACCCGGCTACGTTGACAGCGGCGCCAGCCCGAACGAAACCAAGCCGGTGGAGACCGAGGCAAAAGCTCCGGCCGCAAAGAAACTGAAGAAGAAGAAAAAGTTTCTGGTGATTTAGCGAGGCAGGCTGACTAACTTCAAGACCGGAGTTCACGCGGATTTCGCGGATATGTCTTGTTGATTTTCTCAAGTTTCAAATCGTGTTCTTCCACATGGGGTTGCGCTTGATTTGAAGTTGCCGGGGTCTTCAAGCTATGAAGGATTTCTTCATTTGTGACTGCGCGCAGCACGAGAACAAGGTCATCACCTCGAGCTTCGTGGTCATCGGCAAGCAGGTCAAAGCGAAGAAGTCCGGCGATCTTTATCTTGCGCTGACGGTGGGCGACCGCAGCGGCCACATCGAAGCCAAGATGTGGGACAACGTGGATGAGGTCTTAACGGCGTTCGAGCAGGAAGATTTCATCAAAGTGAAAGGCCTGCTCAATAAGTACAACAACCGCTTCCAACTCACAATCCATAAATTGCGCCGCCTCTCCGACCCGGAAATTGACTGCGCCGATTACCTGCCGAAGACCACCAAGGACATTGGCGAATTGTGGAAGGCGCTGGCCGCTTTTGTGGCCACGCTGCAAAATCCTCATTTGAGGGGCTTGCTGGAAGCCTTCATGGCGGACCCGGAAATCGCCGAGGCCTACCGCACTGCCCCGGCGGCGAAAAGTATGCATCACGCTTACATCGGCGGCCTGCTGGATCATGTGGTCTCGCTTTGCCGCTCCTGCGACCTGGTTTGCCGCAATTATCCGCAAATCAATCGCGATTTGCTGCTTACCGGCGCATTCCTGCATGACATCGGCAAGATCCACGAGCTCACGTACAACCGCTCGTTTTCCTACACTACTCGAGGCCAGTTGCTGGGTCACATGATCATTGAGCTGGAAATGTTGCAGGAAAAGTTAGCGCGGCTGCCGGAGTTTCCGCCTGAGTTGAAGACGTTGGTCGAGCACCTCATCATCAGCCATCACGGCCAGTATGAATTCGGCTCGCCTAAGCTGCCCATGTTTCCTGAAGCGCTGCTGCTGCACTATCTTGATGATCTCGACTCCAAGCTGGAAAGCATGCGGGCACAGTTTGAGCGCGAATCAGTTTCCGACGAGGCCTGGACAAGCTACAACCCTTCCCTGGCACGCCCTCTGCTGAACACCGCGAAGTTCCTGGCGGGCAAGCCGCCGTCCGGAGCAGCCGCTGGAGCGAAGGTTTCGTCTTCAGAGCAAGAGCCGGGTCGAGACCTTGGTCAAACGTCGGGAGAGCCCAAGTCCGCTGTGCCAGACGATGCGTTCGGCGAGGATAAGACAGGCCAACTTTCGATTCCGGTGTTAGAGCACTCGAAAGAATAGTCGTCAGTCATCACACGAGCATTAAGATGCCCAGGCCTGCTCATCGCGGTTACGTCGCGATCCTTTCCTTTTGATGGCCAATGCTGACGACCGACGACTGGCGACTAAATGAACTTCTCCCGCTTCGAACTCCTGACCTTCGACTGCTACGGCACTCTCATCAATTGGGAAGCCGGTATCTTTGCGGCTTTGCGGCCTATTCTGGCTGCGCATGGCAAACTGATATCGGACTCTGCTTTGCTTGAACTCTATGGGGAGTTGGAGGCTGAGGCGGAAGCCGGAGAATTTCGCACCTACCGCGAGGTTTTGCAAGCCGTGGTCCGCGGCTTTGGCGAGCGCCTGGGCTTCCGGCCAACGCCAGCTGAGATGCGATATCTTCCCGATTCGTTAGCTCACTGGGAGCCGTTTGGCGACACGGTGGACTCACTGCGCAAACTGAAGAACCGTTACCGCCTGGCCATCATTTCCAATGTGGATGACGATCTCTTCGCCGCCACCGCGGCCAAACTCGGCGTTGCTTTCGACCACATCATCACCGCGCAGCAGGCCCGCGCCTACAAGCCTTCGCTCGCAATTTTTCGGCTGGCGAAGCAGCGAATCGGCGTTGCGCCGGAGAACTGGCTGCACATAGGCCAAAGCGTCTATCACGATGTGGTCCCCGCAAAATCGCTTGGGCTTTCGACGGCGTGGGTGAACCGTCCCTCTCCGCGGGCGGGCATTGGAGCAGTGAAGGCCGCTTTGGGCACGCCTGATCTGGAAATCTCCAGCTTGAAAGCGCTGGCGGAATCAGCGTGCGATTGCGCGCCCCGGTAGCATGCGGAAGCTGCAAATTTTTTCACACGTAACTCTTTGTGAGATTTTCCTTCCTTTTGCACAGCGCAATGAATCCTGATCCAATTAAACTTGGTTCGATCAGGAGGGTGACGATGCGTCTTGGTTTTCTTTTCTCTTGCTCGCGGTTGCGGCTTCTCGCCGTGGGTTCAGCGTTTGCAGCGTTGGCGTTGGCGGCATCCGCTGCTCTGGGTCAAAAGCCCGCCGCGCCGGCTTATTCGAGCACGGTGATGCAGGCAAGTGCGGCAGATCTTAGCAACGCGCGCGGATACGGCAACGTGGGCTTCAGTCCTAACATCATGTCGGTCCCTGGCAAACCTTTCACCGCCACGCGCATTTACACCGAGGCTGGCCGTTCGGTGCAAGTTACGATTGCGCGCGACAGTGTCGGGCGGATTCACTACGAATCGGCTGCGCCCGAGGGCGGGCCGATTGGCGTGATCATCTACGATCCTATCGCGCACACGCTTTCGCAGTACTCCACGACTACGGAGGGTGGCATTGCAGACGATGCGCAAGCGACCGTAACCCAAATGGGCCTGGTCAGTGAGATGACGCACTCGGCCCCGCTATCGGCTGATCCGGCGTCGCCGGAACTGGGCGATCAGGCGACCGAGTCCAGTTCGGCTATTTCTGGGTCAGCGCCGGCTGCGGTCGCTGCGGCGCCGCCTCGCCCGTCCGGGCCGAAACTTCCCTCACCCAGCGATCTGCCGGAGCAACTTGTAAACGGGATTGCGGCCGTCGGCCAGCGCTCGGTACAAAAGTATGGCGACCGGCAGCAATTCTTCATGATTCAGGAAGAATGGTTTTCGCCGGAGTACGACATCAACTTGCGGCAATCGGTGTGGCGGCAAAATACGCTGGATTCAACTGTCGAGACGAGAGATTTGGTCGCCGGTGATCCCGATCCGGATTTGTTCCGCGTGCCGGGAGGATATTCGATCAGCAAGTAATGTTCGACGATCTCTATGACCGCCTCTCGCTGCTGTGGTCACGGCGATGGCCAGTCGCCGACGGTAAGATCACCGCGGTAGATGTGGAGCGCTTCGGGAACGATCGCTCGATTGCGCGACTTGCGGTTGCTTACGAATTCGAGGTACCAAGCGATGGCCCTTATACGGGCGAATGTTTTTGGCGGCCTGTGTTCTTCTCCGTCAGGAGGGTCGCGGCCGCCCGTAGGAAGGTTTACTTGCGCCAGCCGGTGCGGGTGCGCTACCGGCCCGGCGATCCTAGCGTGAATACCCTCGATGAAGGGGTTGCCGGACTCCTGAAGCGCGGGCCGCGCCGTGGGTAAAGGCGCGATTCTCACCTCCTCTTCTCGCCGTATTAGACTATTAACTCCGGCTTCCCCGCGTTGTTTATTTCCGGGGGCTGGGTTTTTCGAGGAGCACATGACTACCGCAACCCGCACCGACCCGCTTTCCTACCTCACCGACCAGCTTGACGATCTCAAAGCCAAAGGCACGCACTTCCGGTTGCGTGTGCTGGAAGATGAGCAGGCGCCGGTTTGCACCTTCGACGGCAAGAAAGTGATCAACCTCGCCTCGAACAATTACCTAGGGTTGACCACGCATCCCAAGCTGCGTGAGGCCGCGCTTGAAGCCACGCGCAAATACGGCGTGGGCTCTGGAGCGGTGCGTACCATCGCCGGAACGATGAAGATCCATATGGAACTTGAGGAAAAGATCGCGCGCTTCAAGAATGTGGAAGCCTGCGTGGTGTTTCAGTCGGGGTTTGCGGCGAATGCGGGTACGGTCTCGGCGGTGCTGGGTAAAGATGACTTCATCGTCTCCGATCAGCTCAATCACGCCTCGATTATTGATGGCGCGCGCCTGTCACGCGCCAAGATTCTCGTGTTCGAGCATAAGAACACAGCCCAGGCGGAAGAAAAACTGGCGAGCGTGAGAAGCGAACCGGGCAGGAAACTTCTAATCACCGACGGCGTCTTCTCCATGGACGGCGACATTGGCCCGCTGCCCGCGCTCTGCGATCTGGCAGAAAAATACGGCGCCATTATGATGGTGGACGACGCGCACGCCTCGGGAGTGCTCGGCCGCAACGGCCGCGGCACGGTGGACCATTTCAAAGTCCACGGCCGCGTGGACATTCAGGTGGGAACGTTGTCCAAAGCAATTGGCGCGCTGGGCGGATACGTTTGCGGCACCCGCGACTTGATTGATTTTCTCTATCATCGGGCGCGGCCATTTCTGTTCTCCACTTCGCATCCTCCGTCGGTCGCGGCTACATGCATTGCGGCTTTCGATGTCCTTGAAAACGAACCGGAGCGTATCGGAAAACTCTGGGAGAATACTCGCTTCTGGAAAAAAGAACTCGGCTTGCTTGGTTTCGACATCGGCGGAGTGAATACGCCGGCAAGCGAAACGCCGATTACCCCCATAATTTTGGGCGACGGCAAACTTACCATGGACTTCTCCCGTGAGCTGTTCAAAGAAGGGGTACTCGGAACCGGCATCGCGTTTCCCACTGTGCCAGAAGGCAAAGCCCGGATTCGCACCATCATGACGGCCACGCATACGCAGGAAGAATTGCAGCAGGCGCTGGAAGCGCTGAAGCGGGTGGGGAAGAGCATGGCGGTCCTGAGATAGATTCTTCGTGTGCCTTCGTCCTTTGTGGTTAATCGGTTTTCCTATTTCTCCGGCGAACGCCTACTAACCACAAAGGACACAAAGGTACACGAAGGGAAACCTTGCAGAGCTAGGATGCTTGCTTGCTATTCTCGCTGCGCAGTAGCGCCACCGACGTCACGTCATTGTGGGTGGGAGCGGCACCCATAAACTTCCAAACTTCATCGAGCGTGCGGATGCACAGCTCTTGGGCGGTTCTGGCCTTGCTGTCCTTCATGCCTTCCTTTACCCGCGCCAGGCCGAACTCTTCGCGCTTACGCCTTCCCTCCACTACTCCGCGCGAAACCAACAGAAGTGCTGCCGAAGGCTCGATCGCCACCATGGGAGCTTCGCAGGTGACGTGCGAAAACAGCCCCAACGGCAGGGCCGTAGCGGGTAACTCGGTTACGTCTTGGCGATCGCGTACCAGGCCAGGAGTATGGCCGGCATTGAGGTAGCACATGACGCCCAGGGTTTCATCGTAGCAACCTACAAACGCCGGGCAGGAACGCACGCCGTGCGCAGCGGAGATGATGGTGCGGTTGAGCTCGTGGCACAATTCGGCCATGGCGTCAGCTTCATTGATTTGTTCTTGCCCGAAAAGCCTGGCTCCGGCGGTGCGGAAAGTCTGGCGGGTCGCCGAGACGACATTGCGGCCGTCTTGCAGGGTGCCGGCCACGTCGAGCAGACCAAACAAAACGTGGTCGGGACGCACCCGCATGAACTCAAAAAAATCGCCGCCTTGACGCTGACAATAATAGACAGCCGCGAATTCGGCATCGTGGAGTTTGGGAACATCGGCGTGGACCAGATCCTCCGGCGAAGGAGCGGGCTTGCGACGAGCGAACAGGGCGCACATAGCAGTTGGACAGGGAAGGTAACATATCGGGCACTGTGCGTGCCAGTGCTGAGTGGCCCCAGCCAGCCCGGCCGGCGTGGCGACATTGCCCTGGAGCGACTTTCTGGGCGCTGGAGCGACTTTCTGGGGGGCTGAGTGGGGCGGCTCCGCGTCCGCTGTGTCCTCCCGTGTTTAGGTCTTGAATTCACCAACTTGGGAGGGCGCAGGAATCATTTTGGCTTGACGCTGAAGTGACTGGCAGCGCATTGCCATCTGCCATCTTTGAAGACCCAGGTGTCGGTAAAACGCCCGCGGCGTTCCCAGGGCTTCCCTTTGTCCGTACCTTTCTCATAGTACGAGCCGGTGACAACCGCCGCATCGCCGTAAGTGTGCACCACCATATCGCCAGACTGCAGCACTTCTGGGCGGTATGACGTGTCCCTTACTGAAGCGACCATCTGTGCTTTGTTGTAGAGCGTGCCTTCCGCCGTGGTCATTACAAAATCGTCCGTCAAGAGCAATTCCACGGCGGCCGCATCATTGTTCAGTTCGGCACGGTTCCAGGCATTCTCCATGGCGATCACGCGTGAGGAATCCTGGGCGCTCGCCGACAGCGCGAGTGTGACGCAAAACAACAGACCGGCGAGAAGGCGTTTCATGGAATGTCCCCGTACTATTAAGACTGTCCGCGGTTCGGTCGGATTTCAATTCCGCGGATGTCCGCCGACGAACGCTGATCAACAAATCGAGAAAGAATTATCTGCGAAATCCGCGTGAATTCGCGGAAATGAAGTCATTGCGGCCGCACCGCCCAGGCCAGCCCGTCGGGCTCATCGCCCCCATCCACCCGGCCAACGATTTCCAGTGTCTTCAAGTCCACTACCGCGACGTTATTGTCCGGGCTGCAGGCGATGTAAGCGCGTGTGCCGTCGGGCTGCATCAGGATGCCGGCCGCTCCGCGGCCCGCTTTGATGCGCTTGACCTCTTTGCGCGAGGCGGCGTCGAAAATAGTCACCTCCCCGCTGCGCAGTGAGGAGACGAACACCAATTTCCCATCTGGCGTGAACTTCAGGCGGTTCGCGCCTTTGACGTTGGCATCCAGAGTCTGGGCGACCTTCTTCGCGTTAATATCCACAATGGAAATCGTGCCGTCCTGGGCATTGGCTACCCAGAGTTCCTTACCGTCGGGCGAAACGTCAAAGCCCTCGGAGCCGTGGCCTACCGGCACTACAGTCTCGTTCCAGTCAGGAGGTCGCGACCCGCCGGCAGGATTGGGCGGAGGCCCTGGCGGAGGGCCTGGTCCGAACGCGGGTCCCGCCGGAGGGCCCGTACTCTTTTCGATGATGCTCACGGTGGCGGAACTGACGTTCGAAGTGAAGATGCGGTCTAGGTCCTTGGAGACGAAAATCATGTGGGTGCGGTTCTGCCCGGTACCGAGTACCCAGTCAATCTTGCCCGTCGCAGGATCGTACCGGCCAATTACTTTGTTGGCCTCGGCGGTGAAATACAGCTTGCCGCCGGCAAAGGCCAGGCCATGCGGCCCGTGCAGCACGCCAAGATCAATCGGCGGCAAAGCCTTTTGGGTTACGAGGTCAATTACGCTGATCGTGTTGTAGGCGCCGAATCCGTAGTTGGAGACGTAGGCAAACCTGCCGTCCGCGGAGGCAACGACCTCGTGGGGATCAGGGCCGGCAGGCACGCGAGCTACCACTTTCAGGGTTGCGGGATCAACGATGGCCAACGAGCTATCGCGCTTGGCCAGCACCAGCAGGGCGGGGGAAGGCGTGGGTTGAGCGTAGACCAGGGCACTTCCGAGACACAAGAGAACCGCGGCGGCGATTGATCGGGCTTTCATAACACCGCCCCTTGTATCAGAGAATGGCGCAACGAGCAATCTAATGTGGGGATCTTCGCCCGCGCGAAGGGGCGGGTAAGTTCGGCACGGGCAAGGACGCCAAGCCTACAAGCGCCTCGCCTAGAGCGAGCTCATGTTCGACAAAAACTCGCTGTTGGCTCGCGTCTTGCTGAGCTTGTCAATCAGTAACTCCATGGCTTCTACCGGCGAGAGCGGGTTCAGCACCTTGCGCAGCACCCAGATGCGCTGCAGGTCTTCCTTGGGGATAATGAGCTCTTCCTTACGGGTTCCGCTGCGCTGAATGTCAATGGCCGGGAACACGCGCTTGTCGGAGAGCTTGCGGTCGAGAATGACTTCGCAGTTGCCGGTACCTTTGAATTCTTCGAAGATCACGTCGTCCATGCGGGAGCCGGTGTCAATCAGGGCGGTGGCAATGATGGTCAGCGACCCGCCTTCTTCAATGTTGCGGGCCGCACCGAAAAAGCGCTTCGGACGTTGCAGCGCGTTGGAGTCCACGCCACCAGAGAGCACTTTGCCCGATGGCGGAACGATAGTGTTGTAGGCGCGCGCCAGACGGGTGATGGAATCAAGCAAGATCACCACGTCGCGCTTGTGCTCGACTAATCTCTTGGCCTTTTCGATCACCATTTCCGCCACCTGCACGTGGCGGGCGGCGGGCTCGTCGAAGGTCGAGGAAATGACCTCGCCCTTCACCGAACGCTGCATGTCGGTAACTTCTTCCGGGCGCTCATCAATCAGCAGAACGATCAGCACCACTTCGGGGTGATTGGTCGTAATCGAGTTAGCCACGTTCTGCAAAATCATGGTCTTGCCGGCGCGCGGCGGAGAAACAATCAGGCCGCGCTGGCCTTTGCCGAGAGGCGTCAGCAAGTCCATCACGCGCGCCATGATGTTCTCGCGCACGGTTTCGAGCTTCAGCCGCTCCTGCGGATACAGGGGCGTCAGGTTATCGAACAGGATCTTGTTGCGCGCTTCTTCGGGCGATTCGAAGTTCACCGCTTCGATCTTCACCAGCGCGAAGTATTTCTCGCCTTCATGCGGCGGCCGCACTTGGCCGCTGATGGTGTCGCCGGTCTTGAGGTCAAACTTGCGAATCTGCGAGGGCGAAACGTAGATATCGTCGGGGCCAGGCAAATAGTTGTAATCGGGGGACCGTAGAAAGCCATAGCCGTCGGGCAGGATTTCCAGCACGCCCTCGGCGAAGATGTGGCCTTCTTTTTCGCTCTGCGCCTGCAGAATCTTGAAGATAAGGTCCTGCTTGCGCAGGCCGCTGGCGCCGGGGAGATCCAGAGATCGGGCGATCTTAGTTAGCTCCGTAATGTTCTTTTCTTTGAGTTCAGCAATGGTCATTGGTCACCTGCGAGGAGATGTTTAAGGAGGGTCACAAAAAGGAAAGACGTACTACGCGGGGCAGGAAAGGCGGGGCCTGGTCAGGCAGCCCGCCGTTGCGCCTCGGTAAAGTTCTCCGGTTCCGCCAGAACCGCCTGCCGTTCCGAACTTGCAATCCGTTCCAGGACTTCGTTCATGGTCTCCTGGATGCGGGTGTTAGGCTTGTGAAACTTACGGGTCGCCTTGGATGCAAGCTGACACAGCATGTAACGGTTCCGCAAAGTATGTAGAGCGTCGAAAACACGATCAGAGCGCTTCATGGCCCTCTCCTGAATTTAAGGAAGCCGGATAAAACTCCGGTCGCACACCGGGGTACTTTTCACGCGACAGCACCCAAACAACTGATTTAAAAGATGTTGTACGGGAAAATCTCTGGCTACCAGTATAGATGCGCCGACAGGGCCGAAAGTTTCTTCAATAAACTGGAGGTTAACCCCACCCGGGCGCAGATTCTTCGGACGGCAGCTGAAACTGGAGGTCCTTAGAACTTGTTACTCTAGCGGTATCTGCCAGATACGTCAAGTACTTCTTTGGTACATGGTGCGATTCCTGGTAAAGATTGAAGTGTGCCGGACGCTTGGACCATCTACGTCCAGAACGTTCGGTCCAGGGTACGGTATTGGATCGCTTCGGCGATGTGCTTGGGCTCGATGGCTGCTGCGCCTTCCAGATCGGCAATTGTCCGGGCGACTTTGAGAATGCGGTCGTGGGCGCGGGCGGTCAGGCCCTGCTGAGTCATGGCGCGCTCCAGCAGGCGTTCGCAGTCGGCGGAGAGTTCGCAGAAAGTACGGATCTGGCGCGGGCCCATCTGGGCGTTGCAATAGATCCGCTCGCGAGTATTCGCGGAAAAGCGGCGCAACTGCACATCGCGGGCGCGCAGCACCCGGTCGCGGATACTGGCTGAAGACTCGGGGTCGCTGCTGCTGCGCATTTCCTTGTAGTTCACTGCAGGCACGTCAATGTGAATATCAATGCGGTCCATCAAGGGGCCGGAAATCTTGGCCATGTAACGCTGGATCATGGGCTGGCCGCAGCGGCATTCGCGGGTGCGGTCGTTGAAATAGCCGCAGGGGCAGGGGTTCATAGCGGCGGCCAGCATGAAGCGCGCGGGAAACGTGAGCGACATAGAAGCGCGGGCGATGCACACGGTGCCATCTTCCAGCGGCTGGCGCATCACCTCCAGCACGTTGCGCGGGAATTCGGGCAATTCATCAAGGAAGAGCACGCCATTGTGGGCCAGTGAGACTTCTCCGGGACGTGGAACCACGCCACCGCCGATCAGACCGGCATCTGAAATAGTGTGGTGGGGTGAACGGAATGGGCGCACCCCCACCAGTCCGACGCCGGAGTCGAGCACCCCTGCCACGCTGTGGATTTTCGTGGTTTCCAGCGCCTCTTCAAAAGTCAGCGGAGGCAAGATTGTCGGCATGCGCTTGGCCAGCATGGTCTTGCCGGAGCCGGGTGGGCCGATCATCAGGATGTTGTGGCCGCCGGCGCAAGCCACTTCCAGGGCGCGTTTGGCGGTTTGCTGGCCGCGAACGTCCTTGAAGTCGGCAGTCAAATGCGACGCGTCACGCAGTAGGACATCGCGGTCCACCTGAAGCGGCGCGATGCCATTGCCGGTGTTTACGAAGTGAATTACATCGAGCAGCGAGCGGACGGGATACACCTCGACGCCCCCAACCATGGCAGCTTCGCGGGCATTTAATTCCGGCACAACCAGGCGGCGGATTTTGCGGCCACGCGCTTCGATGGCGATGGGCAAAGCGCCGCGAACGCCACGAACGCCGCCATCAAGTGACAGTTCGCCGACGAACAGGCAGTCCGTGACTTCCTTCTTATTCAGGCCACCATAGGCGCCCACGATCCCCAATGCCATCGGCAGATCAAACCCGGAGCCTTCCTTGCGGATGTCGGCTGGCGCCAAGTTGATCGTGATGTTCGTCGGAGGCACGTCGTAGCCGCAGTTCTTCAGCGCTGCCCGGACGCGGTCGCGGCTTTCGCGCACCGCGGCATCAGGCAGGCCCACGGTGTGGAAGTGGTCCTCAGGAGTCTTGACGCCGGAAACATCCACCTCCACCTCGATGATGTTGGCGTCAATTCCATACACGGCGGCGCTGAGCGTCTTATAAAGCATTGCGTTTGAGGTTCGGGCACACCCCGACTGCGAACCCCGATCTCCGGATATGAGGGAATCATCTACGCTACGACGGGAAGCCTCCGCAAAGCGGTGACTTTCGTCACATGTGAATGTGACAAATGAACCTACTCACCTGTGAATCGGTTCAAAATTGGGTACAAGAAGGGCCATGTTGTCCCTTCAGCGTACCAAGCTGCCCAATAGAGTTGTGGTTGTTAGGGCTGCGCTGGTGAACTAGGATTCGCTCAGGCGCTGGCGCCATATCCGCACTAGCGCGAGTTAAGAGGCAACGAGACCCGCTCTATGTCAATGGAAAAGCATTCGGAAAAACCGGCCCAGACGACCATCAGCCTGGAGAAGGAAGAAGCCCGGCTTTGGCGCGTTGCAATGCTGTTCGTGGTCTTGCTGGCCACGGCCCTGGCCGCAGTTTCGTGGGAGCGCCTTCAGTCTTTGCCTTACCACCTGGGCTTTCTTTCCATTGCCGTGCTTTGTGTGGCAGTTTCCTTTGCTGCGTTTACCTATGGCAGAAGAAATCGGGTCACCGAGCTGCGAGACCTGATCCAGAACCTGCAGGAGCAAGCTGGGCCTACGGCCGAGCAACTGGATCAGTTCAGCCAGGCCGTGACCCGTTCGCAACGAAGCTTCAAGGAACTGATTGACTCCTTTGACGATATCGCCTTCGCGGTTTCGCTCGATGGTACCGTGCGCACAGTGAACCGGCGGGCCAGCGAAGTCCTGGGTTTGGGCTACAACGACGTCATTGGGCACAAAGCGACAGAATTCATCGAAGAACCGAGGCCGAGCGATCTGCAAGCTGGTCTGGGGCGCTTTCTGGAGAAACGGCGCTGGCAGGGGCAAGTCCGCATTCGCCTGAAGAACAATCCGCGCACGTTTTACTTCGACTGTGTGCTCAACGCCATAGTCAAAGACAACGAAGTGTTGGGCATCAGCGCCCTGGCACGTGACGTCACCCAGCAGAACGAAACTGAGAAGCGCTTCACTGAGCTCTTTGAAACGTTGCAGGAAGGAGTTTACTTCAGCACGCCGGAAGGTAAACTGCTGGACGCCAACGCCGCCCTCATCCACATGCTGGGATACGACAGCAAAGAAGAACTGCTGGCTCTGGGGCAGAGCGCGCTGAACCTGGACACCAGCCAATCCCCCGTATTGGGCAGGACCGCCGACGATCAGGGGGGCGTGCGCGACCGCGAGGTCATGCTGCGCCGCAAGGACGGTTCAGCCGCCGTTTTCCTCGATACCTCCCGCGCCGTTTGGGACACCGGCGGTAAGATCATCCGCTACCAGGGCACGCTGGTGGATGTTACCGAGCGGCGCAAGATGGAAAAGGCGTTGCGTCGGCAGGAAGAATTCGAGCGCGATCTACTGGAGAACTTTCCCGATCTTATTCTGGTCATTGACCTGGAAGCCCGCTACCGCTTCGTGAGTGCGCGAGTGCGCGACCTGCTGGGATATTCACCTGAGGACCTGCTCAACAAGAAAGTGGAGGAACAGGAGGACCAGGCAGAGGAGTTCCTGGCCCTCTATCGGGAAGTCAGCAGTGGCGAGAAGAAATTTGGCTCGTGTGAATACAGTACCCGGCGCCAGGATGGGAGCGGCTGCACCATGCGCGCCTCCGCCAGCCCGCTGTTCGATACCGAGGGCACGCTCAACGGCGTCATCATGTCGGTGCGCGACATCACCGTGGAGAAGAAACTGGAGCAGCAGATCATCCAGAGCGAGCGGTTGGCGGCGATGGGCCAGATGATCGGCGGCTTTGCCCACGAACTGAATAACCCGCTCACCAGCATTCTCGGACTCGCGGATCTTCTACAGGAAGGGGAAACCGGCGAATCCACGCGCAAGCAACTCGGTATTTTGCAGCAGCAGGCGCGCCGTGCAGTGGAGATTGTGCAGAACCTGATGTACTTCTCCCGGCCACCCGCGCCTGGCAGGAGCACAATCAATCTCAACGAACTAGTGCAGCGCACTCTCCACCTGCATGCTTACTCGCTGCGCAAGAGCAACATCACCGTGGATTTCCTGCCGGAGCCGTCGCTTCCAGAAGTCAGCGGCGACCCGCATCAGTTGATGCAAGTGTTCCTGAACCTGGTGCTGAATGCCGAGCAGGCTATGCGGGCGGTACGCGATCGCGGGACATTGCGCATCCGGCTCGTGAAGAACGACAACATGGTTGCGGCTCTCTTCCAGGATGACGGCCCCGGCATACCCGCCGATATCTTGCCCAACATCTTTGATCCCTTCTACACCACCAAGCGGCCCGGACGCGGCACCGGGCTGGGTCTGAGCATCTGCAAAGCAATTCTGCGCGAGCATCGCGGCAACGTCGAAGTGACATGCGGGCCGGGCGGCGGCGCCGTATTCACGGTAACGCTGCCTGCGGCAGAGCCCAGCACTGCCAGCGTTTCGATGGCCTCGGGAGCCTAATGTCACCTGCGCGGGGATCGAACCTGCCGGAGCATTTCCTGCAAGCTTCTCAAAACGTGTGAGAATAGTCGCTTATGGTTGGAAAGCGACTTCTTAAGCGCTGGCGTGAAAACTACTATATCGGCAACACGCTGGCGGCGATTGCGCGGCCGGCTTATGTCGTCTCCTCGAGGCTAAGCCTCGAAATTAGCAAGAAGTTTCGAAAAAATGGCGCTACCATCAACCTCCCCAACGGCCGCACCCTGCGATGGGCCCGTGATGCTGGCGTTCAAATAGGATCTCTGCTCTATTGGAACGGGCTGAATGGTTTCGAGCCTCAGACCTTCCAAACGCTGCGCTTTTTCTTCGAGCGCTGCTCGACCTTCGTGGATGTCGGCGCAAACTATGGGTACTACTCGCTGCTGGCGGCGCTCTGGAACCCCAACCTGCGCGTGCATTCTTTCGAGCCGGTACCGCGCATCTACGATGGCCTGAGCCGGAACATCGCGGTGAATGATCTCGCGGACCAGGTGATGGCACACCAGATTGCGCTCTCAAACCGCACCGGCAAAGCCAAGTTCTTCCTGCCCGTGGGACGGAGCGCGGACTGTGAGTCCACCGGCACTCTGGTAGCTGAGAGCTGGCAAAGCCGGCAGCAATCCCCGTCTTTTGAAGTGGACGCGATGCGCTTCGATGACTTTGAGCGGGACAACCCGATGAAGGTGGACGCGGCAAAGATTGACGTCGAGGACTTTGAAGCGGGCGTTCTGGAGGGCATGGAGCAAACTATACGCCGCGATCGTCCGTTTATTGTCTGTGAGATTCTTCCACGGGTGCACAAGAACGAGAGGACGAGGCAGATCGTGCAGGACCTCGGTTACACCGCCTACTGGTTTCCACGAGCGAACTGCTACGTCAGGGTTTCGCACTTTGATTTCTGGCGCGAAACTACCGATTTTCTGCTTTCGCCGGTGGAAAACGGGGAGGTCACGCGGCTGGAGCCGTTATGGGCCGCTTACCAGGCAACGCGTTAGATCATCGCTCCACCGCCATGGCGACGGCATTCCCTCCGCCGAGACAGAGCGCAGCGATTCCGCGGTGCACGTCGCGCCGGATCATTTCATAAATCAGCGTTACCAGTACTCGTGCACCGCTTGCCCCGATGGGATGCCCGATGGCAACCGCGCCGCCGTTCACATTGACCTTCGCGGGGTCGAGTCCGAGTTCGCGCATAACGCCGAGCGCCTGCACGGAAAACGCCTCATTCAGTTCGTAGAGGTCCACGTCGGCGTTTGTCCAGCCGGTTTTGTCCCAGATCTTGCGGACCGCACCAACCGGAGCCATCATCACCCACTTGGGGTCCACTCCGCTGGTAGCTTGGGCAACGATGCGCACCAAGGGTGCTTTCCCGACTTCATCCGCCCGCCGCCCACTTGTGACAACAACCGCCGCGGCACCATCGTTGACGCCCGGTGCATTGCCTGCGGTAACCGTGCCGTCCTTCTTGAACGCCGGCTTCAGCGAACGCAGGACTTCAATGGTCGTGTCTTCCCGGGGAGACTCGTCCTTATCAAAGATTGCCCGGGGCGCACCTTTTTTCTTCACCGGCAATTCCACCGGAACAATCTGCGATTTGAAACGGCATTCTTTGATCGCAGATACTGCCTTGCGGTGCGAATTCACCGCGAACTGGTCTTGCTCCTCGCGGGTGATGCCGTATTTTTCGGCGACATTCTCGCCGGTGATGCCCATGTGATAGTCGTTGTAGATGTCCCACAGCCCGTCGTTGACCATGGAGTCCACGATCTGCGCGTTGCCAAGACGATATCCTTTGCGCGCCTGGGGAAGAAGATACGGAGCGTTGGTCATCGATTCCATTCCGCCGGCGACGACGATCGAACTGTTTCCCGTGTGGATTGCCTGCGCTGCGAGCGCGACCGCTTTCAATCCCGAGCCACAAACCTTGTTAACCGTCATGGCACCCACTTCGGGAGGCAATCCGCCGAAGATGGCAGATTGCCGAGCAGGATTTTGTCCCAGGCCGGATGAGATGACATTGCCCATGATGCATTCATCCACCAGAGCAGGCGCGATTCCGGCACGATGCACTGCCTCGCGCACCACCACTGCGCCCAACTGCGTTGCGCCGACTTCCGACAAACTGCCCTGAAATTTTCCCACCGCGGTGCGGCAGCCCGATATGATCACTACCTCGTCTTCGCCCGCCATTTCTGTGCTCCTGAGCGTTCCGCTGACTATTCAATTCTGATTATAGATGCGCGGCAAAGAAAAAACTGATCGGCAAATCGCATCCCGTTTCATCAGCAGAACATGTCCTGCAGTTTTTCACGTGGAAGAGCGTGCGTGCGGTGCAGGCTGGAAATTTCTAGAGATTTCTGCCGGCAGGGAGAAAAAAATCATCCAGTGAGGAAGAAATTTTTCGACTTTCTCTTTCGCGGTGACTTTAGTCCATCAACTGAGAGCGATGATGCACTCATTTTTTGCTTGACATCACTTTTCATTGACTCTATACATTCAAACAGTTGCAACAGAAGTCCGTTGCATCAGTCCATGAAAAATGGAAAGGGAGAATAGATCAATGGCAACCAAGAAGAAAGCGAAAAAGAAGAAACACTAAGCAAGAGCAAGAAGCGAAACCGGGGGACGCGAGTAGCGTCCCCTAAGTTTTTGCGGGAAGATGCAATCACCGCTTGGCAATTAGCCGTTGGCATTTGGCAAATGACGCTCTCGCAGGATTCCAATTCAACCTCTCAGGGCTAAATGCTAAGTGCAAAATGCCAACTGCTAACTGCCTAAGCCCGCCCCACCCGCTTCTCCGTTGCCGGACACAGATTGCGGTAGTTGCAGAAGATGCAGTGAAACCCCTTGTTCGGTTCAAAATCACCCGCAGCGATCTTTCGCGCCACTTCTTCCACTTTCAGTTTCGCCGCCGCTAACTGAGCGTCGCTGCGGGTCGTGACTACGGCTGCATTTTCTTCCAGGTTATAGAAGGCCAGCCGGTCCGCTCGATATCCCCATTTCTCTTTTGCCGCCAGGGCGTAAATGGAAAGCTGCAGACTCTCATCCGCATCTTCCTGCGACTTCGGCTTCCCCGTCTTGTAATCGGTGATGATGACGTCTCGTTTGCCCGCACGATCCATGCGGTCGATCCTCCCCGAGACCGTCGCACCTCCGACGCGCATCTCAAACCACTCTTCGACGTGCAGCACGTCAGGCATACTTGAGCCGCGGATCGCCACCAGGAAGTCCCGGATCTGTTCCCTCCCCTGCTTCTCGTAGAGTTCACGCTGGTACTGGTCCTGAAAGCCGGCCTCGGCCAGTTCGCGGCGGAAGACATCGAGCAATTCGTCTTCCGTCATTTCACGGCCAAAACGCACGGAATCGAAATACGTTCGCAAAACTCGATGCACGGCTGCGCCATACTGCATTGCTCCCGCAACTTCTCCGGGGATGTTCCAGTCGCGTTGCAGCTTGAACTGCAGGGGGCAGGTCTCATAAGTCTGGACCGCGCTGGCGCTGAGCCGTTCGCCCAACTCGCGCGCCGGCGGCATCGCGAGCCAGTCGCCGGTACGCGAGGCGGAACCCGCCCCCCGCGCCTCGGCAAAAATCTCGGTCTGCATCGCCTGCGCGCGCCGTTGCCGCAGCCAAGGCTGCAATGACTGGTTCTTTAGCAACTCGCGCAGATAGCCGGGGGGCGTCGGTTCCCTGCCCTTTCCCTCCTTCGCGTAAATCGAAAGCGAGTCGCGTGCCCGCGTCATGGCCACATAAAACAGGCGGCGCTCTTCCTCAGTGTGCAAGTCCTTTGCTCCATGATCGAGCGCCAAGTCCGCCTCGCGAAGTTCCCGGGGAAATTCGACCAGACGCTCGCGGAAAGAGCAGGGAAAGGAACTGGAATTTGCGCGCAGGATGAAAACATGGTCCCACTCCAAACCCTTGGCGGTGTGTACGGTCATCAACTGCACCGCATCTTCGCCGCTGGAAGGCATACAGATCGCCCCTCGCGCTTCCCGGAAATACTCCAGGTACTCAACCAGTTCTGCTATTTCTCCCGTCCGGGTGAGCGGCTTCTCCTGCCATGCTGCAACGAAATCAAGCACGGCCTTCACCGCCGGACTCGGCTTCAGCAAAAAGCGCCGAAGAATGATTTCTAGAGCTTCGCGCGCCTTGGCCTCCGTTCGCACGATTTCGTCGTGGGCGCGCTGCACGGTGTCGAGCACAACCTGTCCACCTTCGACTTGGGCCAGCACACTCGCCACACCTGGGGCGGTGGCATCGCGCGGAATCGCCCGCATTCCGGCGCGCAGCGTTTCCGGATCTATTGTGAACTGCGGCAGTGCGGCCACACGAAACAATCCGGCTTCATCGCCCAATGAAGCAACCGCTCCCAGGCAGGCGAACAGATCACGCACATCGGGCGTATCGAGGACATCCATGTTCTCAATGGAGAACGGGATGTCCTTCTCCGCCAGCTCCTCCACTAGCTCGTCGCGATGACTGTGCTGACGGTAGAGGACCGCGAAATCCTTCCAGCGGCAACGCAACTGCCGCTTGCGGCGCTGAATGAGCGAAACCACGTCCGAACCTTCTGCGCCCTTGTCCGCCAGCAGCACCGCATCCACCGGCGCACTGGGAAGAGGCTCGCCCAGTCCGTTCGCTTCTTCCTCGCGGGCGGAGATCAGAGGTGAACGCCGGTAAGGAAACATGCCGCGCGTGCCACGGAAGGCTTCAGGATTTTTTTCGATTACGGCGAAAGCTGAACGAAGAATGGGCGTAGTAGAGCGCCGGTTCTTCTCCAGCACCGCCAGCTTAGCGCCAGGAAAGCTTTGCTGAAACAGGGCGAAGGCCGCACTCGACGCACCGCGGAATTGATAAATCGCCTGGTCGGGATCACCCACTGCGAAAATATTGCGGGTTTGTCCAGCAAGCATTTGCAGGATCTTCACCTGGGCGAAGTTTGCGTCCTGAAATTCATCTACCAGAATGAAGTGGGCCCGCTTCTGTTGTTGCGCAAGCAGCCCAGGGTCGCTCTGCAGCAGATCGCAGGCGCGGGTGATCATGTGGCCGAATGTACCCAGGTTGTCGCGTTGCAACATGAGTTCGACGGTCGTGTACACGCTGGAGATTTCGCGACAGCGGCCGAGCACCTCTTCATCGGAAAGATGTTCGGCGTCTCTTGAGCGGGCGACTCGAGGGATTGGGAACTCGCCGGCCTCCAGGCGCTGAACGTAGCTTGCATATCGCTCCGGCCCGGCTAGTTCGTCGTGGCAGCGGCGGATGAAGTCCAGCAGATCATCGAGAAATTTGCCCACGTCGGCGGCGCGGACAAAATAGTTCAGGTTCAGCTCGCGGATGCGGCGCCGCAGGTAGATCCACAGGTCTTTATCGTCAAGAACACCGAACTTCTTCCCATTCTCGATCAGCAGCTCGTTGCAGTAGGCGTGAAACGTCTTGCAGCGCAGTCCGTGGGCCTCGACTTGACCCAGTTCTGAATGAACCCGCTCGCTCATTTCCCGAGCCGCATTCTCGGTATAGGTGAGGGCGAGAACCTCTTCCGGACGGGCATGCCGCTGGCGCACCAGGTTGGCGATGCGTTGCGTAAGCACAGTGGTCTTGCCCGTGCCTGCGCCAGCCACCACCAGCAGCGGCCCGTGAACGTGGGCGATGGCGATGCGCTGGCGCTCGTCGGGGGTGAACGCCTTTGCCGCCGCGATGGACTTCGAGACTGCCACTGGGCAGGAGGATAGCAGAGATGGCTTTGGATTTTGCAGTGCAAAGAAAGCAGTCAGCATTCGGCAGTCAGCACTCAGCGGTTGGCACTTGGCCAGCCAGGTCCATCGGGGCTCCACAAACCTCGGGGAGGGCAATTTGCCGCTTTTGCCGCGCGTCCGAATGCTGAATGCTGAGTGCTGAATGCTTCTTGCCGGGCGGGATGCTGGCTAGGGTGCGAATGCCATCACTACCGCCAGGGCGGCGATGGCGGCAGTTTCGGCGCGCAGGATCGTGTTGCCTAGGGACGCTGAGGTCCATCCTGCTTTGCGAAACTCCTGTAGCTCTTCGTCCGTCCAGCCGCCCTCGGGGCCGATGGCCAGCGCGGTTTCGCCGGCCGGGGCGATATCGCTCAGCGTTACTTCACTTTCGGACTCCGACAGCACAATGCGGCACACAGCCTGAATTGCCAACACCTCCTGTAACTTCGCCGGCAGAAGAATTTCGGGCGGGGAACTTCTCCGCGACTGCTGGGCCGCCGCCAGCGCGATTCTCTGCCAGCGCTCGACGCGCTTTACTGCGGCCGTAGACAAATGCGAATCAGTCCGCCGGGCAATGACAGGCAGAATTCGCGATGCACCCAGTTCGGTGCATTTTTCGATCGCCCACTCCATGTGGTCGAATTTGAAGATGGAGAGCGCGAGCGTGATGTGCGGCCTGCCAGGCTCCAGGACTTCTTCACCGAGTTCGAATTCCACACGCTCATCGGCAACGCTGATTACCCGCCCGCGGCGCACTTTGCCGCCGGCGACCACGTCAAATTCCTGCCCGATGCGGGCGCGAAGCACGCGGGCTAGGTGTTGAGCATGGGAGCCGGTGAGGGCGGCGCAATCACCTGAGACTTCGTCGGCAATCCAGCGGCGGCGGGTCATGGAGCTCTCAGCATTCAGCAATCAGACAAAGAGCACTTGGCACATGGCAGTTAGCATTTGGTCACGCGAGGCTGTCGCCATTGCTTATGAAAAACCAGGCAAAACCCCATATTGGCCAAATGCTAACTACCAAGTGCTCTTTGACTGAATGCTGAGTGCTGATTGCCGATTGCTGAGGGCTCGATTCACCCGAAGATGTCTTTGACCTTGCCGAGTAGTGTGCGGCGTTGCGGGCTGTTTTCCACCGTGACGGTGCCTTCGAGTTCCTGCAGCAGGTCACGTTGCTTCTTGTTGAGCTTGCTGGGAGTCTGCACACGCACTTCCACGAATAAGTCGCCCTTGCCGCGGCCGTTGAGCACCGGTACGCCTTTTGCCCGCAGGCGAAAGGTTGTGCCCGATTGCGTTCCTTCGGGCACTCGCAGCGTGTGCTCACCCTCCAGTGTCGGCACGGTAATCTCCGCGCCCAGCGCCGCCTGCGAGAAAGAAACCGGCACTACGCAGTGCAAATCGTTGCCTTCGCGCTCGAAAAAGGGGTGTTCCTGAACATGCAGAACGACGTAAAGGTCTCCAGGAGGTCCGCCAAATACTCCGGCTTCTCCTAATCCGGCGAAGCGGATGCGGGTGCCGTCTTCCACTCCGGCGGGAATTTTGGCGTCCACCGTCTTCTGGCGCAGCACCCGGCCCTCGCCACGGCACTTTGGGCACGGATCGGTGATCACGGTGCCGGTCCCTCGGCAGGTCGAGCAAGTACGGGCAATGCTGAAGAACCCCTGTTGGTAGCGCACTTGCCCGCGCCCTCCGCAAGTACGGCAGGCGACTGGCGCCTTGCCTGGGGCAGCACCCGAACCGCGGCAATCTTCGCAGGTTTCGTGGCGCCGCACCGTGACATCCGTTTCCGTGCCAAAAACCGCTTCTTCAAACTCCAGGGTCACATCCTCACGAAGGTCTGCGCCGCGTTGTGCCCGGCTGCGCTGGCGGCCGGCCGCAGCGCCGCCCCCGCCAAACATATCTCCAAAGCCGAAGAGGTCGCCGAAAATGTCGTGGAAATCCTGGAATACGCTGGCGTCGAAACCTACGCCTCCGCCCGGATTGCTGCCGACGCCTGCATGCCCGAAGCGGTCGTACAGCGCGCGCTTTTCGCCGTCGGCCAGGATGGCGTACGCCTCGCTGGCTTCCTTGAACTTTTCTTCCGCCCCGGGATTATCGGGATTGCGATCAGGATGGTATTGCAGCGCGAGCTTGCGATAGGCGCTCTTGATTTCCTGCTCGGTGGCGGTGCGCACTACGCCCAGCACCTCGTAATAGTCGCGTTTTCCGTTGCTGGTCAGAATGATGTTCTCAACTGGTCTTGAAGCGTCGGAGTTCTATTGCCGGGGATTGCGGGCCACTTTTACCATGGCGGGGCGCAACATGCGGTCTTTCAGCTTGTAACCTCGCTGCAATTCCTCCACAACTTCATGGTCTCTTACCTCGGCCGTGTCCACAGCCTCGATGGCTTCGTGCAGCCGGGGGTCGAATAATTCTCCCTTGGCCACGATAGGACGCAGACCCAGCTTCGCCAGTGCATCCTGCAACTGTTTATAAATGAGTTCCACTCCACTGCGGAACTCGGACCTTTCCGACGCTCCCGATTGCAGCGCCCGTTCGAAGCTGTCCACCACGGGCAGCACCGCCCGCATGGCCTCGCTAAGAGCGTAATCGCGGAACTCCTGCTGCTCGCGGGCGGTACGCTTGCGGGCATTTTCAAACTCCGCCTGCAAACGGGCAAGGCGGTCGAGCAGCAGGTCACGCTCGGCCCGCAGCTTGTCTACCTCGGCATCATGCTCGCCGGAAGCCGCCATTGCCCCACCAGACTCTGGGACCCCTGTCGCGGTCTCCGGTTCGCTAGCATCGGACGCGGGCAACTCGTGCTCCACATCCAGTTCTTCGGCTTTTGACCTTCCGTTGCCTCGTGCCATAACCCCCGTCACTCCGAATCGTTCAGTACTTTGTCGAACAAGCGCGCAATATAGGATACCGCCGTCATGGCGTGCTGATAATCAATGCGGGTTGGCCCGATCACGGCCAGCGAGCCCATCACTTCCCCGCCCACCCGCGCCGGGGCGCCGATCAGCACGAAGTTGCTCATCGAGGGCAGGGCTTTATCCAACCCGATCACCACCCGCACCGCTTCCTGCTTAGTATCCAGGTAAGCCCCCAGGAGATCGGCGATCTTCTGCTTTTCCTCAAGCGTTTGGAGCAACTGCTGCAAACGCTGCCGGTCTTCCTGGCTGGTCACCAGGTTCGCAGTGCCTTCCACAAAAACCATCTGCGCATTTTCGTCTTCCGCCAGTGCGCCCTGGCGGTACAACTGCTCGACCGAAGACATCAGCCGATCATATTCGCTGCGCTCCTGTTCGATTCGCCGGGCGATTTCCGAGCGCATGGCCTCCATCGTCCAGCCACGAAAATTCTCGTTGATGAAGCGCGCGGCCATGTCGAGCTCCGCCTGCGGAATTTCCAGCCGCAGCACTCGGTCGCGTACGAGTCCCGAGCGCGTCACCACCACTGCCAAAACTTTCTGATCGCCCAGCCGCGAAAAATACACGTGCTCCAGGGCGTTCTTTTGCCCTCCGGTCGCCACGGCCACGCCCACGTTGCGCGAGATCAGAGACAGCACGTGCGAGGTGCGCTCCATGAATTCCTGCACATCGGAGATTCCGTGCAGCGATTCCTGGATGATGTTTTCGTTCTCCTGCGACAGCCGCGCGTTGCCGGTAAGCTGTTCCACATAGTAGCGATACGCTTCCGCCGTGGGAATCCGGCCCGCTGAAGTGTGCGGTTGGCCCAAATAACCCGCGTCGGTGAGGTCCGCCATAACGTTGCGGATGCTGGCTGGGCTCAGGCCCTCGCTATTGGCGCGCGAGAGAGTGCGCGATCCGACCGGCTCGCCGGTGGAGATAAAAGTCTCCACGATGGCGGTGAGGACTTCACGTTCCCGATCGCCAATGGGTGGCAGAGACTCCATATCACCGTCAGTCGCCGACCGCGGTCACCTGGCCAGAGCTTTGAATATAAGTGTAAATAAATAAAACACTTATCATCATTGTACCGCACACGTCTTCATTTCGATTCTAGGAAGGGCGGGAGTCTGTGTCAAGCGTTAGCACTCTTGGACTGAGAATGCTAATTTAGCAGGGACTGGAAGGGATAATGAAAGCCAAACTTCACGTCGTGGTGGTTGGCGCGGGTGCCTTCGGCGGGTGGAGTGCGCTGCATCTGCTTCGTCGTGGCGCGCGTGTGACCTTGCTGGACGCCTGGGGACCAGGAAATTCACGCGCTTCTTCGGGAGGCGAGACTCGCGTAATCCGTGGCACTTACGGCGCTAACCAGCCTTACACCAAAATGATGGTGCGCGCCAAGCAGCTCTGGCGGGAGAACGAATCACGATGGAGGCGGCAGCTTTTTCACCCCATTGGCGTTTTGTGGCTGGCGGGTTCGACCGACGATCCTTACGAGCGGGGTTCACTGCCCTGTCTGCGAGAAGCGGGCGTTCCCTGTGAAGAGCTTTCGGTGGATGATCTTGCGCGGCGCTGGCCGCAAATCAATCTGGACGGTGTGGCCTGGGGAATTTACGAGTCTGACAGCGGCTATCTCAAGGCCCGCGCCGCCTGCCAGGCTGTGCTGGATGGATTTCTGGAGGAGGGCGGCGAATATAAGCAGGCGGCGGTCGTGCCGGAGAGTTTGGATTCCATGCGCTGGCGCGCAATGAGGTTGTCCGACGGCTCAGAGTTGCGCGCTGACACTTATGTGTTTGCCTGCGGGCCCTGGCTGGGCAAGTTGTTTCCCGAAACCGTGGGCCCTCATTTCCGCGTGACGCGGCAGGAAATCTTCTTCTTTGGTCCCCCTGCGGGAGACGCCCGCTTCTCCGAGAAAGCCTTCCCTGTGTGGGCCGACCATCGCGAACGTTTTATGTATGGAATTCCCGGCAACGAAGGGCGGGGCTTCAAGATCGCCGATGATACTCGCGGCGAGGATTTTGACCCCTCAACCGGGGACCGCCGGGCAAGCGCGGAAGGCCTGCAGTTGGTCCGCGATTACGTAGGCTTTCGTTTTCCGGCGCTGAAGGATGCGCCCTTGCTGGAGAGCCGGGTTTGCCAGTATGAAAACACCGCCGACGAACATTTCATCCTGGACCGGCATCCGCTGCGCGAGGACGTTTGGATCGCGGGGGGCGGCTCGGGGCATGGATTCAAGCATGGCCCGGCGGTGGGAGAGATTGTGGCTGAGCTAGTGATGGAAGGGAAGCATGCTCCGGACTGGTTCAAGCTGCGACGCTTTAGCCCAACGTCACTTTGATCTGGCGCCGACTGGGTGTTTGTTCTTCCCAGAAAGGGTGAAAATTCGTACCGAAGGAAACTAACCTGGCACTACTGAATTTGAATCACGCTTTCCGGTGCGCTGGCTTTGATCTCATCTACCCGGGCCATTACTTTGCGCGTGAGCTCGTACAAAGACTTCGCGTGGGGAGAATCCTCGCCTTCCAGAACTGCGGGCTGGCCGCTGTCGCCGCCTTTGCGAATCTCAGGATCGAGCTGCACACTTCCTAGAAACGGCACGCCGAACGCGGCTGCTGTCTTCTCCGCCCCGCCGCGCGAGAAGATATCAATTTCGTGGTTGCAGTGCGGACACACGAAGTAGCTCATATTCTCGACCATACCCACCAGATCCACTTTCATCTGGCGGAACATTTCGATGGCCTTGCGCGCGTCCTGCAGTGACACGTCGGAGGGCGTTGAGACCACGATCGCGCCGGTCAAGGGCACGGTCTGAATCAGCGAAAGCGCAACATCGCCCGTGCCCGGCGGGAGGTCAACGACGAGGTAATCGAGCAAACCCCACTCCACCGAACCCAAAAACTGCCGCACGATGGAATGCAGCATGGGCCCGCGCCAGATCACCGGCTTATCGCCGGGATTCAGAAATCCGACGGAAATAACCTTCAGCCCGTGCGCCTGCATTGGCTCGATACGGTTCTCGCTGGACGCCTGGGGCTGTCCGCTCGCACCCAGCATCAAGGGAACGTTGGGGCCGTAAACATCTGCGTCAAGCAACCCGACCTTGTTCCCCAGCTTCGAAAGGGCAATCGCCAGGTTCACCGCCAGCGTGGTCTTCCCCACGCCGCCTTTTCCCGAGCCAACGGCAATGATGCTCTCCACCCCGGGCAGCGGCTGGGGTGCGGGCGGTTGTTGTCCGGGACGCGGGGGCATATGGGAGTTCAAGATTCACCTCACAGCGATTATACAGTCGTCAGTCTTCAGTCATCGGCCATCAGGAAAAGCTCGCAGCCAAGCCGACGGCCCTCGTCGCCGGCTCCTTGCTGAAGACTGACGACCGACGGCTAAAGACTGATTCACCGCTTCTGCATTTCTTTAGGTTTTTCCGGCGGGGCGTTCTCAGCCGGATCAGGCTTTGTGGCAAGAATATTGGCCGGCGCGTTGGGGTTCACCCCAAAATCCCAGAGGTAAAGATTCATTCCCTCTTTGCCGAGCGTTTCGACTACCGCGTACTCGCCCGCCTCAAGCGGCTTGGTGGGCGTGACCTTTACCCAGCCGCCGGTCAGTTTCTCGGCGGTTGTGGGAACGAATTTCTGGTCCTGCGACACTTTGCCATAAACGGCGACCTTGATGTTCCCCACAATGCGGCTTTCGCTCTTGGCGCGCACCTGCGCGCGCACGATGCGGAAGCGGTCCCATGGCAGCTCGGCCTGTTCGGGTTGAGGCCCCTCGTCTTGATTCCGGGCCTGTTGATCCTGCTGCGCGACGTTCACGTAAATCGCCGGCAGCTGTGCGTGTGCCTGGATTTTGGCGTGTAGCCCTGGCAATTCAATGGTCTCCTTCGCGCCGGCAACCGGATTGACCACCCCGCGCAGAATGTTCCCCTTGGTGTTGCGGTTCACATCGCTGCTGCTCTGCTCCAGTTCGACTAATTGCGGCTGGCCCTGAAAAGTATCCAGCAATTCGACCTCGCCATCTTCCGGGAGCCGCAGGCCCGGCGCCACGTGCGGAGACTTGGCCTCGTCGGCGCGGCGCTCTTCCGCCATCTGCTTGTCAAGTTCCACGGCCTCGGGAGTGGGCGCCCCGGCCTCGCGCTCTTTGTTGTATTTGTCAGTAGCCGGCCAGTCCACCAGGTCTTTGGGCATCTCTTCCCATTCGTCGCGTTCGGCGCTCATGTAGCGCACCCGGTCGCCCTTGATCTGCCACTCGGTTACGGATTGATAGGAGCCGTCTTTGAGGATCAGGCGCTTGGAGAGCTCCTGGGGGCTCATGGGAACCGCCAGCAACAGGCACGAAGCCGCCAGAAACAAGCGACGGACGAAGGTTTTGACATTTCTTCTCACAGTCGTCATCAGCCAGGCGCTTGGCCATAGTGTAGATGCATCCTCGGCTGAAAACCACCTTTCCGGAGTCCCCTGGAAATTGCGCCCGCAATGCGGGAGAATTCCGTGTGAAGACTGCTGACTGCTATTTTCCATTTCCTTCCACAACCCTTTCTGGCATAATTGATCGTGCACCCCAACCTGCACAAAATTCCCAGACAATTCAAGGTGAGGAACTGATGTCGGCGAAGTACATCTTTGTCACGGGCGGAGTAGTGTCTTCATTGGGCAAGGGATTGGCGGCGGCCTCCATCGGATGCCTGCTGGAAAGCCGCGGCCTGAAAGTCAACTTGATGAAGTTTGACCCTTACCTCAACGTTGATCCCGGCACCATGTCTCCATTTCAGCACGGCGAAGTCTTCGTAACCGACGACGGCGCCGAAACCGACCTCGACCTCGGCCACTACGAGCGCTTCACCCACGCCAAGCTTTCCCGCGACAACAACTGGACCACCGGCCGCCTCTACGAGCAGATCATCGCCAAGGAGCGCCGCGGAGATTACCTGGGCAAGACCGTGCAGGTAATTCCGCACGTGACCAACGAAATTAAAGCCGCCATGAAAAAAGTGGCGCAGGAAGTGGATGTGGTGATCGTGGAAATCGGCGGCACGGTCGGCGATATCGAATCGCTGCCGTTTCTGGAAGCCATCCGACAGATGCGCCAGGAACTCGGCCGTGAGCACACCCTGTTCGTGCATGTAACGCTCGTGCCCTTTATCGCCGCCGCGCAGGAACTCAAGACCAAGCCCACGCAGCACTCGGTAAAAGAACTGCTCAGCATCGGAATCCAGCCCGACATGCTGCTTTGCCGCACTGACCGTTTTCTCTCCAAAGAGATCAAGGCGAAGATCGCGCTATTCTGCAACGTGGCGGAAGAGGCTGTAATCACGGCCAAAGACGTGGCGTCAGTGTACGAAGTGCCCTTGGTCTTCGCCAACGAGAATGTGGACACGTTGGCGCTGAAATATCTGCACATCCAAGCCAAAGAACGTGACCTTTCCAAGTGGGAAGATGTTGTGCATCGCGTTTACAACCCCAAGGCGGAAGTCACAATCGCGATCGTTGGCAAGTATGTTGAGTACGAGGATTCCTACAAGTCGTTGAAGGAAGCGCTGGTGCACGGCGCCTTGTCTCACAATTTGCGGTTGCATCTGAACTGGGTGGAGGCGGAAGGCCTGGAAAGCGGCCAGCGCGCCTGCCAGGAACAACTGGCGGGCTACGATGGCATCCTGGTTCCCGGCGGCTTTGGCAAGCGGGGCATCGAGGGCATGTTGCAGGCGATCCGTTACGCGCGTGAGAACAAAGTCCCCTACTTTGGCATCTGCCTGGGAATGCAGATCGCCTGCATTGAGTTCGCCCGCGACGTCTGCGGCCTGGCCGACGCCAACTCCAGCGAGTTCGATCCCGCCACTCCGCACCGCATCATCTACAAGCTGCGCGAGCTGACCGGCGTAGAAGAACTGGGCGGCACCATGCGCCTGGGCGCGTGGACCTGCAAGATCGAGCCCGATACCCTGGCCAACAGGATCTACGGCAAGACCGAGATCAGCGAGCGCCACCGCCACCGCTACGAGTTCAACCGCGAATACGAAGAGACCATGACCGCGGCCGGACTGCGGATTTCCGGCTCCACCCCCGACGGAACGTACGTGGAAATCATCGAACTGCCGGACCATCCGCACTTCATCGGCTGCCAGTTCCACCCCGAATTCAAGTCCAAGCCGCTGGAGCCGCACCCGCTTTTTGCCACATTTGTGGGTGCCGCTTATCAGCATGGGTTGAAGCGCCGCACACAGAAGGCTGCAGTCGAGGTGGAGATGTTTCACCGGCCGCAAAAAGTCGCCAGCCGCTGAGAGCGGTGTCTGAAAATTCCCGGGCACATCTGGGGACAGCGGCGCTTGAGGATCTGTGTGGGACACGCTCTCGGCTCTCCTGCGGAGCGAAGCTCCGCAGGGTGTATGTCCGGAAATCACTGCTGCACAAGCAGAGTCAAAGCTGGCGAGTTGGCGCTCGCCTGGATGGCCGGGGCGGCTGTCCCCGCACGGACACCGCAAAACGGCCACCGCTGATATCGGACTATTTCCTGGGTCAGCGACGATGGCCCGCTAATATCGCGGAAAAACGTCCGCAAGACTCACTTCGACGCTTCCTCTGTAATCTTCACGTTAAGACCGTTTAGGTAGTGGGCGTCCTTTGCAGTGAGCTGGATTGGCAAGCCCGTCGAATTCTGTAGCATAGCCGCAATCGCGCGATAATCGCTCTTGTCGGCTTGAATACCAATCACCTTGCCGCTTTTGAGGTCAATCGAGAAATAATGCTGGTGGTGGGGCATGAGACCCACGATCAGCCCGATTCCCAGAGAAAACGCCCCAGTGACGATCCCGCTGACCCAGTGATGGTATGCGTTCTGGCCGTAGCGGATTGTAGCAATCTCCGGCAGCGGTGTGCTCGCGCTTTGAATCGGCTGGCATTTTGGGCAATTCAGCGTCAACGTTTGGCTCGAAATCGCGAGCGTATTCTTCCAGTCTTTAGCATCGGACTTCGTGACGCCTGGTGCCGCAATCACCCGCAGCTTCTCAAAGCTTTGAGCGAAAACGGACGAGCAGATCATCAGCAGTGCAAGCGCAGCCGCAACAGATCGCTTCACGCTGATCTCCTTTCTGCCAATCGGGTGTAAATGCTACAGCTTCCCCCAACGGGAAACAACCCCAGAGAATTAGAGAGGACGCTCTCTGCTAGTCCTGTGTTAAACTCTGGCTCCTCTGTGGTTAAATCTCTTTGAGATCGTTGTCCATTTCCTTCCAAGTCGAATCCATCCGCATCGGTTCGGGGAATCTGTTCCTGATCGCCGGGCCATGCGTGATCGAGAGCGAAGAGCACGCTCTGTTCATGGCGGAGGTGATCAAGGGCGTCACACGCTCGCTGAATCTTCCATTTATTTTTAAGGCCTCGTACGACAAGGCGAACCGCACTTCCGTGCGCAGTTTCCGCGGGCCAGGGCTGACTGAGGGCCTGCGCATCCTGAAGAAAGTAAAAGACGAAGTCCACCTGCCGATTCTCACTGACGTGCACGAAGCCGTCGACGTGCCGAAAGTCGCCGAAGTGGCCGACGTGCTACAGATCCCCGCCTTTCTCTGCCGCCAAACCGATCTGGTGGTTGCCGCAGCAATGAGCGAGCGGGCAGTGAATATCAAGAAGGGGCAGTTCGTCTCTCCCTGGGACATGCGCCATGCGGTAGAAAAATGCCGGACCGCGGGCAATGACCGGGTGTTCGTCACCGAGCGCGGATCGAGTTTTGGCTATAACAATCTGGTTGTGGATATGCGCTCGCTGGCGATCATGCGGAAATTTGCGCCAGTGGTTTTTGATGCGACTCACTCGGTGCAATTGCCCTCGGCGACTCACGGCGACGACGATCAGCCAACAACCAGCGGAGGGCAGCCCGAATTTATCGCGGTGCTGGCGCGCTCCGCCGTGGCCGCCGGCGTTGATGGCGTGTTCCTGGAAGTCCACAACAATCCGAAAGAAGCCAAGTCGGACGGAGCAAACGCGCTGGAGTCCACCAAGCTGCGGGGAGTGCTCAAGGAATTACTGGCGATTCAGAAGAGCGTAGAAGCGGCCCATGCCGCTCCATGAGGGGTCCGTGCATGCCCGAACTCAGGCGGCGATGATTTCTTCGCGTTCTTTGCGACCTTCGCGGTAATACCTTTAACCGCAAAGAACGCGAAGGACGCCAAGAAATCATCATTAAGCCTCAATCAGGAGAGCATCGTGCGACATTTCTTTTGGCTCACTCTGGTCGGTTCAATCTTGCTCGCAGGTTCACGTTCAAGCTTCGGGCAGAATTCCGATAGCAGTGCCCCCTTGCGAGTCGGCATAGTCGGCTTGGTGCACGGCCACGTCGCCGGATTTCTCGAGCATTCCCTTCATAACCCTGCTATCGAGCTTGTAGGCATAGCCGAACCGGACGCGCAGCTTGCCTCGGCATACGCCAGCCGCTACGGCCTTGACCGCGCCTTGCTGTTTTCCAGCCTGGAAGGAATGTTGCAGAAGGCGCATCCCCAGGCGGTGCTCGTCTACACCAATACCTTCGATCACCAGAAAGTGGTGGAGATTTGCGCCCGCCACGGCGTACACGTGATGATGGAAAAACCGCTGGCGGTGAGCTTCGCAGACGCGCTGGCCATACAGAAGGCCGCTCAGCAAGGCAAGATCCACGTGCTGGTGAACTACGAGACCAGTTGGTATCGCAGCAATCATGCAGCATACGATCTTCTCCACCAGGGTGCTTTGGGAGAAATTCGCAAAGTGGTGGTGCACGACGGCCATCAAGGACCCAAGGAAATCGGTGTGCCGCCGGAATTCATGGCCTGGCTTGGCGATCCCAAGCTCGACGGAGGCGGTGCGCTCTATGACTTTGGCTGCTATGGCGCGGACCTGATGACCTGGCTTATGGACGGCAAGCCTCCGCTCACGGTGACTGCTGTCACCCAGCAAATCAAGCCCGACGAATACCCGCACGTGGATGATGAAGCGACCATCATTCTCACTTACCCCAAAGCGCAGACGATCATACAGGCCTCGTGGAACTGGCCCTTTGACCGCAAGGACATGGAAGTCTACGGCAGCACCGGGTACGTGCTGACGGTCGGCCACGATGATGTGCGCGTAAGGCTCAAGGGTAAGGAAGAAGAGCGGAGCGCCGGCGCTCCAGTGCCGCCGCCGTATGACAACTCTTTGTCGCTTCTGCGGGCGGTGGTTCTGAACGGCGCCAAGCCGGATGGTATGTCGTCACTCGAAGCGAACGTGGTAGTGGCGGAAATCCTGGACGCTGCGCGAAGGTCTGCGGCATCAGGAAAAACGATCGCTCTGCCACTGGCACCGTAAAGTTTAGTTGTGATCGCTGCTTCGCCAATCTGCTAGGATTCGTCACATCCTCTGTGTCCGCAGCGTCCTCTGTGTTTTCTTGGTAGTGGTCATCACAAAGGAAGCTGAGATACCGAGAACACAGCCCATGCGGATCATCAGTTTCATCCTCGGCCTGATTGTCATCTTTTCGGTGCTGCTGGATGCATTCGAAACCGTCGTCCTGCCGCGCCGCATAAACCGGCACTTTCGTCTCACTGCCTGGTTCTACCGCCGCACCTGGATTCCATGGCGGAGGCTGGCATCGCGCATCAAGGCGCCCGCCCGGCGCGAAGCATTTCTAGGGTATTTTGGCCCTTTGTCGCTCATTTTTCTGCTGGCTTTCTGGGCAGCCGGTTTGATCTTCGGCTTTGCGTTGCTGCAATACGGCGCCGGTGAGCACGTGCGCCTTTCGAATGAGCCCATTACTTTCGGAGTGCTCGTGTACCACAGCGGCGAAACATTCTTCACTCTCGGGTACGGCGACATTGTTCCGGCTTCGGGCCCGGCTCGCGCCCTGGCGGTGATCGAAGCCGGCATGGGCTTCGCTTTTCTGGGCGTGGTCATCGGATACTTGCCGACCATCTACGGCGCATTTTCACGCCGCGAGATCCAGATTTCCCTGCTTGATGCGCGCGCCGGTTCGCCGCCCACCGCCGCTGAGTTGCTGGCGCGCTTGGGGAATTGTCCAAACCCGGAGGTGCTCGATCAGATTTTTGGCGATTGGGAACGCTGGTCCGCCGAGGTGCTGGAGAGTATCCTCTCTTACCCGGTGCTCAGTTTTTTCCGCTCCCAGCACAACAACCAGTCCTGGTTGGGGGCTCTTACGGCCATTCTCGACGCCACTTCACTGGTCATTGCTGGCGTTGGAGATATTCGCCCCGAGCAGGCAAGAATTACCTTCGCTGCCGCCCGCCACGCTGTGGTAGATCTGGCACAAGTGGTGAACGCTCGCTACAATCCAGAGCTGGTTGACCGCCTTCCTCCAGAGGAACTAGCGCGACTGCGGGCGATGCTCGCTGAGCGAAGGTTGCAACTGCGTGAAGGCCCTGAGTTTGAGCAGAAGCTTATTCATCTCCGCTCTCTTTACGAGCCTTACGCGCAAGCCATGGCAGGGAATCTGTTGGTGACGCTGCCGCCGTGGATTCATCCTGAGAAGAGGCGTGACAATTGGCAGGCCGGCCCCTGGGACAAGCTCATCAGCGCGCGTGCAGGTTCGTCAACGCGCCCGCCCGCCTACGATGACCACTTTTGATTAGTGTTTGACCGGCTTCGGGCCCCAGGAAGTTTCAGTAGGAGGGCGCGATGGCGCAGTGCGGCATCCCACGCATTGACGGCCTCATTTCGGGTGCTGCGAACGTCGCGGCGATTGCTCCCGGAGACGCAGACGAAGCGGCCGTTGCAGCGGTGCAGGACTTATTGACTGGGCTCGGCCAAAAGCCCGCCATGCCCGGTCTGCTCAGCGCTGATTACGGCATCTTCGGTTCCCGCACGGCGGCGGCAGTGCGGGCCTTTCGCAAGCAATTGAACCTCCCGGCACAAGACAACGTAGATTCCCAGACTTTGCTCGGTCTGGTAAGGGCGCCAGCAACCACACCCATCGCATCGCGAGCCTACCTCAGTCTGGTGCTGGATTTCCCGTTCACTGGGCTGGTCAAGGTCCTCAGCGTCACCGCGCAAATGGAGGGAGCGGGAAAGTTTGGCGCCCTCAACCTCAACAGCGACGGCGCCGGCCTTTCTTTCGGGCTGATTCAATGGGCACAGAAACCAGGGCGGCTTGCAGATATTCTCGGCGAGTTCTTTGCCGCCTCGGAGGATGACTTCGCCCGCATTCTTGGTGCGGGCGATCCGGCCCTGGCCGCCAAGCTGCTGGCCCACGCCAAGAAGCCAAACGGCGGAGTGGACCCCGCCACCGGCCGCACGGTTGACCCCGCCTTTGATTTGGTTGCGGAGCCTTGGGTCGGTCGCTTTGCTCAAGCCGCACTCAATAGGGATTTGCAGCAAGCGCAGGTCCGCTCGGGGCTCAGGACCTTTACCAAATCTCTCGCCGCGATGAAACGGTACGCGCCCCAGCTGCAGTCGGAACGCGCCGTTGCCTTCATGCTGGATCTAGCCAACCAGTTCGGCGACGGTGGAGCACGCAGCGTTTACCAGGCAGCTCTGCGCCCGGACTTTCCACTGGGCGAACTCCTGCACGCCATTGCCGCGGAATCCGTCGAGCGAATGCCGGATCGCTTCAAAGCCGGCACTCAAGCGCGCCGCACGCAGTTCCTCACCACGTCGTTCCTCTCCGACGTGCCATTCGAACCTCCGGCTGCAGCTGCCGCGCCTCGCTAGCGGCTTTCATTTGGTAACATCGCGTGATGCAGAACCTAGGGGAAAACGTGGTGCGCATCGAAGCTGAAGCCCTGCGCGCGCTGGCGGACCGCATTGCCGGACCCATGGCGCAGGCTTTCGATCGCGCGCTCGAGTTGATGCAGGCGTGCAAAGGACGCGTCGTCGTCACCGGCATGGGAAAGAGTGGCCTTATTGCCCGTAAAATTGCGGCGACGCTCAATTCCACTGGGAGCCCAGCGTTGTATATGCATCCTGTGGAGGCGCTGCACGGTGACCTGGGAATGATCGTGTACGGCGACGTAGTCCTGGCCCTTTCCGCCAGCGGCGAAACGGAGGAAATCCTGCGCCTGCTGGCGACCATCAAGCGGCTCAGGATTCCCCTGATTGCCATGACATGCGACGAAGCTACACTCGGCAAACGCGATGACCTCTCCACCCTGGCCCTGGCTGCCGACGTCGCCCTCGACTGCTCAGTCGCCAAAGAAGCCTGTTCGCTGGGACTCGCCCCAACCGCTTCCACCACGACCATGCTGGCACTCGGCGACGCGCTGGCGGTAGCGCTTTCGCAGAAGCGCGGCTTCAGGGAAGAAGATTTCGCCAACCTGCATCCTGGTGGGAAGTTGGGCAAACGGCTGGCTCGCGTCGAGTCCCTCATGCACTTCGGCGATGCTCTGCCGCGCGTCACACCGCAAACCCGAATGCCCGACGTGATCTACGAAATGTCGCGCAAGAAGCTGGGCGTGACCGCTGTGGTGGAGGGCGAAACCCTGGTAGGCGTTATCAGCGACGGCGACCTGCGCCGTCTGCTGGAAAAGCGCGGCAAAGACGCGCTCGACCTCACTGCCGGCCAATGCATGACCCACGATCCCAAGACAATCCCGCCCGCCGAGTTTGCCGCGTCCGCATTGGCGATGATGGAAGAGAAGAAGATTACGTCCTTAGTTGTCGTAGACGGCGAGCGGCGGCTGCAGGGAATCGTTCACCTGCACGATTTGTGGGGAACGGAGATAGTGTAGTGTCGCACGGGCACTCCTGCCCGTGCGGGTTCAGCAAAAACGCCAGTAGCGGCGGATCCACGCTGGGGTGCGCGCGCCACACTACTCCGAAGCGCCCTCTTCCGGTGCGCCGTGGCGGCGCAGCAACTGCGGCAGGTTCTGCGAGAACGCCGAGCGCGGCAGGACCATATCGCATCCCACTTCGTGCGCCTTCTGCTTCAGGTCTCCCTGCACGTGCGAGAGGAAGCCGATGATCGAAGTATCTTTCTTCAGCTTGCTCTTAAGCTTTGGAATCAGCGTCAGCGGCTTGGCGTTGGCGTTGTTCAGGTCGAAGATAATCAGCGACGGCTTTTCATGTCCGTTCTGCTGCAGCCGCTCGAGCAGATCTTTCTCCACCTTGACGAATTCAACCTTCACGTTGAGCTTGCGGGCCGTCTCCTGGATTTTGGCAGCGAAGAATAAATCATCCACGAAAGCAAAAATTCGGGAGTTGGCATCCTCAGGCTGCTGGGGCAGGGGTTCAGGTTCGACTGGCGAGTATGAGGGAGAAAAACCGGGGCGCTGGCGGCCCGGCCGTTGGCCGTTGCCGGAAAGCGCCGCGCGATAGCTGTGGTCCATGGGGGCGGTAAAAACGCCACTGTGCTGTTGGGTGCCGCGTGCCGTTCCGTGCCCGCCACGATTGGGCGGACGCCGTCCCCGTTTCCGTCTGTTTCTCCCTCCTGAGGAGGGATGTCCGGGTCCTGCATTCATATTTTTTCCGTTGTTTCGCCTTACATTCGATCTGCCCGAAGGGAGACCGGATTTCGCCTCGTACTACCGCCCTCTGGGTAGCGTTCGCGTCGCGCACTTGCATGGAGCGTGCGTGAAAACCCCAATGCGGCAGGGACTCGCTCTCTTGAATGATCCTTTATGTTCGCTTGACGCCCGGAGCCGTTGGGCGCTTGATGGCCAGCTTAGGGAGCTTGGCCGCTGAGAACAAGAAGATGTTACCGCCCCCCGATGGGAAAGCGCAAGTCCTAAGTGACCCCGGTTTTCCACGCAATGGTCGAATACACCTTCGGTTAGCTATGGCTGATTCGTCGCGAGGGTCGCCGCTAGCGGTCAGCACTTGGCACTTAGCAGTTGGCACTTGGCATTTGGCCAGCCGGGTTGTGCGCTTGTCCTGAGAGACCGATCCGGACGGCCAAATGCTAAGTGCCAAGTGCCGACGGCTGGGTGCTGATTGCTGACTGCTCGCGCCACCTACTCTCCGCTCACCTGCCGTGCCCATTGCATGGCATGCCAGTAAGTCTCCGCCACCGTGCTCTCGTTGAGCTGTAGCTGCCGCGCCAGTTCCGCGGAATTCTCCCAATCGCCCGATTCGCGGGCCAGCATGAGCTGATACAGCGGCCGCAGCCGGCTGGCCCCGCCCAGCAGCACGGACTTTGTCTCATGGTCCACGGGCACTTTTTCCAGCACCTGGGCCATAGGGACTTCGAGCATAACGTCAATCAGCGAAAGCAGGCCTAGCAGGAACAGATCCGAATCACCGTGCTGAATCTTAGGCGAGAGCAATTCACAGAAGCGCGCCCGCACCAGGGCCATCACCACTAACTCGTCCGATTTTTGTTGCCCTGCCGCCAAGGTGGCCACCAGGCGCACCCAGCGGCGGGTTTCGCGCTCTCCCATCAGCGAGAGGGCATGGCGCACCGAATGGATTTCGCTCTGGAAGGCGAACGCCGCCGAATTCAGATAGCGCAGCAGGCGGTAGCAAACGGATGCCTCTCCCTTAACCAGGTTCTCGATTACGTTATTGTCCAGTTCCGGCCGGGAAACTGCCTCCATCATCCGCAGATAGTTGAGGCGGTTGGCGGGAATTTCGCGAGTCACCATCATTTCCGGACGGCGAAAGAAGTAACCTTGGAAATAAACGAATCCCGCCTCGCGTGCCGCCAGAAATTCCTCACGGGTTTCCACTTTCTCAGCCAGCAACCGGCAGCGCCAGGGTCCGTACCGTTTCACCAGCATCAGCCGCTCCGAGGCTGTGGTGCGCCTCAGGTCCACTTTCAGGATATCGGCCAGGTCGGTCAGCGGAAGGCGCGGGTCGTTGCCCACAAAATCGTCCAGCGCGATGAGATAGCCTTTTTCCTTAAGACGCTGGCAGGCGGAGATTACCAGGTCGTCAGGTTCCACCGTTTCAAGTACCTCGACCACTGTTTGCTGCGGCGGCAACAGGGTGATGTAGTCCTTCAGCAGAACTTCCCGGGTGCAGTTGACGAAGGCGCGGCGATTGCCGCATAACACGTCCAACCCCATTAGCATGGAACTATCGAGCGTGCTGCGGGATGCGGCTTCGCCATCGGCACAATGGAAGTAGTCGAGCACGCCGTCACGGAATAGAAGTTCATAGCCAAAGACATTCTCGTCGCGTGTAAGGATGGGCTGGCGGGCCACAAAGCGTGTGCCCGGCTTATACGAGTTCCGGCCTCCGAGCGGTTCGGGCGCAGATCCAGGGGTGGCCACTCCCCCTAAATCGGCAACGCGGAACAAAAGGTTAGGCTACTCTGGGCAGAACATCGTCTTGCGTGCCAAATCGCTGCACCGGGATTGCGCTAAGTCTTTTGTTGTCAATTTGATGAGTTCTGGGATCGCAGGCCCGGGTTCTATCATCGTTACTCCATTCCTGGGTCCGAGAGGCCCAATGAGAAAGTTCCTATGCCGCTAACTCTTGAGACGGTTCCTTCAGTTCGGAAATCCTACCTCTGTGGTGCTACAGACGAGGCTCCGAACTCGGACAACGCTTCCAAGAGAGCGTCCAGAATTCGCAGCATCTCAGGGGCAGCGTCGGTGCACACGTCAGGAGACGAATCTAGTTCTCTATTGAAATGGACAAGATCGCGGTAGCCCACGACCGAATCTGGAAGAGCTACCGCCCGCACCAAGCTGCGGAGCCAGCGATTGAAGATGCTGACGTAATTCCCAAGGCTGTGATCGGGATTAAACTCGAATGTGCCGCGCCGTTCAGCGATGTAACCACTCTGAGCCTGGATCAAGGTGTAGAGTATTGCCTCGAGGATGCTCCCACCTAGAACAACAACGGATTTCTCATTCCCTGCCGTCGCGGCGGAAACGAGTTCTCCCAAATCTCTGAGGAGAATCTCCCGATGCCGCGAGAAGTTTGTAGGAATGAAATCAAGCTGCGGGTTCTTCAGGTAGGCGCACTGATCGGAGATAGACTTCAGGGTATCTGTCATCGGGCAGCCGTTCCAACACTATTGCCGAATACTCTGGAGCAACCTTCTCTTCGAACTTTAGCGGACGGTAGATCGAACCACCCTTTAGAAGAAAAACCCCGGGATTTTGATCCTGCAAATCGTTGAAAAACGTGTAGACCTTTAGCCCGTCCAGAGATATGGGCAACCACTTTCCCCCGACTTCAACGTGAATCAACGCCCGACTGTATTCAAAATCAGGGGATTCCTCCACCTTGACAAGCCCAAAATGGGGCTTTAGGTTGCTATAAGAGGACACTAGGTTCTTTGTACTTTTCAGTTTCTTGAGCTGATCCGCAGTCACGTACCAGCCTTTGATGAGACCGGCTGGCTCCGTGACTATATGGAACGCGCTGATTATGGCGTCGTCCAGCAGCCCCTTGTCAAAATAGAGAACTTCTGGTCTGTCGAAAAACCGCCCGATTTCTGGGGAGTCTGAAGCCAGCAATTCCGAAAAATGATCAACAGAAGACGCCCGGATCTCAACGTACGGAGGGTCTTGAGAGTCGCTCTTCCAAAGCAGCGAGAAGCGAACCGGACTTGCGAAGGAACCAGACCCCTTGGGCAGACCACCAAACAGCTCTAGTAGCTGCTGTGTATCTCCGCCCTTCCCCGCAAACCACACAGCGAGAGCCAACCTATTATGTGGATAGATGTTAGTGTGGAAATCGACGACGTCCTGCATCAGTGCCCGCAATCGTGCTTCGGAGCCTTTCGAGGTCAGATTCAGTTGGGCCAGGTCCGCCATATGTTTCTAGTTTACTCCTCGACCGCAGCAGTTCCATAGTGGAGGCCCGGCTTGCAGACCTTACCCCAGCCACTGCGGATTGTGGTACGTTCCGTCGAAGTCGTGGCTCGTCTTATAGAGTTCGAACTGCCCATTCTGAGCGGCGGGCGCTGTCTTGGCCAGGAGCGCTGCAACCTCCTCTTTGCCCATCGGCTTAAAGCTCCGCGCCGCCCCCAGCGCCTGCTGCAGGATTGGCAGGGAATCGCATCCCGTGATCACCACGCTGGTGGGCAGATTCATTGCATAGTGCAGGCATTCCACCGGCGAAGCTGTTTTGCTGTCCAGGATGATCTTGTCGCCCATGGGTTTCATGCCCAGCACGCCGATATTGTGCTGCACCAGCACCGGCAGCACCTTTTTCTCGAAACTGTTGTAGTGTGCGTCCATTACGTTGAGCGGCATTTGCACCGAGTCGAAGGTAAAGTTGTTTGCGAAGGCGGTTTCGAGCATTTTCAAGTGAATGTCAGGACTTTTGTGGCCGGTGAATCCAATGTATCGCAACTTGCCCTGCTCCTTGGCTTCGAGCACCGCTTCCATGCCGCCGCCCGCCGCGAAGATGCGACTGGGATCACTCTCGCGGATCACTTCGTGGAATTGCAGCAGGTCAATGTGGTCAGTTTGCAGGCGCCGCAGAGATTCTTCGAGTTGCTGCGTGGCCGCTGCCTTGGTGCGGCCATCAATTTTAGTCATGAGGAAGGCTTTCTTCCGGTAGCCGTCGCGCAGCGCTCTGCCCATGCGGACTTCGCTCTCACCTCCGTTGTAGTCCCAGCAGTTGTCCAGAAAGTTAATACCGCTGTCCAGCGCAGTTCGGACAATGCGAATGGCCTCCTCCTCACTCGGCCTGCCCAGGTGGTAGCCGCCGATGCCCACCATCGAGATCTTTTCGCTCGTGTGGCCTAAGGTTCGGTAGGGAATAGGAGCGTCGGCCGCTTTGGCAAATTTCCCCGCAAACGAGCTCACCACGGTCGCGCCAGTAGCGGTCTTAAGGAAGTCTCTTCGCGTGGACTTCAGCTTTGCGGTCTCATTCCTCTTGGATTTCATGTTTCAGCTCCGTCTGTGAACGAAAAGCGCCAAGGAATCTGCCTTGTCGGAGAAAGAATAGCCGAACCCTCGCTTCGCCCGATCACATGGAAGTCAGATGACAAGAACACAAGGTTGGTGACACGAAAAAAAATCAATGCCCAGAACGGCGTTAGGTACTTGCGCCTAAGGTCAAGCTTCCTTTGCGGCATATGCCGGCGAAAGCTCACGCAGCCGAGAAACCGTCTCCACCACCCGGTTAGCGACGTAATCCACCTCGGCTTCAGTGTTGAACCGGCCGATACCGAAGCGAATCGAGCTTTGCGCCCAATCATCGCTGGCGCCCAGGCCCTTTAGGACGTGGGATGGCTCCAGCTTCTCCGTGCTGCAGGCTGAACCGCTGGAAAGCGCCACGTCGTTCATGCCCATCAGCAGCGATTCGCCTTCCACATATCCAAAGCTGATATTGATGTTGCCGGGAAGCCGGTGCTCCATCGAGCCATTGATGTAGGTTTCATCCAGCCGGCCCATGATGCCGTCGCGCAACCGGTTGCGAAGCCCGGCCAGTCGGCAGGATTCCTTCAACATTTCCTCCGAGGCGATCGCGCATGCCTTGCCCAGCCCCACGATGCCCGGAACATTTAGCGTGCCGGAGCGCATGCCCCGCTCGTGCCCGCCGCCGTCAATAAGCGCCGACAGGTTGACGTGCGGGTTCGCCCCCCGTACGTACAAAGCGCCAGCGCCCTTCGGCCCATACATTTTGTGGGCGGAGACGGACACAAGGTCAATGTTCTGCTTGTTTACATCAATCGGAACCTTGCCTACAGCCTGGGTCGCGTCACTGTGGAAGATCACGCTGCGCTCGTGACAAAGCCTGCCGATTTCTGCCCACGGCTGCAGCACACCGATCTCGTTGTTAGCGGCCATGATGGTTACGAGCACGGTCTTGTCATTCATCGCCTGCTTCAGATCGTCGAGATCAATCAATCCGTCTCTTTGCACAGGCAAATAAGTCACGCGATAGCCGCACTTTTCCATGCGTCTGCAGGTATCGAGCACTGCCTGGTGCTCGGTGACTGCGGTGATGATATGGTTGCCCTTTTCCTTATAGGACTCGGCCACACCCTTGATCGCCAAGTTGTCACTCTCGGTAGCGCCGGAGGTAAAAATGATCTCGTTCGCAGTCGCGCCGATCAACTTGGCAACGCGCTCACGCGCTGTCGCGACCCCTTCTTCAGCCGCCCATCCGAACGCGTGGTTGTGGCTGGCAGAATTGCCGAACTTTTCCTGGAAGTAGGGCAGCATTTCCTCGAGCACCCGCGGGTCTACTGGTGTGGTTGCCTGGTTATCCATGTAAACGGGCACCTTGACGCCGCTCGGCGCCCCAAGGCGCTCTTCTGGTTGTGGCATCTCAGGCGGCTTGTTCGCATCCTGGCTCATCGGTGTTTCTCCTGATCCTAACGGCACCGTGGCGACCGCGCTTGCTGGGCCCGCGCTCCACCGGCGGTATCAAACCCGGCCTCAATCGCCGGATATTATTGATTCTAGAGAAATAACTGGTAAACGGGCAACCTGGATCCAACGACTCGACGCCCTCGGCATTGAAGATTTCCACAACTCTCTTGCTCTAAGGTTACTTTCCAGGCTGCATCAGGGCTTGACAACCCATAGGACCGGGCTAAAATACCGCCAAATTCCGGCGAAAGTGCACCCCCTGGGTGTGAAGCAGTCCGGATCTATGACGCCAAAGCCGCCGCCACCCGCCCCAGCGAAGCAAACCCAGGACGCATGTAAGCATCCGCGCGTGCAAATCGTCTCCCGCGACGAGGAAGCTGAATTCGTGGAATGCAAAGAATGCGGCGAAATCTTCGAATCCAGCGAGTTCCGGGATATGAACATCGAGGAAACCAAGCTGGATACGGAATCCTGAGTCCACTGCAATTAGGTGCCCCGCTGGCCGGCATTAGCGCTCTCGGATACTTTTCATTCATGACGAAGGTAATCCGCCGCACCCGCATTTCCCTTGTTGGGAAAATCACACTTTGTTAATGTTCGCGCAAGGGGGGAAATCTGCTTTGCGGAGACGGCAATGCCACTGGTGGCGTTAGTAGTGGACGACTCGATGCTAATCAGGCACACCGTTTGTCGCTTCCTCGAGGAACGCGGCTTTACGGTCGAGTCGGTCACCAATGGGCTCGAAGCAGTTGAAGCCCTCAAGCGGGTCCAGCCGGATCTGGTTGTGACCGACATGCAGATGCCCAAGATGGACGGCAGCCAGCTGATCGCGGTCCTGAAGAGCAATCCCGCTACCGTGAATGTGCCGGTAATCATTGTGGCCGGCCGCCAGAGCGGGTTCGAAAAAACCGACCACCGCGCCGATTTCGCCATCTTCAAAGATATTGATATCGCCGACCAGCTTGGCAAAGCGTTGGAGTCTATCCTCGGCGCTCCTGCCGCCAAGGCTCAGGCTTCGGGCAAATAACTTCACTCCGCGGATTTACGCGGATTTACACGGATAAAACCAAGGAATTCTTTATTAGTCCGTGGAAATCCGTGTGAATCGCCGGCAAAGAAGCTTTTTTGTCTATCGCAGAGCGAGTCCTGCCTCGGCAGAAAAATCCAGAGGTGCAAGATCCTGGGCCACGAATTTCGGATATGCCGCAGCAGCGATCATCGCGGCATTGTCGGTGGAAAGCGGCCGCGAGGGAAAATAGACCGGCAAACCCTCCATGGCGGCGTCAGCCTCGAAACGGGCGCGTAATTCGTTATTGGCAGCAACGCCGCCAGTCACAAAGAGAGTAGCGGCATCGCAGGCGCGGGCCGCGGCCAGAGTTTTTGCAACAAGGTCCTCGACCATCGCGCGTTGAAAAGAAGCGACCAAATCGAGAGTCTGTGGGCTGCTCAAAGAAAGATAGTCTTCAATTCTTGGCTTGGCGACTGCCGCCAGCCGTTTTCTGCGCGCCTCGATCTCTGCCTGCATGCTGTGGGTCTCGACGTACCGCAACACAGCGGTCTTGATTCCGCTGTAAGAAAAATCGAAGTGCGGCCTGCCCGCGGGAGGCTTCACCCTTTCGTTGCGGTCGGGATGCTTGAGTTGTGACGGTGGAAACTTCACTGCAGACGCGTTACCACGCGGCGCAAGCCGGTCAAGCACGGGCCCTCCTGGGTATCCAAGGCCGAGCAGTTTGGCCACTTTGTCGAACGCCTCACCCGCGGCGTCATCGCGGGTGTGGCCGATGTTCTCGTAAGTCCAGCTCTCGCCCTTTTGCTCCGCCAGGTAGAGGTGAGTATGCCCGCCGGAAACCACCAGCGCCAGCACCGGGAAACTCAATTCGCGGTTTCCCTTTTGCCGCTCTTCCAACAGCACGGCGTGAATATGTCCTTCGAGATGGTTCACCGCGATCAGGGGCTTATCGAGCGCAAATGCCAGGGCCTTAGCGTAGCTGATTCCCACTAACAGCGAGCCGGCAAGCCCCGGCCCCTGGGTAACGGCCAGTGCATCTATGGATTCGTAGCTCTGACGCGCTTCGGCTAGCGCCTGCCGCACAATCGGCACAATGGCGCGCAGATGCTCACGCGAAGCCAACTCCGGAACCACGCCGCCGTAGGGTTGATGAGTTGCAATCTGCGAAGCCACCACGTTGGAGATCAACTTCTCGCCCGAGCGCACTACGGCAGCTGCGGTTTCGTCGCAAGAACTCTCGATCCCGAGGATGTAGGCATCAGGCATCTATTTTCAGTGTAAACCGCCGTGAGTCCATTTGAGGGCAAGCCGCTCCCTCCAAAAGCGCAGCGGCGCATTCCGCCCTACAATAGCGGTGATGCCAGGCGACCCGCAGGAACTGCAGCTCAAGGAGCAGCCGGTTAACAGCCTCTACGATACCCGCCTGCCGCAATACTCCGCCTGGCGGCGAATGCAGATTCCCGTCATCGCTACCGCTGCCATCACGGTGATTCGCTGCCTTGGCCCAACCTTGCGTTTTGAGGCGTTGGGGCAACACCACTATGACCAGGCGCGGGCCCGTGGCGAAGCGCTGGTTTGCGCCTTCTGGCATCGCTGCATCATTTCTGCCACCTGGTATTGGCGCAACCGCGGCGCGGTAGTCATGAACACCACGAACTTCGACGGTCAATGGACCCGCCGCGTAATCGAACACTTCGGCTTCGGCACGGCGCAAGGAAGCTCGACGAAGGGCGGCCTGCGCGGCCTGGCGGTAATGGCGCGGCGCCTGGAGGAAGGCCTCGACGCTGCATTTACCATTGATGGCCCGCGCGGCCCCCGCTACGTGGCCAAGCCCGGCCCGGTAATGTTGGCGCGGCGCACCGGCAAGCCGATTTTCGTCTTTCACATTGGCCTGGAAAGCGCCCACACGCTGCAAAAAGCCTGGGACCTAATGCAAATTCCGCATCCATTTTCGCGCGCCGTGATGGCGGGCGCCCCGCTGATCTACGTGTCCCCGGAGGCCGACGCGCAGGAACTCGAGCGCAAACACGCCGAAATGCAGAAGGCGCTGGAGCGGGTGCGCGATGTGGCCGAGTCGTGGTTCAGCCTAAGAGAAGTGGAACGCACCACGCTGCGCACAGAGTGGAATCAGCAAGGCTAGTGTGGGGACAGCAGCACCGGCTTTTTGACCAAAACTGTCGCCATCTCTCAAACGCCCGCATTAAGCACCTTTTCTGGCTTGGGTGCTCGATCGGCTTCCACGATCTGCATAATCTTCTGGGCCACATAAACCCGGTAACGCCGTTTTCCCGTCACCTCCCTTACGATTCCTGCCCGAACGAGCTTGTCAACGTTTTGCTGTGCAGAAGGCGTCGTCACTTTCAAACGTTGCTTCGCCCCGAGTATGGTGACAACCGGTTCGGTAAACAACATCTCCATCAATTCGAGAGTACGCGCCGGGGCCTTCTGAGTTTGAAGTTTCTTCCTGTATTCCTGGCGCAGAGCCAGCAGCTGATTCGATCGCGCCACTGCGTCCCGCGCTTCCTCCGCGACTCCGTTCAAAAAGAACTCCACCCAATCAATCCAATTTCCTGACTGGCTCACGTCCAGCAGGAGCCGGTAATACTCTCTACGGTTGCGCTCGAAATAGGCGCTCAAATAAAGCAATGGCTGTGGCAACAGCCCTTCAGAGCATAGTAAGAGGGTGATGAGAAGTCTGCCCACGCGGCCGTTGCCATCCCAAAAAGGGTGGATGGCCTCGAACTGATAGTGGATGAGCGAAAGCCGAACTAAGGGTGGAAGTTTTCTTCTTTCCTCATGAAGGTACTTTTCAAAGCGGTCTAAAGCATCCCTCATCTCCGGAACCGGGGGTGGAACGTAGGTGGCGTTTTCCAGCTTGCAGCCCGGCGGGCCAATAAAGTTCTGCGCTTTGCGAAATTCTCCAGGCGTGAGTGATTCGCCCCGTACGTTTTTCATTAACCGCTCATGGAGTTCCCTTATCAGCCTCAAGCTCACTGGAAGCTGTTTCAATCGTTGCAGCCCATATTCCAACGCGGTTACATAGTTCATTACCTCGTGGACACCCTCACTCGGCCCCTCGCGCCGGGCAGAGGCTTCAGCCGAGAAGAGTTCGGTCAAGGTAGCCTGGGTCCCCTCGATCCGGCTTGACAGCACCGCCTCACGGCGTGTGAACGGCCCAATCAGCAGGTGAGGATTGGGGATCGTGCGGGCCACACCCGCCAGTTCCCCCAAGGCTCGATCGGCATCGGAAATTCGCTCCGACAACTCCCATGTGCTCTCTAGCTTTGGCGGAAGGGCATTGGGCACAAACGCCCACTGCTCTTGCCCGACGCTCAAAAGCTTTCCGGCGCCTTCCTTCTTGAATTTCGCGGGGTCCATTTTCTCCTATCCCGTAAAGTTACTCGACTTCACTTACCGCCCAGTTAAATATACTTTGCACAGAAATACTATCCTTAAATGAATCGTCTAAGCAAGTATACCCCATGGCATTAAAGTATATTTAAGAGGAGGGAAGGCATCCAGGACTATGGTTACGTTTGGCCTAATGATACCGGGGTTTCCTTAGAGATGACGCAAGTATACATTTCGTCCGGAAAGCAACATCCCGCCGGCTCTGAAAATCAACTTTCAACTGGGACCGGCACCGGAACATAAAATACCCTCAGTCAGGTGCTCAAATCCTTTGCCATCTCGGTCATCCGCACCTTGCGCCAGCATGGCCACCAAGCCTACCTCGTCGGCGGATGCGTGCGCGACCTGCTGCTGGGGCGCGAGCCTGCCGATTATGACGTTGCCACCGACGCTACCCCGAACCAGGTAATGCGCATTTTTCCCAAGACCTATGCCGTGGGCGCGCAGTTCGGGGTCGTCCTGGTTCCCGTGCCAGACAATCCCTCAGCGTCCTCCGCGTCCTCCGTGGTTAACTCCTTCGACTTCGGCCACGGAGACGACAAGCCAAGCTCTCCCAAAACTCATCTCGTTGAGGTAGCCACCTTTCGCTCCGATCACGGCTACTCCGACGGCCGCCATCCCGACGCAGTGCTCTTCACCAAGACCCCGCAGGAAGACGTGCAGCGCCGCGATTTCACCATTAATGGCCTGCTGCTCGACCCCATCAGCAACCAGGTTCTCGACTACGTGGGTGGCCAGCAGGATCTCCGGGCGAAGATCATCCGTGCCATCGGCGATCCCAAACACCGCTTCGGTGAGGACAAGCTGCGCATGATGCGCGCTGTTCGCTTCGCCGCGCGCTTTGGATACGTGATTGAACCTGCAACGTTTGCGGCAATCCGGGCGCTCGCACCGCAAATTCATCAGGTTTCGTGCGAGCGCATCCGCGATGAGCTGACTAGGATGCTCACGGAAGGCCACGCCCGCCGGGCCTTTGAGTTGCTCGATGAAACCGGGCTTCTGCGCGAAGTGCTGCCCGAGATTTCGGCTATGAAAGGGGTTCAGCAGCCGCCGCAGTTTCATCCCGAAGGAGACGTCTTCGTTCACACCTTGCTTCTGCTCGAGAACCTGCCGCAACCTTGTCCTGAGACTCTGGCTTGGGGAGCGCTGCTGCACGATGTGGGCAAGCCGCCGACTTTCCGCGTGGCTGAAGACCGCATCCGCTTCGACGGGCATGTGGACGTAGGCGTAAAAATGGCGGAGGAAATCTGCGGCCGCCTGCATTTCAGCAACGACCAGGCCGAACAGATCATCGCCCTGGTGCACAACCACATGCGCTTTGGCCAGGTGCAGCAGATGAGTGAATCCACGCTGAAGAAATTCCTGCGTACGCCGAATTTTGCCGAGCATCTCGAACTCCATCGGCTCGACGCCATGGCCGGCAATCGTATTTTCACCTGCTATGATTTCGCGCGCGAGAAAGCTGCGTCCATTCCTCAGGAGGCTATGCGGCCCACCCCACTCGTGACCGGGGATGACTTGATCGCCGCGGGATATGAGCCCGGCCCGCGCTTCCGGGAGATCCTCTCCGCGGTGGAAGACGCGCAATTGGAAGGCCGCCTCAGTTCCCGCGAAAGCGCGATGGAGTTGGTCCGGCGAGAGTTCCCTGTCACTCCCGCTCGGCAGAACTGAGAACTGAAATTCGATAACTGGGAACTGGTTTTCACCCGGAGCTGGCTCCCGCCAGTTCAGCCGGTCTCGGGGGATTCCGCGGAAGTTGTTTGCGAACTCCGCGATGCTGGATATTGGAATTCGCGATGGCAAACCTGAAACCGCAAATCGCGCAGAAATCCAAGACTTCCGCCGGGATCGCAGAGAGAGGCTCGATGCTAGAATCATACGAGGTCGCGGGTTTCAACCGAATGACAAAGCCCGAGTGATGGTGCTATGAAAGTCACCGAAAAAGACGTTAGCTACGTTGCCGAACTCGGCAACTTGGAGCTGAGTGCCGAAGAGCGCACCCGCATGGTGCGCGATTTGAACTCGATTCTCGGCTACGTTGATAGTTTGGACGAACTGGATACCTCGAATGTTGCGCCAATGGCGCAGGTCTCAGACCGCTACGGCGTAGACGAGTCGAAGAAAGGCAGCGAACGATTCGTTTACGCCAGCCGGAGAGACATCCTCGAAGGCTTGCGCAAGTCGCTGCCTCACGACGTTGCGCTGGCCAACGCGCCGCAATCTGATGGCACGTTTTTCAAGGTGCCCAAGGTGATCGAACGCTGATGTTCGGACTCCGAAAGCCGCCGCTGGACGAACTCCCGATTCCCGAAGAGGCCCGCTCGGACGAGGAAGCTCGCGAACTGATTCGGGCCTGGGCGGCGCACAAAGGCCTGCATCTAAGCCTCCGGGAAAACAGCTGGGGCGACAACGAGCGAGCGGCGTGGGGCACTTTGTTGATGGATGTCGTCCGCCAAATCGCGGATGCGATGCATGACCGGAAGGGTTGGGATAAGGAAGAAAGCGTGCGCGAGATTATTCGCGTTCTCAACGAGCAACTGGATGCGTCGGCGCCTGCGGCGGAAATCTCAGAGAAGTCGTCCGCACAATAATGGACCTGAACATACTAACCATCGAGGCCGCGCGCTCCGCCGTGCAAGAGCGAAAAACCAGTGCCACTGCGCTGGCCGAGGCGTTCTACGCCAAGATTGAGAGCGACGATCCCAAGATCGGGGCTTATCTCACCCTTTGCAAAGACCGGGCGATGGCCAAAGCCATCGAGATGGACGCGCTCGCGGCGAAGGGAGAAAAACTGCCGCCCCTGGGCGGAGTTCCCGTGGCAATCAAAGACGTGATGGTCACCCGCGGCGTCCGCAGCACCGCCGGCTCGAAGATTCTGAGCAACTACATTCCTCCGTATGATTGCACCGCCGTGGCCCGGCTCGAAGGCGCGGGCGCGGTAGTGCTGGGCAAGCTGAACTGCGATGAATTCGCCATGGGCTCGTCGAACGAGAATTCAGCCTGGAAGCCAGTGCACAACCCGCGCGATCTGAGCCGCGTTCCCGGAGGATCATCGGGCGGCTCGGCCGCCGCCGTTGCCGCCGATCTCGCAGTGGTAGCTTTGGGTTCTGATACGGGCGGCTCGATCCGCCAGCCAGCATCTTTCTGTGGCGTGGTGGGTGTCGTGCCGACCTACGGCCGGGTGTCCCGCTACGGTCTGATTGCTTTCGCTTCTTCTCTCGATCACATCGGCCCACTGGCCAAAACTGTAAAAGACGCCGCCCTCGTGCTGCGCACCATCGCGGGCCGCGATCCCATGGATTCAACTTCCGCGGAAGTGCCTGTGCCGGACTACGTCGCCGAAATCGAGAAGCCGGTGCGCGGCATGAAAATCGGCGTGGCTAAAGAGTATCTGGGACAAGGGCTCGATCCCGAAGTGCGCAAATCGGTGGAAGATGCGATCCAGGCGCTGGGAAGCCTGGGCTGTGAAGTGGTAGAGATTTCCCTGCCGCACACCAAATATGCAGTTCCCGCCTATTACCTGGTGGCGACCGCGGAGGCTTCCTCGAACCTGGCGCGCTTTGACGGAGTCCGCTACGGCTACCGCGCCAGCGACGGGCGAACGCTTTCTGAAATGTACCGCCGCACCCGCGACCACGGCTTCGGCGCCGAAGTCAAGCGCCGCATCATGCTGGGCACTTATGCGCTAAGCGCGGGCTACTACGATGCTTATTACCTGAAAGCGCAAAAAGTGCGCACTCTGCTTACCCGCGACTTCGAAGAGGCCTTCAAGAAAGTTGACGTCATCGCCACTCCGACCAGCCCGACTGCTGCGTTCA
>Ga0335078_10000336_pt1 | contig 75184 bp, 61 predicted proteins | sample Lox_Sample_32_FD_206711 | JGI IMG/M metagenome (GOLD analysis project Ga0335078, IMG submission 206711) | Soil microbial communities from Loxahatchee National Wildlife Refuge, Florida, United States - Lox_Sample_3.2 | ecosystem: Environmental > Terrestrial > Soil > Wetlands | place: USA...
GTTGCCGAGTTTTCAATTATCAGCTTTTCTATACTGCTGCGCTGGAAATATCCGCGGGACATTGTCTGACGATCCAGAAGAACATCTGTCAGCCAGCCCTTCAGTTCTGTTCTCAACCAGGATTCGTATGGCACCGGGAACCCGGCTTTCTTGCGATGCAGGATCTCATGCGGAACACGGTGCTGAAGAGCCTTCTTCGCGATGTATTTTGTTGTCAAGCCTCGTACTTTGAGGCTTTCCGGCAACGCAGCGGCGAATTCCAGCACTTTGTGATCGAGAAGAGGCACTCGCAACTCGATCGAATTCGCCATAGTCATCTTGTCGGCTTTGAGCAGCAAGTCGTCGGGCAAGGACGTCTTCGTGTCGACGTTTAGCATCCGGTTCAGTACACTTTTCGCCCGCCCGTCGTGAAGGTGCTTCCGTGCGGGTAACACGGAAAAATCTTTGTCCACGAAGGCAGCGAACTCCCGCGAATACAGGCCACGAAACTGCGAGTTGAAATACCCGTTCGGGGCGTACGTTCTGCCGTAATAGTAGTCGTTGAACGAACGCTCAAGTAAGGGTAGGTACTTGTGCAAACGTTGGATGTCTGCTTTACGGTTCACAGCCTCGCCAGCCCCGGCAACGATCCGGGTCAGCGGTCCTAGAACAGCCTTGAGTCTCTCTATCCACAATACGCCTCGGAACGTCTGGTATCCCGCGAAAGCCTCGTCGCCTCCTTCTCCCGAAATTAATACCTTCACATGATCCTTGGCTAACCGGGAGACATAATAGAGTGCGATCGCCTGCGGTTCGCAGACCGGCTCTTCCATGTGCCAGGCAAACTTGGGCAAGAAGTCGGCAAAATCCTGAAAGCTGATTGTGGTTTCGTGATGATCTGTTCCATACTGCCTGGCCGCTAAGGTCGCGTAGGGTCGTTCGTCAATGATGCCGGGAACGGAGAAGCCCAGTGTGTAGCTGCTCAGCGGCCACTTGGTTTTCCCCACGGCAAAGCCCAGCATCGCGGTCGAATCCACTCCGCCACTGAGCAAGAACCCAACGGGCACGTCGCTGATCATGTGCAGCCGGACAGACTCCTCGACCAGCTCCAATAGTTCTTGCTCCGCCTGCGCCTGACTCTTTTCTCGGGGCGCAAACTGCAGGTTCCAGTACTCGCGGATTTCAGTCTTGCCGTTCGCAACGACCATGTACGTTCCCGGAGCCAATTTGCTAACGTTACGAAGTAAGGTTTCTTCGCCGGGCACGTAAAGAAACGTAAGGAAGCGGTCAATCATCTCGGGAGATAGCTCCGGCTTCACTTCCGGGTCCGCTAAAATCGCTTTGATCTCTGAGCCAAAAACCAGTGAGTCCTTCGACAGCCAGTAATAGAGCGGCTTGATGCCAGCCCGATCCCGCGCCAGCAGGAGTTTCTTGCGATTTTCATCCCAGATCGCGAAGGCAAACATACCGCGTAGTTTCTCAACGCAACCCTCGCCAAACTCTTCGTACAGGTGGACGATGGTCTCGGTGTCCGTTTTTGTCTTGAAGATGTGACCGCGACGCTGCAAATCCCGGCGCAGGTCCTGATAGTTGTAGATTTCGCCGTTGAAAACAATCCATACGGTACCATCTTCGTTACTGATAGGCTGATGGCCGGTGTTGAGGTCAATGATGGAAAGCCGGCGGAATCCCAAGCCGACCGGGCCGGAGCGGTAGTATCCTTCATCGTCCGGTCCGCGGTGCTGAATGGCATCGGCCATGGACTTCAAAAGCGTGCCCGAGACGCTCTTGGTTCCGTCAAAATTCAGTTTTCCACAAATTCCGCACACAGTTGCTAGTCTCCGCTCCTCAACTCGGTCACACCACAGCGTCTTGCCATCCGACAGCCCAGCGCAATACGGCTTTCCACTTCTCCAAAGAAAATTTAAGGGATTCACGCCCCCACACCAGATTTCCCAGCGGAAAAAGGACGGCCAGGACAGCCACTCTGACCACCGCCACCGTTCCCATGGCGAAGCGATACGCAAGCGCGTAAAGCTTTCCGCGAGTTTTGCGGAACAGATGTGTCATCGCGCGATATTTCATGATCGTGGCCCAGTGACTGACCTTCTGCCGCGAACTGCTCCGTCCGCCATGATGGATAATGGCAGTTTCGCCGACGTAGTAATTCGTGAACCCTGCCGCTCTAATTTTGTAGTTCAGGTCCAGGTCTTCCGCGTACATGAAATAGTCCTCACTGAAGCCGCCCACCTGCTCGAAAACTTCCCTCGGCACCATCATGCAGGCGCCGGGAATAATTTCGGCCTTCATCAGGTCGATCTTGTCGGAGAAAAGCGGGGCGATTTTCCATAGCCGGCAGCCGGGCCACCGCAAACGCAAATACTCGGCATCCAAAGCCTGATTCAAGATCGTCGGATAAGTCTGGATCGAACTTAACTGGACCGATAAGTCGGTGTTCAGCAGCTTGCATCCCACGATTCCGGAGTCCGGCAGCTCTTTGATCCGGGCCAACAAAAGGTCGACCGATGGTGCTATGAGTTCCGTGTCGGGATTCAAAAAGAGAAGATACTCTCCTATCGAATGTTGAAACCCAAGATTGTTGGCTCCCGCAAATCCAAGATTGTTTTCGCTGTGCACAATCGTGATTGCGGGGAACTTGTCCTTCAGCGAATCTACGCCAGGTTCAGGAGAGTTATTGTCCACCACCACGATCTCAAAGCGCGCCTCGCGCGTGTGCTCGTAGACGCTGGAAATAGACTTTCGCAAGTAGTCCAGAGAATTCCAGTTTACGTAAATGATCGAGAGTTCCATGAAAGCCGGGTGAGGCTATGCCGATTACTTCCAGATTGTTTCCTGGCCGCAGAGCTTGGCCAATTGTTGATGCTGAAGATACTTGATGAGTTGCGGATCATTCACACGAGGAATCCGCTGCAGGTATGCGGAGACGTAACCATACAACAAAGCAACCGAACCTACCAGGAAGGGCCGCTGCGCCAGACGGGCCACACACTTCGCCAACAAAAACAGTGGATGGTAGCCGGAAACGTAGTCGGTCTTGCCATTCTTGACAATACCGCCCCAGCGGCCGTAAGCAGCGCCGGTCCAGCGGTGGTGTTGGATCTGCAGATCTAGAAAACTGCGCGTACTCCAACCGAGCATGTTGGCCTTAACTTCATCTACAGTATCGGAGCCGGGCCCGACCCACAGCCCATCAATTGCCTCCCAGCACGCACGCCGGTAGATCTTCGCGCCTCCGCGAACATGGAAGGTTGGATTCTGCTCCAGCGCTCGCTGCCCGTTGTCCACGTGGTACAGGTAACCGCCACCAATCCCCAACCGGATATTCTGTTCGAACTTGTCGAACATTCCGGCAAAATAGCCCGGCTCAAACGACAAATCACCGTCCATCTTTGCCATGAATTCCCAGTTCGCGCAGGTCAGCGCATGGAAGCCATCATAGAAGGCCTCGATAATTCCCGCCCCCCACTTGCGATAACCTCGATCCTGGCGCCGAATACCACGTATCCAGGAATGCTGGCGCGTCGCCTCGTCAATGACTCTTCCCGTGCCATCCTTTGAGCCATCGTCCACGATCACCCACTCTAAAGGGCGAACGGTCTGCCCCACCATGCTTTCGATCGTAAACGGCAGATATTTTTCCTCGTCGCGAACTGGTGTAATAACGACGTACCTGGTATCAGTCATGGCCTTCAAAGTACCCTAGTTCGTTATTAAGCTAGCCGATGGTCACAGAATCGCGAATGGCATTAACGAGATTGTGTTTGTCCACAGTCACCGTATTGGCTGCAGCGGCTTGATGTGCAAGACTTTGCCGCTGTCTTGCGTTGACGATGCTTCGGTAAATATCGACGAGCTTTACTCCTACGGCGGTCCAGGTGAGCGTCGGAGCCAGTTCCAGAGCCGCAGTTCGAAGGCGGTTCAGCAGAGACCGGTCTCTGTAAAGCAAATCAATATGCTGTTTGAGTATCTCGACATCAGCGACTTTGTGCACCAATCCGGTCTCCATGTGCCGGCAATAGTCAGTGCAGGCATCCGAGGCCAGAGGAACACAGCCGCTCGCCATTGCTTCGGTGACTACCCTTCCGAATCCTTCTTCAATACTCGGGAGCGCCAAAATATCCGAGGTTCTCATGACTTCCGGAACATCGCTGACACGTCCCAAGACCTTGACACTGGGATGTGCGAGCATTGGGGCGAGCTTGTCCTTATAAGCCGGCAGGAAATCGCCAACGATCAGGAACTGCCCTGACTTCGCGGCTTCGGACTGCAGCCACGCTTCCAGGGCGAAGTGAACTCCCTTGCGCACAGCGGCTACCCCGACGAACAACATCGTGAACACTTGAGGAGTTTCGCGGCGTTCTGCCGGGCGAAAAGCCTCAGTGTCTACACCGTTGAAGTAGCGCAAGAGTTTGCTGCGAGCGAAACCGTAGTCCAGGAACGTCTTCACAACGAAGTCAGAAGGACACAAAATGTAGTCGGCGGCTTCGTACTCTGCTTCCTCCTTAGCGAGCAGATCGTCCCGGTAGAAATACTCGTCCTCCGGTGGCAGGACAATTCCCAGCCGGTCAAACTCTTTCCTGACGACCTCGAAGGCGTAGCGGGTGTGCGCGTTGGTTCGCTCGAGCACAGTCGGGATTCCTAGCTTTCGTGCGGTCTTCAAGGTCTCCAAGGCACCTGCGGCGAAAGCATGAACCACGTCAACTTTGCCTGCCAGTTTCTCCAGCCGGCGAGCCACAATGTGGTCATGAAGGGCCAGGGCTCGCATTTTGCCGAGAACCTTGTAAGGAATGCGGAACTTCCCACGAGCGAGCGTCGTGCGAACCGTAACACTTGCAGGGACAGGGCGGTGTAAGACACCGGGAAAGGCCAGCACGTCGGCTCCGGCGGCGGCGAGGGCATTCACCTGTTGCCACGCTCCGTCACTAAGCCTGGCTCCGCCAAGCTTATGGGGAAAACTATAGAGTACGCGTATGCGGCTGCTATTCATCTGTTTCCTTCAGCAGGACTGCAGTCTTAGCGGGTCGCCTGGACCGGAACCTCCAACGAGAACCCCGACGATTTCGCGTCCTCGTAGAACATGGAAACGGTTTCCAGGGAATAGTCATGCAGGTCCTTGCCCACGAGAGAGAGTTTCTTGAGGATGTCGTTCGTCACCGTGATGACATGACACCCGATTGCGTCGGCTTGAAAAATATTCAGCAGCTCTCGCGGGCTTGCCCAAATCAGTTCTGTCTTACTGTGCCCTTCCAGGTATTCCAGCGCAGCCGTCATCAAAGGAACTGGATCGCATCCGGTATCGGCGACGCGGCCCGCGAACACGGAAACATACGCAGGGACGTCTTTACGTAGCACCGAGCACACATCCCGAACCTGACCAAGCGCCAGCAACGCTGTCACATTCAACTGGACGCCTTCGCGGCTAAGCCGGCTAATCAAGTCCAGCGCCGGCTCCCGCCGGGTGTTTGTAACCGGAATCTTGACGAAGACATTGTCACCCCATGAAGCGATCTCCAGGGCCTGGCGCTCCATTTCGTCGAACTCGTCAGCAAAAACCTCGAACGAAATCGGGTGATTACGAATTTCAGTCAGAACCTCACGCGCGAACGCGGCATAGTCGGTGATGCCGGCCTTGCGCATGAGAGTGGGATTGGTGGTAAAGCCCTGAATCAGCGGGTTGCGCAGCATTTCTACCATGGCTCGCTTATCCGCGCCATCGGCAAAAATCTTGACTCTCAATTCTGATAGTGATTTCACTTACCTGCCCTCCTTGATTGGTTGTTGAGTGGCGATCGAGCCCGCCACTTACCGCTTTGGGGGAATTAGTGAACCGGATGTTGATTTATGGAATGTCGAAAGGGGCCTGGATTGGATTGCGCTCAGTTCGCCTGCTTAAGAATCCAATCTGTCGCACTTCTCAGGGATGCGGCTTCGAAGGTGGGGGAAGTCTCCGGCTGCCTTTCGTTGTAGTTGTGATTAATGAACACGGTCTGGCATTGCGCCCGCTGTCCAGCTGCAACGTCCGACCAGCGATCGCCGATGAAAAAACTCCGTTTGAGATCAACGCCGTATTTGGCGGCGGCTCGCAGAATCAGGCCCGGAGCCGGTTTACGGCAATCACAACGGTCGGCATTGTCGTGGTAGCAAACGTAGATTGCATCAAGCGGCAGCTCGGCGGAAAGAAATGCGTGGATCTCTTCCACTGCCGGCTGCGTCTGCTTTCCCCTGGCCACATCGGGCTGGTTGGTCACGACAATCAACACAAAACCCTCTTTCTTCAGATCAGCAAGGCACTCGCGAACGTCTGCGGTTAGACGCAATTCGCTGACGTTGTCGGGAGGATGAGGCTTCCCTTCACGAATCACAGCTTCGTTTAGAACACCATCGCGGTCCAGAAAAACCGCACGTCGCAATGCCATTACTTAACCGATTCCCACTTGGTCTGAGCCGCTTTTAGCAAGGGATGCGAGACAAAGAGATGCCACACGACAGCCTGGAATGCCTCGCTGTGGGGCGTAACGTGAATCGGATTGACGGTGGGAATAATGACGCAGGCATCGGCTACGCGGGCCGTGTATCCGCCATCGCGCCCGACGATCCCCGTGATTTGCGCTCCACAACTTCGAGCATAGTCGAGAGCTGCCACCAGGTTCGGGCTGACCTGCTTTTCCAAATTGCCGCCCCCTACGGAGAGGACGAGCAGAGCATCCTCTTTGCGAAGATGGCTCACCTTCAGCCACTCGGCAAAAACGCTCGCCCAACCCTCGTCGTTTGTCCGCGCGGTAAGCTCTGAGACATTGTCGGTGGGCGCATACGCTTCGATTCCGGTGATTTTGCGGAAATCGTTCACCGCATGGGACGCATTGGCAGCGCTGCCGCCAACCCCCAGAATGAACAGCCTGCCACCCCGCGCCCGGGTCGCCGCTAGAATTTCAACGGTGCGTTCGATCTCCGCGTGGTCGAGCTGGGCAGTGATATCTGCCGCTTCTGCTAAGAATTGCTTTGAAAAAGTCATAAGGCCTTCTTGGGGGAAAGAAATGTCTCCAGCTCTTGAATCCCGGCAAAGGATCCCACTTCATAGAAACGCTGTTCAATCACATGTGCGGCGAGTTCGCCCGCGTCCAGCAGTTGGCGGTAGAGTTCGGCAAGGTCCACAAACTCATCGCGCGGCACCCGCCCAAATGCAGCAGCATGAAATACGCCCAGCCCGTAGTCGATGTGACGCATGCGGGGATTTCTATTTTTCTTGTCGTAGGCCAGAATTTCCCCGTCGTCTGACATTTCCACGTTGCTCGTGTCCCACTGGCCTTCGTTGTGAAAGACCGTCATGAGGGCCGTTTTTCCCGCGGCGCGAAAATGATCGGCAACCGCACGGTAATCGCAGGGAAGGTACGAATCTCCGTAGAGCACAAAGAACTCGTCCCCGAGCAGTGGGAGCGCCTGACAAACGGCTCCCGCCGTGCCCAGCTGCTTTGCACCATCAAATGAGTAACTGATCTTCAGCCCGAAGTTGCTGCCATCGCCAGCGTATTCACGTAGACTCTGGCCGTAATACCCCACGCAAAGGACGACATTCTGTATGCCGGAGTCGCGTAGCAAGCGCAACTGGTGAGTGAGGAAAGGCTCACCGGCAACATTCACCAGAGACTTCGGCATGTTTCGTGTCAGCGGATAAAGCCGAGTGCCGATACCGCCGCATAGGATGGCTACAGGCAGGCTCATTGCGTCAGGATCTTGGTGCCTTCAAAATCGAAATGAAAACGCACTTCTCGCAGGCCCGCCTGGGTCAGCACATGGCGGCAGCGCATCTTGTTTTCGCAGTAAAACATGAGAAAGCCGCCACCCCCGGCGCCGATTAACTTTCCCCCGAGAGCGCCGTTCTTGCGAGCCAACTGGTACCACTCATCGATGCATGAATTGCTCATCGCACCCGACCGTTTCTTCTTGTGCTCCCAGTGCACGTTCATGAGATCGGCGAATTCTTCCAGACGGCCAGCTTCAAGCGCTGCATGGCTGCGCATGCCCAGATCTTTCACAAAGTGCAGATTCTCCAGCATGGCTGCATCGTCTTCTTTGCTGCGCGAGTCTTGTTCCTTCAAAATGTTCGACGCCGAGCGTGAGTAACCCGTGAACAACAGAATAAGATTATCTTCAAAGTTCAGCAGGGTTTCAGCGGAAAGACGCAAAGGCCACGCTTCCACGCGATCGTCGGGCTCGAAACGAAAACAAGTGATCCCGCCATAGGCCGAAATGTACTGATCCTGCTTGCCGATCGGTTCGCCGAGCTTATTTAGCTCGATGTCACATGCTTGCTCGGCCAACTCAGAAGGGTGCACCAGGTTCTTGCAGTATGCATGTAATGCTTTCAGCAGAGCCGCCGTGAAGCTGCCGGAGGAACCTAAACCTGTTCCGGCTGGAATGTCAGCCATGCTGGCGATCTCAAGGTTGGGGCGTTCGAGTCCCACAAGGCGCAGGGCTTCACGAACGATAGGGTGCTGCACCTCGTCCACCGAATCCACTCTTTCGAGATGGGAGTACTTCACGATCAGTTCGCGTTGAAACGTCTGGTGCAGTGTGATGTAGACATATTTATCGATGGCAGCGGAAATAAGGAATCCGCCGAACCTTCGATAGTAAGAAGGCAGGTCGGTCCCGCCACCACCTAGTGAAATTCTTAATGGACTGCGGGTAATGATCATTGCAGCGACTGCCTGTAAATGGATTCCACAACTTCAAGTACGGCCCGCGCATCATGAAGCGTAGGTCCGCGATCTACTCCCAATTCGACGGAACGTATAAAATCTGCAGTTTCTGATTGCCAGGACTTATCTTCGCCGGGATACTCCCAAATGGTTGTTTCCGGCGGGCCCATCTGGGCCTGCATTCGGTAGAGGGCCAAACGCTCAACGCCGTAACTGCCGCCGAGCCCTTGAATATCGATCTTCCCATCGCGGCCGTAGACTTCAAACGAGAACATGTTCTTCCATTCCGTGCAGCTGACGTGAAGCCATGCAGTCTGATTGCTGGGCGTGCGCAGGCTTACGAAAGCATTGTCATCAACCGGCATCCTCCAAAAGTAGGTGTGGGTATGACCGTCAACTTGCGTGAAATCTCCCAGAAACCAGCGTGCCAGATCAATCAAATGAACGCCTTGGTCAATCAGTTCGCCTCCGCCCGAAATTTCTGGATCGGAGCGCCACTCCTTCTCATACCCGACCCGGCCTCCATGGCCGTACCGTCCGCGAATAAACAACAGCGGCCCCAATGCTCCTGAATCCACTAGTTCCCGAGCTCTCTGCAGCGAGGGATGATACCGGTGATTAAAGCCAACCTGCACATGGACTCCAGCTTTGCATGCGGCGGAAATCACGGTGTCTATTTCTGCCACGGTTCGACCCACCGGCTTCTCGACGATCACATGTTTCCCCTGACCGACAGCCTCAACCGTCACGGGAGCAAGCGACCGGTTCGTTGTGGCCACAATCACTGCATGGACGTCCTGCGAAGAAACTGCGGAGCGCCAGTCTGTCGAAGGTAAGGATCCGTCACAGAGGCTGGCTAAACGCTCGGCCCGACTGCCGACCGTATCTGCAACTACGCGAACGCGGTGGCCAGTGGCCTGCAGTGCTTTGGCGCGTTTCTCCCCGATGAGGCCGCATCCGATGATGGCAAAATTCAAGGCAGTCCCCAGTCGAGGTCGCGGTCTTCCGGAACGATGCGCCGTAATGTGTAAACGTCAGTGCGTCGCAGATCATCGCGATGTTCTGCTAGCGACTCCCACGGATCCCACACCGCACTGATTAGCTTGCCCGTGATTCCATCGGATAGCCTTGACAAGAGAAATACGCAAAGGTCCGCAGCCCGGTCGGGGCAAGCTCCACCTTCTTCTTTTTGCCGCAGTGCGCGGCGGTAGTAAGCCTCGCCTACCTTTTCCGGGCCTGCCTGCAAGACTTCTTCCAGCATGCGGGTATTGAGCGCCCCGGGGGCAACCGCGTTGATACCAATGTTGTATTCCGCATATTCAGCAGCAAGAGTTTCGGTTAGTCGAACCACCGCGGCTTTTGAGGCGGCATAAGCGCTCATGTGAGGCATCGGGGCAGTCGCGCCCCCACCCGAGAGGCTGACGATCTTCCCGTAACCCGCTCGACGCAGCGCAGGCAAAATGGCGCGACAGCAGAGCATCGTGCCGAACAGGTTGACTTCGATCGTCCGAGTCCACACGTCCCACTCGGCGTCTTCGGCTAATGCCTTAGGGCCCAGGACGCCGGCATTGTTGACGACTCCCAGCAGGTTCGGCAATTCGTGTGACGCGGCGTCCATGAGCGCTGCTACTGCCGCCGGATCACACACATCCGCCTGCATGGCAAACACTCGCTCGCTTCCCGCTTCTTGCCCTAATTCGATCCGTGCCGCTTCGATTCCATTCTTATCGCGCGCGCAAATGTAGACATACGCTCCCTGGCGAAGGCAGGCCCTGGCAATTGCCTTGCCGAGGCCAAGGCTCGCGCCGGTGACAATGACGCCGCGATCTTGCAGAAGTGCAGTCGATCCAGAATTGGAGACGGTGTGCGGCAAGCTTAATTCACTGAATTCATTTGCAAGTTAGAGTTAAGAGGGAACGCAGGAAAGGTGGTCGTTACGCTCAATCCTGTGAATGTTCTCTCGTAGATAATGGACGGTGCGAACCACAGCCTGACGAATCGAGAGTTCAGGTTTCCATCCCAAAGCTCGAATACGGCTGCAATCCAGGAAGATTAACGGGTTATCTCCGATCCAGCCGCGGTCGCCGCCGCTATACTGGATGTGAGGCGATACCCCGAGCTCCGCACAAATCCACCCAATAGAATCATTCACTTCGCAGTATTCGTCGGTTCCGAGATTGAAGATGTTTACTTTATCTTTTGCCCTCTCAAGGGCGACGAAAATGGCGCGAACGCAATCATGCACATAAAGGTAGGACTTGCGCTGCTTGCCATTGCCGAGCACTCTCAGCGATTCGGGATGTTCGGTCAACTGACGATAAAAGTCGAGAACATGACCATGTGTGTATCGTTCTCCCAGAATGGAAACGAAGCGGAAAATGTGGGCGCGAATTCCAAATGTCTCCGCATACGCCTGTATCTGCCCTTCAGCTGACAACTTAGAAGCCGCGTACAGTGAAGTTTGGATGGGGAAAGGATGGTCCTCAGGGGCTGGAATGATTGACGCTTCCCCGTACACGGAACCTGTCGAAGCGAAGACGATGGAAGGCACTCCGCAAATCCGCATGGCCTCCAGAACATTGGCGGTCCCCTGCGCATTTTGTTCGAAATCCTTCGTGGGGTGATCTGCGCCAAAACGAACATCAGCGTTGGCCGCAAAATGAAACACCAGCTCAATGTCTCGCATTCGCGAAAGCAGCCAGGCTTTGTCAAGAATATCTCCCCGCTGCATGCTGAATCGAGTGTGTAGCATGGCGCGATCGAGAAAATGAGCCTGTCCGGTCGAGAAGTTATCCACGCCGACTACGTTGTGCCCCTCGGCGAGCAAATGATCGACGAGATTGCTCCCGATAAAACCAGCTGCCCCAGTCACTAGTGCTTTCAAACGTGTCCTCCAATTTCCCTTTTCATTGAACCTTACAATCGCCCGAACACAACCGATTAGCCGGCAATCACGGGCTGCCAAAGTACCTTACCCTCATCAGCGCTAGCAGGCACAGCGCTAACAGGCACAGCGACATCGTCTGATTTTTTCGTTCTTGCCTGTAGGATCGGAGCCGTCGCGGCTGAAGCCATCGCAAGCAACATAAACCAGCCCAGCCTCGCCTGATCAAAGTAATTGACACCAAAAAACCCGACGAGATTGGCGAAGACCGCTGCTCCGATCAACCAGAGTGACCATTCCCCACTTGACCCTTCGATCCGTTTCCGCGCGGTTCCGAGTCGCCCACAGGTGCGAGAAATCATCATGATGTAAAGGACTAATGCTGCCAGTCCCCCACCTTCACCGACGTTGATGTATTGATTCTGCTGGTCCCACATGTCCCAGCCCCAATTCGCCGCGTCCTTTGTTCCGATCAACCACCAATCGCTGAAATGGCGAATAAACTGATCAACCAACTCAGCTCGGTGATAGCCAGAAGACCCCCCAGTTAAGTCAATGTGGGCAATGATGAACCAAACCGGAGCCTTCATTGCCATATGCAAAAGTACCAGTCCGATCACGAGGCCCCAGCGCACAGTTCGCATGTGCTTGCGGATCGGCCACAGCAGAACTCCCAAGAGTCCGCTGACGTAGGTCAGCAGCGGTGTGCTGGAGTTCGAGCATATCGTCATGACGGTGCATCCAACTATCCCGGCGACCGCCATAAACCTGGCTTTCCCGTTCTTCCACAACAGAAAAAACAGGGGCAGCAACATGGCCGCAAACGTTCCCGCGGTAAGGGAATGAGAAAATGCACCCTGAGAGCGGATCTTGCCTTCGCGAACTTCGGGTCTCAGTGCCACGCCGCCTAGCTGTCCAAAGATGTTGGACAGCGTAAGTTGCTCTCGCACCATGCAAACGGCAAGTATGGCTGTGACGATTGCCAGGCATTTGAGCGCACGGTAAATTCCCGCTTCATCCCGGATCAACGATCGCACGAGCAAATACGCTCCTACTGTGTCAATCAGAATTCCGAATTGATTGACCAGGGCCTGCGCTTCTTGATATCTGATGAAAAAGCTGATTACCGCACAGATCGAACAGCCGACAAAGGCTTTGTCAACGCCGTTGAGCCCACCCGCAAGAAAGTCTTTCTTGAAAGAGATGCGAGCGCGGACCAGGCCTGACAGGATGATGATGCGTGAAGCGAACCAGTGCACGCCGAGGACGTAGAGTGACTGCCCCATCGGAATCAGCAACACGCTGCACAGAACTGGCACAATCGCGTATTTGCGCGGCAGCACAAAGATGAGAACGATGGCGAGCACCATGGCGACCGCCACGATCGGATGCACCAGGGTCTCAGTAGCGCCTCCACCGAAATCATGACTCTTGCCAGGCATGTTAAACGCCAGTGCTCGATTAGATACGCTGCTTCTGAAGAATGGCGTGAATGCTCTCGCCGTCGCCGGCAAACGAGGCAATTCCGTTCAGCACCGGCAGCAGAGTTAACCGGAAAGCCTTGCGGACCACCCTCCAAGGAAGACTGACTGTCGCTTCCGCTAAGGACATGCGCCGAAGCCCCACTTGCCTGCATCCTTCGTCAATCAGGTAGCGGCTGCTCGCCTCGATGAAGACCTCGCGGTTCGTGGTTAAGGAGAGCTCCCGCAAGCCTACCGCAGACGCCATGCTTCGCAAGGACGCGGGAGAAAAGTGAAACAAATGCCGCGGCAGTTCCAGCGCGTACCAATAGGAACCAAAGATGCGAGCGCCGGCAGAATCAATGTTGGGCATCATGGTGTAGAAGATCCCGCCCGGCTTCAGCCATTCCTCGACCTTCGCCAGAACTTGTCGCGGATGGTACAGATGCTCAAACACGTGGAAGCAGGTGATGACATCGAAGCTGTTCGGCAGAAAGGGAGCGTCCAATATGTCTCCCACGAAAACCCGTGCGCCACACCTGGCCTGGGCTTTTCGCGCAACCGTGTCTGACATTTCAATTCCGAACAACTCCCACGAAGGACCAGCCAAGGACGACAGAAAGCCACCAGAACTGCACCCCAGATCGAGCACCGCACCTCCCGACTTGTAGCGCAGCACTGTGTCCCGCCGTTCCACCCAATGATTTGGGTCCTCACCTCCGGCCGAGATCGCCCGATCATATAGCAGGCCGTAATGATAAGCCATCTCCTCCGGAGTCGGCGGATCCTCCAGCCACACCAGGGAACACGAAGGGCAGCGCAGCAACTGATAGATTTCCCGGCGGCCATGAAAGCGGTCCGGCGCCCGCAGCCACTTCTCCGCGCCGCTATAGGCGCATAACGGACAAGTGCTGTTAGGAACAGGCTGGATGATTGTTTGAGGCTGCTCGGATTCAGTCGGCGTATACATCGCGATTTCGGTGCTTAAGCTTGTCCAGAAAATACTGGCGAGCGGAAGGCTCTTTGTTGCAGGGACAAGATCCAGGTGCGCAGTTGGCTATCGAGCGCCAGCAGCACGGCCAGACCTGTGATTCCACCAATCACGGTTTCAGCAATCAGAATGACCACAGGTTTCGCGCCGCCGAGCACACCGGAGAAGTGAAGAATCGCCACGGCAATCACTGCGCTGACTGCCGCGAGCGCAGAAGGTTTCACCGCCGAGATCAGCTCGCGCAGCGAAATTCCGCTCAGGCGCATGAGAATGGCAAGGAAAACCGGCATCACCAGACAAAACATCGTTGCGAACCGGGCCAGCGCAATCCCGTTGATCTGCCAATCCACAGGACTGTGACGCACAAGAAAGCTTGCAGCGAGCAACAACGCCGTTCCCGCCGCCACCCGCGACCATTCCAGCACCGCATGCTGATGGGGCCTGGAAAGCGCTTGCAACAAAGGGCCGGTAAAAGACGCGAAGACCGACGATATGCCCACGAGACACAGGATCTTCAGTGCATTGGCCGCCGGTGTCCATGTCGACCCCAGTGTAGCCATCAGACCCCAACTGACAGCGGCTATGCCTGCCAACATCGGCAGGGTCACGGTCGAGCCAAGCCGCACGCACGTGAGCACGCTATTCCGCAGTTTTTCGGGTACATCTTGCACTTTCGAGAACTCAGGCAGCGACACCGCTTGAACCGAGGATGTGGCCATTGCCACGACACTATTCACCACTCGATCGGCCACACGGTACAGGCCCACTGCTATCGGCCCAAACATCAGGCCGAGGATAAGAGCGTCTGCCTGGCTTCCGGCAAAGATCCCTAACTGCGCGGTAAAGTTGGGAACCGAAAAGCCCATCAGGTCTTTGAGATGTCTCCATGAAAATTCGAAGCGCGGGCGCCACGGGCTCAGCTTCCACAGAAGCACGAGTGCGGTCAGGTCGCGGACAATCTGCTGGCCGACCAGGGCCCAGATGCGAAACCCGGCGATGGCCATCGCGATTCCCACTACTCCCCCGACCATTACCGAGGCGTTAGTGCGGATCGAGATGCTCTTGAAATCCATGTTTCGCCGCAATAGCGCGCTCTGCACCATGGCTAAAGATTCGATCAGAATGCAAACTGAAAGCACCGAGATGAGGCGAGCAGTTTCGGGCGCGTGATTCATAGCCGCCCACTTGCGGCTGAATACGACGCTCAGGACGATGAGCGCGAGGCTTAGTACCAGGTCCATCCAGAAAACTGCATCCATGTGTTCCTGATCGAGGTTCTTTCTCTGGATCAGAGCGGCCGCGAGGCCCTGATCGAGAAACATCTGCAGAAAAGTAATATAGATGACGGCGATTGAAACCACACCGAAGTCCCGCGGTCCGAGAATGCCGGCCAGCACAAAGGTGAAAATGGCGGAGAACGCCCGCTCGCCCCAGTTGGCGGTGTAGGCCCATTTGACGGAGTTCAAGAAGGAAGGTTGAGATCGCATTTAAGCAGCCCTGCGAACAGCGAATCCCAAACTGCAACAATCGAGACCAGGACCACTCATCATGCCGCCCCCAGAGCCGACAAATCCAGGTGCGGCCTCGCCTATATTTTGGATCCACCAGCTATGATCAAAAAACAGGTCCACTATCTCACGGTCGCGAGCTTCGTGGCAGAAGAAAATCCCCTCTGGCTGCAGTTTTTTCCAAGCCCCGCAAAGGACACTTCGCACCGATTGAGGGAGGTCTGCATCCTCGAAAATCAGAACAAACTTCTCTGTCGGGCTGCGACGGGAGAGGGTGTTCTCGAAATATCCGGAAACGAACTCGCAGACACTGATGTCGCCAAATTGCTTGACGTTCGCCTTCACCTCGTCCAGAGTTCCCGTGTATTGTCCACGAGTATACACAACCGCCGCCTCGTCCTGAAAATGGTGCACGGCTCCCTCAGGATCGGGCAGGCCTTCAAATGAGTCGAAAATCAGGAGGCGTCGTTTTGTGAGGGCGCATACCAGCGATAGACTCGCAGTGGAGAGGCCTTTGTAACAGCCGAATTCCGCTACAGCACCTTCCCGGTGCGAAGCAATTTGCAGTAACTCCTTCACAATGTATAGTTGCTCAAAAAAATTCGTAGCGCTGCCCGGATTTCTAGACGCTTTTCGTATCTTCCAGATCAGAATCAACTTGGCAGCAAATCCGACCCGATATTCCCGTCCCACATGCGGATCAAAAAGCATTAGGATCGTCCACCACGGGCGAGTCACGTAACTCAGGAAGCGATGTACAGCAGGTCGGGGGAGGAACATGCGATTACCCAGAACTCCGGTGATTAGATTTTGGTGGCTGCCGCAATAAACTCTGAAGCGAGGAATGAGTCTGTTAACCCAAAGGTAAGTGCGCGAATGCGCTTTGCTCGATCGGGCAGAACGTTAACCACACTTTCCAGCTTCATCCCCGCGCTCTGTAGCCACGCACGAACAGTTTTCGGAGACGTGAAATGGACGCCCGTCTTGCTGTAGCTTCCCGCATCCTTGAAGCAATCTTCCTTAAGAGTCCTTCTCCACAGCACGGAGAGCTGAAAAAAGTTTGGCGCCACAATGATGGTGGAGGCTCCGGGTGTCAGCAGGCCGCGAAGCGAGGAAAGCAGAGCGATGGGATCAGGAGCGAGATGCAGAATATTCAACAGCAACAGACAGTCAAACCGCCTGTCTTTCAGCTGTTCCAGGACTGTGGGAAGGTCGCCATTCACAATCTCAACCCCCTTAGCTTGGGCAGCCCCCGTAATAATAGGATCTAACGGCACGGCAACTACGCTAAGCCCTTTCTCCGCCAGCCAAGCCTCGGTCGCACCCCACTCGCATCCGATGGAAAGTACGGTGCGCGCGTTCGACGGAATCAAGGGAGCGATCTCCGCCATCACCGGCTCATAATAATTCTTCGAGTAGCGAAGGCCGCGGAATTTCGTCTCCGTTGCGAACAACGACTTCGGCCTCTCCCCCTTCTTCCCCATCTGCAACAAAACGCCCACCTGCCTGCGCAACTCGGTGTCATCCACTCCGAACTTGGTTCCGACGTACTTGTTGGGAAGATGGTGAACCAGAAAATCATCGAGATGCGAGACGCAAATCAGCTTCTCAAATCCGCACTGCGTATAAGGATCGGTTGCCGCCGTGCACAGCAGATCGTATTTCTCGCTGTGCGCCCGCACCAGGAAACCGCCAGATTCAATGGCCCGACGCAGTTGCCGTTGCGTGAGCAGATAACAGGCGGCGTGCTCACAGGTAAAGAAAGCGAGCGTATAGTCGCCACGAGTTCGAACCGACTCCGCGTCCCAGTGAAAGATCCCGTGGACCTCAGGATAGTTTCGTCCGTCCGGAGCCAGCTCATATCGCAGGAAACCGGGAATTTCATTCTCCGGCAGATCCGCGGACACTTTCAGGAAAGACCGTATGTTCTTTTCCGTAATAAGCATGTCATCTTCGGAGTAGATGAACAGATCGTAGTCATTCAAACGGTCGGCCACGATCTGCTTGTGCGCGAATGGGAAATCAAGATGACGTTTCCAGGTGCGGTAATCATCACGAAACAACCATGGATAGCGAACCAAGGCGGCAAGGTCGCGCAGAGGGCGAGCCTCGGGCTGTAGGGCGATCACTTCGACTCCCGGGGCAATTTCTCGCTCGACATTCGACAGCACTACCACGTGCACATCGAACGGCATCGAGCGATACTCTTCGATGAGACGAAGCAAGTACCGGTCGTTTTTCGTTCCCCAAGTGGGGATGACAACGAGAACTCTCAGCTGGGAGTTGGATTGGTTCATTGAAACTGACACCCGCAAAGCGTTGGTGGAAACGCTATAGTCTGGGACTCAGACCATACCTCTTTACAATTTGGACTTATGTTAAGACAGGCCTTATTGGACAACAGCAGTCAAACCCGTGGGAGGCGCGGGGAGGTCCTCGGCTGAAAAATACGCTCCGATGTCCCAGTTGCCACCCCCAACTCCCGGTCGGGGGTTTCCCGCGATATCGCTGCAGAATGCATCGGGCAGTTGGCCGCCGTTTTTCGAGCAAAGGCTGGCGAGATTTGTGCCCGCATTAATTGTGGGGGATCCGGTAATTTCCTGGCCGGTAGTGGCGCTAAGCCAGTTCCCATTGGGCTCGGTCGTATCTTTGAACACGCCGCCGGTTTCACCGGTGTCGGACTCAAACGAAGCGAAATCAGAGGCGCTGAAATTGTAAAAGCCGTTCTTCAGGCTGCCGAAACCATTGGAGAAATCCTTTGGAGCGAGATACGCGTTAGTCTCCAGTGTGTAGCTGACGGTCTGGCATTTTGTGTAACCAGGACAGTCGTTGGGGAACGGAGAGTTCACCGAAATCGTTCCCCCGTCCGTCCAGATGTTGTTCTTAATGTTAAAGTTCGGCCCTGTGAAGACGCTATATTTCTGCGTCTGATATTGGCTCCCGCTCCCGAGCGCAGTGTTGTTATAAAAATTGATGTTTGAGCCGTAGCCGTTATAGAGTCCGTTATCCAGTAGCCGCCCACTATATACGATCGTAATATTGTTGAAGATGTTGGCGTTCTGCTCGTTGCCCTCGAAGAAGATGTTGGCGGTATTGTTGTTGCCAAAGTCCCCGTCAAAAACGTTGTTGTAGATGTTGATGTTCTCGATGATGTTGTTTACGTTGAAGTCGTAACCGTCCGCGGCGTATGCGAACATGTGGAAACCATCGTGGTGGAAGTCGTTGGACGTCGTGTCCCAGTTGGCGAAGTCGTGCAAATGATTGTCGTGCAGGTTGACCCCGGACCACGTGCTGCTGCCGTCGGTGTTATTTCCAAACCCCAGGCCGTGATCCAAATAGTAGATCTCGTTGTTGGCAATGGTCAGGTTGTTGGTTCCACCCCAGACACACCAACCCACATCGTGCATGACATTGTTATGAATGTTCACACCGCTGAAGCCTGAGTTCGAAGGATTGGTGATACGGACGCACTGCGGACCCGGTGCCCCGCTCAACTGGTCCCCGGTTCCCACTTTTAAATAGATGGGACCAATCTGAAGATTTCTGATTTCGACATCGTTAGACCCAGAGGCTGAGATTCCAGCGGATCCGTAGTTCTTGTAATCGAGGTTGGTCCCATTGTCGGTATTCTGAATTGTCCCATTACAGCTCACCACTGCCAGGTTGATCCATCCGCAGGGGGAGCCACCATCAACCACGAAATGCGACTGACCATCGAGAATCAGGAAAGTCGCTTCGGCTGGGGATTGCCAGACGGCGCCGGTATCGAACTTCAAAGTGACCGGATTCCCCGAAGACCCGCTGCCGTGGGCGGTAAGAAGAGTGCCGTTCACCACATCGGTGAATGTGCCGCAGAATAAAACGGTCGTTCCAGGACCGATCTGAGCCGCGCCGCCGCCCCAGTTGGCGGAGTTATTGAACCAGGAGGGATTGTGCTGGCTGGAAGCGCAGTTGCCCTGGCTGCTGCCGTCAGGCGTGATGTACACGTTGGTTGCCGAGGAGAACGCAAACACAGACGCTGTCGCCATGAAGCCTAGTAGGAAGATTGCCCGCAACCTGTTCACCCTGCCCTCCAACTCGTCGTCCTTGGACCGTGATCGCGGCATCCGGGCCGCTTTACCAAGTACTGTTGTACCGAATCAGGGTCTGTGCTGACAGGTGCCGGTAGGACATGCCCAAATTCCTTTGTTTCAAAAGCCTTGCAAGCAGCACTTGCAGAATCAGGTTGATAGCAAGTCGTTATCGGTCGGCGCTCAAAGCGTTTGTATCGGCCATGCCTGCGCGGCGGCTACAGACACTCGGAGTTAGCCATTTTTTCGCGACTTTTAACGCGTGTTGCGGCCGCGAGAGCCAATCGTAACCACCATTCAACTTGGCCCGGAAGAGCGGCAAGTCGTCACATGAGTTGATCGGCAGACGCTGCAGAAAAAATGTATCGCTTTGACGGGTAGCCGTGCCCACCACGGTGCAAACTCCGTCCGTGTAGCCGGCACTCATGAGCGCGTCCTTCAGCTGCGCGACAAAAGCTTGGTCCGCTTGCGGAAAGGCGTAGGGGTAAGCAAATGATGTCACCGAACAACCCGCTTTATCCTCGATCCTTTGCTTGGAATTCACGATTTCCTGGCGGACCGAGGCGGCTTCCAAGTCGCGCAGTTGAGGATGATTCACCGTGTGCGATCCGAAGCTGATACCGTGCTTGTTCAATTCACGGACTTCCATCCAGCTAAGGCAATCTTTTCCTTTGAATTGCCGAGGGACATCCCCTATGTATGCCGTGGGCAGAAAAACCGTGGCCGTAAAACCATGACGGTCGAGAATCGGGAACGCCTGATGGTAGAAGTCGCGGAAACCATCGTCGAAGGTGATGACGACGTGCTTCGCCGTGGTCTCAGATCGTCCGCGCACATAGTCAACAGCCTGGGGCACGCTGCAGGTCTTGTAACAATTGGCGTGCAGGTATGCCATATGGGTCGCGAAAACGTCCGGAGTGGTCGTCGTGCGGAAATAAGGATGCGCCCGGGACTCGTTGTCGTCAGAAATGCTGTGATACATAAGAATGGGAACTGCAATTTCGTTGTCGGCCCGCCTGGTCAGCGGGCTAACAATGTAAAGCGTCGCCAATCGGTCGAGACGGAAGGGCATGTGCGAACTACGCGCTACGGTCGGCGGTCGCAAACTCGGCGGCTTCGCCGGAGGCAGGCTTGGCGTTAGCTTTGGTGCGTGTGAAACTCACGATCTCTTCGACCACCCGCTTCTGCTGTTCGGAAGTTAGCTGCGGGTACATGGGCAACGACACGATCTGGGCAGCCAGCTCTTCGCAGACCGGGAAGTCACCCAGCTTGTAGCCCATCGCGCTGTACGCCTTCTGCAGATGCAGCGGAATCGGATAGTGAATGCCGGTGCCAATGCCCGCTTTCTTGAGATGAGCCATCAAACCGTCTCGATCGTCACAGCGGACGACATAAAGGTGGTAAACCGCCTTCGACCATAACGGTTCGTAAGGCTGAGTCAACGCGCCGTCCTTCGCGGCAAACTGCCGCTTATATTCGGCGGCACGCTCGCGGCGCTGGGTATTCCATGTTTCCAGATGCGCGAGCTTGGCGTGCAGAATTCCGGCTTGAATGGCGTCCAGCCGCCCGTTGTAGCCTTCAACGTCGTGATAGTACTTCTTCGCCTGCCCGTGATCGCGCAGCATCTTCATCTTTTCGGCGATGGCGGGGTCGTTGGTCGTTGCCGCGCCCGCTTCGCCGCAAGCGCCCAGGTTCTTGCCCGGATAAAAGCTGAAAGCCGCGGCGCGCCCGATCGAGCCGGCTTTCATCCAGCGATTGTGCTTGCGGGAAAAATATTCGGCCCCATGCGCCTGGCACGCGTCTTCAATTACGATCAGGCCATAGCGGTCGGCAAGCTCCTGAATTGAATCCATATCGGCGCACTGCCCGTAGAGATGGACTGGGACAACAGCAGTTACCGGGCGCCCACTGCGCCGGCTGATGAGCTTGCCAGACGCATCCTTCGCGCACTGCGACTCCAGATACTCCCGCAGTTTTGCGGGATCCAAGTTGTAGGTTTGCTCGTCAATGTCCACGAACTCGGGCAACGCTCCAGCTTGCGAAATGGCTTCGGTGGTGGCAATGAATGTATGCGGCACGGTGACCACAACATCGCCCCGCTGAACGCCACAGGCCATCAGGGCAAAGCGCAGCGCGTCGGTGCCGCTGCTGATGGCGGCCGCGTACTTCGTTTCGCAGAAAGCGGCAAACGCTTTCTCGAATTCTTCGACCATCGGCCCACCGATGAAACCGGCGGTCCGCAACCCGCGCTGAAATACGGCGGTGAGTTCGGACTCAAGTTCCACGTGCGGCGTAATCAAATCAAGAAAAGGAATGCTGTCATGAGTGCTCATTATTTTGTAACCTCCACAGGCTGTTCCACATAACGTAAGATTTTGGCCGGGTTGCCGGCAACGATCGCGTTCGCCGGAACGTCCCTGGTAACAACGCTGCCCGCGCCGATGATGGCGTTTTCGCCGATGACGAGATTGGCAAGAATGGTCGCGCCTGAGCCGATGGACGCACCTTGTTTCACCAGCGTGCTTTCGACCTTCCAGTCGGCCTCGGTCTGCAGCTTGCCATCGGTGGTCGCGCGCGGGTAAGTATCGTTGATAAACATCACGCCGTGTCCGACGAAGACGTTGTCCTCGATAGTCACGCCTTCGCACACAAACGTATGGCTGGAAATTTTGCAGCGCCTGCCGACACTCGCGTTTTTCTGGATTTCGACGAAGGCGCCGATCTTGGACTCGTCGCCGACTTCGCATCCATAAAGGTTGATGAATTGCGAGAGCTTGACGTTCCGGCCGAGCTTGACGTCGGGTGCGATGCAGATATGAGGATTCATCAGTGTAAGTCTCAGGTGCGGTGAATCAGAGATAGACCAACGCGCCGCGTTTCTTGAGCGATTCGCTGGCGGCCTCCAGCAATTTCACGACACGCAGGCCAGCAGCGCCGTCGTTGAAAGGTGTCCGGTCGTGCGCGATGCAATCCACAAAGTAGGCGAGTTCCTGCTTGAGCGCTTCGACCTGCTCGACCTGCGGCGCCCACATGTCGCCGGAGCGGTAGTTGACCAGCAGGTTGTAAAGACCCTCTTGCGTGGTCACGCTGACCCCTTTGTCGTAGATCTTGATCTTCTCGTCAGCCTCAAGATCGTTCCACACCAGCATCTTCTTTTCGCCGCCGATCAGCGTAGTGCGCACTTTGACGGGCGAGATCCAGTTCACGTTAATGTGCGCGATCAGCTTGTCGGGGAAATAAATGGTGATGAAAGCGATGTCTTCGTGCGCATTCAAGTGACTCTCGCCCGTTGCCACTACCGCTTCGGGGCGTTCCACCATCAGGTGATCGATGATGGAGAGATCATGCGGAGCCAGGTCCCAGACCACATTAATGTCATGCTGGAACAGGCCGAGATTCACGCGCGTGGAATCGTAGTAATAAATCTTACCGAGTGCATCGCTTTCGACCAGCTGGCTGATTTTCCGTACCGCCCCGGTGAACAGGAACGTATGATCCACCATGATCTTCAGGTTTTTCTTGGCCGCCAGGTTGATGAGCTCTTCCGCCTGCGCCGAGTCGCTGGTAAAGGGCTTTTCGACGAAGACATGCTTGCCATTCTCGAGCGCGGCCTTGGTCAGTTCGTAATGCGTCCACACCGGAGTGATGACCGCGATGGCATCAATGTCCGGCGAGGCCATCAGATCCGCGGCATCCGCGATAACGGCAACCTGCGGATAGGCCTTTTGCACTTTCTTGCGCGCATTCGCGCTCTGATCGCAGACGGCGAGAACTTCCGACCCGTCCAACTGATTAAGATTGCGAACCACGTTCGGGCCCCAATAACCGTATCCGACCACTCCGAACTTGATGGTCGCTGCACCGCTGCCGTTGCCATTGCCGTGAGATTCGACGGACCGTGGGCGAGCAATCGGGCGAGCGGGATGGAGCTGGGTTGCCATGGAATTCGACCTTTCTAGTAGGCGCCGTCGCCGAAGACGACTGCGGCCGGCGTGCGGAGCAGAATTTTGACGTCCATCCAGGGGGACCAGTTCTTGGCGTAATGCAAATCGAGGCGTACCATCTCGTCGAACTTCACACGGCTGCGGCCGTTGATCTGCCACAGTCCAGTGATGCCGGGCTTAGCTTCGAGAACGCGCCGGCGATGCCAGATGTCGTAGGCCTGCACCTCATAACAGACCGGCGGGCGCGGGCCGACCAGCGACATTTCGCCCTTCAAAACGTTGAAGAACTGCGGCAATTCGTCAAGGCTGGTCTTGCGCAGGAACGCGCCCAGCGGCGTAACTCGAGGATCCTTGGTCAGCTTGTAAACGACCCGGCCATTGCCACTCCCGTTGTTATGACCATTTCCGTTTCCGTTGCTACGACCATTGCCATTTCCATTGGTGCCGTTGCCATTTCCATTCTGCGGTTCAGCGCTGCCGCGAATCAGCTTCGTCACGTAAGCCTTGTGTTCGCTGGCGTCGTTGTTCACATACATGGAACGAAACTTGAGGAACACGAATGTCGACCCGTACTGGCCGACTCGTCTCTGCCGGAAAAGCACCGGGCCTTCGGAGGTGAACTTCACTGCTATCGCAACCGCGGCAAAAACCGGCGAAAGCAGCAGGATGGCCAGGGCGCTGCCCGCGATGTCCATCGCCCGCTTCAACACACTGAAGAACTTTCGCGCATCGTCGCGGCGGGAAATCTCCGGGTACAGCTTGGGGTTGCTGGGGCGCTCGGAAACGTCCTGATCCCATTCTTCAGGAAACAAGTGAAAAGAAATGCTGATCTGACTGAACTGCTGCGAACTCAGGTTGGAGCGCAGGGTCTCGCTGACCCGCGTCATCATGGTGCTCAGAATGGTGCCACGATCGTCCACCGCGATCTCGGTGAACATCACCCCGACGACTGACCCGTCCTTATACCAGCCGGTGACGTCGGTCTCGCGGGTCGAGAGCGAAAGCGCAGAAAGAATATTCCCCAGCGCTTTGCCGTTCTTGTCCGAGGGGAGCGCGTCTCCCATATCGAGCAGCATGAGCAGGAACGGTTTGCGCGAGCGCTCCGTCCTTTTCCTTTCGACCGAGATCATGCGCTGAAAAGACTGCTGGTTGAGGATATCCCGCTCCTCGGCCGGCAAAGGTTCTGCCGACAAAATCCCCCGAGTTGTGCCATTGCCTGAGCGCCGTATATTCACGACTCTCTCTCCTTCTCTATGGTTCCGCTGCATTTGCCCGCGGAAACTGTGACCTGGAATTGATTCATTTGTGACTTGCCTGCTCGGGGGGGAAGCAGAACTGCACTGAGGAAGGATGCGAAAACTTTAGGACGATTTTTCTACGCTTGCCGGCGCCCCGGCTGCCGGCCGGTAGCGCTGATAATAATCCTGGTGAACGGATTCGGTGGTCGAGTTGATCACCGCGCCCAGCAATTTCAAGTGCTCGAGCGCCTGCAGCCCGCGCTTTAGCTGCCCTTTTTCCGTGGTGCCTTCGCGGGTGACGAGCAATACTCCGTCGGCAAGCCTCGCCCACACGCTCGTGTCGGCCAGTGGCAATACCGGCGGAGAGTCAATGATGATCCAGTCAAACAAGCTTTCGAGCCGCTCAATCAGCGCCGAAAGTTTTCCCGACTGCATGAGTTCCAGAGGATTGTCCGGCGGGCTGCCCGCAGGCACGAACCAGCAGCCTGCCTCGCCGAGGCGATAGATGTTGGCGAACGGACCGTAGTCCGCCTGCAGCCACTCGCTGAGACCCGGATTCACGGCGACGCCAAGCTGCAGCGGCAGAGTCGGGCGGCGCAGGTCGCCTTCCAGCAGCAGAATCTTTTGCGATTCTTTTCTCGCCAGTGTGACCGCGAGGTTCGCGGAAACCATGCTCTTGCCTTCCTCGGGCAGGGTACTGGTAACGAGCACTTTCTTGAGCCCCTTGTGCTGCTGCATCTGACGCAAGCGAACGCCGAGAAAGCGGAATTTTTCCGCGCCCAGGCTGTCAGGCGCGGTTAGACAGACCAGCTTGCTGTTTGAAGGCGGCAGAACCGAGACGCTGGGAAACTGATCGAGGCCGGTCGCAGTCGAGTCGCTGGGTTCCTGTTCCTGTTCCGCAGCCTGCAACAACTCAGCGGCGGAGGAAGACAAAGGCGTTGAGGAAAATCCCGCCTGCTCAGCTTCCGATCTTTGCAGCGCATCAAATAAACGGCTCATTGCTTGATGGCCCTCGGGCCAAGAATCCGTGGCGGCTCGACTTCACTCGACCGCATGCGCAGCAGATATTCATGCAGCTCGAGCAGAGTCTTTGCCGTCCGCCGGGCTTCGGTCTCTTCGCCCAGGCGGCCTGCAGCCGGCTGCGCGGAATGAACCACCCCCAGACGGAAATCGGCAGCGATCTCTTCGATGATGTCGGGTGTCACATTTGGCGCCTGCTTCGCGTAGGCGCTGATCAGCGCATTTTCGCAAACCGTGTTGATCAACCGCGGAATGCCGCGCGAGTGGCGATACACATTGGCGATGGTCTCCGGGGGAAATACCGGCGGCACACTCATGTCAGCGCCCGCCACCTGCAGGCGGCGCAGAATGTAACCTCTGGTTTCCTCCGCATCCAGAGGCTGGAGCTGAGACCGCAGGGCAATGCGCTGCTTCAACTGGCGAAGTTCCGACGAATCCAGCTTTTCGTCAAGTTCCGGCTGTCCAACCAGCAGAATCTGCAGCAGCTTCTGCTGCGTGGTTTCCAGGTTGGTGAGAAGCCGGATCTCTTCCAGAATCTCCGTTGAAACGTGGTGCGCTTCATCCACCACCAGCACCGTCGTCAGTTTTTTCTGATGTCGGGAAATCACGTAGTTGCTCAACATCAGCAGCAACTCGCCTTTGTTTTTGCCGGCGGAGGAAAGCCCGAAGTCGGCAGCCACGTACTGCAGAAACTCGACGGGCGACAGGCGGCCGTTGAAAACGTAAGCGTAGGCGATGTCGCTCTGGTTGAGCAGCTGCAGCAGGCAGCGCACCAGAAGGGTCTTACCCGTTCCCACTTCCCCGGTCATGACCACGAAGCCCTTGTGACGGCGCACGCCGTAGTAGAGCGCGGCCAGAGCTTCGTTGTGGCGCCGGGTGGGAAAAAGAAAAGCCGGGTCGGGAGTAATCTCGAATGGGTTTCGCTTCAGCTTGTAGAAAGTCTTATACATTCGTGTTTGGCGTTAGCCCCGGAAGTAGCTGAATGCCGATCCCGCCAGAATCGAAGTTAGCACCAGACCCGCGGCCGCCCAGGCAAACCATAGCTTCCGACGCCTGCCGGCTTCGTCTTGCGGGTTCGTGATGGCGGGGATTTCGCACATTACGGCCACGGGTAGCAGATCTTTGATTTCCTTTTCCCCGTACAGGCGATCATCCAGAAATTCCGTCGCGCCGGCAACCACCACGCCCAACGCAAGTCCCACGCCCAGCCCGATTCCGCAGAGCTTCAAGCGGTTGGGAAAGTCGGGTTTTACCGGCAGGCTGGGCGGATCAATCATACGGAAATGTTCGCCCTGCTGCCGCAGTTCCATGCTGGTTGCCATCTGCGAGTCGTTTTTCTTCTTCAGCAGCTCGTCGTAGTTGGCTTTGGACTGCTCATAGCCGCGGGTCAGGTCGGCGAATTGCTGTTCGCGGATCGGCTCCTGGTTCAGGCGCGTTTGATACTGGCTGATCTGCGCCTTCAGCCCTGTCAGGTCGTGCTCGCGGTTGGAGATCTCAATCTGGTTGCCCTTCAACTGGCTCTGCAACTGCAGCATGGCCGACGATTCCTGCGGGTCAGGATCATCCTGGGCGGCCGCGGTGGAAGGCGTCGCGGGCTTGTTTTTGAGGTCGGCAAGAATCTTGTCTCGGGTCTGCTCGGTTTGGGCGATCTGCTCTTTGACCTTGCGGACGTCGGGATGGCGGTCGGTATAGTGCGAGCTCAGGTCCGCCAGCTGCGCCTTCAGTTTGTCCAGTTGCTGATCGATCGCGGGCAATCCCACCGGCGTCGTACCATCGGCCGTCTTCGTCGGCGACCGTTGTAGCGAGCGGTACTGTCCGATGAGCGATTGCAGGTAGGCACTCTGCTGCCGGGCGGTATTCAGCGCGTCTTCTTCTGTCTGCAGTTGCGCCTGCAAGCCGGAGAGAATCTGCAGGTTCCCTCCCTGCTGCGTGGGCAGCTCGCCCAGGTGTTGGTCTTTGAAGACGCGGACTTTCTCTTCCTGCTCAGCCAAGGCTTGCCGGGCGGTTTCGAGTTGGCTCTCGAGGAACGCGGTGGTGTCTTCCGATTTCTGCTGGCGCAATTCCAGGTTCTCGCTGATAAACAGGTTGGTCAACTCGCTTGTAACCTGCTGAGCGACGCGAGGATTGCGCGCGGAAAAGTAAATGTTAAACGATGTGATCTCGCGACGGCTTTCATCGCGCACCAACTCGATGTCAATGTCTTTGCGCATGCGCTCGACCAGATCGTCGGGGGTCTGGTGCGCGCGGTCCGAAGCGTACAGGTTCAACCCGTCAATGATGTGCAGCAGCCGGGTACGGCTGAGAGTCTGCTGGGTAATGCTGGCCAGACGCGCCTGCAGGTCATCGCTCACGTTGGGCGTAACGTAATCTTTCGGCATACTCGGCTGCTCGACCAGAATCAGCGTACCTGACTTATAGGTCGCCGGCAGAACCCAACTCGCCGACCAGACCGCCAGCCATCCCAGGAACAGGGGGATGATGAAGTGCCAGTGCCGGCGCCGGGCAATCCCGAAATATTTTTCGAGATTAAATTCCGGCTGACTTTGCTGGTCGAATTCTTCAGTCATGGTTTACCGTCCGAGCGGACGAGAGAAAGTATACGAAATCGTCACCGACTCGCGATTGGTGTCGGGATTGGCCGAGATCGCGCCAATATTAGCGTAACTCTGATGCAGCCGCGAATATCCCGCCTGCACGTTGAAGTGTTGCCCTACCGGCCGCTGTACCGAAACATTGCCGGAAACTGTGTGCCCGCCGTTGTTAATCCCGCTGCCGAACAGCGAATCTCCGTTCAGAACCTGGTTTTCGCTGTAGCTTCCCGAGACCGTTGCGCTCAGGGTGCGCGTCAACTGCCGACGCACCGAAACGGCACCGTTCGTCGAATTTGTCGCGCTCACAAGCCCATTGCCATTCGAAATCGCACGCGAACCGCTCACCGCAATGCTGGTGCGCTGTCCTTGCCAGCCCAAGCTGCCGCCGTATGATGGCGACCAGCTATGGGTTGCCGGCAGGCTGAACAACCCAAAATTCGTACCCGAGGTTTCCGAGTACTGCGGTCCGCCGAAAACTGAAACCGAAAGGTGAGCGCTGACATAGAGGGTATAGAAGGCCGAAATGCCGTGCACCTGCGTCTTGCTGGCCTCGCCGTTCGGATACGACAGAAGATTCTGAAACTGGTAACTCGCGCCCAGGTAATGTTTCTTCGAAAGGCGGTAGCTGTAAAACGCCGACGCCCCCTGCGAGCTCGAGTCAGATAATCCCGGCACCTGCGACGGATTCAGATAATGCAGATTGGTCGCGCTCCCACTCACTCCCACCATGCCATTGCGGCTGAACTGGTAGGTAAGCTCGACCCCACCATTGTTCGTCAGCATGTCGGAAAGCGGCCCCACGATCGGCGTATTCGGATTCTGCGAACCGCCCGGCACGGCGATCACGTTGGTCAGATCCGGCTGATTGAAGATGTTCGAGGTCCGCTGAAACGAATCGCGCAGGGTGAGGGTCACGTGCGGCGACAGGCGATACTGAAAATTGGTGCCAAAGTTCTGGTTGGCCTGATTGTAAGAGCTGGTGCGCTGATAAAACGTGAATCCGGGCGCATACGACAACGTCCAGTGCAGGCGCGATCGAGTTTCGTCGAGTGAGATCGTGGGGAAAATCGAATAGCTGATGTCGCTGACCGGGTTAGTGCTGACTCCGCCCAGCACATTGTCGCTGTAGGCGGTGGTAAAGGCCAGCCCTCCCCGCAGATAGTTCGCCCGCGTCTCCGAAGCCAGACCTGTCGCGTAGTTTTCGCCACTCACCGGCGGCGGAGTCGCCATGCGCGACCCGCTATCGGAAGAGCCGGTGGCAGCGGGCGAGGCCCCAGACTCCTGCGACCACAAAGGCGCGGCCAGCAAAGCAACGCAGAAAAAGATTCGGAGGATCACAGGAGTCTTCACGGAACCACGATCGTGTCACGCGGCTGCAGCTTGATGTTCTGCGCCATATTCTTGCCTTTGATCACATCTTTGTAATTGAACGGCAGGCGCGCTTCCGCGCCGCCCGGATTCTGCCGCAGCACATAGATGGACTTTTGCTTGGCGAAATCGCGGAAGCCGCCGGCCAGAGCAATCGCATCCAGTACCGTCATTGAACTGGTCAATGGATACTCGCCCGGCTTCGCCACCTGACCGAGAATATTGAATTTCTGACTCTTCACCTGCTCGACAATGACGGTAACTTCCGGCTCCGAGATATAACTCTTCAACTTGGCCGCCAGCTCCTGCTCTAGCTGCAACGGCGTGTGTCCGCGGGCGTCGAGCTCTCCCGCCAGAGGCAGCGAAATTCTCCCGTCGGAGCGCACCGGAACCGTGCGCGAAACTTCCGGCTCTTTCCACACATTGATAGCCAGCACATCCTCGTCGCCGATGATGTAGGAATCGTCATGGGCTTTGCCGGTGGGCATGTTGGCGCCCGTGTCGGTCGGCTGCGCAGTCGCGGCTTTTTGCTTGTCCTTCGCGTTAGCGCTGCTCGCACCCAGGCAACCAAGGATCAAAATACAACTCAGGAACAGCAACCTACGCCGACTGGGGGCTTTTGTTTTGGCGGTCATGGTCTGCTCCAGCTTGAATATTCGTAGCTTAATTGACATCGGGAAAATCAGGAAGCCTTCCCGTTATCCTTCGTGCCGTTGCCATTGCCGTTGCCTCTGAGCTCATGTCCGTTGCCCTGGCCGTTCGATCGCAGCAGCACCGACATGTCCGCATCCGAGGCGCTCATCTGATAGCGTTCGATCTTATACAGCAACGTACGATAGCTTACCCGAAGCAGCCGCGCCGCCGCTTTGCGGTTCCAGCCCGTCTTGTCCAGGGCTGCCGCGATCGCGCTCTTTTCGGTTTCTCCCTTCACGCTTTGCACCAAAGACTTAAGCGACTTGAGTGGGCCGTTGGCTTCTCCGAATTCGTCCTTGGCCACCTTCGCCTGTGCCGGCGGCACGGTCTGGCGCAATGGGCTGGAGATCGGTTCGTGAGCTTGCGCCGCGTCGCCAAAAACCAACTCCTGGTCTCCGACTACCAGGTAGCGTTTTACAAACTTCTCCAACTCGTGCAGATTTCCCGGCCACGAATACGACTGGCAAGCTTCAATCACAGTCGGCGAGAGGTCGCGCGGCGGCAGTCCATAATGACGCGCCAGCCGGTGCATGGCATGCCGCAGCAGCAACGGCAGCTCTTCGCGGCGCTGCCGCAACGGCGGAACTTGCACCATGAACGCGCTCAGCCGGTAATACAGGTCCTCGCGCAGCTTCTTTTCCGCTAGCGCGCGCTCAAGGTTCGCGCCGGTCGCCGCCAGAATGCGCGCATCCACTTCCACTGCGTGGTGAGACCCGGGCGGCACAACGTGATTGTTCTGCAGCAGATCCACCAGCTTCTTCTGCACGCTGGCCGGCATCTCCGTGATCTCATCCAGCAGAATCGTGCCTTTGTTGCAGAGCTCGAATTTGCCTGGCTTCCGCGTCGAACCATTGCTTGCCGTTCGTTCCGAACCGAACAGCTCACTCTCCAGCAAGTCGCCCGGCAGCGCTCCGCAGTTCACTTTCAGGAAGCGGAAACCAGAGCGGATGGAAAGTTTGTGAATCAGGTGGGCCGTGATGTCCTTACCACTGCCGCTCTCCCCCAGAATCAGCACCGGCACGTTGGCTTGCGCCAGCAATTCCGCTTGCGCTCGCAGTTTGCGCATGACCGGACTGGCGCCGACGAAAAACTCGTCTTCGCTGATCTGTTCAATGTCGTCGCTTCCCGCGTCCACTTCGATCGCGTCGCCCCGCCAGGTCAGTTGCCGGCGAACCACAAATTCCAGCTGCTGCTCTTCGATCGGCCGGATGAGGAAGTCCTGAGCGCCCAGGCGGATGGCTTCTTTTTCCCGGCCGGCATCATCGGCGTGGGCGAGCAGCACAATCGGCATCCCCGGACGAACTCGGCGCAGCCAGCGCAGGATATGCAGGCTGTCGGCGTCGCCGCGCGGCAAATCCAGCATAAGCAAATCCGGCGTGATGCCCGACTGCACGCGGTCCAAAGCTTCCCAACCGCTTGCAACCGTTTCCAGACGCCAGGAATTCGCTTCGCCCAACGACCACAGCGAGCGTAAAATCGAGGGCTCGCGGCTGACTACCAGCAGGCGTACAGCTTCGACGGAGTCTTGTGACATGGGGTGGTTGTTGCTTGTGGTGATGATGGGAGTAAATGAACTGCGAGGGAAATCGCTTCTATACCGGTTCGACGTCGTACCCTTCAATGCGGACGGCCATGGACCGTTGAATCACATCCACTGAGATGACCAGCGTGCGGTCGCCATTGCGCGCCAGCAGAATCCCTTCGACGCCATCCATCGCTCCGCCGCGCACCCGAACGCGCTGGCCGATTTTCAGGAATGGATGATTGTTCCACGGCAGTTCCTGCGTAATCAGGGTCTGGACCGCATCAATTTGCGCATCGGGAATCGGTGTTCCCTGTCCCCGCACGCCTACAAAGCTGAATACGCCATCCTGGCGCAATACCCGCAGCCTCTCTTCATTGGTCGGCAGCAGCTTCACAAACACGTAGCAGCTGAACAGGGGCAGTTCGACTATTTTCCGCCGATCGCTCCAGCGGTGCACTTCGTTGTACATGGGCAGAAAAGTCGTGACGCCCTGTTCCCGCAGCCGGTGCGCAACCATCTTCTCGTGCCGCGAGCGGGTCTGAACCGCAAACCAACAGGCGAAGTCGGTGTCGGTAACAGGAGCTGCACCCGGAGCCTGCCACAACTGATTGCTGATCGTGCTCATAGCTTCGCCCTCTGAGTCACAAACGAAGAATTGACCCTTGAAAACATGGACCTGCATTAACCATCTACGGGAGATCTCGGAACACGGAGATCGGGGGAAATCCAGTGTCTTTCCGAAGTCAGGGGGAGCACCGCTTAATTACAACTAATTCTATAGACTTTATTCTATATTGCCTGCCCTGTCAATCCTTGCTGGCAATGGCATCTCCGACATCAGCCTAAGGGGGGAACTGTAAAGATGTCAGCTGATTGATCGAAGTGTGCCAAGAATATCCACATATGCAGGTGGCTGCAAGAGGTACAGGCGCTCGGTGATGAAGTTCTCTTCATTACCGGAGTGCATTCACCCTTGCCCCTGGGCAATCGGTGCTAGAGAAGCATTTCTCCATGAGAGACAGCCCGTGACCTGCCGCACCTGCCCTTCTGCTGCCTCTGCCCCTTTCCGTCGCGCTCCACAAAAGTTGCTTTACACCTTTGATTTCACCGCGGAAAGCAGCTGGTCTACCCACCGCACTCAGCGGCTGGTCTTGCCGGCCAATGGTGCTCCCCGAAGAATCCGACCCACCCGACCAGATTTCTCGGAGAACGCGACCATAGTCGCAATTCCATTCATCTATGCACGCACCTGCGACTATTTCCTTGCTCCGCCCCACCAGACTAATGTAGACTAGCTTTGTTGTTTGCCGAAGAGCACGACGGTAATGGACCCGAGGTGACGCTGGCGCGGCCAAGTTCGCGAAGCGTTGGATTCTGACCGCGACGTGCAGATTCGGCCCTCCCCCAAAATAGTTGGTGCCTTCCCCAAGCGGGGATTTCTCCGCCTATTGTGAATTGTTGCGGTCAGCCTTTGATTGTATTCAGTTCCGAGTCGCAGGAATCCGTTAAGAGTTCTAGCTTGGTTAAGGAGAGTTATGCAGGACGGCGAAACCAACGGTCATAAAATCCGGGTGCTGGTCGGGGATAACACTCGGATCCACACGCAATTGCTGGCGGAAGCTCTGAAGCGCGATTCAGGCCTGGAGGTGACCGGAGCCGATCCCGACTCCGACAGTTTGATGGCCGCCGCGATCTCCCGCGAAATTGACGTGCTGGTCATTAGCTGCAACCTGGACGAGGAAACGGACCGCGGCCTCGAGGTATTGCGGGAATTGCGCTCCTCGCATCTGGAAATGCGCTCCGTCGTGCTGCTCGATTCGACCAAGCGCGAAGCGATCGTAGAAGCGTTCCGCGCGGGCGCCAAAGGCATCTTCAGCCGGCGCGATTCGGTGGAAACCCTATGTAAATGCGTGCGCAGCGTGCACCAGGGGCAGATCTGGGCCAGCAGCCGGCAAATGACGTTTGCGGTTGAAGCCCTGGCCTCCACGCCTACGGTTCACGCCGTGGATGCGAATGGCCTGAGCCTGCTCTCCAAGCGTGAAATGGAGGTCGTGCAATGCCTGGCCGAAGGATTGAGCAACCGCGAAATTGCCGAGCGCCTGGGACTGAGCCAGCACACGGTCAAGAATTACCTGTTTCGGGTGTTCGACAAGCTCGGCGTTTCCAGCCGTATCGAGCTGCTCTATATGACGCTGAACCAGCCCAAAGAGCAGCAATCCGTGCTGCAGCATCTGCTGAAGACTCCGGGCAATGGTCATCATCACGACGATACCGCGTTCTCCTTGTGCCAGAAGGCGGCGGAGCGAGGTCTTGCCGCGGCACAACTGGCGCTCGCCCAGATGTATTTCGCCCGCCAGACTGAGCCGAAGGACTTGGTGTTCGCCTACATGTGGTATCTCGTAGCCCAGGACCGGGCATCGCGCGCGCGTAATCAGATCAACAAAATGATGACCATGGAACAACTGGTCGAAGCCGAACGCAGGGCGGCGGCGTGGCTGGCGGAGAGCAAAAAGATGCCACAATCGTCAGCCGAAAGTTCCGGCAGCCAGGCGGAACCCGCGCAGTCGGCGCACAGCTAGGCTCTTGGCATCGATCAAACCATAGCTCCGGTTTGCCAGCTAAACTACGTCCCCGCATACTCCGTCGTGTAATTCCTTCCGATTCCCTCTCGTTCCGTCCGCGATCACCAACCCATTTGCCGCATCCGCTCCAGGATGAGCACACTGTAGTTGTTCATACGCTCGGGCCGTCGCTTCAGGGGAGCCGGCAGAATCGCGGCGAGCCGTGCCGCCGGTTCCCGGCCGATGCTCCGAGCCGCGATTCCGTCGTAGTAACGACACGCTGCGTCCGCGCCATAAACACCAGGGCCCCATTCGATCACGTTGAGGTAGATCTCCAGAATCCGCCGCTTGCCAAGGACGAATTCGGCCACCGGCACCAGTGTGAACTCCGCACCCTTGCGGAGGACCGAGCGGCCCGTTCCGAAAAATAGGTTCTTTACAAGTTGCTGCGTAATGGTGGAAGCTCCGCGAGTGCGACCGCCTTCCAAATCGCCTTCGGCAGCGATTTGGATCTGGTGCCAATCGAACCCGTGGTGCTGATAGAAGCGCGCGTCCTCCGCCGCGATCACAGCGTGCTGGAGATCGGGCGAGATCTGGCTGAGGGGAATGAATTTGTAGCGTTCGCGATACGGAGTGTGGTGAATCCAGGCCTGCAAGCGGCGCTGGACGTGCACCGCGGTTGACGGTGGGTCGATCCACCGGGCGGCCAGAAGGATCAGCGCGGCAAGCGACCAAACCAGCACCACTCCGATGGGAAGCCATCGAGCCACCGGTCGGAGAAGACCCTCGTAAAGCTGTGCCTTGCGGGGTGTGTCTGGCTTTTCAGTCACATTTCAGAATAATAGCCTGGCTGGGTCGCGCTTGTGGCTGATTCGAGCGATGGAGATCTAGCATCGCGAGTAATTGCCAGCAGGCTTCATCGAACTTGCCGGCGTACCACATGACGTTCCTGTGCCCCATATAGTCGCAGTGCCAGGGATACACAATTCCCCGGTACGTGATTTTCCACCCGGACATGAATGCTCCCCTGGCGCCGCAGTGGACTGACTGGCGAGCTAGTTATCTGCCATTTCACGAGGTGAACGGCTTTCTTGCCCACGCCCCGACGAGTCCGTATGACATCGCGATCCCTCGTTTTGCGACCACCTCTTTGCGCATGCGATCAGCCAAACCATCAACCTTCACTTGAGCAGCGGAGGCAATATTCAAGTTTTCCAGTGTCGGTGCCAAGCTACGCACCGCCTCGGCCAGCAGTTTGTAGACGGGACTATCTCCTTCGCCAGAGACTAAAGCATCCATGCGCATCCTTGGTGCCGGCAAGTCGCAAGCAACGAATAAAGAATGCATCTTCAGCCCAAGTTCAGGTCGCGCCCCGCTGTCAGATCATCAGCCACTTTACTCGGGCGTCGGAGCCGACATTGTAATGGAATCAATATCACTCATGACCCCGAAAGCTCCTTTATCTCGGACCTCTGCGGAAGGCATTTACTGCCAACACTTCGCTCGTGTGCCCTGGATGTTCCCGTTCAATCCGCTCTCGGAGAGTCGTTATGTCACGGTCGCGACTTGAAGGCTGGGAACCGTACATTTCATAGCTACATTCGCAACCACTAACCGGACATCGCACAAGCCCTGACCCGGGAGTATTCCTAGACTTCCCAAGTTCCGCTTGAAATTTCGGGTTGGTGATTACATCGGCTCTGTAGGCTTTCGCCATCCGTCTACATTGACACAATAATCGGGGGATCGGGAACTTGCTTTTTTTGGTGCTGACGAAGGCGCACTTTCTGGATCGGTGAGATCGGCGTCGGGATGCGCTGCAAGCCGGATACTTGGCGAGGTGGGATTCGCACGGTTTTTGGAACATCCAGCTGGTATGACCCCGGAAGCTTAGGCATTGTCGCATATAGGAGTGAAGGCCCAAGGGGATGTTCGCTTGACGGAGGAGCCTCACTGTGCGAATCATCTCCGGAGCCTTGGGGGCAGCCGCATCAGGCACGGTGCCGGAGCATCGGAGGAGAGTCCAGCCCATTTCTGAACGCGGCTGCTCCGCTGAGATGTCAGAAGGAGCTGCCCATGCTCCGAGAGGCATTGTTCACGGATGCGATCCTGCGATCCATGCGCAATACATCGTCGAATTTCACGGGCAATCGGGAAAGCGCTTCGCTTTTGGTTTTGGTGTAAACAGGTGGTGGCCTGTCTCGTTCCTGAAGCGCGTCCGAAAGTGGCCGCAGTGGTGACGCCGACCACACTGGGCAACGACATCGGCGGCGGCCAGTTCACTGATTTTTTCTGAATCGGGCAGACTTGGATCGCTAGTTTGTCACACGGTCCGCCGACTGCTCTCGTGCTGGCATAACATCGCGATTTTCACTCATTGACTGACAGTGGAAAGGGTCGGTCACCGTTTCAGAGGAACGCTGTAATGGGAAGCGATAACCTGCCATCTGCCATCGATTTTCATCCAGACATCGGTCATTCGATCACGATATTCATAATGCTTACCCTTTGAACTACCGACCTCGTGATATGCCCCGGTCACTACCGCTGCGTTCCCGTGAACACGTACCCTAAGATCGGACAGGTCGGCCACGTCCACGTGAACCGTGGAATCAGCACTGTGACTGATGTAGCCCTCTTTCCCGAAGGTACTGCCGTCCTCGACCGTAATGACGAAATCTTCAGCAAGCAGTGAAGACAGAATGCTTATATCGCGCTGCTTATAACCTGCTGTCCACTTCTTCTCTAGGCCGAGAACCTGCTCCGCTTCAGAGGGCCCCTTTTGCGCATTTGAGATGACTGGCGAGAAATGGAAGAAAGCGATAAGGAACCACGGAAGTTTTCGCACCAACATATTTCTTTTATTGCACATGGTTGCAGTTGATGCCAAGTTGCTGACTGGTCACCCTATGGGGCGGAACGCAATAACCCGGTATTCCACCCAGTAGACAGAGCGCATACAGAACAAGCCACCCCGTTCCCTTGGCCCTCCTTGCACGAACACCCCAAATTCCGCCTCTCGCGAGGGCGTTCGCTTTCATTCGAAAACAGTTTCCCTCGCAGAGTGACAGGCTATGCTGCGGGTTGGTGTGGTGGTCGCGGTGACTGTTTTGACGGAAAAGCCGGACTCGATTGAGTCCGGCTTAAGTTTTCTGTGGATACAACTTGATCAGCAGCTGACCTGCTGCCGCTGGCGGAAGAACATCGCTCCGAAGCAGGAGACGCCGCCCAGCAACAGGTACATCAATGCCGAGCCACCCTCGGGAACCTGCATCATCCCAAAGAATTCCTGGCCCGCGCAGTTACCCCCCGCACCGCCAACGTTGGGAGAGCAGACCTGCCACTGCCCGTTCACAAACGATCCCGGGCTGTAGATCAGGATATTCGCGTAGCTCATCGAACCGTACTTGAGAGCCGCATTGGCTAACAATCCGTTAGTGCCGAAAACAGCGTTATAGGCGTTAGTATCGCCGTGAGAAGTCAGCCATGCCTTCACTTCACCTGGATCCATCACGGCCCAGATGGCATACGACAAATAGCCTTGCATCGTCTGGCTGTTGTTGCCGGTCAGCAGCTGCACCGTCAGATAAGCAGCTTCCTGATACCAGCTGATAATAGTCGAAGCCATTTGCCCGTGGGCCAGATAGTATGCGCCCCAAACCGTATTCCCGAGGTTTGACGCGTTCAGATCTCCCACTGACATAACATTGGCCGACCAGTTGTGGCCGACGTAGCTCTCGTCCGCGAAATCGTCGCAAACGATCTGCTGATTGGCGCCGCCGTTGACGCTGCCGTCATAGGCGCCAACGTAAATGTTGTCCATGACGTTGTTGTTGCCCGCATCGGCCAGGTACAAGTTCACCTGGGCAAACGCGCCCGGCGCGATGCCAAGGACAATAGCTAGAGCCAACCACAACGAGGCTCGAATTAACTTCTTCATTCTCATCCTCACCTTGCCACAAATCTGAGGGGGAATACAGCGCGCGGCCTCACGGCTCACGCACCGCTACACTGCGGCGATTTCTACTTTAGACCGAGTTTCCAGGGTGTCAAGATTGATAATTTCTGCGACCGGTTGCAAGCGCTTGCAACATTAATCTAAGTCTTTATGTATTAGCAATATACATGCCGGCGCACGACTCTTGATGGGCAGAAAAAACTCCCCGGGAACATGGAAAAAATGAGGCACTTCTCAGAGAACCTTTCCGGAGACCGCAACTGTGGTTCGTCGTAGCATGCACGGAAGCTTGGGATGGATGGCCACGCAGCCGGTCGTCAGGAAAGTCGCGGAGTCCGGGCAACATTACCCGGCACAGGGAGGGAAACGGCCTTACTTGTCGGAAGTAGAATCTGATCGGAGCGCTCGCTTCCACTGGCAGCAACGAAGGCGAAAACGGCGGTGATCGCAACCCTGGTAAGAGAGATCTTATGCACGCAAAAAGCAAACCGTGTATGCAATCGGGGCTGACGGTCTTGTATGAATGTGACGATTTGGGCGCTCACGAGACGGCTCGCAGACTCTTCCGGAAACGGTCGGGATCGCCGCTGGGAAGGAGAGCTTCGACGGCAGCCTGGGTCCTCCGCCAGATTGGAACGGCCCGTACGAGTAACCGGCGCCCCGTAGGAGTCAGAGTCATGACGCGCCCGCGCCGATCCGCCGGGTTGCCGGTGATCTTGAGCAGGCGCTGGCGCTGCAATGGCTTGATAGCGGCGGTCAGCGTCGTCCGGTCCATTCCGAGCAGCGTCGCCACGGCCGACATGCCGGCTGGTTCCGGACGGTTCAAGGACATCATCAGCGAGAACTGTCCGTTGGTGATTCCAAGCGGACGCAACGCATCGTCAAAGCGCCGTGCCAGCGCCCTGGCCGCACGTTGCACGTGGAGGCACAGGCAGGCATCCCGGACCTCCAGGGTTGTCTCAAAGCTCGGGTTCGTAACCTTCCGCATATCAAAATAGTATCGAGGTCAATCTATCCCCGCCCTGAAGCAACCATATCAATTACGTTGATATCAATATATCTTGGCGGTTCCTAGGTCAGGAGGAAGAAATCATGCAGGAAAACAAGGTCGTCACAATCGCAGCACTGGTTGTCGTGCTGGCCGCGGCAGGCCACGCCATCGCACAAGACACTAAAACACCTTACCCGAGCATGGCGCCTGTTGAGCAATACCTGATGGCGGATCGGGATTCCGAAGTCGCGCTGGCCCGGAGTGCGGCGCCGGAGTCAATTTCGCGCGATGCTGAAGTCCTGGTTCTCGGACGTCACGGATACGAAACCGCGATTCCGGGGAAGAACGGTTTTGTGTGCATCGTGGAACGTTCCTGGACCGCCCCACTCGACGACCCTAACTTCTGGAACCCGAAGCTGCGGGGTCCGATCTGCTTCAATGCGGCGGCCGCCCGCTCCTACCTTCCGCGCACAATCAAGAAGACGGAGTTGATATTGAGTGGAAACACGAAAGCTCAGATGACGGAAGCCATCACCACCGCGATCGCCAAGAAGGAATTGCCGGCAATGGAACCGGGAGCTATGTGTTACATGCTGTCGAAGCAGGGTTACCTGAGCGATCGTGACGGGCACTGGCATCCCCACCTGATGTTCTTCTTTTCTCAGATCCCGCCCGCAGCCTGGGGGGCGGATAAGGCGGATTCTCCCATCGCCGCTTTCGACGCCACCTGGGAAGGCCTGACCACGTTTCTGGTTCCAGTGCGAGAGTGGTCTGACGGAACGCCCGATCGTTAAACGACCTGTCGTTCGCCACCGGTCGTCGCCACATAGGTGAGGTCTACACGCGCCCAGGGAGGAATCGTGAAGGTTTAAGGTTGTCGTGACCCCAGAATGTCTGAAACATCGCCTTTGATGGTGAGGCCGAGACCTCAAGATCAAAGGGGGCAGCCATGAGAACCTCAACTCGATTCGCCGGGACAAAGAAGTTCACTTGCAACGTCCGCATCGCCTTCGTATGCAGCCTGTTGTCCCTCGCCTTCTCCATGAATGGCCAGACATCGCCCGCAACTGCGGCGATATCCGCGGCCGCATCCGCCCAGATACCACGTCTGATTAGATTCTCTGGCGTGGCCAAGGACGACACGGGCAAGGGGATCAAAAGCCTTACCGGTATTACGTTCTCACTTTACAAAGACGAGACGGGTGGCGCGCCCTTGTGGATGGAAACGCAGAATGTACAGATCGATTCCGGCGGACACTATACCGCTCTACTGGGATCTAACACCAGCGAGGGCGTTCCGGCAGAGCTGTTTTCCTCAGGGGAAGCGCAGTGGCTGGGAGTGCAAGTGCAAGGTCATGCGGAACAGCCGCGAGTTCTCATGGTCAGCGTTCCTTATGCATTGAAGGCTCTCGATGCCGAGACAGTGGGTGGCAAACCGGCTTCCGCGTTCATGCTCGCGCCTACTGCTGCGGCGGCCAACTCGACAGCAAACCGAGCGCTTAACGCAAGCACGGTTTCGGGCGACCCGGCGCGTCATCCGATTCTGCAGCCTTTGGGTGGAAATGGCACCACGAATTACATCACGCGCTGGACAAGCTCCTCGAACCTGGGGAACTCGATTCTGTATCAGAACACCGCCGGCAACCGCGTGGGAATTAGCACGACGACTCCAGGCTACACACTCGATGTGCAGGGCGGCGGAATCATCAACTCGAAGACCAGCTATTACTTGGGAAATCAAGCCTTTGGTTTCGGCTCTTACGCAAATCAAAATGCATTCTTGGGATTCGCCGGGAATTCCACGATGAGCGGCACCAACAATACCGCGACCGGCAAGCAAGCGCTTTTTTCGAACACTTCCGGCAGTTACAACACAGCAACCGGCGTAGAGGCGCTGGTGTTGAACACTAAAGGCAGCTACAACACAGCGAATGGCATGGACGCACTCTATGCAAATACGACTGGACGCGGAAATACCGCCACCGGTGAGGCGGCGCTTGAGGCGAATACGACCGGCATTTTCAACACTGCCAATGGCCTGGACGCACTTTTTTACAACACTACCGGCAGCCTCAATACAGCGAGTGGTGACGAGGCGCTACTCAACAACACCACCGGCAGCTATAACACCGCTGTAGGCTACAACGCTGGACCGGACAGCGCATCTGCCAACCTGTCCAATTCGACCGCCATCGGAGCCAATGCAGTCGTTAGCGCGAGCAATGCCCTGGTGCTCGGCGGCACCGGCGGCAATGCAGTCAATGTAGGAATCGGGACGGCAAAGCCTGGCTTCACTCTGGATGTCGAGGGCACCGGCGTCGCTAATGTGGCTACCAGCTTCAATCTGGGAGGTCAGCCTTTTGCTTTCGGCTCTTACGCGAACCAGAATGCGTTTCTGGGATTTGCCGGGAATTCCACCATGACCGGCCAGGGAAATAGCGCCACCGGCTATCAAGCGCTCGCTGCGAATACCACTGGCAGCACCAATACGGCCGATGGACTTCAAGCGCTTTATTCAAATACATCGGGCACTGGCAATACCGCCGACGGCAATGGGGCGCTTTATACCAACACGACAGGCGGGTTCAACACCGCCAATGGCAGAGGGGCGCTCTTCAATAACAGTACGGGCAGCTACAACACAGCTCTCGGCGTGGACGCGTTGGCTGGAAACAGTACGGGGCAGGACAATACCGCCTGCGGCCTAGCCCTGGTATCCAACACCACGGGCAGCTACAACGTGGCCTGCGGCAACTCAGCCCTTACCAGTAACACCTCGGGCGGCGGCAACAGCGCCTTCGGATTTGAGGCGCTCAGCGCTGCCGCTACTGGCAACTACAACACGGCCGACGGATATTCTGCGCTCTACTCGAACACCACAGGCAGTTACAACACGGCTTTGGGATACAACGCAGGGCCAGACGCCAGTTCCACCAATCTCACTAATGCCACCGCGCTCGGTGCCAACGCCGTCGTCAGCCAAAGCAATGCCTTGATCCTCGGGGCGCCGGGGGTGAACGTGGGCATCGGCACGGCAACGCCATCGAATGTGTTTACCGTTGCTCAGGGGGGCGGCCAGGCCATCGCCGATGGCTGGACAACCTACAGTTCCCGGCGGTGGAAGACCAACATTCAAACATTGCACGGAGCGTTGGCCAAGGTCGAGCAGATGCGGGGCGTTTCCTATGATCGGAAAGACACGGGCAAGCACGAGGTGGGGGTGATCGCCGAAGAAGTGGGCGCGGTCGTTCCCGAGATCGTGAGCTGGGAAAAGAATGGCAAAGATGCGAAAGGCGTGGATTACAGCCGGCTGACTGCCCTGCTGATCGAAGCCGTTAAGCAGCAAGAGAGGCAGATCGTCATTCAGAGTGAACAAATCCGTAAATTGCGTGGCAAGGATGTGATTCTGGAGGGCAAACTAACGCTGCTTCAGAGCAGGCTGGAAGAACTTCGACAAGTCAGAAAAGTCGGTTCAGATATCCCAACGCGGGTCGTTTCAGCGGCGCAACCGCAATTTTGAGACGCAATGCAATCGCATACGGTGCTCGGCTGGGCCGCATGCGACCAGACAAGGCCCCTCGATTCGAGGGGCCCGTTCTTTACATCGAGAATATTCCTGGCGCTTTAACTCGCACCAAAACGGCCTATTTAAAGAGAAAATTCTGCAAAGCTCGCAGATTTTAGACTCAGCATCGGGCGGAACGTGGGCCGTCCGTTCGTCAGAGACGCGATGCGAGGAATATCCTGCATCGGCCGTACTGCGAAACAACCCCTGCACTCTTTTTGCCTCATCGGGATCGAATCCCCAAACTTCTTTTAGTCCCACAATGACTCCTTCGTTTGCTTCGTTGTTGGGCGGGAGAGACGTCCCCCGAGGATCTCTCCCACCCCTCACGGTGCTTGGTTCCAGGCTGGCTACGGATTGCAGGTGCCGTTGTTGTTGGGGTTAGTGCATAACGGACCGAGCTTGGTCTGCGCATCGGGCACAGTAATCATGGCCACCTGACCGGCTTTGTGCTCGCCGTTAAACGGAGTCGGGTGGGTTGGGTCGAAACCACACTTCTTCGCCGAATTGGGGTTGTTGAACCAGAAGCCCACGTGGAACGTGTTCAGCGGAGCCAGGGTTGCGTCGGGATCAAAACCGAAGATCTGATCGAGCAGGATGGTCTTGATGGTGGTTGTAAACCTGCCGTTCTTGTCGGCTTGAAGATCGGACTGATACCAGGCGAGACCGAAGTTGGTAAAGTTGGGATCAATGGTGCCATCGGACAGAAGCAAGCTGCGCTGGACGGGGAACACGTCGAAGGCAAGGTTCGGTTTGATGTTCTTGCCAGTGATGACCAGGGTGTCGTTTGCCTTGCCGCGTGTGACCCGACTCTGCGAGACGACCTTGCTGCCGGATGGATTCGACGAGGCTTGTGGTTCTCTTGTTCCGCGCCCGCAGCTATCTCGCACCAGCGTCGGATGGACTTTCTCTTGACTATCGCTCGGAAATGCGAGAGGCTGTGCGCCATGTTGGGGGTCAGGGTGTGGAGAATGCCGCTCTCACAATTCCGACGCTGATTGAGCTTGCTGAACGGGGTGACGAGGCTTCGTCTGAAAAGCTTTTTGGCTTGCTCTATGCCGAACTCCGCCGTCTGGCAAAGTACCAACTCGCGCGACAAGGGGCGGTAAGCATCAGCGCCACCACATTGGTACACGAGGCTTACCTTGCTATGTCCGCACAAGGGGATCATTCCTTCCCTGATCAGAACCGCTTCATGGGGTACGCGGCGCGGGTTATGCGCGGACTGATCATCGACCGGGTAAGAAGCGGGCTCGCCTTCAAGCGAGGTGGGGGGTTCGAGATCACTGCGATTACCACCAACATCGGGGAGAACACTACCGACGACCGAGAACTTACTCGGATTAGTCAAGCGTTGGATCAGCTGGCAAAAGTGGACAACTCTTTATCGCAGGTTGTTGATCTGAAGTTCTTCTGTGGGTTCTCTCTTGGCGAAATCGCCGACATGACCGGGGTTTCCGAGCGTACCGTCCAGCGCAAATGGGAAAAGGCTCGGATTTATCTGCATCGCAGCTTGCGAACAGATTTGCCCACGTGAGAAACCGATGTCCACCAACGCCGATGAATGGGGAGAAGTAAGTCCGTATCTCGACCAGGCTCTCGGGATGGCGGCCGAGGAGCGCGCCGCCTGGCTGTGTTCTCTGCGCGCCGAAGATCCCAAGCTGGCAGCCGCGCTGCAAGCGCTGTTGGACGAGGGCCAGCAACTGCGGCAGGAAGGTTTTCTGGAACATTCTCCCCTGCCCTTTCCGGTGGGGCTGGCTGGCCAGACCGTCGGCGCTTACACCTTGGTCTCGCAGATCGGGCAAGGCGGAATGGGAAGTGTATGGCTGGCCCGGCGTAGCGACGGCCGCTTCGAACGGCAGGCCGCCGTCAAGTTTCTTAGCGTCGCGCTCGCAGGGCGTGGGGTGGAGGAGCGGTTTCGACGCGAAGGCAACTTCCTCGGGCGCCTCACTCATCCCCACATCGCTGAACTGCTCGATGCCGGCGTCTCTTCGGCGGGCCAACCCTATCTCATTCTCGAATACGTGGATGGCAAGGCAATCGATCAGTACTGCGACGAACATAGCCTCACTGTGGAGGCGCGGATCAGACTTTCCCTGGACGTGCTCGACGCCGTGGCCCAGGCTCACGCCAATCTCATCGTCCACCGCGACATCAAACCTTCAAATGTGCTGGTCACGAACAGCGGTGAGGTCAAACTGCTGGACTTCGGCATTGCCAAACTTCTGGAAGGCGAAGGACTGACCGGAGCGGCAACCTTGCTGACGCACGAGAGCGGCTCGGCTCTGACACCGCAATATGCCGCACCGGAGCAGCTTTCCGGCGAACCCGTCACCACCTCCACCGATGTTTATGCCCTGGGTGTGTTGCTCTATCTCTTGCTCACCGGCCAGCACCCGGCCGGACCGGGGCCGCATTCCCCGGCGGAACTGGTGAAGGCGACCGTGGAAACGGAACCGCCCCGCGCATCGGACCGGCTTGCAACGTCCGATAGTAAGACTGTAGCTGAACAGCGGGGCACCACACCGGAGAAGCTTCGCCGCCAGTTGCGCGGCGATCTGGACACCATTGTTGGCAAAGCTCTGAAGAAGAAGCCGCAGGAGAGATACGCCTCGGTAACCGCGTTGGCCGACGATCTTCAGCGTTACTTGAAACAGGAACCGATAAGCGCGCGGCCCGACACACTCGCCTACCGGACCGCCAAGTTTATGCGCCGCAACCGCACAATGGTGGCGTTGGCCATGCTGGCCTTTATCGCGGTGATTGCGGGAGTTATTGGAACTCTGATGCAGGCGCGTAGCGCCCGCCACCAACGCGATATCGCAGACCGGATTGCGACGTTTATGACGGAGATATTCAAGATCTCCGATCCGAGTGAAAAAGCCGGCGAGAGAGTAACGGCTCGCGAAGTTCTCGACAAGGCCTCCAAGGAGATCGACCCCGGTCTGGCAAAGGACCCTGAACTTCAGGCACGGTTGATGCATGTGATGGGGAAGTCGTACTCGAACCTGGGACGTGTCGGGCGGGCGCAGTCGCTGCTCGAACGCAGCATTCGGATCGGCAGTTCCGCGGTGGGAGAACAAAATCGGGAGACGCTCAAGACTATGCACGATCTGGCGTGGATCCTGTTCGAGGAAGGCCACTTCTCTGCAGCGGAAAGCCTTGAGCGAAAGGTACTGGACGAAGAGCGGAGGGTGCTCGGTCCAAGCGACCCGGAGACCCTGGGGACGATAGGCGATTTGGCCATTACGCTCTGCGAAGAAGGCAACTGCGCAGAAAGCGTTCGCTTGAACCGGGAGGTGTTTCAACGGAAGAAGCAAGTCCTTGGCCCCGAAGCCTTCCCCACGCTAGCAACTGAGGATAATTTGGCAGTTATGCTTCGCGTGACTGGTCAGCTGACCGAAGCAGAAAGAGTGGAACGGGACACTCTGGACATTCAGCTCCGAGTTTTTGGCCGCGAGAACCTGGGCACCATCAGTTCCATGACCAACATGGCGGATATTGAACGTGACATGGGCCGAGATGATGAGGCCCAAGCGTTATACCGTGAGACCTTGGAACTGGAAGAACGTGTGCTCGGGCCCGATCAGCGGGAGACGGCTGTCACCAAGTACGAACTGGCTTGCATGTTGGCCCGGCGTGGGCAAACTGATGAAGCTATTTCGTTACTAGAGCAAGCGGTTCACCATGGACTGCCGCCACGTATGGACTTAGGTATCGCAAAGGAACCCAGGCTCAGCTCATTTCATGGCGATCCACGCTTCACAGCGCTAGTCCTTCACGCCAGAGAACTGGCTGCCGCACAAAGCTCCGAGTAGATGGGAAGCCAAGGCTCCTCTGCATCTTACCGATCGCTGGCCCGGTTCCCCTGCAAGCGCAAGCGCGATCTAAACATTTTTCTGGCTATCTCTGTCGTTTTTTGCCTCCCATTTCCGATTAATTAAGTAGTAAGGGACACGTGGGTGCTCGTCGCTGGAACGTGGTTCCGGGAGCGGGGGCACAACTGTGTAACCTGTGCAGCAAAATTCTTGGGCTGATTCGAAGCTCTCATCGAAGATGTTGGGTTGGAGCACTGCATTAACCGTTTTGCGAAGTGGATTCCTTAGTTCAGAGCTGTGCCTAGAGATACCGAAAGAGGTGAACACTTATGAGGTCCCTCCGTTACTTACTGACCGCGTTATTTCTGATTGTCACCTTGTCCGGCTTGCTGCCCGGCCAGCAGCAGCCGACACAATCCGCCGATGTCGTGCCGCGCCTGGTGAATTACTCGGGCAAGGCAACGGACCTGCAAGGCAAGCCCATAGCGGGGGTCAGTGGCCTGACCTTCGCCATCTACAAAGATCAGCAAGGCGGCGCGCCGCTGTGGATGGAGACGCAGAACGTCACGCTCGACGCCAAGGGCAATTACACCGTTCGGCTCGGCGCCACGAGATCGGATGGGCTGCCCTTGGAACTGTTCAGTTCCGGGGACGCCCGCTGGCTAGGGGTACGCGTGAACGGCGACGACGAAACGCCCAGAGTGTTATTGCTCAGCGTGCCCTATGCCCTGAAGGCTGCCGACGCAGAGACCCTTGGCGGTAAACCGCTTTCTGCCTTCCAACTGGCGACGCCGACTGTTGACGCTCCGCCCGCCCTCAGTAAGACCCCTGCCTCCAACGTCATTACATGTGCTTCCGGATCTGCCTGCGCGAAGAGCTACATTCCTGTCTTTCAGACCAATGGCGGCGCAGCGAAGGTAAAAAACTCGACCATTTCTCAGTCCGGTTCATTTGTCACGGTCGCCGGGAGTCTGAGCGTAAACCAAGGCTTGACCGCTAACGGAGACAGCACTGAAAACGGGAATTTCACCACAAACGGAAACTTGACTGCTACAGGAGTGGTAACCGGCAGCAGCTATCAGATCGGAAGCAACCTCTTTGCTTTTGGTTCCTTTTCGAGTGGGAACGCGTTCCTGGGTTTTGCGGGAAATTCCGGTATGTCGGGAAGCATTAACACGGCTAGCGGCACCTATGCGCTCGGGTCCAACCAAACCGGGAGCGCCAACACGGCCAGCGGCTATCTCGCCCTCTATGCCAACACCACGGGCAACTTCAACACCGCGAGCGGTTCCTATGCACTCGAAAGCAATAGCTCGGGGTCGAATGACACCGCAGCCGGCAACGAAGCGCTCAACGACAATAGCACAGGCACCGACAACACGGCGATGGGCGCGAACGCGCTACAACAAAACACACAAGGCAGTGAAAACACCGCTGTCGGTAGCGGTGCACTGTATTCCAACAGCGAATTCACCAGCAATAACAGCGCCATCGGGTACCAGGCGCTTTACTCCAACACGGTAGGCGGAGGTAACACCGCTGAGGGTAGTGTGGCTCTTTATTCCAACACATCCGGCTACGGTGATCTTGCCAACGGCTCTGCGGCTCTCTACACGAACAGCTCAGGTTATGAGAACGTGGCCGAGGGCAGCGACGCGCTTTACTTCAATACCACTGGCCACGACAACACTGGCGTGGGCGTTGCCGCGCTCGAAGACAACGAGACCGGCCACAACCTTTCCTGTCTTGGCGCCTTCTGCAGTGCGGGTGACCGTTTGTTTAATGCCACCGCCGTCGGCGCCCACGCGGCGGTAAAGGCGAGCAACTCTCTGGTACTGGGTGGCACCGGCGAATATGCGGTTAACGTGGGTATCGGGACGGCAATGCCATCCAACATTCTTACCATCGCCCGTGGAGCGGGCCATCCAGTCAGCGACAGCTGGGAGACATACAGCTCGCGCCGCTGGAAAGCCAATATCAAAACCCTTCCGGATGCGCTGAGGAAGGTGGAACGGTTACGTGGCGTTTCCTACGATCTAAAAGATGGCGGCAAACATGAGATCGGAGTCATTGCCGAGGAGGTAGGAGCAGTAGTTCCTGAGGTCGTAAGTTATGAAGCGAACGGCAAAGATGCCAGCGGTGTGGATTACAGTCGCCTGACCGCCTTGCTGATCGAGGCGGTTAAGCAACAGCAGAAGCAGATCGCCGTCGAGCGTGAGCAAATCCGCAGATTGCGCAGCAAGGATGCAGTTCTCGAAAGCAAGCTGACCCGCCTGCAGGGATCGGTGAGCGAACTGCGACGACTCAAGAAGGCAGCCTTGGAAATCGTCGGCGACGCCTCGGCGGTGCCGAAAGCCAAATTCTAAAGGTGCTTGTTCAAGTGCCCAGAACGTCCTGAGCTTCAATCTGTCCCTCAGATGCTGAACCGGAGGATTGTATGTTGCATAGGAAATTGTATGTCCGCATTTGGGTTGCGCTGCTTTGCTCCGCAGGTCTCGTTGCGGCCCAGCAAGCGGCTCCGGGCACAGCCAATGCGGTTGTGCCGCCGATGATCAAGTTCAATGGCGTACTCACCGACGTCAATAACAGGCCCCTGACCGGCGCCGTCGGCGTCACTTTTTCTCTTTACAAAGATACTGAGGGAGGTGCCGCCCTCTGGGTCGAAACCCAGAACGTGACTCCCGATAAGGCCGGGCATTACACGGCGCTGTTGGGATCTACGACGAGCCAAGGGCTTCCTGCCAGCCTGTTCAATTCGGCAGAGGCCCGCTGGTTGGGGGTGCGCATCAACGGCAGCGATGAACGGCCCAGAGTGTTATTGCTCAGCGTGCCCTATGCGCTGAAAGCCGCCGATGCAGAAACGTTGGACGGCATGCCAGCCTCGGCATTCCTGCAGTCGCAGAACAACAGCCCAGCGGGCAACTCCAACGGAGCGAAAGCCGGAGTCGGCGGGAACGGCAAAGCCAACTTCATTCCTATCTGGAAAAACAGCGCCAACCTGGGCGACTCGGTGCTGTTCCAGAAGAGTGGAAATATTGGCGTCGGCACCACCTCGCCGGCGGCCTTGCTTGACGTTACGGGAACGGGGGGCTTCCACGACACTCTGACGCTGTTTCCGAATTCCAGTCATGCCGCTCTTTCTGTGCAAGGCACGAATTTCGCGGTGAGCAGCGCTGGCCTCGTCAATTTCGTTTCGGGGCAGAGCTTTCCCGGCACGGGCACGATTACCGGAGTGACTGCAGGCACAGATTTGACCGGCGGCGGCACCAGCGGCAACGTCACCTTGCGTCTGGACACGACCAAAGTGCCGCAGTTGAATGCGGCCAACACCTTCACCGGCAATCAGACGGTGAACGGCAACCTGGGCGCGACCGGGGTGGTGACGGGCAGCGGCTATCAGATTGGAAGCAATCTGTTCGCCTTCGGCAACTATGCCAATGGCAACGCGTTCCTGGGCTTCGCGGGGAACACAACCACCACGGGTACCTCAAACACGGCCAGCGGTGTGAATGCGCTCTTCGCCAACACCACAGGCACTTACGACACGGCTATCGGCGCCTATGCGCTACTCTACAACACCACGGGCAGCTTTAACACCGCAACCGGCTTCGAGGCGCTCCTTTTTAACACCACCGGCAGTTCCAACACTGCCACCGGCAACGGGGCGCTCGCCGAGAACACCACGGGCGGCGGTAACACCGCCACGGGCTTCAGCGCGCTGGGCATCAACACGACGGGTAGTGAGAACACCGCCAGCGGCTACGAAGCGCTTTTCAACAATACGACGGGCCAGGACAACACCGCCAGCGGCACCGAGGCGCTCGTTGACAACCAAACGGGGAGCTACAACACCGCCAGCGGCGCCTACGCGCTCGCCGACAACTTAACGGGCGTCGCCAACTCTGCCTTCGGCTACTTTGCCCTCGCAAATAACAACAACGGCACAGGCGGGGGCAACGGAGCCTTCGGCTACCAGGCGCTCGACGCCAATACCACGGGCTCCAATAACGACGCCTTCGGCGGCGACGCTCTGCTAAACAACACCACGGGCTCTAATAACATCGCTTTCGGCGGTTCCGCGCTGTACAGCCTTACCAGTGGAAACAACAACATCGCCGTTGGCAACATCGCAGGAGTGAGCCTTACCACCGGCAGCAACAACATTTACATCGGCAACCGGGGAGTGAGTTCCGAATCGAATGTGATCCGCCTCGGCTCGAACCAGACATCGACCTACATCCCCGGGATTTACGGAGCTACCAGTGGAAACGGGATCGAGGTATTCGTTAACTCGTTGGGACAGCTAGGGACATACACTTCGTCACGCCGATTCAAGTATGAAATTACCGACATGGGGACGGAGAGCGAGGTCCTCATGAAGCTGCGTCCTGTCTCTTTCTACTACAAGCCGGAGCTGGACCCAAGCCACACGCGCCAGTACGGTCTGGTGGCCGAAGAGGTCGCTCAGATCGCGCCGCAACTCGTCGCCTACGACAAAGATGGCCAACCGGAGACCGTCCGCTATCACGCGGTCAACGCTATGCTGCTGAACCAGGTTCAGAAACAGCAGACAACCATCGCACAACAGCAGAGCGAAATCGCCAGAGTGACGCAACAGATGGCGGCACAGCGGGAACAAATCCGTCTGCTGCGCGGCCGGCTACGGAGCCAAGACGCGCTGCTGCAAGCGCGGCTGGCGAAGTTGGAAGGAAATGTAAACGCGCTGAGACAAGCCCAAGGGTTGCCGCACGAAGCAAACGACGCTCCGGCCCGGCTGGCCAAAACCCGAGAGACCACCATCCTCGGAAATTAGTCAAGACGCAGTTGCACGCCCATATGGACCAGCCCGAGCGGGAATTCCTATACGGAGGCAACAAAGAAATCAAGATCGACCATCCTCTTGATCCTGCCAACAAGTACCTGGTGCATGCCTCCGTCCAATCTTCAGAGATGATGAACATCTATACCGGCAACGTCACGACCGACACGCAAGGCAACGCCAAGGTGCGTTTGCCGACTGGTTCGAGGCGCAAGCCATAGAACTAATGACTATGGGCTGCTTTACGGTCGTAGTGATATCCAGCCATGACTCCGCAGCAATCTCTCGCCCACCCGATGGCCGTCTCCAAACCTCGACGAGCACAATCTCGGCGCCTTCGACGTGGGACAGAGCACCGGGTTGCCACTATTTTCATCGTGGCATTTTGAGCGATGGATCGGCCTGGGTCCGCTGGCGCTCCCGCGGATCTTCCCGAATGCCAACAGTCACTTGACGGCGCAGTGCATTTTGTTTGACCGTAGGATAGGTGTGATCGCAAAACCTCACCTTTCCATGCCTAAGCTTTCAGAAACTGCGCGAATTCGCTTCTTATTATTTTTTTCTGGTTCGATCCTGGCCGTGGCGTACATCGCCATATTTTTCTCCGCCTGTTCGCGTGATCCGAACGTCCGCAAGCAGAAGTATTTCGAGAGTGGGCAGCATTACCTTGCCAAGGGGCAATACGACGAAGCCGCGATCGAGTTCACCAACGCCATCAATATAGACCCGGCCTTCGCCGAGGCTCATTACCAGCTCGCTCAGGCCGCCATCAATATGCAGCAGATGCCGATCGCGTATCGGGAACTGACCCGCACCATCGAGCTGCAACCTGACAACTACAAAGCCCGTCTCGACCTGGCCAGCGTGTTGATCCTTGCGCATGATTTTCAGCAGGCCCATGAACAGACCGACCTCTTGTTGCAGAAGCGTCCGAACGACCCGCTGGTGCATATCGCGCTGTCTGATCTGCTGAGTGTTCAAGGTGACCTTCCGCGAGCCATCAGCGAGTTGCAGACTGCCATCGGATTTGACCCCAATTTTGCCCAGGCCTATCTGAAGTTAGCTTTGCTGCAGGCGAGAAACAGCCGATTTGATGAAGCGGAAGCAAATTTCAAGAAGGCAATCCAGTTGAATCCTTCCACCGGCGAAGCGCAACTGATGCTGGGCACGTTCTACCAGTCGCGCAGCCGGTTCGACGAAGCGGAGCGGCAATTCCGCAGCGCGATGGCGGCCGACCCGAAGCGCCCGGATTTTCGAGCGGCCCTGGCGCGCCTTGACTACGCCGAGGGGAAGAAAACGGAAGCCGAGGAGTTTTTGCAGCAAGCCAAACGCGACTTTCCCGACAACTCGAACGGCTATCGCATGCTGGGCGATTTCTACTTCGGCCTCGGCGAGGTGCCGAAAGCCACGGCCGAGTATGAGTCGCTGGTCCGCGAGCACCCCAAAGATCTTCAGGTCAAGAAGAACTACATTCAGCTGCTCATGCAGCAGAATCGCCTCGACGAAGCCCGCAAGCTGATCGACGAGATTCTGAAAGTTCAGCCCGGAGAGAGCGACGCACTGAACTTCCGCGCGGAGCTGCAGCTGCGCGACGGACATCCCGACGATGCCGCGCAAACTCTCGCGGCCATCATCAAGAACGATCCCAACAACGCCCTGGCGCATGACCGCCTGGGCACGGCGCTCGAAAAAACCGGAAACGTGGATCGCGCGGTCGGGGAGTGGCGCGAAGCGGTAAAGCTTCGTCCCGATCTGGCGGATGCCCAGCACTCGCTGGCTCTGGCAGCCATGCGCAGCGGCGATATGAGCGCGCTCGAACAAGCGGCTACTCAGATGATCAACCTGCGGCCTAACTTGCCCGACGGTTACGCCTTGCTCGCTATCTCCGCGATCAATCGCAAGATGTTCGCTCAGGCGGAGCTGGATATTCACAAGGCGATTGACGTGGCGCCGCAAAGCTCGGAGGGCTATGTTCAGATGGGCAACTTGCGCTTCGCGCAGAAGCAATATCCGGATGCGGTGAGGTCGTATCGCGACGCCCTCGACCGTGACGCCAATTCCCGCGATGCTCTGCGCGGGCTGATCAACAGCTACCTCGCGCAAAAGCAGACCGAAGAAGCGGTCGCCGCCGCCAACGCGCAAATTGCCAAATCGCCCAACAACAGCGGCTTTTTCGACCTGCTGGGCACGGTGCTGTTCCGCAGTAAGAAGGATCTGAGCGGCGCCGCGGCGGCCTTTGAGAAATCAGCCGCGCTGGATAAGAACAACACCGGCGCCGTGCTCAAATTAGCTCAGGTGCAAGCTGCGCAAGGATCCGTGGATGCCGCTCTCGCCACCTGCCAGAATGCGCTGAAAGACCATCCCCACGAAGCTAACTTTTACGTCGCCATGGGAGAGTTGTACGAATCGCGCCAGGACTGGGCGAACGCCACCGGCGCATATCAGAAAGCGCTCGTGGTCAAGCCCGAAGATCCAATAGCTTCCAACAATCTGGCGTCCGTCATGGTGGAATCGGGTGGAAATCTCGATGTCGCCCTGGGCTTGGCGCAGACCGCGCGCCAGCGCATGCCGGATTCACCCGATGCCGCCGACACTCTGGGCTGGATTTATTTTCACCAGGGAGCCTACATCTCCGCGATCGGCTTATTCCAGGAAGCACTGAAACTCGGCGCCAAGAATAATGCCGCGGATAATCCCGCGATTCACTATCATCTCGGCTTGGCTTATGCGAAGACCAATCAGCCCGCCTTGGCCCGGCAACAGCTCGAGCGGGTGCTAAAGATCAATCCCAATTACAGCCAGGCGGACGATGTACGGAAACAACTGGCGCAACTGAAGTCGTGAGATCGCCCGCCAGCCATTCGCCCTGCGCAAATCAGTGGATGCCGGCGGCGGCCCGTTTGCTGTGCCGTAATGGCTGCCTTATTTCACTGGCTTTAACCGCTGAAGCTAGAACGTCACCGTGACCTGGGTGATAAACGGCAACGGTTGGCCGTTGCGCAAGTAGGGTTTGTAGCGCCATTGCCGCACCGCTTCGACGGCCACGGGAATCAGCAGTTCGTTCCCGTTAACCACTTTCACCAGATCCACGTCGCCGTCTTTATCTACCGTCGCCTGCAGCATGACTGAACCGTGCAGATTGATCTGTCTTGCCGCCGCCGGGTAGCTCGGGTCAATTTTGTCCACCAGCCGGGCATCGGCCTCCGCCGCGGAAAGTACGACAGGATCAAGAGCGGCGGCCTTCGACGTTGCAGCTGAAGAAGAAACCAAAACCGTATCTTTATCCTGTCCGCCGTTCTGCACGGGCGTCGTCGTGACCGCCTGACCAGTTGCCGCAGCGGGCGGATGCGGTGGCATGCTTACCCGCGCCGGCGCTGCCGGAGCCGCAGGCGGTTTCGTCCGCAGGATCATTCCTTGCACCTTCTGATAACCCGACATCACCAGATCGCGAAATTGCGGCACCATCCCCCAAGCCCCGTAACCGATCGCCATCACCAGCACAATCCCGACTGCGGCCAGCAAAGGTGTGCGATTCAGACTTGCGGCCTTCTTTATCGCTGGCTTAGGAGGCGGTGCCACGAGGGCCTTTTCCGCTTCTTCCAGCTCGGACATGATGGGATCGTCTTCCAGCGACAAGGAGCCTGACTCCGCAGAATCTACAAGCTCGACTTCCGACGAAGTCGCCAACGCTCTCTCCGGCTCCGATATCTCGCTCGGCGCAGGTGCGGACGCAGCTGCGGCAGAGAGCACCGGCGCCGGCGCGCGTGAAACCGATGTCGGGTGGGGAAGAGTCGCCGCTTCTTCAGCAGATTCTTCCTGGTGTACGATCACCGGTCGCGCTGGGGCGGCCGCGCTTCCCTGGCCTGCGGCGGCGGCTCTCGCCAAAATGTTTTTGCCAGCCTGCGCGTCCTTCCGCGACATCCCCTGCGCCGTGCGCAGCGTGCTGCGCGCCTGCTCCAACGCCAAGGGCTTGGTGAGCACGAGCATCGCGCCGAGATGAAACGCATTGGGAACGCCGGTCTTCCCTTCCACAATTGCAATCAGAATGGATGACTTGTTCGCCGCCGAGCCGCGCACCGCCGCAAACACCGGAGCCGCGTCCTGCTTGCGGTCGTCGCAATCCACCAGGATGGCGTCAAAGCGCTCTTCGGCCAGCATGGCGGCACCGGCCGAGAGATCGTCGTTATGTTCGAAGACGAAGTCCAGTTCTTGAAGAACCTGCCTGGCGGCCGGAACCGCCTGCACGTCCGCGCTCAACAGTAATGCCCGAAGGGCCATACTCTGCGATGCTACGAAGCTTGGTAAGGCGGGGCAAGTTACTGAGGTAAGGAGAGATCTTGGTGGCGCCAGCCCTTCACGTCTTCGCGAACTTGGCGATCTTCGCGTTTCATCTTTTCATAAAATACTTACCGCAACGGACGCAGAGCTCGCGAAGAAAGATCCCCATCAATCCCGGACTTGCAAGAGCGGATTTTCGCACAGACTCCTACTGAACTTTGAGCGTAAAGGTCACCGTGTGCTTCAGCGCCCCACTGGTCGCAGTTACAACCACCGGATAACTCCCCTGTGGCGTGCCCGGATCAGAGCTCCCTCCCCCGCCGCTGCTGCTGCCACCGCCGCAGGACGGAAGCATCATAACCGTACCGAGCACGATGAGCGAAAGCATCCGATTGCGGCGACGCCGGTTGGACGGCGCAGCCAGCACGATCACCGCGAACAATCCAGCACCGGACGTCCACCATATCGGGCCATGCGGAATCAGCAGGGCGACCTTGGGCGCGGTTGTGCTGATGGTCAGCGTGGTGACGCCACCGCCAATAAACTTGGACGGGCTGAAGCTGCAACTGCTTTCACTAGGCAATCCCGTGCACGAACTCGAACTAAGTTGAATGGCGCCTACAAACCCGTCCATCGCGGTAATGGTCAGGTAAATGAAACTGGCAGAGCCAGCGTTGACCGTAAGGGTCGGCGACCCGGCCGTCAGAGCAAAATCCGGCGCAACCGGCGAAGTTGAGCCGGTGTAGTTTGTATCTCCGTTATAAATCGCCTTGAAGCCGATCGTGGGCGCCTTCGCAACCGTTGTGTTCGCAATGGCGGAGGCGCCGGTAATGACCTTGTCGGTCAGCGGATCGATGACTCCCTGGTAATGCAAAGATATGGGAACCGGATCGCCGGCTTGCGCGCCGTCTACAATAAATGTCACTGTACCGGTCGGACCGAAGCCCCCGCTAGCCGTATTGATCGTCGCATACAGTGCCTCGCCTGCGGACCCGGCCGTCGTCTTGGTTGAAGCTTGCGTGATTGTGAAATTGACAGGCGCTGACGTACTGGCATTAAAACTGAAGTCGCCTTCGTAATGCGCGACCATCGAGTGCAACCCGGCATTAAATATGAAAATCCCGTTCGGTGTCGCTGTGTTGCCCTGGCTATTAAGGAAGTATGGGCCTTCGGGAATCGGCACACCATTGTCCAGGAAGTCGACATTGCCGGTGGCAGTTCCGAATCCCGATTGGCCCGCAGCATCCGCGCGGAGATACACAAAGCTGCCGTACGGTCCGCTAGTGAAAGCCGGGAATCCGTTCTGATTCGGGTAGCCAAGGACAGCCAGCGTGGTTGTGCTCGGCTCGGCCGTAACTGTGACTTGAGCAGAAGGCTGCGAGGTGCTGGGGCCAAAAGTACCGTCGCCGCCGTACTGAGCAGTAAGCTGATAAGTGCCTCCGGGCAACGAGGTGATCTGGTCGTTAAATTCGCCATTCGTCAATGGGAAGATGCCAACCGCCTCCCCACCACCGGTTAGCAGAGAAATACCGCCGGTCGGGGTTCCCTTGCTGCTCGTGACGGTAATGTCGGCTGCGACGGGTTGGCCATGCGTAATGGAAATCGGGCTGAGGCTGACGATCGTCGTCGTGGTCGGATTGAAGTTGACGGTGTTCCACTTATTCACGAGGTTAGTCACATTTACCGAGCCCAACCCCGTCGCGAGGTCGAAACCCACGCTGCTCTGGTACTGCGCCTTTGAGTTTCCATAGTTCGCTTCGCCGGGAACCGCGTTATTTCCCACCGTGGCGTCATTGAAAATACAGGCGCTGGCTGGCAGAGTCGTTGTGTTAGAAGCGTTGCACTGGGCCAGATTTTCGCCAGCAGCGAGCTTGTAGAGAACGTAATCAGCCTGCCCCTGGCGCGCGCTCATCTTCTGATCTACCAACGCCATGATGCCGGCAAAAGAAGGCGCGGAAGCCGACGTTCCAGCTACAAAGTAAACAAAGAAATTCCCCTGGTCATCGGGCTCGCAGGAGCCTTCCACGCATAGCAGGTAAGGATCGTGCGAGGCAGCGGTAAGGGATACGTCAGGAATGTCGCGGGCGCCATCATTCGGAATTCCTTTCACACCGGTCTGCCAGGACGGCTTGGTAAAGAACGTACTGAACCCGCCGCTGCCCGCCCAGATTCCCGCATTCTGTCCGCACTGCGAGGCCAGACAACTCTCGTTCCAGACGTCCTCGGGAATGTATGACAAGACTGACTGGAGGGTTCCCTGCTGATTGTTGGAACTCCAATATTTGCTGTCCTGTCCGTTTTCGTTGAACATCGTTCCGCCCACGGCCACAGTGTAAGGTGTCGAAGCCAGGACATTGACCGACAGGGGTCCGGATGCGACGGTTTCCGTATTCGGATCGTCGCAGCCTTCGGCACCCGAATCGCCGGTTGAAACCAGATACGTGATGCCCTGCGCAGCGGCTTGTTCGGCGAGCGTGGCATAACCCTGGGCCTCGGTGCTGGTAAAGTTGGCCTCACAGTCGCCAAAGCTTTCCGTCATGATCCCGGCCAAGTTGTTGTCTATGTTGTATAGCTCGGAAAGGTCAACGCCGTCGGTGGTGTTGGTTGTCGCGGAAACCACGAAATACTCGGTCACATTGGGCGCGACGGCGATGGGCCAGGTCGCGTCCAGCGTCGCTTCGATCTCCTCGCCCCCACCCAAGTCGCCAGGGTCAGGGCCATTCACAACGATGGAACCGCCACTGCAGCAGAGACCAAAGATGTTGTTGAAGTCTCCCACATCGGTTCTGCCGGACCACGGGTCGCTTCGTGCTATTACGGCGATGCTGCTTCCCTTGCCGCTAACACCCGCCTTGTACAGAGGGTTGATGTTATAAATCGTCGCAAAGTCGGCCGGCCCCAACGCATGCACCGCCGGGTTTCCCGGGAACGTCACATGCGGCGGCTTGCCTTCCAGCTTGGCCGCTACTTTTTCCTGCGAATAATGCAGCATGGGTTTCTTCAGGAAGTTGTGCAATGTGTGCACACCCGCGACCACCGGCGTCAGCGCCGTCGGAATTTGCGGATCGTTCGCATTCGCCCAGTGCTCTTCTCCGTTCACCACATATTTGTGAATCGAAGTGTGCAGCGCCTCCTTGACCTGCGCCGCCGTGCCGGAAAACTCAATCATGTTCCGGCCCTTCGCCACCCGCCCGATGCTGAATCCGTGCGACTCGAGCCACCCGGTCACGACCTGCATATCCTGATTGGCGGGGCCAAACTTTTTTCCAAACTCTTCCGGAGTGACCCACTTGTGATATTGCGGCGGGGCTTTGTCCTGCTGGTCGTCGAGTAGCTTGCGCAGGGCGCGCTCCTGATCGTCGCTGCGCTTGAGCACCAGCAGCATGCGCTCCATGGGCAAATCCGGAGGCGCCGGGCCGCGGTCAAATTGCGCTCGCGCCAAGCGATGCGTATTGCCCTTAAGCGCGGTCAACTGCTGTTCATTGATCGCTTGAACAATCCGAGGCGGAACCACATCGGGGGGCAAGCCCGGCTCTTCCGCGCGGAGCGCGAAGCCGACCAGAACAAGAAAAACTGCAAGAGAAGAAATTGCCCACAGGCGCGCTGCCATAAACCCCTCCCAACACGAAGTTGAACCTGTTCGGCCGCTGCCCCCTCCCGGCAGACCTTTTGACCGCAGGCCTTAAGCCATGTCGCGAAGCGGGAGAAGGTCTCCTCGCCAGACACGCCCTAAGCCACGGACCGGTTGCGGCTGAGAATCATACCGCAAATCCGGCGAATGTACAGTGATGTGGCAAGGATTTGGTTAACGAAGAAACTTCAGGATGGCTCGAGCCTTCTCTGCGGAGCTTCGCTCCGCCCGACGGCCCCTTCGACTACGCTCAGGGCAGGCTGGGTAGCCATCGCCACGCATGCAAACGCCCCCAAATAAGAAGCGCCCCGTGATTCTCGCGAATCATGGGACGCCCGAACAGCCCTCCCCCAGAACTGCTCGATGGCAGGATAGGTTTTGGTCACCATATCTGTAAATCCCCCGTTCGTGCCATGCGCTGGCACAGAACGGCCATCTTCCCTGCCCGATCGTAATAAGAACCGTCATTTCAGTTGGTTCCGAACGGGTGCGCAAAGCCAGAATTTCCCGCCCGCGGTTACTGCGGTAATAGCAAAACCGGTCATTCGCATTGACCATTGTCACCATCCTTCTTAGATTCGCCACAGGGGGTTGTATGAAGGACATTCACGAGGTGCTGCGGCGCAAGCAGGCCAAGTACGCACAATTGAGCAAGCAGATTGAAATGTTGCAGCAGGCGGCGGAAAAACTGCGCGAAGTGGCTCCTTTGCTGGCCGATAGCGATGACGATGACAGCGCCGTGCTGGCGGAGATGGATGAAACTCCAAACACGTCGGCCAAAGCGGCCGCGGCCAGCGCAGGCACCACGGCGTCAGCCAAGCCCGCTCGCGGCGTTGCTCCCCGCTGGCCATAATCCGCGGCGTTAGCAAGTCATATGACGTTCCAGGCGCTTCTGATTTCCAAAGACGATGCGGCAGCCGCTGTCCTCGCGCCGGTGCTCTCCGGCGCCGGGGTGAGCATGGGCTGCTGCGGATATCCGGAAGGCATCTGCCGGCTTACCGAAGAAAAATTTGACGCGGTGATGGTGGACTTTGACGATCCGCACAGCGCGGCGCTGGTATTGCAGAATGCGCACCAGGCGTCGTCAGGAAATCATGCCGTAACCGTTGCCCTGCTCAGTGACAGAACGAAAGTGCGTAGCGTCGTGGGGCAAGGCGCGAACTTTGTGCTTTATAAGCCGCTTTCGCAACCCGACGTGGAAGCCGGCCTGCGCGCCGCGATTGCGCTGATCAAGCGCGAGCGGCGGCGGTCTTTTCGCGTGCCGGTGCAGGTTCCGGTGCAGATGCGGGTAGAACACGGGCCGGAGATTGAAGCCATCCTGCTCGACCTGAGCGAAGACGGCATGGATATTCTGGCGGCGCAGCCGCTCTGCCCCGCCGCTGCTGTGGCGGCGCGCTTCAGCCTGCCCGATGGCAAGACCGATGTGCAGACGGTGGGTGAAGTGGCTTGGGCGAATCCCAATGGCCAGGCGGGCGTGCGCTTCGTGGATCTTCCTGAAAATCTTCGCACCACTTTGAAAGCCTGGGTGGACGCCAACGCCCACGAACTTCCGCCGCTCGAACCCGAGCCGGTTTCGCAGTGCAAGCTCAGCGATCTGAGCCTGGGGGGATGCTATATCGAAACCGAATCTCCGTTTCCCGAGCGCTCGGGGGTCACGCTGTGCCTGAAAGCGGAAGGAATGGAAGTGCAGGCCGAGGGCATGGTGCGGGTGATGCATCCAGGGTTTGGCATGGGGATCGAGTTTGCCTCGCGCACGACCGATGAGCGGGCGCAGGTAGCGCGGTTTATCGGATTCCTGAGCAGCCGTCCGGGGATGCAGCCGGAGTTGCTGATCACGCCGCGGACGCTTGCGGCTGGCGATGAATATCCCGATGGCAACGCGCACGAAGAACTCGATGACGTTCTACTCGAGTTACTGCGAAATCACGAAGGCCTGAGCCAGGAAGAATTTCTCGAGCGGCTGCGCCAGCAGCGCAGCGGAGAAGAAGTGGCGTCGGTGTAAAGGGCTTCTGCCTTAGAGTCCCCGAGAGTGCCCCATCCTAAAGCGGGTTTGTTGCAATTTAGAGTGGGGATTTGCTGGGTGCTTATCGCAAAATCTTAGCGCTGAAACTCTGGCGGGCCGGCCCATCCCTCCCGCTCCGTCAGTCGCTGCCTAGGTTGCCCCACCCTTGTCGCGCTTTTTGCGACAGGGTGGGTAATGGGTATTCGCGTGTGCGTCGGTTGCTTCTCCACCCACCCTATCCGCAACGAACGCGGATAAAGGCAGGGGCATCCCAGGTTCGACAACGACCCAGGTTGGCTCGCAAAATGCGCTCGCGGAACCTGGGGCACCCACACCCGCACGGGCGAGACGCCCGCGCCTACATCGCTTGGGGTCGCCAATCAATCCTGCGCCGAAAAACACTGAGGGGCCCGCGCGCCGTCTCTCGCGCAGACCCCTCAGCGCCGGGTTTTTCCACCTCGAAGTGAGACCAGTCTAGCCAGCGGCGGAGACAGGCAGGTTTCAGGCAGGTTAATTTCTCGTAAAATCGCGGCGGCGGGTTTGGGCCCTTTCGCGATGAGACGCATTCTGGTGGCAACCTCGAATCCGGGCAAGCTACGCGACTTCGCCGGAGCGGCGGCAGCGCTGGGTGTGGAGATCGCTGCGATCCCGAATTTCAGCGCGCTGTCCGCGGTAGTCGAGGATGGGCTGACCTTCGAGGCCAACGCGCGCAAGAAGGCAGAGAGCTACAGCCGTCATGTTCCCGCTGAAATCGTGCTGGCGGACGATTCCGGCCTCGAAGTGGACGCGCTGGGCAGCGCGCCCGGAGTGCATTCCGCACGCTATGCGGCGGAGGCTCCGCACCTGGTGGATGCGAATACCGACGACGAAGCCAACAATGCCCGGCTGTTGCGCGAGTTGCGAGATGTTCCGATGGAGAAGCGCACGGCACGGTTCGTGTGCGTGATCTCGGCGGCGCGCGATGGCGAGACGCTGGCGGTGTTTCGCGGCGAAGCGGAAGGCGTCATCCTGAACAGTCCGAGGGGAACGAACGGATTCGGATATGATCCGTTGTTTTATTTCCCCGCGATTCAGAAGACATTTGCGGAGTTGAGCGCGGAGGAGAAGGCGAAGTACAGCCATCGCGGGGCCGCGTTCCGGAAATTTCTGACGTGGTATGGGGGAGAGTCGTTGCTCTAAATAAAAAGGCCTGCGACGCTACGCTTTGGAGACTCCAGACAAACTGCAGATTCCTCGCTACGCTCGGAATAACAAAATTTGAGCTAATCAGAATTTCTCTAATTCCAATGGTGGGAATGCCACCAGATTTTCTGCAGATCGAACTCGACGTCGCGGCACAAGTAGATCGGAGTATTTTCTTCCTGCATGCCGAAGCGCTCGTAATGCCGATAGGCCTGCCATGAAGTGCAATTGTCGCGAATATCGTCGAGGCTCCATTCCAGCACAATCAGGTTCTCGTAGTGTTCCGTAGGCGGTCCCCAGTACCAGTGATTCTGATGGCGGGAGTAGGCGCGGGGCAGGCCGTACTGGGGACCAAACATGTTGATCGCTCCTGCTTCCCCGTAATTGCCGGTAAAGATTCCCGTCTTCGCCCGTTCGTCGGGCGGCAGGGCGTTGTAGATGTCCGCAACCTGGCGAACCATTTCCGGCCAGCCGAACTGGTCCGCAATCGGCTGTGGCAGAAGACTCTCCATGTGCGCTTCCGCTTTTTGCGGCTTGAAGCCGAGTGAGTTTTCGTACGCCAGATAGCGCTCGGGCGAGAGCATCCAAGTCGCGAGCGGCAGCGTAGGTATTGTTCCCACGAGGATGATTGCGATAACCAGAGCTCTTGTCCAGACCGCGCGATTCGCCAGCCATCGCTCAATGGCAACCGCTCCGGCGGCAAACAGCATGGGATAAATCGGAAAGAGATAGTAATCCTTGGCGCGCTCGATCTCCATGGTCACAAAGAAGACGAGGAAAGTCAGGCCGAGGACGCGCCAGCGCTTTTCGCGCAGCAGCCAGACAAAACCGGTTAACCAAACCGGAAAAAGAACCGGATGCGTGGTGATGATTTGCTGCTTAATAAACGCAAGCGGCGGAAGGATTACATTTTTGCCTTTCCGGCGGACATTCTCCAGGTCTTCAATGGTTGGAAAATGATGGCGAATCTGCCAGATCAGATTGGGTACGAACAGCGCGATCGCGATACCGCCCGCGATCCAGATCCAGGGCTTCAGAAACTCGCGGCGATGCTGCGTCAAGAGCAGCGCGATGGTCACGGCGAATCCGAAAAACAATGTTGAGTGCTTGTTCTCAAGCCCGAGACCGGCGAGGACGCCGAACCATATCCAAAGGCGCGAGCGTCCGGTGCGCAGAATACGGGCGATGACGAGTACGCAGCCCATCCAGAAGAGCGGCTCGAAGGCGTTCATGGTCAAAAGGCTGTCTGCGGCGAGGAAAGCTGGGCACAGCAGCACAGCCAAGCCGACAAGGAATTGGGCATATCGCCCGGCGCCGAATTCGCGGGCGATGAACATCGAAAGCGTTATCATCGCCACTCCCGCGACCGCCGGCAAGATGCGCAAGGCGGCGAGCGAACCGCCCAGCCAGAGTGCGATCTTCGCATACACTGCGATGAGTGGCGCGGAATCCACGTAACCCCAATCGAGATGCCGGGCCATATCGAGGTAGTAAAGTTCGTCGCGGAAGTAGCCGTAATGGCGGAGGCTGGTGAAAAAGTGCAGCAAGAACTTGGCTGCGCAGAGGGCGACAAGAAGGCCAGTGGCGATCGGTGGGAGCGCGTCGGCGGCGTGATTGGGTTGGAGCTGAAGTTTTTCGCTTGCAGCCATGAGAAAAACCTTGCTTCTGATGAATTTACCAGGCGCTTCTTGCGCGCCCAAAGAATACACTGCGGAGGCGATCTCTCGCCGCGATGGTAAAGGTGCGGGGCTGCGAGATGACTCACACCGCTCGTCGCAGTGTCCTGATTCGAACTTTTATCATTTATCATTGGAAATAGGCCGGTGTCTTCCTTGACTTCCGTTCTCGCGGAACAAGATAATAAAAAGTTCTGCTCTCATACTTGAAGTCATAAGGAGCGTTCTGTGGCAACCGCGAGTACGGCGGCTCCTCTACCCATCAAAGGCGTGGCTCCGTTGCGGGCGGGCCAGGGATATTCCTTCCTGCTGCGCCGGCTGCATTCGCTGAGCGGGATCGTTCCCATCGGCGCGTTTCTGATCGAGCACTTCCTCTCCAACGCTTTTGCCACGCGCGGGCCGGCGGCTTACACCAAGCAGGTGGAACTGCTGAGCAGCTTTCCGTTTGTGGTGGGGCTGGAGCTGTTCGGCATTTGGCTGCCGATTCTCTACCACGCGCTATACGGGTTTTACATCTGGTATCGCGGCGAGGGCAATGTTGTGGAATATCCGTGGACAGGCAACTGGCTGTACACGGCACAGCGTTGGACGGGCACGATCGCGTTCTTCTATATGGTATGGCACACCTGGCACCTGCGGTTCAGCGGCGTTCACCTGTTGAGCCATCCGGCAGCGGCGTTCGGAAAAGTGCAGATGGAATTTCAAAGCCCGTGGGCGGTCGCATTTTATGCAATCGGGATTTTGTGCGCCTCGTGGCACTTTGCCTATGGCTTGTGGCTGTTTGCCGCGAAGTGGGGAGTCACGACCGGCGATGGAGCGCGCCGCAAGTTTGGCTATGTTTGTTTGCTCATCGGATTGGCGTTTGTCGCGGTGGGCGCAGCCAGCATGTACGCGTTCCTGAGCACGCCGCTGCAGCCGGTTGATGTGGGCGGAGGCGTGGAATCGTTGGTGGTGCGGTAGCGGAGCAGGCTTCTCGACTTGTAACGGGGTTCAGCAGTCGCGGGCAAAATCAGGATCAAGCAAGATGGCATCATCTCCGAAAATTATCGTGATAGGGGGCGGCCTGGCGGGGCTTGCGGCCGTCATCAAGATCGCCGAGATGGGCGGACAGGTGGACCTGTTCTCCATTGTTCCGGTGAAACGTTCGCATTCGGTCTGCGCGCAGGGCGGGATCAACGCCGCCAAGAACCTGAAGGGCGAGGGCGATTCCTGCTGGCAGCATTTCGACGACACGATCTATGGCGGGGATTTTCTAGCCAACCAGCCGCCGGTGAAGGCCATGTGCGAGGCGGCACCGGGGATCATTGATCTGCTCGATCGCATGGGCGTGCCCTTCAATCGCACGCCGGAAGGGTTGCTCGATTTCCGCCGCTTCGGCGGGACGCTGTACAACCGCACCGCATTCGCGGGGGCTACGACCGGGCAGCAGCTTCTGTATGCGCTCGATGAGCAGGTGCGGCGGTATGAATCCGAAGGCAAGGTAAAGAAATTCGAGCACTGGGAATTTCTCTCGGCGGTGCTGGATTCGCAACGCATTTGCCGCGGCATTTGCGCGATGGATTTGCGCACGATGGAAGTGCGAACCTTCCCGGCCGACGCGATCATCATCGCCACCGGCGGCATTGGCGCGATCTTCGGAAAATCTACCAACTCCGTGGTGTGCACTGGGTCCGCTCAGTCGGCGCTGTACCAGCAGGGCTGCTACTACGCCAATGGCGAGTTTATTCAGGTGCATCCGACTTCGATTCCCGGCGAGGACAAGCTTCGTCTGATGTCGGAGTCGGCGCGAGGTGAGGGCGGGCGCGTGTGGGTGCCGAAGGCCGCGGGCGACAAGCGCGATCCGAAATCCATTCCGCAGAGCGAGCGCTGGTATTTTCTGGAGGAATGGTATCCCAAGTACGGCAACCTGGTGCCGCGCGATGTGGCCACGCGCGCAATTTTCAAAGTCGTGTATGAGTACAACCTGGGCATTGACGGCAAGCCCATGGTGTATCTCGATCTGACCCACATTGACCGCAAGATTCTGGATCGCAAGCTGGAAGGAATTCTGGAAATTTACGAGAAGTTTGTGGGCGACGATCCGCGCGATACGCCCATGAAGATTTTCCCCGGCATGCATTACACGATGGGCGGCATGTGGGTGGATTTCGTGCAGGCTACGAATATTCCGGGCATTTATGCCGCCGGCGAATGCGAATATCAATACCACGGAGCCAACCGGTTGGGTGCGAACTCGCTCGTGTCGTGCATCTTCGGCGGATTCGTCGCCGGCCCTGCCGCCGTGAATTATGCGCGCAACCAGAGAGCGGCCGCCGGCAACGGACACTTTGACACCGAGCGGAAGCATCAGGAAGAGAACAACTCGATGCTGATGAAATCGCAGGGCGACGAGAATCCGTTCAGGCTGTGGCGCGAGATGGGCGAGTTGATGACGGCGAATTGCACCGTCATCCGCTACAACAAGAAGTTGCAGGAAACCGATGGGAAGCTGTGCGAAATGCTGGACCGCTTCCGCCGGATTAACTTGAGCGATCGCTCGCAGTGGGCCAATACCAGCGTAGTTTTTGCGCGGCAGCTTTACAACATGCTGCAGCTTTCGCGCGTGATCGCGCAGGGCGCGGCGATGCGCGACGAATCGCGCGGCGCGCACTACAAACCCGATTTCCCGGAGCGTGATGACAAGAACTGGCTGAAGACGACGAAGGCGTATTTTGCCCCCGACGCGGACGAGCCCAAGTTTGAGTTTGAGGCGGTGGATATTTCGCTAATTCCGCCGCGGCCGCGGAAATATGATGTGGCGAAGTGACGGCGTTTTGCAGGCGTGACGAAGCGGGAGCCGGCAGCCGCCATCCCGAGCGGAGCGAAGGATCTCCGGCGGGTGTGAGCGAGGCGCTGTAAATTCCTTCGCTACAACTCATGAGATTTGAGCTAGAGGCAAGCAGCTAAGAGCTAGAAGCTAATGGCAGAAAAAAAGTCCGTCATCATAAAGATCAAACGTCAGGCGAATCCTAGCGAGAAGGCGCGCTGGGAAGAGTTCGAACTGCCTTACAAGCCGGGCATGAACGTGATTTCCTGCCTGATGGAGATCGCCGCCAGTCCGGTCACGCGCGAAGGCAAGGCGACTACGCCGATCACCTATGACTCGAATTGTCTGGAAGAAGTCTGTGGGTCGTGTGCCATGCTCATCAACGGGCGCGCCCGCATGGCGTGCTCGGCGCTGATTGACAAGCTGGACCAGCCGGTTCGCCTTGAGCCGTTCACCAAATTCCCGGTGGTGCGCGATCTGGCAGTGGACCGCCAGGTTCTGTTCGAGAACCTGAAGGCGGTGAAAGCGTGGGTTCCGATTGACGGTACTTACGATCTGGGCTCCGGCCCGCGCATGACTTCAGAGGAGCAGGAAGCGGCGTACCCGCTGTCCCGCTGCATTTCCTGCTGCTGCTGCATGGAGGCGTGCCCGCAGTTCAACGAGAGTACCGGCTTCGTGGGCGCGGCGACAATTTCGCAGGTTCGGCTGTTCAATACGCATCCCACCGGCGCGGCGCTGAAGCGTGAACGCCTGGCAGCATTGATGGGCGATGGCGGAATCCAGGAGTGCGGCTACGCGCAGAATTGCGTCGAAGTGTGCCCTAAGGACATTCCGCTGACTCGATCTATTTCCGAGGTTGGCGGCGAAGTTATGAAACAGGCCGTTGGCGACCTGTTCCGCCGGTGAGCCGGGAAAGCAGACTACCCGCCGGCGCGCCGAGTTGACTCACAAAACGGGACATAATTGAACCGTTTTTGTGTCAAATTGTGTCCGCGTGCGTCTAACCCATGAATGCGGTTCTGGCATTTCCTTTGATGCCAGCCACCTACGAAGCAACCGGCAGAACCTGAAAACGGCATCTCAGGTGCAATGTATTACACGGGTTGAGAAGCAGGGTAATTGCGCGTCAGGGTGCCTTAGGTAACCTGAGCCTGATACCCCCTGACGGCGGGTTGCAGCATCGTTAGGGTACAATGGCGGCCTGCTGGTTTGAAGTAGGACCTGGCTCCACTTCGTGAGAGACAGAACAAAATCCGTTGTCTTGTTGCTGGCGCTGGCCATCGCCACATGTGGCGAGGCGTTCGCGCTGCATTCTTACATTCCGCCGAGACATCATACTCACCCTCATCGAAAAGCGCAGCTGCGGCGGATGCACTGGAATCCGGTATTCCGTCCGTCGCGGGATTCTCTGCTGCGGCAGAACGAGGAAATCAACCGGCTGGAATTGCCGCGCATCCAGAACGAAGCCGAACTGCAGGAGATGATTGAACATCAGGATCTGGTTCCGATTGTACCTGGGGAAACCCTGCGAATCGATCCCCGGCTGGCGGCCGAGCGCCGCTACTGCCGTCCCTGGACTCGCGACTTTCTGGCCGATCTGAGCGGCGCCTACTACAAGCAATTCCATGCCCAGATTCAGGTGAATTCGGCGGTGCGAACCGTCGAAATGCAGAAGAAGCTGCGTCGCCATAACCGGAACGCCGCTCCGGAGGCGGGCGAGACCGCTTCGTCGCACCTGGCCGGAATCACTGTGGATATTCAACGCCGGGGAATGACACGCCAACAGGTCAAGTGGATGGAGCAGTACCTGCTCCCCATGAGGAATCTAGGCCTGGTTGAGCCGGAAGAAGAACGCCATCAATGGGTGTTTCACGTGGCGGTGTCCGGGCGCTATGCCGACTGGCGGGATTCCAGAACCGCACCCGACGAGCGTCAAACCCAGGCGGAGGACACCGCTCAATACGAGTTAGTGCCGTCGTCATTCGATCAGCAGTAAGTCTGCTCTAACGCCTTTCCTCTGCACATTCACCCAGGGAAAACTCTGATTAAGTGGAGAGAAAAACAACGGGGAGGTTTCTCGACTCCGTGGAATCGCCCATGAACGGGCGATCCATTTCGCTCGAAATGACTGAGTTGAAGTTAATCAGAGTTTCCCTAGCGGTTTGTCATTCCGAGGAGCTCAGCGACGAGGAATCTGCTTCCTCCGGTTGTGCTCAACCGTATACAATTCTTAGCTTGCTATGACAATCCCTGTGCGCCGTGGAGTAGTGAGAGCTCTCGTTCTACTGATTCTCTTAGCCTCACTCACGTTTGCCCAGACCACGATCAGTTCGAAGGCTCGTGCCATCCACGACTCGGCCATTGTGATTGACACGCACGCGGACACGCCGCAGCGGTTTCTGGATGAAGACTTCGACATCGGCAACAGCGATCCCAAAGACTACGGTCACATCAGTCTTGACAAGGCTCGAGCCGGCAATCTTGGGGCGGAGTTTTTCTCCATTTGGGTCGAGCCCGAGTCGAACGCGGGCCATTTCGCCCGGCATACGTTCGACCTGATTGATTCGGTTTATGAGCAGGCAGCACGCCATCCGGATCGTATGATGATGGCGTTCTCGGTCGCGGATATTGAACGCGCGCATAAAGAAAAGAAACTGGCGTCATTGATGGGCATTGAGGGCGGGCATTCCATCGAGAATGACATGCATCTGCTGCGTGACTATTACCGCCTGGGCGTGCGCTACATGACGCTGACCTGGTCGAATACGAACGAGTGGGGTGATTCCTCCGGCGATATTGACGATCCTAAAGTTCAGCACCACAACGGGCTCACCGATTTTGGCAAGCAGTTGGTGCTGGAGATGAACCGCCTGGGCATGATGGTGGATATTTCTCACGTTTCCGACAAGACTTTCTGGGACGCGATCGCGATCACGAAAGCGCCTCTGATGGCTTCACATTCGTCGGCCCGCGCCCTGACAAACGCGCCACGCAACATGACTGACGACATGCTGCGCGCAGTGGCGAAGAACGGCGGCGTGGTGGACGTGAATTTTTTCTCCGCCTTCGATGATCAGGCATGCTGGGATGCCGTGCAGGCGCAGCAGAAGGCGATCGAGGCTGCCGTTCGGGCGCGCATGGCGCAACACAAGGCGGAGGGAAAACCCACGACATTCATTGAGCAGGACATCGTCGTGCGAGAATGGATGATGCGCATTCCGCGGCCTCCGTTGAAGGTGCTGATTGACAACATTGACCACATCGCGAAGGTTGCGGGCGTGGATCACGTGGGATTGGGATCGGATTTCGACGGCGTGGCGGGAGCGACGCCGCAAGGGATGGACTCTGCCGCGGACCTGCCGAAAATCACGCAGGCGCTCGTCGATCGTGGATATAGCGCGAGCGATATTCGCAAAATTCTCGGTGGCAATGTGCTGCGAGTCTTCGGAGACGTCGAGCGCGTGAGCCGGGAAATGCAGCACCGCTAGAATTTTCGTGGCTGTTACAATACAGGTTCGCAATTAGCGATAGTTGTCATCCCGAGGAGCGCAGCGACGAGGAATCTGCTGTTTCTCGTCGGCTCCGATAAAGCGTTACCCACAGGAGAAGTTCATGCGCAGATATGTTCTGGTGTTCTCGACCGCTGTCACGCTTTTTTCGATGTTCACAGTGCTTGCTCAAGCAAAAGCCGCCGCAGGCCCAACAGCCGTGATTGACACGACCGCCGGCAAAATGACCTGCACGCTGTTCCCTGACAAGGCCCCGATCGGCGTGGCCAACTTTATTGGACTGTCCGACGGAACCAAGGACTGGACCAGCCCGGTCACGCATCAGAAAAAACATGGCGTGCCGCTCTACGACGGGACGATTTTTCATCGCGTGATTCCGGATTTCATGATTCAGGGCGGCGACCCGCAGGGGGACGGTTTCGGCGACCCGGGTTACTCGTTTAAGAATGAGACATCCCCGGACTTGAAGTTTGATCGTCCTGGACGCCTTGCTTACGCGAACTCGGGACACGACGGCACCAACGGCTCGCAGTTTTTCATCACTGAAGTTCCTTATCCGAGTTTGAACGGCGGCTACACGATCTTTGGCCAGTGTGACGATGCCAGCGTGACTCTTGTGAAGAAGATTGCGCGCATGCCGCGCGACGCCAATGACAAGCCGAACACTCCGGTAAAGATCAATCACATCACGATAACCAAGTAGGTTAGTTGGAGAAGTAACTCCAGATCCCTCGCTGCGCTCGGGATGACAGGTGTTTTGGCGAGAAGGATTCGGATCGTGCGATGCACACGCGGGAACGTGCGCCTACATCTCATACGGAGGAACTGTATGACCCGTCAACCGGGCACCTATGCTGTTTTTCATACCTCAGAAGGCGAGGTAGTCTGTCGCCTGTTCGACAAAGAAGCGCCAAAGACCGTGGCGAATTTCACCGAACTTGCCGAGGGCAAGCGCGAGTGGACGCATCCGGTGAATCGCAAAAAGAGCAGGGACCGCTTGTACGACGGCACGATCTTTCACCGCGTGATCCCGGATTTCATGATTCAGGGCGGCGATCCGGCGGGCACAGGATTCGGCGGTCCCGGTTACCAGTTCGAGGACGAGACCAAGGGCTCGCCGCACAAGTTCGATAAGCCGGGCAAACTGGCCATGGCCAATGCCGGACCGAATACGAACGGCTCGCAGTTCTTCATCACCGTGGGGCCGGCTGCATGGCTCACCGGCAAGCATACAATCTTCGGCGAAGTGGTGGATGGGCAAGACGTGGTGGAGAAGATCGTAAAGGTTCCGCGCAACAAGCAGGACAAGCCGAATAAAGACGTGGTGATCACATCGGTGGTCATCGAGAGGGCGTAGCCGCGCGATCAAACGCGGCTAGTCAATGAAAGCGCCGGTAGGGCCAGCGATCAGACGCCGATCACGCCCACCAACTCCTTCACCCCTTCGGCGCTCTTGTTCAGTTGTGACTGCTCTTCGGGCGTGAGCTTAATTTGGATGATCTGCTCGATCCCCTTTGACCCGAGCTTCACCGGCACGCCCACATATAAACCTTTAATCCCGTATTCGCCCTCGAGATAAGCGGCACAGGGCAGGATTTTTCTCTTATCTTTCAGGATGGCTTCGACCATCTCGGTGACGGCGGCCGAAGGCGCATAATAGGCGCTGCCGCTCTTGAGATATTTGACGATCTCGGCGCCGCCATCGCGCGTGCGCTGCACCAGGCGATCAATGCTCTGCGCATCCAGAAGCTCGGTGATGGGAATGCCGGCGACGGTGGAATAGCGAGGAAGAGGAACCATGGTGTCGCCGTGGCCGCCGAGGACGAATGCGGTTACGTTTTCCACGCTGACTTTCAATTGCTCGGCGATGAAAGTCCGGAAACGCGAAGAGTCGAGCACGCCGGCCATGCCGATGACGCGCTCGCGCGGGAATCCGCTCATTTTGTACGCCGCCTGCGCCATGGCGTCGAGCGGGTTGGAAACGATGATCAGAATGCAATGCGGCGAGTGATGCACCGCTTTTTCGACCACATCTTTCATGATCTTGTGATTGGTATGCAACAGGTCGTCGCGGCTCATGCCCGGCTTGCGCGGGATGCCGGCGGTAATGACAACGATGTCCGAATGCGCTGTGTCGGCGTAATCGTTGGTCCCGATCACGTGCGAATCGCACCTTTCGATGGGCATGGCTTCGAGCAAGTCAAGTCCCTTGCCCTGCGGCACGCCCTCGATGATGTCAATAAGCACCACATCGGCGAGCTCTTTCGAAGCGATCCAGTGAGCCGCGGTAGCGCCGACGTTGCCCGAACCTACGATGGTGACTTTCTTACGCATGAACTTTTTCCTTTTCTAGAATGGCATATCGAACTAACGACAGATACCAGTGTCACAGAGATTTTGCCAGCGCCACCAACAGCAGCTCCCACGCTGCGCGAGGGATAACAAACGCACAGGGCGGACACGGAGAGCACAGAGAAACGCCACTGACTTTCAACGTGCCGCACTCAGCACGGCCGCATCCATGTTCTCGATAATGTAACCGGCAAACTCGCTGGTTTTGACCTTGGTGGCGCCTTCCATCAGGCGTTCAAAATCGTAAGTGACCTTCTTCTGCATGATGGTGCGCTCCATACCCTGCTCGATCAGGTCGGCGGCTTCATTCCAGCCCATGAAGCGGAACATCATCACGCCGGAGAGAATCACCGAGCCGGGATTGATCACGTCGCGGTCGGCGTACTTGGGCGCGGTACCGTGCGTGGCCTCAAATATGGCGTAGCCGTCGCCGATGTTGGCCCCGGGCGCAATGCCCAACCCGCCCACCTGCGCGGCGCAGGCATCGGAAATGTAGTCTCCGTTCAGATTGGGCGTGGCCAGCACGGAATACTCATCGGCGCGGGTGACAATCTGCTGAAAGATCGAATCGGCGATGCGATCGTTGATCATCAGCTTGCTCTTCCATTCGCCCTTGCCGTGCGTGGCGTAGATCGAGTTCAAAATCTGCTGCACTTCTTTGTAGATGGACTGGCGAAAATCTTCGGTGGCAAACTCCAGTCCCGGCTCGATCAGATTGGCATTCTCTTCGATCGTGATCTTCGGATTGCGGTCTTTGTTTTCGAGAATCCAGCTCTCGCGCTCAGTGACCACCTGGCCGCGGAATTCCTGCGTCGCCAGTTCATAGCCCCATTTGCGAAAGGCGCCCTCGGTAAACTTCTGAATGTTGCCTTTGTGAACCAGGGTGACGATCTTGCGGTCATGATCGAGCGCATATTGGATCGCCATGCGCACCAGGCGCTTGGTTCCGGTCACCGACATGGGCTTGATGCCGACACCCGAATCGGCGCGGATTTGTTTCTTGCCGCCCTTCAGCATGTCTTTATTCAGGAACTCGATTAGCCTGGCGGCATCGGGCGTCCCTTCCTCCCACTCGATTCCGGCATAGACGTCTTCGGTGTTCTCGCGATAAATCACCACATCCATGCGTTCGGGATGCCTCACTGGCGAGGGCGTGCCGACGTAATACTTCACCGGCCGCACGCAGGCGTAGAGATCGAGGATCTGGCGCAGGGCGACGTTGAGGGAGCGAATGCCGCCGCCGACAGGCGTGGTGAGCGGCCCTTTGATGGCGACGCGAAATTCGCGAATGGCGCCGATCGTGTCATCGGGGAGCCAGGTGTTCAGCGTGGACATGGCCTTTTCGCCGGCGAAGACCTCATACCAAACCACGCGCCGGTTGCCCTGGTAGGCTCTCTGGACGGCGCCATCGAACACCCGCACCGAGGCCTTCCAGATGTCGCGCCCCGTGCCATCGCCTTCAATAAAAGGAATAATCGGATTCTCCGGCACCTGATAGCGTCCGTTGCTGTACTGGATGCGGGCGCCATTCGCGGGTACGGGTTGTCCATTGTAAGAAGCCGACATTACACGCCCTCCGAGGCTTGGCAAACCAACAATTATAAAGGTTCCGCGGGAAGGCTGAAAAATAGCGGGCAACCCCAGACCCATAACCGGCCACTCAAGGACCACGATGGAACTAAGTCCCAAGAAAATAAACCTTCCACAGGCTGCGTGCTGCGGGCGCCGACTTAGAATGGCCGGAGTGGGAATCCCTTCAATCAATCGCATCGTCGGGGCGGGAGTAGTTTTGTTCGTGCTGGGAGCGATGGCGCAGGCGCAGCACGCCGACTCGGGCGCCGATCTGCCGGCAACGCCTGAAGCGGTGCTGCAACTTCCGCCCTCCATGCATCCGATGCCCGCATGGATGGTGATGAATCAGCCTGGGCGCGTACAGCCTCCGCCACACCCCTTCTGGGATCGGACGAATCGGCTGCTGTTTTCGGGAGTGGCTTTCACTCGCGGCATGGACTACGCATCCACGCGCAATTTTCAGGCTCGCGGCC
>Ga0335078_10000337_pt1 | contig 74885 bp, 59 predicted proteins | sample Lox_Sample_32_FD_206711 | JGI IMG/M metagenome (GOLD analysis project Ga0335078, IMG submission 206711) | Soil microbial communities from Loxahatchee National Wildlife Refuge, Florida, United States - Lox_Sample_3.2 | ecosystem: Environmental > Terrestrial > Soil > Wetlands | place: USA...
GGAAATAGGGAGACTGGAGAGACTGTAGCGGAAGAAATGAAAAAAGCTAAGCTGCTGATGACTCAAGAATTTCCGATAACAATAGAAGATTTTAGTTGACATGGCGGAGAGGGGGGGATTCGAACCCCCGGTACAAGTTTTAGCTCGTACAACGGTTTAGCAAGTTGAAAAGTCCCAGGCCCTGTTGTTTGGAATGAGTAGTTTACAGAGGACGAAAAGCCGGTATTCGGACAGAATTTGTGGTTTTCGGCAACAGTTGTTCCCCAAACTGTTCCCCAACTAATGTCCCAATTTCCTAAATTGTGCCGCCGATGGCACCGTGGCAGGCTCACTTCTACAGAAGCCGACTTTCTGGCCAAGTGGTCTGGGGGTCGTCCTTTGAGCCGGAGGATCTTTGCGCATAACGGATTGAATTCGCGTTAGATCGAAATTCTGCTCTCAATGACTTCTCAACCGCGCGCCACAATCATCCCGTTCGATCCTTCAGATAAATTCACATCATGGCCTATCCAGTAGTCAACAGAGTTTTGGGGGGAACCTGTTTTCTGCAGCCAACGTGAACGGTGGTCAGGACACTGTAGACGATTTTGTAGCGGAAGAAGCCTTCAGCTTCATCCGATCTCAATTGGACTCAAGCGCCAACGCAAAACGTGGCTTTTGCTCATCAGATCGTCGGGTTGTAGCCGACGGACACCACCAGTGGTTTCGGCCTGTGCATTTGTTGGTCTTAGGGTGCAGCCTTGGCGAGCGTCTCGGCCAGCGGCTGCAGGGATACTGCGATATCCTTCAGGGCGCCAGCCTTGATGTCAGCGCCGAGGATTTCATATGAGTATCCGGTTTCCTTGAGCTGTGCCTCGATGGTAGACGCTCGAACGTCGCTTGGCAGGACTCCGAAGAACTTTGTCCTGGTCGGCGAAATGCGCGCTTTGAACTCCTGTGTGCCAACGCGGACGCGGGCGAGTCCCGTAGTTCCTTCGGAAAGACGCTCAACGTCGCGACGAACCTGACCACCGAGCTCGGAAAGCGCATACTCTTTTTCCACATCATCAACAGATTTGGTGTATGCCTTACCCGCGGCTTTCGCCTCTTCACGTTGCTCGAGCCAGACATCTTTGGCATTAGCGCGCAACTCGAGCCGCTCAGCATCAGTGAGCGTGGAGATGCCGGAACGGGCGAGACTGAGTTCACGAGCGGCGCCCTTGCCAGCTTTTGCCTCGAAGATCGCGACGATGACGAGTTCGTCTCCCTGGCGATAGACGAGCATGCCGTCGCTTATCTGACGTTTCGCCGCATCTCGGATGAGATGGCCGGGAATGAACTCCAACTTTTTGCCAGCGGGAACGGTAATCCCCAGGGCGAATGCGCCTTCGCGTTTGCCGAGCCACGGGACGATTCGGGATTCAACGAGTTCTTCGAGCAATTGACCTTTGATGTGGTCGACGTTAGGGCCTTTCGCGAGAATTCGTTCAAGCGAGAATGTATCGAGGCCACTAAGCTGAGGATGTGCGGCTTGCAGCTTTTTGAGCAAGTCAACCAGTGCTTGATCGACCGGGGTCGCGAGCGAGGTGACACCTTTTGTGAGACGCGGAACGGCTCCGGCAGCGTCCCGGGCGATTGCGCCAGTCACCGATTTTTCAATGCGGAGAGTTCGCTCGGCTTGTTCGACGGCTCGAAGGGCTTCGCGTTCCGCCGTGCCGCGCACGCCAGCGCCGATGGCCCTGGACCACGTGGCAGCATCTCGGCCATAGAGCGAAACGAGGCGAGCCTCTGTGTAAAGTGCGCGGCCACCCTTCACCAGTCTGCCAGCAACGGGGAGAAGAACGGAAGCGCCGAGGATGCCGCGTTCGAGATCGCTGAGGTGATATCCGAAGAGGTCGACACCGCTCCAAGCTTCGTAGGCGGCGACTATATTGCCGACTACGGGAATTAGACCGACCGCGAATTCGACGGCCTCGACCATGGCGGGCCGGTCGACGGGAACCGCGGTGATCTCAACGTCCGGGGGAAGGCTTGTTGCGGCGCGCAAAAGGGTGGAAAGTTCGGGGCGCTCGGTCAGCATGCTACCGAGACCGACGCGGGCTGGCGACTCGATCAGGAATTTGGTGTTGGGTTGGGCATTGAACCAGGCCAGCAGTTCTTTGGAGAGGAGCTGCATGACCTGGCGAACGACGGGTCTTTCGCCGAGGATGAGGTACTGTTTACCGGCTTGCTTGTCTACAATGAGTTCCTGTTTGATTTTGCCCCAGCGCAACATTTCCAACGACAGATTGAGATACTCCTCGTATTTGTGAGCGAGTTGATCCGGCGAGGCATATTGCGGATTGATTTGCTCGTTGGCCTTCTGCAAGCTGCTCACCGCCCAGCGGTCGGCGCCAGTGAAATTAAACTTTGGCTCTGGCCCCAGCCGATCGAAGATCAATACCGAGCCGGGCGCTGTTGTCAGTTCGTTCAGCATGATCTGCCAGGTGGTGCGAAGTAGTGCGAGTTCAAATGCATCGGCTTTGCCGGCGGCCATTGCGAGACGAAACTTAGCCTCTTGTGCGGCCATGGCGCGGCGATACGGGTCGAGGTTGCCGGCAGGTTTGCCATTGTCTTCCGTGGGGTCCGACTCAATCGTTCCTACGTCGAAGTACTTCGGGCGGAGAATCAGAGTATGCAGCGGAGCACGTCCGCGGCTGTCGAGGAAGCGACGGGCGAACTGGCACGAGCGCGCGTGCGGGAAGGCGCCGGCCTCCACAACGAGTCCGTAGTATCCGGGCTGCTGGCCTTCGGCGGCGATGCCATTTAGCGCCAGCGCAGAGTGAGGCAAAAGATCATCGGAAGCGAGGACAGAAATGTGTCCGATGTCGCCGGCGCCGGGGGCTGCGCGAAGCATCCAGTCACCGGGGCGAAGCGGAGCCTCGGGTTGTGTCGAAGGCAAAGCTACGACCGTGAATAAATCGTCTGCTCGGAACGTTGCCGACGAATCTTTCACTACTGTACGGAAAAGGGCGGCGGGCGACAAGCGCGGAGCAAAAATGCGGCCGTCGATTTCCTGCAATAGGTATTGCAGGAAATCAATTTCAGATTGGCTCCGCTTGCTACCAGAATTCCGGAGGGCGAGTTCGGCTTGAGCGAGAATGTAGTTCGAGGCTTGCATCAGGACCACCCTACGGAAGCGCCGTGGACCTTTCCACCGATCCGTTTTCTAAGACCATGCGGGCTTCTCCCGGCTTTATCATGCGATCTGATCGGAGCGAGAACCTCCGCCCGGGATGCCCAGTGTAGCGAGCGGTCCAGGATTGATAGGAAGGCTTTTTCCAGGGAACTTCTTGTAGTCGAAGGTCAAGATACCCTCGCCCACCATCCGGTCCGTGCCCTTCCGCGCGTTAGCGGCAGCCACTTTGTCCCACTGTGTAATGAAATCTGAAACCGCCCATTTTCCGACTTCGGCCTCGGAAACACCCAGGTTGTGCGCCCACAGCCTTTTGCGAAATCCGTTGAGGACTTCCGGATCCGGTTCGCGCATCTGGACGTTCAATTCGCTGTCGAGCTCGAAGCTGCGCGGATTGACGTTCGCCGAACCAATGGAGCACCAGCGGTCGTCCGCGAGGATCAGTTTGGCATGCACATACCGCTTGTGCATTTCATAGAAACGCACGCGAGGAGCACCAAGCCCGGTGACGAGCCGTTCAAAGGTCTGATGCTGAAGGAAAAAGCCGTGATCCGTGAGAGCGCTCTTGCCATCGTCACTTTCGGCCATTGTGCTGTGCACGACAACGATGATCACGATCAGAGAAGGGCGCTCTGCACCGCGCGCTACGATCCAGTCCGCGAGCTCAGGGACTCGGAAATACTGATTTTCGAGATACAGGAAATCGTAGGCACATGCGATTCCATGCTGATAAGCCTGGCGCACATCGCTGCGACGCGTTGTGGAGAACGCGGCAGGCGCATCGCCGGTGCTTTCCGAGACTGTTCGAAGCATCTGTATCGCGGTGCGGTATACCCCGGGGATTTGCTCGGCGGTCGACAGCGGAGTCAAGCCAAGCTTTTCGTGAGCCTGCCAGCCGGGCAACGGTTGCCGCTGGCTGGCGCCGCGCTCGCGATTCCAACGCCAGACAAACTCCTTCTCGATGTCCCGGGTGATCGGGCCCTCCAAATGTACCTGGAGATCGTGCCAGCCGCGCCAGGGCGTCGTCGACCACGAAACCGGTGTCATTCCGGGGATGATGTCGACTCCGCCGCAGAACGCGGTCAAGTGGTCCTTGTAACGGACGACCATGAATTTCTGGTGATGGACGGCGACGTGGAGGGGACCGGCCGGAACGCTTAAGCCCGACTGTGTTGACAGCAGTTTTGCGTAGAAATCGGAGATTAAAATGTATGCCGGGTGCTGGCTGAGGACGTACTTCACGTTGTCCCGCTTGTTGTCCGGCAGCCTGAGTATGAGCGCATCGAGGCCCTTCAGGTTGGAGGACCACTTCATCAACTTCGGGAAATCATTGAGGAGGAGCCGAAAGGTCACTCCCTTGTTTGCCCGGTCGGCGATCAGGTCGCCCCATGTCGTACCGCTCGCCGACTTCTTTGTCAGCTTGGTCGCCGGATCGAACATCCATGACGCCAGGTACACAGCGTCACCGGGATTCGTGGACTCTACGGCGAGTTGCATGCGGTCAAACGGCTCGGAGCGGTCGTCGTTGGTGCCATCACCTCTCGAGAAGCGTCCGTTGATCAGCAGGGTCGCGCGGCCCCAGGTCTGTTGTTGCGCGTAGGTCAAGTAACTGGCGGTGGTGTCCTGAGGGAGCCACCACGGGCAGGCGTCAGCGGTCGCCCCGGACTTCTGCGTGGGGTTATCCTCGCCATCGTTGGCCTCGCCTGCCGGCGGCTTGGGCGGTAGACTAACCGAGCTTGCAAGGACCTCCCCGCTGGTGCCGTGGTAATCGGGCAAGGAGTTCTCGGCGGGAATAGCCTCCAGCGGCACGATCAGGCGGTCAGGGCTTCCTTCAGCGTCCGGCTGTTGTGGGGTATCGGCTTCATCTGGTACAGCCTCGCCTGAGACTGGCGGAGCGGGCCGTAGACTACGGGGTATTACGGTGACGACCACTCCCCCGCGGCGCGCGGTGACGACCCGCACATTTGTGGAGCCAGGTCTTTGAATCTCGCTCTCTACCACCGATGGCGGGACGCCACGCGGATCAATTCTCTGTAACGCCCGGACATAAATGCGGTCGAAGACGGGATTGCCGGTGGTGATTCCGATGCGTTCAAGGCGCGCCAGTATGTTGGCACGAAGCTGAGCCCTGACCTGCGGAATGTCTGGGGCCATGCGCTCGAGCGCATGCTCTGTGTACCAGCGGCCGTTGATGTACATGCCGCCACCATCGGGCGGCAAATCGTAAATGGGATCCTGCAAAGATCGTGGCGCTCTTGGCGTCGCCCCGGCCGCGGGCCGCGTGGCTTCCAGAACTCGTCCCACACCATAAACGAGGGCGACCGAAGAGACGAACTCGAATGCCGCCCCAAGGCGTGAGACGTCCTGGCCGGTGAACATTTCCTTGCCGCCGCCAATCTGCCAGCCACGCTCCAAGGCAAAGTGAAGCGGGTTGATGTCGCGGACCATGCGATAGAGGCCAAGCTGGAGCCGGACGGTTGCAGGGTGCGTGTAAACGTAGTGGGCGAGGATGCGCCGGCGATTCTCATAATTCGCATAGCGGGCGGCCGCGCCGGAACCGGTGCCGAAAAGGTGACTCGCGCTGTCGGAATCTTCCTGGGTCATTTTGCGGGGATCGACGGGAGTGCGCATCCGGAGTACCGCAGGCACACTGGGGTCGGTCATTGCTTCGATGTAGCCGTTCTCGAACTCTGAGAGAGGGTGCGCCCAGCGCGTGTAATTCGGACGGACTTTGTCGGCCCAATACTGGCCGACGTCAGCGGGCTTCACGATCGTGATGATGACGAGCACGATGTCGTTGTCAGCGTCATCGGCGGGCGGGTCAAGTTCGAGCGGCCCAGGTGCGGGAGGCGCCTGGGTTTGCATCGGAGGCGAGGGAGCAGGTTGGGCTGGCGGGGGCGCGTCCTCTGCCGGCTGCGGAGGCGCGTACCGTTCAACAACAGGAACGTCTGCTATTAGGCCCGCACAGGAATACTTGGGACGAAGAATTAAGGTATGCGGTGGCAGGCGACCGCTGCTATCCGTCAATCGGCGCGCGAATGGGCACGAGAGCGAACGGGGAAAAAGGCCGGCTTCGATTACCAATCCATAATATCCGGGCTGCTCGCCCTCGGCGGCGATGCCGTTGGATGCCAGCGCGGAGTGGGGCCATAGATCGGCGGATGCCAGGACGGAAACATGTCCGACGTCGCCAGTTCCTGGCGCGGCACGGAGCATCCAGTCACCCGGGCGAAGGGGAACTTCGGGCCGTGCTGAAGGCAAAGCTACGACGTCAAAAAAATCCTTTGCCCCGAGCGTCGTTAGCGAACCTTTCGCCACTGCACGGAAAAGTGCGGCGGGCGACAAGTCTTGCGCGAAAGTGCTCCCATCCAGTTCACAGAGGAGCCGTTGCAAGAAATCAATTTCGGATTGGCGTCCCGGCGCGCTGGTTTCCCGGAGTGCTTGGTCGGCTCTTTCCAGAACGCGATCGGGGTCAAAATCAGAGGCTTGTATGGTATCGGGTGGGACTGGAACGAACTGCTCTCCGGATACTAACGTGAACTCTTCCGCGATGGCATCGGAAGAAGCAGGCCAATTGGCCGTTTGCGACGGGCTGAAATCAACGCCACCCATATGAGCGGACAGAGAATCCGGCCATGCCAAATCACGTATCTTGTCGACTGCCTCCGCGATGTTGAGGCGCCCCCACGCGCAGCAGTCCGTGTTTTCAGCGTGTGCCACCGGATCAGCGGAGTGCTTCAAGCAATGCCGAATCTCCTGGATCGAGACGGGGCGACCGGCAGCTTCAAACATGGCGGCGACGCAACCGGCAACATGAGGCGTAGCCATCGAAGTGCCGGAGCGAGCGACGAGCAAGCCCTCCTGGCGAGCCGCACTACGCGGGATGGATCGCGCCGCAAGCACGCTCACGCCTGGAGCCAGCAATTCCGGTTTTTCATGCCGGTCGTCGCGCGTGGGGCCGCAGCTGCTGAAAGGAGCGAGCGGCTCTCCGTCCAGATGAGCGTCGTAGGCGCCCACGGTGATCACCAGCGGAGAAGTGGCGATGGTGCCGAGGGTGTAGGAATGCGTTGTAATTTGGGGATCGAAGCGAGATTGCGCTCCCGGCCTTGCCAAACTGCGTTCGATCCAGGCGTGAAAGCGACCGTTGATTACGTACTCGCCGAACAGCCGCAAGGTCCATACCCCGGAGGGGGCGTTGGGATAAAGAAATACTTCAATGTGGTTGTCTCTATTGTTGGGGTCATTTCTACGGTGATAAATACGGCCAACGAGCGTACCGTCGTGGGAGATGTCCGCCACCTGGCCCAGCCTGACTTCCACAAATCGGCCGCCTTCCGGCGGCTGCAAGGCGACCAGGAGACGATCGTTTCCGGAATACCAGGCGTCAATTTCGTTTGGGGCCGTGTCTCTGGGATCGATGATCCATTCCAGGTCGCGACTTTCGCCATCGCGCAACCAGCCCTCCACGGCCAGATCCGCAGCGCGATAGTTGCCGGCGGATTGAACGATTGCCCTGCCGGAACCGAACCGCAAAATCTCATGCATCGCTTGCTCGAACGGACTCGTTCCGTCGTGGCTGCCACCCGTGCGGCCCACAGATAGATTCACAACCCACGGGCGGTCCTGAGCCGTCAGATGGACGAAGTCCAGGGCTTCCAACATTCGCACGGAATCGCCAAGATCCCCGATGGGCCCGGGGCTAGGGGTTGAAAGATGAACGAAGATGAGATCGGCATCGGACGCCACTCCAGGGGCGGAACCTGGCGCGCGCCCATTTCCCGCAGCGATGTCCAGCGTATGCGTGCCATGGCTCCCGTGGCCCGTATCGCTGATTGCCGGATGATAACCAAGGGCTTGATATGGATTCGAAGCACGCAATGCACGATTGATCTCAGCCGGAGAGAAAACCCGACCGTAACCATACCGGTTCGGATGAGCGGGATCGTAGGCTGCTACTTGATTCCAGAACGCTATGACGCGCGTGGTGCCATCGGAATTCAGGAAATTCGGGTGAACGAAATCTAAGCCAAAGTCAAGTGCCGCGACAATACATCCTCGGCCAGTAAAAGGCAGGGGCCGGGTCGCTCGCTGTACGATCTCCTCGGAGTCTTCTGCCTCAGGCAAATGCTTGCAGCATTCGTAGATTCCCATGGGCCGGGCGGCTTTGAGACTCAGCACGTTCGGATGAAGCCGAATGGTCCACGCGTCGGAGGCCAGAAATCTGCCCGTGCAGATACGGATGAATTGGGAAACAACGATAAATTTGGGAGGAATCTGACGCGGGTCGTCGAGGCGGACAATTCCCTCGATGATTTGCTGCGGAGACGCAGATTCAACCGCCTCCGCGAGGGCCGGATCGAGGTTGAATTCAGCAAATCGGCTTTTTGGAGTCGTAGCATCCATGATTTGCTACCTTGCCAGTCAACGCGGCCAACCGTGACGTGGGTTCGAGCTACCTCTTTTGCGACCGAGGAAGGCACCTTGCCAGCGGCTGACGGCCCCGCAAGCAAGGCGCCCGATAGAGAAACCCGGCACACATGCAAGGCAAGAACGCACAGGATTCCGTTTGCTGCCTGACTATCGCAGCGTACCTAGTCCTGTACGACCAATCGACAAGGCATGCGATACAAGATGCAAGCGCATTACTTAACTAACACAATGCCCGGATTGTTATTACTGTCAGTTACTTTCTGGTATTTGTAACCGGTATCTTGGGTCACAAACACGGTTCCTGCGGCAGCATTCGCAAAGGCCGCCTGGGCGGGAGCTATGGCAGCTATGTTGTTCACGAAAAGCGTGGCTGGTGGTACCGCGGGCGGCTTCTTGAAAAACCCAACTGTAAAGGTGGCCAGCTGGGCGAGGGAGAATACATCTGCACCGATGCCGATACCATTGCGATGGTACCTGCCATTCATCGCAAATTTGACACCAGAAGTGGCGAGCTGGGTAACCGAGACTAGAGCCGCCATCTGCGTGGTGCTTTGGGAAGCCCATGAATTCAGCGTGAGGCCCACGTTTTGCTTGGAGGCATTGATCGCGCCGAGTACGGTCAGACCGCCGTCGAGAAGCAAGGCGACAGATCCTTCGATCGAGGTTTCCTTCTTGAGCTGCGATTTAAACCTAGCCTCGAGTTGATCCAATCGACTGTCGAGAGCACGGCGAGCGACCTCCTGACTGGCCAAACCGCGATTGGTCTCTTCGACCGTGGCCAATTTGGTCGGGAATGGCACGTTGCGAATCCTGCCGTCCGGATTGCGCAGGGAGATTCCCTGAACGCCGCGGCCAGGCCGGAAGTAGCGCCTCGGCTGCCTGCGCCGCGTGGCTTCGCCGATATCTTCAACACTGTCCTCAGCTTCACCGATAGCGTCTTCGCTTTCGTAGATTGCGTCTTCACTCTCCCAGACGACACCTTCAATGGTCTCTTCAGGCATATTACGTGCTCCTTTCCAGATGTGATCAGTTCCCTACAATGACGACTTCCGGTTGATGGTTGTTTGCATTGCGACTCAGAGGCACTCCACGAGCTGCCAAAGGACGCAAGACCTGCGATTCGAGCAAGGCACCGTCGGGCGGGAAATAAGCAACGACACTCTGTCCGCCGCAATTGGGACAACCAGCGACGCCCACAAAGCACTCGGGACAGCAACCGAGAGCAAGAGCGAGCGGCCGAATTTTCCTGCGCAGAGCGTCGAAAAGCTCTTGTTGTACCCGTTGTTCCGCTTCGAGCGCTGAGACGCGATCGAGCAAGCGCGCCATATCGTCATTCGACGAAGCCTGCTGGGGGCGAAGTGGCTCCGCAGGTGCCGGGTTGCATCCATTGACTGTATCGCTGACGCTCGGCCGACGGGTGGCAGCGTTCAGGGCGGCCTGCACGATTTCGTCACCATATTTATCGAAAAGGGCGCGCAGGTTTTCGTCGAGCAGCAGCCTGGATAGCATGGTCATGCCGGACCGCTCTGCCCACTGCTGAGCATAAGGCAATAAGATCTTCGGGATCAGTTGTCCTGGCGAATCCGTTTGCATAGTTCACCGTCTTGCTAATAGAAAGAGACAGACTCCGTAGTCACGTCGATATCGTGCCAGCCTTCCGAGTCCGCTTCGGAAACGGCTTCCCATTCGCCATCTAGAAAGAGGTCGAACTCCGGACGGGACTTTCGGGGGCGCGAGGCTTCGAGGTGCGCGAGGACCAGCGCGGCCTGTTGCTCAAGAGAAGCGGGATCGACCCGATAGTTACCGCTTGCATCGCGCAGGTAGCTTTGTTCCGAGATGGATTCCGACTCCGGCAAAGCCTCAGAAGCATTGGCCAGCAAGTGTGTCAGCAGAGTATTGATGGCGCCGCGCGGCAAGGTGGTCCCGGTCGGGGTCGAAATTTGTTCATTCCCCGACGAACCCAATACTTGACTGAGAAGAGCGTGTTGCACCGAGGGATTTTGGATCAGGCCGAGCAGCGTGGCTGCGGCGCCTTGGCCGGTGGGCAGGGAGGGGGGCCACGACGCCTGGCTCATCGTTTGCGCCGGCGCAGGATCACTTATTTTTGGTGCAGAAGCGGGAGCCTGCGCCGGACCGGCCGCAGGAGTCGATGACGGTTGGGGAGCGGGAGCAGATGCAACTGCTGGAATGGGGACTGCGGCCGATGGGGCAGAAACCGCAGGGGGCGCTGCAGGTGGGGGAGCGAGTGGCGGAACCGGTGCTGGCCGCGAGGCGGGCTTGTCTTTGCTCAAGAGGGACGAAGCCAAACCCGCACCGGCTCCGATTACGGCTCCCCATGGTCCGAAGGTAGAGCCAGTGGCGGCCCCAGCGGCAACGCTCGGAGCCGCGCGCTGCAGCGCAGGGGCGACCGCTTTGCCAAAGGAGCCCAGCGTTGACAGGAAATCTTCAGCCGTAGCCGAGGGCAATCCGGAAATTGATGCCTGGACAATACTTTCCAGCTCTTTGGCAGGCAGGCCGGCATATTCAGGCCGAATGCACAAACGCAAACCTTCAACGTCTGGCCCGGACATTCGTGGCATGTACGTCTCCCATCCGCACAGGTTGCGACTACCACTTTCGATCCGCCTCGGCCGGAACGAATTTCCAGACGCGGCGAAACGAAAAATTTAGGAATACACCTTTCAATCGCGAGCATATTAGAATGTCGGCACTTGACCGTCTGTGCGCCGTCGCACAGACGCAGCCGGTAAGCTGACTTAAAAGTCCAACGCTTGCTTATCGGCGGCGGTGCACGATGTCTCCCCTTAAAACGATTTCAATGGCGCCCCGGAATTTCCTTCTATCAAGCTTGGCGAGGGACGACTATGAGCGCCTTCTGCCTCATCTGCACACCGTACGCTTTTCCCTTGGCGAACTGGTGGGCGACTGCAGTGGTCATCGCGAATTTGCTTACTTCCCAACCTCCTGCGTAATTTCCCTGATTTGCACGATGGAAACCGGTGCCTCCGTACAAGTGGCGTTAACTGGATACGACGGCGTTGTAGGGATTTCCACTCTGCTGGGTGGGAATACCGCATGCAATCGTGCAGTCATTGGACTGGCGGGAGAAGCGCTACGGATCGACGTACGGATCCTCAGGGATCAATTTAAGCGCGGTGGAAGTCTCCAGCGCGTGCTTTTGCGCTACACGGAGGCCTTGATCACACAGATCTCGTCGACGGCCGCATGCAACCGGGTGCACGTACTTGAAAAACGGCTGTGTCGATGGTTGCTGCTGATCCATGACCGGGCAAATTCCGATGACCTTGTCATGACCCAGGAGTTCATTGCGAGCATGCTGGGCGGACGCCGTGAGACTGTCACGGTCGCGGCGGGTCATCTTCAGGACGCCGGGCTAATTCATTACGGTCGAGGACACCTACGGCTCGTGGACCGAAAGGGTTTGGAAGATCGAGTGTGCGAATGTTATCGAGGGGTTAGCCGCGAATTCAACGAATCGAATGGAATCTTGCCAGGCATCGAGAACGCTGTGAACGACCATCATAAACTTTCAATGCGTGTGTGACTTGCGAGATGTTGCGAAGGCGATTAGCCTCCGCAGTTGATCGAAATTATCCGGCATCGTGATGTAGACATTTCCACCGATCTCCTGTTCAGCTCCCGGAGAAACTGTTGTCACAGAGAAGATCACCACGGGAACTTCCTCCGTCAAGCCTCCCTTCATGCGTATCCTGCGCGCAACTCCGACGATTTCGTCAGAGGTTCCAGCCAGTGAGATCAAAATGAGGTTGGGCCGGTTTGATAGAACTCTTTGTACGGCGTCGTCCTCGTCCTTAGCCTGATCAACTGAATAGCCATCCCTGTCCAACAGGCCTTCGATTGCGTCCCGGGTCTCCTGTACATCCTCGACCACTAAGATCCTCATGATGCAATTCCTGTGGACTGAAGCGACTGCATCTCGCCCACGTAATACCATTGGCCGAGGACGACTTCAGTGCGCCAGGCCACACATTGGCCACACGCAGATCGTCGACACGATTGAAAAAAATAGAATGTAGTTGGGGAACAGTTTGTAAAACAGCTGTTCTTGAAAATAACTAGTTTGGTCCAAACATCGGCCAGAGGCCGAGACGTTGTCTCGCTACTGCTCGGATTGAAAATACGGTGAGCGCCCAGATCGCGGATCTAGCGACGAATCCAGCTGCTTGGTGACGGTCTCACTGGTTCTTATAGAGAATGATCTGAGCATGGCACCGTAACGATGCCTTCGCCCCTGATTGCTTGGGTGCCATGTGTGGTCCGCCGCCGCTCGTGAACGCCTGAAGGATGTAGGTAACCCCTCCAAGCATGCCCCGCCCATTGCTCTCGGTAACGCGATAGAGCGCCCACTCCGCGTCGTCCATGTTCGGCGCGGCGACTCTCTTCTCCAAGACGGTTGATGCGGTGCTTCCATCCGACGCCGTCCACTTCGATTCCCCGGACATACTTAGCGAGACCTGCCCTTCATCTGCGGCCAGGGCGCGGTGTCGCGTGAAGGAGCCGCTGACGGTCAGTCCGGATACCTGCACTCCACGCACGATAGATCCATTGCTTGCCGCGGCGCCGACATAGCTGACTACACCATCGCCCTCCACTACCCCGAACTGCTCCACGTTTTCTGGCGCTAGCGCGTGAAACGTACGTCCAGGTAGAAACATCATGCTTTCGTCATGGGCTGATTCTTTCATTCTGGTTTTGGGACTAAGTTGCAGTTTTAACTGTAGGGGCTTCGGCTGCCATGGTTTTGGGTGAGGGGCCTGCCCCGTTCCCAACTCGTAGCAGATCAACATATCGGACCCCGTGCCGATGAACACTTTGCCGTCAGCAATGGTGGGAGGTAGCCAGTGCCCAAGCGATGGAAACTGAACGTCCCACAGGTGCTGCAGTGTCTCCGCATTGAAGGCGTAGAGATGTGCGCTGATGGAGGGTGTGCCGGCGCCGGGACTGTCGTTGTGCGGTAGCGTCGACCACAGGATGCCTGACCCCGCCTCATTGTTATTTGACGAGATCGATGCGATGCCGCCAGGCATAACCACCGTATTGCCGGGCGGCGGCGAATCCGAGGCCAGCACCGGGCCCAGGTGAAAGGCCGGCTCCAGAATCTTGCCGGTTGTCGTATCGAATCTGTATTGGCGCAGATAGTCCTTTTCGCCCCACACGTAGAGGTAGCCATATCTCTGATCGCTGATGCGCCAATAGGTGGGCGAGCCGTGGAGGTGTGGACCCGTATACCAACTCTGATACCGCCACGAATTGGCGTTGTCGTCTGCATACTGGCTTGTGGAAGCGGTGATCCGCGGTTGCACGGGTTTCATCGTGGACCGATTGAGAAGAAACATGTAACCCGTCTTGCCGCCGCCAATCACCAGATTCGTGCCTGGAATCGTCAAAGTACCGCCGGCACCAGCATCGGCATCGCCCACGAACATCTGATGGGCGTCTGGGGGCACGAACGCATGCGCTATCAACCCTCCGGCAGTTGGCGTCAATTTCACAAGGGAGTCGCCATATTTGTCGTTGGACACATCAGCCTCGCCATTCCCTGTAAGAAAGTAGACGTTGCCATCGGGATCTGCTGAAAGCCCTCCGCCGCCGCCCCAGATTCCGGATCCGCCTTGCGTCAGATAAGTACTGCTGTCGTATGGGTTAGTTCCAGTGAAGTTTTTGGAAGAACACCAAACCCCCGCAAAACCCAGGTCCGTCGCGCGGTAAGCCATCACCCAGCCGTGAAATTCCGTCCACTCCGCCGGAGCGATGCTGCAGAAGGCCACGTAAACTGCCCCATGGTCCAACAACAACGAAGCGTGATTTCGCTGGAATCGCGCGTCAAAAGAGAACGGTGCCCCGTTGTTGCGATAAAGCGACGCGGCGATGCGTGTTCTGGCCACCTCTGTGCCGTTGGTGTAGTCGAGCGCTACAAGCCAGAAGGCGGAATCAAGCCGTGCCGCAAGAGCGGCTTCGTTGGCGGCATCAGCCGAGAGCGGATTGTTGTTGTTGGTACTGAACACAATGTAGATCCGGTGGGTCGTAACGTCAATTACCGGCGTGGTGTCGATGGCGGTTGCCTTACCGCGCGCATGCGGGTCGCTGTCCGTGAGTGTAACGTGCCACTTCGGAGCGCCGGTGTTCGCATCGATAGCGTAAACGTTGTTTTGCGTGTCGGTGATGAACAGGCCGTCCGCAGCGCCGTTTGAAAACGGCACGCGACGGACGTACAACGGCTGCCCATTGATAGAAGACTGGTTTGCCACCGGAAAGGTGTACTTGACCTTCATGCCGTGCGCCAAGACTTGCGCAGGGGTGAGCGCTGCCTCGTATGGATGGACTCCGGTTCGATGATTGTCGTTGTGTTGGGTCACGACGTTCCCGTTGCCGGCGCATCCTACGATTACCTGGTTACTCGGAGCACTTGTGAGGCTACCCACTTCCTGCACGACCGTAAGTTCATCGCCGGCTGCCAGCACGATGCCGCCGCCAACCGCGATTTGGGATCCGCTGCCATACCCAATCCCCACTCCGCCTCGAACGAGAATAATGGTAGCGTCGGCCCGCGCATTCCAAACGGTGACGTAGCGGCTGCCAGGGCAAATTGGCGAACCGAGGGTGGGGGCCGACAGGTTAGTTAGTTCCGGAGGCGCCGCGCCGGGAGAACTTCGGTCGCACAGAGCCTGGGTAGCGGTCGGTTCGCCGACTGGGAGACCGGAAGGAATCGGTGGATTGACAGTTGCGTAGTTGTCATGCCCCGTCGCGAGCCCGTTGGCGATATCGGCGGAGCCATTTTTCACGTCGACGAAAGATCCGACCAGGAGCTGGTGTAGATCGATTGTGTGGCTTCCCGGTACGGGTGCGCCAAGAGTGGGGGCATTGGGCGGGTTGGGGGCTTTGGGAACCACCGCCGAGGCCGTTGATTGTTGCCGGACCTCGGTCGGCGTCCGCGGACAGAAAATCTGGACTGCCCCGATGTGGTGGCCCTTGACGAGCTTGGAGGTGGCTACTGAGAGATTTTCAGATGTAGCGTCGCCTTCACCGATGACAGTTCCGCTCGGCGACGCGTCCAAATCAAGTACCTCCACGTGCGCGCTGGGCCGCAGGTTGTGCATGTTTACGATCTGGCCGCATTCCCACAGATCTGCATCCACCACAGGTGTGGTAATCGCCGGATCGTCGCCCACCACCACCGGGTCGAATGACTGCCTGCTGGTAATGCCGGCGTAAGTCTGGGTCGCAGAGATGACGTCGTTAACCTTCAGGGAACGACTCACCTTCACGTCGTGGGGGATAGGCCAGTAGGTTTCGGACGGGAGGAGCCGGCCTATGTGCTCCGTCGTGTTCGCGTAGACGTCCACTGTCGCCCCAGGAATGAATCCGTATACAGAGACTGCCTGTGCGCACTTGCAGATGGGTGGCTGCACGCTGGGCGGCGACAGCTCCCCTTCGCTGCGGAGTGGATAATGATCGTTTCCTTGAGCGGTTGCACGTCCGGCGGACAACGCAGCTATAAGCAGGGCGAGGATCATCTTCATGGTGTCACCTCATTGCAAGGAATCCATCGCAAACAAAAGAGGCAGCTAGGTAGTAGTGCTTCACAAGTCCGCTCCAACGCTTGGAATTAGTTCCCGCCCGAGAGCTACTTCGAGTTTCATAGAATTGAAGGCGAAGCAGGTCTGTTAACGTTGTCGGAACGTTCGTCTTATGCCGCTGTGTATCACATTACATAGTGCGTAGCAATGATTTAGAGAAATGCGCCAGCACATGGCAATGGGAGAACGGCCTACAAGACCGTGTGAATGCACAACGGTTTCAAACACCATTGCAGTTGAAGGACGCTAGTTCATTATCATTATTCAAATTGTAGTAATCATCTAAAAAGTAGTAGCAAGACGCAAATAGCCGCATATTTACTGAGGATTTGTGCTGTGGCGGAGAGGGGGGGATTGACGCCTACGTTGGCGAGTGGGAGGTGAGGGGTTGGTGAACGTTGGTATGTCTCTTGTTTTCAACATCGATTCTTGATGAGCCTGAACTCATTGATTTTAGAACAGCTTCTTAGAACTCAAAGTCCCTCGAAAGTAGTAGCAGGTAGCGGCAAGGGCGAAATGGGTAGACGGTAATTGGCGCGATCAACCGGCGACGGTTTGCTAATTCCACCTGACCTGTTCGCACAGACCCATTTTCATTTGTTTTGTTTGAGTTAGGCACCTCTCAGTTGCAGGAGAACACCCTCATTTGCAGTCTATTGTTCAGCAAAAGTTCAGCTGAGAATAAGGTCCACCTCTAGGTCTTCAAGAATTGCAAAGGCATCTTCCATTCTCTCGGTTCCGGGAATCTAAGCAGCGCGTCAGTTCCACCCGCAGCTTTCTTTTGCCATGGAATATCCGCGCTTTAATCGCACTTACCGTGAGACCCATTCGCCGAGCCGTTTCTTGTGAGGTCAGCTCACGGAGTTCTCTCAACTGGATTGCTGTTCGCACTCCTGGCGTCAACTGGCCCATGGCCCTCGCTAAAATTTGGGCCCCTTCTCTCTGCAAGTACCTGGCTTCGGGGTTTGGAGATGGATCGGTTATCTCCAAACTTGGTGTTGTATCTTCCTCGTTGCTCGATTCATCGATGGGTACCTCGCGCAGAGCGCGATCTCGACGGAGCAACATGAGTGCCTCATTGATGGCGATACGCGTCAACCAGGTGGAGAAGGCAGATTTCCCTTCGAATCTGCACAGCGAAAGGAGCGCTTTTTTAAAGGCTTCTTGTACCACGTCTTCTGCATCTTCCGGCACGCGCGTGTAGCGCAGTGCAAGCGCGAAGATTCTGGGCCGGTAGAGTTTAACGAGCGTTTCAAATGCGGATTCGTCCCCCTCTTTCGCCGCAGCCACAAGTGCCTCTTCCCTAGCTGTCGCAGCCCAAGTGATAGTGTGCTGTTGATCTGCTTCGTTCTTTCGTGTACGGCTGATCGCCATCATCGCTCACAGCTCCCAAAACAAATGTCGAACCTTTCCTCCCTTCAGGGCAATGGCTATGCCAAAACCTGTGAATCGTAACTACCTGAATTTTCAGTGCGAAATGGGAATGCGGGAGTCGGGAGAGTCAAGACTGTCGAAGTCAGGACTGACAGTTGCGAGTCGGTCCTGTTCAGAAGCGTATTTTCAGAGGCTCAATCCACCTGCGTATATTGCCGGGGATGAATGCCAAACTTCTTGATTCGGTAGAGAAGACTGGTGCGATTGATGCCCAAGCGGACGGCAGCTCCTTCAGTTCCGCCCACGCGCCCCTTGCTTTCTATCAGCGCGTGCACGATCTCCTCACGCTGTCTCCTGGCATCCTCGTCATCGAGATTCTTGCTGCCGTGGAGGGCTTTTAAAGTTTCCTTGACGATTCGGCTGATCTCTTCCTGATTGTAAGGAACAGCGGCGATCGCGGGTTCACCATTGTCCAGCTTGCGCAATTCTTCCAGCGGGGCTTCGAGCAACTTACCGCGCGTTAGAATCACGGCGCGTTCAATGAAGTTTTCCAGTTCCCGAATGTTGCCAGGCCATTCCCAAGTCGTCAGTCCCTTCATCAGTTGGGCAGGAATCGCTTCGATATTCTTGTGCATATGCTTTGCGAACTTTTGCGCAAAATGGTTCACCAACAAAGGAATGTCTTCTTTGCGTTCCCGCAATGGTGGTATTCGAATGGGGAATACGTTCAGCCTGTAATACAAATCGGTCCGGAATTCGCGATCGGCCACCATTTTTTCCAGATTGCGATTCGTCGCTGCTATCAGGCGGACGTTCACTTTGCGCGTCTGGGTGTTGCCCAAGCGCTCAAACTCCCGCTCCTGTAAGGCACGCAGCAGCTTCGGCTGGATTTCGAAGGGAATGTCGCCGACTTCGTCCAAGAAAAGCGTCCCCTGGTCAGCCAGTTCCAGTCGCCCGATTTTCTGCGCGATCGCCCCCGTAAAGGCACCGCGTTCATGGCCGAATAGCTCGCTTTCGAGCAGGCCAGTGGGAATGGCCGCGCAGTTCAGTTTCACAAAAGCTCTGTTTTCGCGCTGGCTGTGTTGATGGATAGCGCGGGCAATCAATTCCTTTCCGGTCCCGGTCTCACCCAACAGTAGGACGGTAGAGTCACCGGGCGCCACGGTTTCGACCATTTTGAGAACGCGCTGAAGTAAGGCACTCCTGCCGATGATTTGCTCAAAACCGCTGTGGCTCGGAACCTCCTCCTCCACGTAAATGCTCTCATCGATGAACTCATCTTCGACTCCGATTAATGAATCAAACGTCTGCTGGGAGGTGATGCACTGCCGGATGGCGTTCAATAGAAGTTCATCATCAACGGGTTTGGTTAGAAAATCCGTGGCACCTGCCTTGAGCGCCCGTACGGTCATCGGGATGTCGCCGTGGCCGGTCAGGAAGATGACTGGGATCCGGACACCACCTCGGACCAGCTCCTGCTGCAACTCAATTCCGCTTAGTCCGGGCAAATTTACGTCAAGAATCAAACAACTCGGAGCATCTGGTCGCGGAATCGCCAAGAATTCCTGCGCTGAAGCCAAGGTTTTAGCCGTCAGTCCAGCCGAGGAAACCAGACTTGCTAATCCTTCTCGCACCGATGCGTCGTCATCCACCACGTAAACAAGACCGCCAGTATGAGTCATAAAACCTCTCCTTACTCAATTGTCTTGTCCTGAATTCGACCTCAGACCTTTGTGAACCGCACCAAGCAATTCGGCCTCCTCGAATGGCTTGATCAGATAGGCCACCGCTCCGTTGGATAACGCCCTTTCTCGGGTTTCCTGGTCCGACGCATGCGCAGTAATGAAAATAACGGGCACTTTATGCCCTTTGGCGAGCAAATATTGATGAAGTTCGGGTCCGCTTATTCCAGGCATGCGAACGTCCGCTACCAGGCAGTTGGCATGGCTTAGATAAGGCGAACTGAGGAATTCTTCGGCCGAACCAAACACCTGCACGTTGAATCCGGCAGAACGCATCAGACTCTGGAGCGATTCGCGGACCGAAAAGTCATCGTCCACCACGGCGACAAGAGGTTGCATCCGTTCTCTTTAACAAGCATCTGGGGCGAGGTCTATTACACCTTGGGCGTAGTGGCTATCTCCTTCGTACGGAGAGATTTAGGAGTTTTTCGAAGAACGAATTCCGAGCTTCTCGGCCATTCTCACGAGGTCGGCTAGTGAGTCGGCATGCATTTTCCGCATTACCTGCCCGCGATGCACTTTGACCGTGAACTCGCTGATGTCCAATTCGGAAGCGACCTGCTTATTCAGCAAGCCCGAGACCACCTCTCGCATTACTTCCTGTTCGCGTGGAGTCAACGAGTCGTAACGCACTCGTAGCTGGCGCAACTCCGCGCGATGCTCTCGTGCGCCGCGGTCAAGTTCTACGGCTTCCGAAATTGCATGGAAAAGCTGCTGCTCGTCGAATGGTTTGGTGAGAAATTCGACTGCACCGGCTTTTATGGCCTGCACAGATGCAGGAATAGTGCCATGCCCACTGATGAATACAATGGGTATCTCTAGCTTTGCGTCGATCATCCAGTTCTGCAGGTCCAGGCCGCTCAACTCCGGCAGCTGTAGGTCCACCAAAAGGCAACTGAGTGGATCAGTTTGAGAGCGAGCCAGGAATTCTTCCGCCGACGCAAAGGTTTCAACCCTCCAGCCTGCCGATCGAAGCAGACTGCTCACACCTTCACGAATGGAGGGGTCGTCGTCCACAATCGCGACGATTACCTCATGATCCGCCAATAGACCCTTCCTTGTACTGCGGAATGGTGAACTGCAGGGTTGTGCCTGGGCCTGTGTCATTCGCAGTAGCCCACAAATTTCCGCCATGGTTTCGAACGATGGAACGACTGATCGAAAGCCCCATGCCAATGCCACCGGATTTTGTACTGTAAAATGGCTCAAAGATTTTTTCCGTTTCGCCCGGATCGAGGCCCTTCCCCCTGTCCTGAACTGTTACCCGCACCTGGATGGCCTCATTGGAAGTCGTGATGAGTAGTTGCTTCGACGGGGCATCACTCATTGCCTCTATCGCATTCATAACGATGTTGAGCACCACCTGCTGCAACTGCACACGATCACCAAGAACAGTAGCCAAGTCTTCTGCAAATTCTGTGCGAATCATGACGCCTTTCCTCTTTGCTTCATCCGCCATCAGGGCTAGGACCTCTGCCACAGTTTCGTTCAGATCCAACTGCGCCATCGGTGTTGCGGCTTTCTTCACCAGCGCACGGATCCGCGCGATGATCTCGCCTGCCCTCTTGCCATCGCGAACGATACGGCGAGCAGCTTCCCTGGCTTCCTCCAGATTAGGAGTATCTGCCGCCAGCCAGCGCAGACAGGCGCTACCGTTGCTCACGACACCGGAAAGTGGCTGGTTGATTTCGTGTGCGATGGATGCCGTCATTTCTCCCATGATGCTCACACGGTTGATGTGCGCAAGTTCTGCTTCCAGTTGACGTAAGTGCTCGCGCTCTTTTTCAGCGCGCTTGCGATCGGTGATGTCGCGCGCAATCGCTAGGAAGAATCGTTGGCCGTGTTGCCAAAATGGGCGGACTCGGACCTCGACGGGCAAAACGGTCCCATCCTTCCGCCGAAAACGAGACTCGAAGGCGAAGACCTCTCCGGCGTTTAGTCGCTCACCCACTGATCGAAAGAAAGCCGGATCTTCGGACGGGTCAACAAGATCGCGGGGAGTCATTCCGATCAACTCATCACGCGTGTAACCCAAGCTCTCGCACGCATTTTGGTTCACATCAACAAGCTTTCCGTCCTCCGTCCTCAAGAGGATTGAGTCAGCCGCGTGATCCACGAGCGTCCTAAAACGGGCTTCACTTGCCCGTAGTTCCTCCTCGGCGCGAACTTGTTCCGTGATATCAACGTTTGTGCCGACGTATTGAATACACTCTCCCACGTGATCGAGAACCGGTCGCATGATTCCACGCACGTACTTCAAAGATTCATTCGGCATCATCAGTCGAAAATCGATGCTGCCCAGGTCTGAGCCGGCTTGTTCTTTTCGCCGGGCGGTACTGCCGAGAACCTCTTGGGGAGTACCTGAGTCGCGCTTCGGGATCGGGACGTGCCTCACCGTTCCATCCCCGAATACCACGCGATCATCCTTGGCACGAGTGACGCTCAGCGGGTGTGACAATGCTCGCTCCAGGTACTCTTTTAGCTTATCGCGGTCTTCTGGATGAACACGCTCCAATGACCTTTTAGGCGACGGTACGCCATCTGCTGGATCGAAATCCCAGATTCGAAACATCTCTTGGGACCAGTAGTTATCGCTGCCTCCCTTCGCGTCCCATGCAAAACTACCCGTCAGGGTCAGCCTCTGCGCAAGGCTCAGGTAGGCTTCACTGCGCAGTAAGGCATCCTCAGCCCGCTTGCGCTCTGTGATGTCGCTGACGACACCATCGATCCGAAGACGTGTCCCTTGCCGCCTCGCCACGCCGGAGTCGCGAATCCAGCGGATTTCGCCATTCGAATGAATGATGCGATACTCGCCTTCCGCTTGTTCGACTTGACCACTCATCAGGCGCTCAGCAGCAATGGCCACTCGCTTCCTGTCGTCCGCATGAACGATGCCGAACCATGCCGAAGGATCTTGCAGGAAGAAAGAAGTCGGGCGGCCCGTTATTTTTTCTACGGCCGGCGAGTAGTATCGGTACGTCCAAGCTCCTTGTTCATCGATCTCCGCGCTCCAGAGCGAGTCGGGAACCGAGCTCATCACTCGCTGCAACTCATCGGCTGCAATGCGTAACTGGTCCTCTGCGCGCTTGCGATCCTCTATGTCTGTTGCCGACAAATACCACCGCGTGACCCGTCCCCGTTCGTCGCGCAACGGATTATCGCGGAACAGGAACCAGCGATATTCTCCGTCGTGTCTCCGCATCCGCGCTTCGAATTCGTGTGCAACCTCGCTTGCCCTCACCGTGTAAACATCGCTTGCCATCCTTTCTCGGTCATCGGGATGAAAGAACCAAAAAGGATCGGATATGGCTTGCCATTCCTCCAGTTGTAGTCCGAAGTAATCCAGCGTGGGCCGGTTGGCATAAAGACGTTTCCGCTCGGGCCCAAATACCGCGACTAACTGCGGTGCAAAATCCAATACCTGTCGCAACTCCGTTTCCAATACTCGGTTCTCGTTTGCATCAGGCATACTGTCGTGCCTCGATTCCGGACTTTTGTATTCGAGAGAGAAGAGTGGCGCGATTGATGCTCGAACGCGCTGCAGTACCTTCCTTTTTGGAATTTTCCTCCGACGTCATCAGGTCGAGATACGCAACAATCCTCTTGCTCATGCGCAACACAGTGTCGAACGGTTGCGCATTGCCATCGTTCTGGATGGTCGCGTCTGCGCTCATTTTGCCCTAAGAAAGATAAAACCGGATTCGCGGGCACAGTTTAACCCAACAACCATTTGCGTTTCATCTGAGACGGACTTCACGATGAGGAGCTGTCTTCTGCGCTTTTTTCTTTTTTGTATGCGATGCTCTCCATGCCGGCCAGTGAGAATTCGACGATGTGCTCGGCGATCATGTGGCGCCGCTCATGGTTTTGGAGATTCAAATCGGGCCACAACCGTGAGAGCATCGGTCGTGCGTGCGCATAATGCAGAATCTGGCCCACTACGCTATGAGTGCACAACCGCGTGCAGAGGTCGTCCGGATCTCGCCCGATCAGTTTTCCAACGATGGCACGGAATCGCAGATAATTGGCTCCCATGGCCTCCGCCACAAGATCAAGTGCCGGCGTAGGATGTGCCATTTCATGCGCCAGAATATGGGTGGACCAGGCCCGCCTCGCGCCAGCCCCCATCCGTTCGAACCAGTCGCAGATCAGGGCCTGCAGCGCTGCCCGGGGGTCCGAGGCAAGGGCCATGCTCGAATTCATCACATCTGTCTGTTCCGCCAAAAGGGAGGATCTCAGAACCTCGGTGTACAGACCCATCTTTTCCCCGAAGTAATAATTCACGGCTGCGACGTTCATTCCTGCCCTTGCGCAAATCTCCCGGACGGTCGCGTTCTGGAAGCCGACTTCCGCGAATACATGACCGGCTGATTCGATGAGCTTTTCTCTGTTTTCATCCAGCGTGGCGTACTCGCTTGTCATGTTCGTGCTCCCATCCTACTTGGCCGCGACTTGCTTCTCCGACGGAAGTTGATCGACATTCCATCCGCCTCCAAGATCCTCGATGAGTTGCACGTTGCTGGTCATCTGGGACACTCTCAGATCGATAAATGTTTGTTGCTGCGTGAGTAGAGATGTCTGCGCTGTGTAAACATTGAGATAGGAATCGATTCCGGAACGGAACCGCACATTGGAGAGGTCGAGATACTTCTGTGCTGCGTCGACTGCGGCTTGTTGCTGCTTCAGTTGATCTGCGAGGTAGTGCTGGGCGGCCAGGGAGTCCTCGGTCTGTTGAAATGCTGTCAGCACCGTCTGCCGGTACGCCGCGGCATCCGCTTCATACTGGGCTTTATAGTTGGCGAGAACTGCGCGGCGGGCGCCCGCGTCGAAGATTGTGAACGACGCAGACGGGCCGATCGAGAAAAAGCGGCTGGGCCAGGTGAGCCAATTTCCAATTTTGTCGCTCTGGAATCCGGCCGTGCCCGAAATGCTGAATGACGGATAGAATGCGGTGGTTTGCACGTCGATCAGAGCGTTTGCGGCTGACATTGTCCGTTCGGCTCCGGCGATGTCCGGCCTCCGTTCCAACAATTCAGAAGGAACACCCGCAGGAACCAGCGGAGCGGCGGTCGTGAGTTCCCGTACGGGAAGTGAAAACGAAGGTGTAGGCTCACCAATCAGAACCGCGATGGCATGTTCGTATTGCGCTCTGGCGATTCTCAGATTAATGAGCGTCGATTGGGCCGTCTGCAGGCTGAGGTTTGCTTCTGCAACATCTTGCGCGCTGTCAATGCCGGTGGCGTTGAGCTTCTTCGTAAGAGCCAGAGACTTGCTGTAGGCCTCCACCGTTTGCTGGTAGAGCGCGATCAGCGAGTCTTGCCCCCGTAGTTCGAAATAGTAGACGGCAAGATTGGCCTGTTGAGAAAGCCTCACGTTCGCAAGATCGGCCGCGCTGGCCTGCGCCTGGTTTGCGTACTGCCGGACGGTGCTGCGCACTTTACCCCAAACGTCCGGCTCCCAGGAGACGCTGAAAGGAAGGTCGAAACTATTGCTGTTGGGATTTCCTTGGTCTCCCACCAAGCTCACGGAGTTTCGTGCGCGCGTGTAGGAAGGATTGGTGCCGATCGTGGGATAGTAATTGGACCGTGCCTGCCGGACCAGCGCCCGTGCAGCCACGAAATTCTGGTAGGACTGCGCAATGGTTTGGTTCGAGGAGTTCAGTTTATTCTCGAGTTCGTTGAGTTCAGGTTCGTTGTAAATCTCCCACCAGTTTCCTCGCGATGCTGTATCTTGCGGCGCTGCCGGTTTCCAAAGCGTCCCATCGGGGCTTTGCTGGGGAACAAGCTCTTTGAATGATGCTGGCGCTGCCGTGACCGGCGGCTTGTACTTGGGCCCTACGGTGCATCCCGCCACGGCCAGCGCACCGCAAACCATTACCAACTGGAGGGAGCGTCTAGCTGAAAGATGTTGGGCGCAGTTCATAGATGATCCCTTACGCTGTTGCATTGCCGGGCTCCTGAGCGAGTTGAACATTCCTTGTGCCGCGCTTGAACTTTTGCGCGATACGATCGAAATACAGGTAGATAACAGGTGTGCTGTAGAGCGTGAGAATCTGGCTGAAAATCAGACCTCCGACCACAGCAATACCAAGTGGATGGCGCAGTTCTGATCCGGTCCCGCGTCCGAAGGCCAGTGGAAGCGCTCCCAAAATCGCGGCGAAGGTGGTCATCAGAATCGGGCGGAAACGAAGCAAGCTGGCTTCGAAGATGGAATCGCGCGTGCTCATGTCCTGCTCGCGTTCCGCCTGCAACGCAAAATCAATCATCATGATGGCGTTTTTCTTCACGATACCGACCAGCAGAATGATTCCGATGAAGGAGATCACGTCGAATTCGCTGTGGAACAGGATTAGGGACAAAAACGCGCCGACGCTGGCGGAAGGCAGCGTGGTAAGAATTGTGATGGGGTGAATCAAGCTTTCGTAGAGAATGCCGAGAACGATATAGATCGCCAGTATGGCCCCAAGAATCAGAAACGGCTCCGACGAAACCGACTTCTGGAAGGCTTCCGCGGTACCCGCAAACTGCCCGCGAATGGAAGACGGCATACCCATCTTTTGCTGTAACCGCTGGATCTCAGCGGTTGCCTGGCCGAGAGAGACTCCCGGCGCAAGGTTGAACGCAATCGTGACGGACGGAAAGAAGGACGAGTGGTTGACCGCCAAAGGCGAAGTCGATGCTTTGGCGTGCGAGATCGCCGCGAGTGGAACCGACCCGCTGCCCGTGGAATGCAAGAATGTCGAATTCAGCCAAGCCGGATTGTCGAGGAATTGTGGCGCCGCTTCGAGGATTACGTAGTATTGGTTTATGGGACTGTAGATGGTGGAGACTTGCGACTCGCCAAACTGGTAATAAAGCGAGTTGTTGATCATTTGAGGTGTAATCCCCAATCGCGCCGACGTCGCGCGGTCGTATTCCAGGAGCATTTGCAGGCCGCGGTCCTGCTGGTCCGTCGTTACGTCGCGGAGCGAGGGCATGTGCCGCATCTGCTCGTAGAGCTTCGGGCCCCAAGTGCTCAAGTCTTCGACCGTGTCGGAGGAAATCTGATACTGGTAGGCGGCGTTGCTCTGGCGGCCTCCGACCGTCAGGTCCTGGGCTGGCTGCAGATAAGTGGAAGCCCCTGGTAGCACGTTGAGCTTCGGACGCAGGCGATTGAGAACCTCGGCCGCGCTAACCTTTCGCTCGGAAAGTGGCTTGAGAATCACAAACAGAAATCCGGAGTTGATGCTTCCTCCCCCGGGTCCGCCCTGTCCTCCCGTAAAGCCAGAGACCACCGAAACTGCTGGATCGGTCTGGATGACCTTCTCGATTTCGATCAGGGACGACCGCATGGACTGAAACGAAGCATCCTGCGGCCCCTGGAAACCGCCCATGATCGTGCCCGTATCCTGAAGTGGAAAGAAGCCCTTGGGAACTCGAACCAGCAGCACTCCATTCAGTACAAACGTCGCCAGAAAAAGGCTGAAGATGATGGCCGGATGCCGAAGCGCCCAAGCCAGCGAGTGTCGATATCCCGACAACAGAAGGTCAAACGCCTTTTCACTCAGCCGATACAGCCGCCCGTGCTTCTCGTCGCGAGTCGGAGTCAACACGTAGGCGCACATCGTCGGTGTGACCGTCAGCGAAATCACCAGAGAAATGGCAATGGCGGCCACCAAAGTGGCCGCAAATTCGTGGAACAACCGGCCCACGATCCCGCCCATAAACAGGATCGGCACAAAAACGGCGATCAGTGACAGGCTCATGGACACCACGGTGAAGGCAACTTCGCGCGATCCCTTCAGCGCCGCTGCAAACGGTTGGACGCCCGCTTCGATGTACCGGGCGATGTTCTCCATCACCACGATGGCGTCGTCTACAACGAAACCGGTGGAGATGGTGAGCGCCATAAGAGATAAATTGTTCAAGCTGTAGCCGCAGAGATACATCACGCCGAAGGTCCCGATGAGGGAAACGGTCACGGCGACTCCAGGAATCAGCGTCGACCGAGGACTCCGCAGAAAGACGAACACGACCGCGATGACCAAAATCGTAGCGAACAACAACGTTTGTTCGACGTCGCTCACCGAAGCGCGGATCGTTTGCGTGGTATCGTTGAGTACTTCCAGTTTGTCGCCGGTAGGGATGGATGCCCGGATGGAAGGGAGTTCAGCCTTGATTCGATCAACCGTCGCAATCACGTTGGCGCCGGGAAGGCGGAACACCAGAAGAATGACCGAGGCTTTGCCGTTCGAATAGCCCACCGAGCGCACGGTTTGTACGGAATCATAGACGTGTGCGACATCCTCGAGGCGCACCACAGAGTTATTTGCCGTGCCAATGACGAGAGGAGCGTAGTCTTTTGCTTTTGCGATCTGGTCGTTGGCGGTAATGTCCATCGTGACCTGGTCGCTGGTGAATTGCCCCTTGGGACGATTTGAGTTCTGCAAGGAGATGACGCGTGCAACATCCTGCATCCCCAGACCGTAGCTGTTGAGTTGTTGTGGATTTACATCCACGTGCACAGCGGGAAGCGAGCTTCCCGCGACCAGGACCTGGCCCACGCCTTCCAGGTGCGAGATTTTCTGCTGGATAATGGAGGACCCCGTGTCGAACAGCGTCCCCGCATCCCTTGTGTCGGAAGTCAGGCTGAGCACGAGAATCGGCGCAACCGCCGAATTGACTTTCCGGTAGGCCGGATTGGACGGAAGATTTGCCGGTAGATAGGTCCGCGCGGCGTTGATGGCCGCTTCTACATCGCGTGCGGCGCCGTCAATATCGCGGGTCAGGTCGAACTGCAGCGTGATGGTCGTCAGTCCGAGTGAGCTGTTCGACGTCATTTGTGTGACGCCGGCGATGCGACCGAATTGCCTTTCGAGCGGCGTTGCCACGGAGGACGCCATGATCTGAGGGCTGGCACCCGGCAACGCCGCCGTTACCGTGATGGTCGCAAAGTCCACTTGCGGCAGCGAAGCAATGGGTAGGACGCGGAAAGCTGCCAGCCCGGCAAGGGTGACGGCCACGGCGAACAGAGTCGCGGCCACAGGCCGTTTGATAAAAATCGCCGAGAAGTTCATGACGGGTCCGCCAATAAATCGCCCGACGCCGCATTCACCTGCTTTGGAGCGAGGCTCTTTGCGAAGCGGTCGAAGAACACGTAGATCACAGGTGTCGTGTAAAGCGTCAGAAGCTGGCTAACGAGAAGGCCTCCCACCATCGCGATACCCAGTGGATGGCGCAATTCCGAACCGATGCCGGTACCAAAGGCCAGAGGAATGCCTGCGAACAGGGCGCAGAGCGTCGTCATGAGAATCGGACGGAAGCGCAGTTTGGAGGCCTCGAAGATCGCTTCCTCCGCCGGCCGATTCTTGGAGCGCTGCGCTTCGAGAGCAAAATCGACGATCATGATTCCGTTCTTTTTCACAATGCCGATCAGCAGGATGATTCCGATCACCGCAATGATGTCCAGGTCATAGTGAAAGAGCCGCAGCGCGAGGAGTGCCCCAACGCCCGCCGACGGGAGAGTCGACAAGATCGTGATCGGATGGATAAAACTCTCGTAGAGAATTCCGAGCACTATATAGACGGCCACCAAGGCGGCAAGGATCAAGATCACTAGGTTCGTCCCAACGGAGTTATAAGCCGCAGCAGTCCCTTGAAAGTCCGTTTGAACGCTCGCCGGCATATTCAGCTGCTTTCGTGCTTTCTGGATTGCTTCGACGGCTTCTCCCAGCGAATAACCCTTGGCCACGTTGAACGAAACGGTCACAACGGGGAACTGGCCCTGGTGAGAGACAGTTAGGGGCGACGCCACTTTAACCAATCGGCTGATCGCGGCCAGTGGCACCGGAGTTGCCTGGCTTGTGGTTGAGTTCGTGGAACTGGAACCGCCGCCGGACGCCGCAGAGGAGGATCCTGAACTTGTCGCGGCACTCCCCGTGCTCGCCAGAACCGTCGTCGGAGTTGATGACGCCAGTGTTTGCCCCGATGACGTGAGGACCAACGCACTTGTAGAAGATGATGAGAGCAAGCTGCTATTACCAGTTGTATTCGACAGCGAACTGGTTGGAGAAGAGGCCAGTGCCGATCCCGAAGTCGGTGTAAGGGTGGCCTGCGAACCGCTGTTCGTGGCCGCAGTTCGCCCCGAAACGCTCTGGGCTTGCGTGGAAGTTCCCGTCGAGCCCTGGATGTAAACATCGTTCAAACGGTCCGGACCCGTCTGGAACTGTGGCAGAACCTCCAGAATGACGTGGTACTGATTGGATTGCGTGTAGAGAGTATTCACCTGCCGCTGCCCAAAAGCGTCGTAGAGCGTCGAACTAATCTGGTCGGGGTTGATGTTGAACCGCGAAGCGGTCGCGCGGTCGTACTCGAGGTGAGCACTGACTCCATTGGGCTGCTGATCCGTGACCACATCTGAAACTTCCGGAAGCTTGCGGAGTTCCGTCACCAGCTTTGCGGTCCACTCGTTCAGTTCATTCACATCCGGATCTTCCAGTGTGTATTGATACTGGGTCCGGCTGACACGATCGTCCACGGTGAGGTCCTGAACCGGCTGCAGATACAAATGAATTCCGGGCATCTGCTCCGCCCGCTTTTGCAGACGAGCGATGACAGCCGACGCCGTTTCGTGGCGCTGTTCGAAGGGTTTGAGATCGATCTGCATGCGCCCGCTATTCAGAGTGGTGTTGGTTCCGTCTGCGCCTATAAATGAGGACATGTCTTTAACCGCGGGGTCTTTGAGCAGCTCAGCGCAAAGTTGGCTTTGCTTTTGCGCCATCGCGGCCAGGGAAATCGATTCCGGTGCCTGCGTAATGCCCTGAATAATTCCCGTGTCCTGAGTTGGAAAGAATCCCTTGGGTATTTCGATGTACTGGAATACGGTGAGCGCAATTAGGCCGAGGGCAACCATGAGTGTTGGCGTTTTATGCGCCAAAACCCATCGCAGACTCCGGCCATACGCGTCGATGGTCCGTTCGAACAACGCTTCCGTCTCCCGATAGAACCTGCCCTGCTTTTCGACCGGTTTGTGCCGCAGCATCCGGGAACACATCATGGGTGTGAGGGTGAGCGAAACCACTGCGGAAATCACAATGGTTACGCCCAGGGTGATGGCAAACTCGCGGAAGAGACGGCCCACCACATCCCCCATAAGAAGCAACGGAATCAGCACGGCGAGCAGAGAGATGGTCAGGGAGATGATGGTGAATCCGATTTCGCCCGCGCCTTTCAGCGCGGCCTCGACCGGACGCATGCCCTGCTCAATGTAGCGGGAGATGTTCTCGATCATGACGATGGCGTCATCCACGACGAAACCCGTGGAGATGGTGAAAGCCATCATCGTCAGGTTGTTGATGCTGAAGCCCATGGCACTCATCACCGCGAATGTCCCGATCAAAGAAAGGGGCACCGCGATGCTGGGAATGACCGTGGCCGAGAGTGTCCTGAGGAACAAAAAGATCACCAGAACAACGAGGCAGATCGTGAGCATCAGTTCGAACTGAACATCCTTGACCGACGCATGTATGGTCGTTGTGCGGTCGGTCAGGACATGCACCTGGATGGAGACCGGAAGCGAGCTGCGGAGCTGCGGCAGCAGGTGCTCGATTTCGTCTACGACCGCGATGGTATTGGTGCCGGGCTGCTTGCGAACGTTCACAATCACCGCGGGGGTCGTGTTCATCCATGCCTCGAGTTTTGTGTTCTCCACTCCGTCGGAGACCTTCGCTACATCGGTCAGCATCACGGGGGAACCGTTTTTGTATGCCACCACTACGTCGCGATAGCGCGAACTGGAAATCAACTGATCGTTGGCATTGATCTGAAAGTTCTGCGTGGGTCCGTCAAAACTCCCTTTCGGGGAATTGATGCTGGTATTGGAGATCGCCGTTCGGACGTCTTCCAGATTGATCCCATAAGAGGCAAGGGCAACGGGATTGACCTGGATCCGAACGGCCGGTTTTTGGCCGCCACTAATCGTGACGAGTCCGACGCCGCTCAACTGGGAGATTTTCGGAGCCAGCCTGGTGTCGGCGATATCTTCGACCTGCGACAACGGAAGAGTCAACGACGTAAGAGCAAGCGTCAGCACAGGCGCATCCGCTGGATTGGATTTGCTGTACACGGGAGGTACCGGCAGGTCGGTCGGCAGATAGCCCTGTGCGGCGTTGATCGCCGCTTGAACCTCCTGCTCAGCCACGTCCATGCTCAGATTCAACCCAAACTGCAGAACTATGATGGAACTCCCGTCCGAACTCGTCGAAGTCATCTGCGTGAGTCCGGGCATCTGTCCAAATTGCCTCTCGAGCGGAGCCGTTACCGACGATCCCATCACCTCCGGGCTTGCCCCTGGATAGAACGTTTGCACCTGAATGGTCGGGTAATCCACCTGCGGAAGCGCCGAGACGGGCAAATTCAGGTACGCGGCGAGACCGATTACCAGAATCGCCGCCATCAGGAGGGCCGTGGCAACGGGCCGCTCAATGAATGTCTTCGAGGGATTCACTGGATGCGTTCTCCGTTTGCTGATGTGGTGGGAATGACGTTCGAAGAGGACTGATTATTAAGAACGGCGACAGGCGTTCCATCTTGAATTTTGTCGAATCCAGTGGTCGCCACGATGTCACCAGCCTGAAGTCCTTCCACGGCGGCGTCCTCCCCTTCTGTCGCGATCTCCGTTACGGATTTGAGATGCGCAGCCCCGTCGCTCACCAGATACACGAAAGCTTGCGTGCCGTTGTGCTGCACCGCGGCAGTCGGAACCAGAGTCTGATCGGTCAGCGTCTTCACCAGAAGGCGCGCATTCACAAACTGATTGGGGAAAAGAGCGAGATCGGAATTGTCGAACTGTCCTCGAAAGCGGATCGTCCCCGTGGATGTATCCACTTGGTTGTCGAGCGTGAGCAGCTTTCCCGTTGCAATTCGCGTGAGGCGGGACCGATCGTAGGCTTCTACTGACAGAGCGTGGCGATGCGTTATTTCCGAACGCACCTCATCGAGATTATCTTCCGCAACATTGAAGACCACCGTGATCGGCTGCAACTGAGTTATCACAGCGATGGGGCTACTACCACCGGAGAATACGGTGTTTCCCGGATCTACTAAGCGCAACCCTACGCGCCCACTTATGGGAGCCGTCAGGTGACAATAACTTAGCTGAACCTCTCCGTACTTTACTTGGCCGATGTCATTTTTTACGGCTCCTCGATATTGTTCGACCGTCTGTTCCTGATCATCAAACGTCTGCTTGGGCACCGCGTCCACTGACCGTGCCTCGCGGTAACGTTCGAGGTCGATCTCCGCCTGTTTCAAGAGAGCTTGGTCACGTTCGAGCTGTCCCTGGTACTGCTGCAGCTGCGCTTCATACGGTCGAGGATCGATGTCCACCAGAGGATCGCCGCGATGCACGATCTGTCCTTCGATGTAGTGAACCGCTGTGACCTGTCCGTTGACTTGGCTGTAGAGGTTAACGGTAGCTAGCGGCGTGACCGTTCCCAGCGCTTCAATGTATTGGCCGATGCTGCCTCGGCGCGCAGTGGCGGTTCGGATGTTCGGTGTTGCCACAGGATTCACGCCAACCTGGGCGCCCTGGGACGTCTTGTGCATCAGCGCAAAAGCGATGATCGCAGCAAGAGCGAGCAGCACACCCGGAAGAATTGCACGCGTGGCACTTCGCCGAGGAAGACTCGTTGGCGCCTCGTTCGGTTTCGTGGACTCTAATTCCGTCGCCTTGTGCCCTTCAATCATTGCTGGTTCTCCCGCGCTTTTTATTTGCTGTCGCCCGTTTTCTGTGCCATTCAAACAATTGTTTCAAACTGCCGATTGAAATCTGGCTTGCATGAGGGCAATTGCCGTGCCAAGAGAGAACCGCGGATAAGTCCAATGAACTCAATTGCTATCGGGAATTTCGACCCGAAACAGGATGTTGAAAGTCAAAAGTGTCAAACGCTGACTGACAGCTCCCCAGGTAGAAGCGGGGCATCAAATATGCCAGGCGGAGCGAAGCGGGGCGGACTTTTTGCCGTTACTTTTGCACTCGTTTATCGTATAGACGACAGTTACGCGAAACGGCGTGAGGCACCGTACGGTATGGATGAAAGCCCAAATCTTCAGCGGGTGCAGACTGATCAAGCCCTGCAGCAACAAAATGAACGCCTGCAACTGCTCTTGAAGCTGACGAATAGCATCACCGCAAACCTGCACCTCAAGGAAGTTCTTCGGGCGATCGCGGCAAACATCCGCGAGGTGATGCACTGTGATGCGGCTAGTATTTCTCTGCCCGATACGGAGCCCGGGACCTTCCGTAGCCACGCCGTGGACTTTCCTGGTAGCAAGGGATTTCTCAGAGAAGGCCAGAGCGTTATTCCCGGCAAGGATAGTCCACCTCGGCGGGCGTTCGAGACGTTGAAACCGGTGGTCTCCTCGAACCCTGCCAATGGTTATCCCTATAGCCAAGGACGCGAGATTGCTACTCAGGAAGGCCTCAAGAGCGCCTGCTTTATACCTCTGGTGAACCGGGGACGGGCGGTCGGAATTCTAGTGCTTGCGCGCGCGTCAGACGAAAAGTTCACGCAGGACGATGTCGAGTTTCTCAGCCAAGCGGCAGGTCAGATCGCCATCGCAATCGAAAATGCGTTGGCATTTGAAGAAATCTCGCAACTAAAAGACAAACTCGCGCAAGAGAAGCTGTATCTCGAAGAAGAGATTCGCAGCGAGATGAACTTCGACCAGATTATCGGTACAAGCCCAGCACTCAAGCAGGTTCTGAAACTGATCGAGACGGTTGCGCCAAGCGATTCCACGGTCCTGCTTTTGGGCGAGACCGGTACCGGAAAAGAGCTGATCGCCCGCGCGATTCACGATCACAGTCGTCGCAGCGAGCGAACATTTGTGAAGCTAAACTGTGCGGCGATACCCACAGGATTGCTCGAGAGCGAACTGTTTGGTCATGAAAAAGGTGCGTTTACGGGCGCCATCAGCCAGAAGATTGGGCGAATGGAATTGGCAGACCAAGGCACCCTATTCATGGACGAAGTGGGAGATATCCCAACCGAAATTCAACCGAAGCTGCTGCGTGCTTTGCAAGAGCGTGAATTCGAACGGCTCGGCAGCACCCAGACTCGCAAGGTAAATGTTCGCCTTATTGCGGCAACGAACCGCGATCTGGAAAAAATGGTCGCCAGCCGCGAATTCCGCAGCGACCTGTTCTACCGATTGAATGTGTTTCCGATCCGTATTCCGCCATTGAGGGAACGCCGGGAAGATATTCCCCTGCTGGTCAGCTACTTCGTGCAGAGATTTGCCAAGCAGATGCAGAAGGGAATCGACGCGATCCCCGTAGCTGTCATGAAGGGACTGGCGGCCTGGGACTGGCCGGGGAACATCCGTGAATTGGAGAACTTCATCGAGCGAGCCGTTATCCTCACTCGTGGCAAATCCCTTGAGGCGCCACTTGGAGAACTGCGGAGAAGTGAGCAGCCCAAACGCATTGCTCCGGAACCTGCTCACGAGGACATCGCCCGCATCGTGCGAGAAACGATCAGTGCTCTGAATGGCAAGAAAGATCTCGACGAGTCGGCCAAGAAACAGCGCGATGAGATTGTGCTCGCCCTCAGGGAAAGTAAGGGACGCGTGGGTGGAGCTGACGGAGCTGCTGTCCGCTTGGGCATCAATCGCACAACCCTGCTGGCGCGAATGAAAAAATTTGGAATAGATCCCAGACAGTTCGCCTGAATTCGCCCGCTCTCCGCGCCTTCAACCAACCTCTCACGAAGTGATCCACACTAAGTCTCAATTGACGCAATCCCTCACGCTACTCCTGTCAATCGTGCGTTGACAGGGTTGACTGTCAACGGCCGCGTTCCTCTCGCACATTGAAAAATCATTACTTGCACGCGCGGAAGTTTGGAACCCGTGTTGCATTTCATCAGTGCGAGGAAATGCCATGTTGAAAATTTCCACCATGGAAGTACGCAATCAGAGACGCCTGGTCCTGGAAGGCAAGCTGATCTGGCCTTGGACGACAGAACTCAGGCGCGCATGCGAACACGCATGGAAGAACCTGGATGGCCGCGAGCTCATCATCGATTTGAAGAACCTGACAGTCATAAGTCAACAGGGGGAATACCTGCTAGCCGCGCTGATGAACGAAGGCATTAAGGTCCGCTCTTCAGGCGTGTTTGCGAAACAGGTGGTGCGGCAACTTGTTCGTCAGGCTCGTGAGCAGTTTCCTGAGCCGACGTCTGGAGGTCAGTCATGACATTTTTCAGTTTGGTGCTATTCCTGCATGTTTCTTCAGCACTATTCTTGTTTGCGGCGCTTGTACTCGAAGCGATTGCGCTCAACCGCGTGCGCCAGGCCTTCACCGCGGAAGAGGCGCGCCGTTGGTTCGATGTTGCCCCCTGGCGCGCGACAGTCGTTATCGTCTCTGCTGGTGTTCTGTTCCTCACGGGCGGATACATGGCGTCCCAACTGTCCGCGTGGATGTTCGGCTGGCCCAGAGTGGCTGCCATGAGTTTGGGCTTGGTGGGTGGGCTTGGAAGACTTACGGGTAAGCGCCTACGGGCGATCCAGCGAACTCCTGATTCCGGTGATCAGAGCAAGGAGGGACTTCTGATCCGGCTGAGGGATCCACTGTTGAAAATCTCCATCAGTTTGCGAATTACGGTGGTGCTTGGAATCACGTTTCTGATGGTCACAACCCCAGATCTCCTGGTATCGGCAGTTGTCATGGCGATATTCGCAGGTCTGGGTCTTGGTTGGGGTGTTCTGAGCAGCCGGACAAGTACAGCCTCCGCAGTGCCTGCGGGCGAGGTGTTCTGATGAGAGAGCTCTGGCTGTGGGCTGCTGTCATTGTGGGAGTGCTTCTTTGTGAGGCGATTTTCTTTGAATTGTTCCTTCGCAAATCTCGTGGCCGACCTGACGCCTGGACAACCGTATTGCCGCATAACCCGGCGGTCGGTCGTCAACAGGTCTACGAAGTCGAGTTGTTAAAAGCAGCCAAGAATGAGATTCACGGCATAACAGAGGCAGTTGAGTCTACGAACGAGTTGTGGGCAAACCCCGACTACTTCTGGATAGTTTTGTGCAAGAACGAGCGCTTCCACCATAAGTCAAATCACAACTACGCACACCGGATACCACTGGGGCAAACCGACACGGTATCACCCAAACCGGTAAGCCAGCCGTTCACGGCGCGCTGCAATTCATGCGCCAAGGAATACGTTTATCAGCCTTCGGAGGTTTTGCGCTGTGAGATGGAAATCCCGCAGAGCTTTGAACCCCATCCGCTTTTTCGTGATTGAGCGCAGGGCTGGCGGTCGTTAAGGGAAATGGAGCTATGACGATATACAAATCAATTTGTTTCTTCTGCGAGGCAACTCGAAAGATTGCGCTTCGATTAGCATGGCTCATTCTGGTGCCGACCTTGGTGCTGGCTCAAACAATTATTCCAGCAGATCCAAGTATTCCGGCGCCGAAAGGGTTGCGCTTTGAGGGAACCTGGAGCTGTGGAAGTACTTCGTCAGCAGGCAAACTCATTGTAAGACCGGCGCAACAACCGGGGCATGGTTCGACGGGGCTTGGCAAGAACTGGACAGAAATCATCGAAAGAGTGGCCAGTGACAGTGGCCATTATTTTGTGGCCTACGACCGCGACAAGCAGCAGTTCATGATCATTGATCCTGACGACCCCGCCTACGCCGCCTATTCGACGACTGGATGGCACGACAGCACACTTACGCTTACCCCCATCCCTGGCCGAACCCAAACTCCTCCCTGGCACCGCCTGGTTTATGAGGTGCAGGGCCCCACGCAATTTACGATTTCTTGGCAACTTTGGAAGGACAAAGGTTGGAATGTGCAACCCGTGTTCACCTGCAAGAAACAAATCAAAACACTCAGCAAGTAACGAGCGTCGGTTTGCCGCAGCTAGCCGCTATGTCTGTCTCCATCCAATTAATTGACGCCCGACGTCTGCTCTTCGACGATGCCCTTGCGGCGATGCTCGCCGGGTGTCACACCGAGAACACGTTTGAACGCTTTACTGAAAGCAGCGTCGGACTCGTACCCAACACTCCTGGCAATTTCGAAAAGTTTCTTGTCCCCATGCTCCAGCAGCTGGACAGCCTTCTGCATCCGCCATTCCGTGACGTACTCGAGCGGCGCCTGCCCGAGCAGTTCCTTAAACCGGCCCGCAAACGAGGAACGCGACATTCCCGCTGCCGCTGCCAGAGATTCGACGGTCCAAGGATGGTTCACATTGTCATGAATTGCTTTCAATGCCGTACCAATTTGCGGATCGAAAATTGCACGGAGCCATCCATGAGTGTGGCAATCAGCACCTGACGCAATATGAGCGCGAATCGCTTGAATGAACAAAACCTCCGCCAGGCGATTAGCCACCACTTCCGAACCCGGAGCCTGTTCGGCCATCTCCGACGCAAGCAATTGCAGGGTGTTGTGCAGCGCCAAGCTGCGCGCCTGTTCGGCTTTGATCAGAATCACCTTGGGGAGCAATTGCGCAACCGGCTTCAACGTTGGCCTTTCGAAGGAGAGCCAGCCGGAAATGATGGTGGTCGGCGAGCCCCCGCCGCCGTAGTGGATCACGTTTCCGTCCCCAGGTGGACGTGCTTCACAGAAACTCTTTGCATGAGTACGGAGATTGTCCCGCAGCGCATACGTGTTTTCTGGCGACAACAGGAAGAAATCTCCTCCGGTAAGCGGAATCGAATCGGTGATTCCGTCGACGGTCAGCCAGCAATTACCCCGCGCGATCATGCCAAAGAAAGCCAACTCGGATGGGGAAATCGGCAAGGAATGCGCCTTGATATTCGCCTCGTCGCGAGCGTGCATCAGTCCCCAAGGTGCCGTGGCCTCCAGCCTCGCATGCACAACGGCTCGTAAATGCATGGTTCTAAATATGTCGGTTATCGGGTCCACGGTAAACCCTCCCTTTGGACGATTAGACAATAAATCAGGACACCTGAACAGTGCCAGTCCAAGGTTCTGGACATCTACTCCAATGCATTCGATGAATGTGGGCGCTCGAAAGGCGCACAGCAAAATCAGAAAAATCTCACATAGGGAGGAGATTATGGCGGCAGCTTCTACGGCTATTCCTTATTCGGCAGAAAGTTCCAGCGTGGCACACCGCGCCGTGGTTCTTTTGGGGCGATTCCTTTTCGTAGCGATATTTCTAATGTCGGGTCCATTTCATTTTACGAAGCAACTCACCGGGTACGCCGCGTCGCAAGGCGTTCCGTTTGCCCCCGTCGCAGTGCCCATTTCCGGGCTCATCGCCATTGCGGGCGCTTTGAGCATTCTTTTTGGATATCGCGCAAAGGTCGGCGCGTGGCTGATCGTACTGTTTCTGGTTCCGGTGAGCTTCATGATGCACAAGTTCTGGGCGGTGAGCGATCCGATGATGGCTCAAGTGCAAATGATGATGTTCATGAAGAACCTTTCTATTGCAGGCGCCGCATTGTTGATTACCCAGTTCGGGGCCGGCCCGTTGAGCCTGGACGCCCGGCGCTCGCGTTGAATGTAGGCATCTGTTTGAGGCGCGGATCCGCGTCTTCGAGGAGAGTCGTGCGATGAACAGAACATCAACCAAGCTTCCCACTTTCTATCTGAGTCATGGAGGTGGGCCGTGGCCTTACATAAACGGAGATCTCCGGCCACGCTTCGCCAAGCTCGAATCTTCACTGAAAACGCTGCCGCAGCAAGTCAGTGCGAAGCCGAAGGCCATTCTGGTGATTTCGGGTCACTGGGAGGAAAGAGACTTCGCTGTAATGGCAAGTCCTGCCCCTCTGATGGTTTACGATTTCGGTGGATTTCCAGAATACCTGTACCACGTTCGGTATCCCGCGGCAGGCTCACCGGAACTTGCGCAAAGAATCGAGAGTTTGATCCAAGACGCAGGGTTGCCCACACATCTGGACCCTGTTCGTGGATTTGACCACGGAACCTATTCGATTCTTGCGGTCACGTACCCGGAAGCAGATATTCCGGTCCTTCAGGTTTCAATCCGCTCGGATTACGATCCGGAATCTCACTTGGCGCTTGGTAGAGCTCTAGCTCCTCTTCGTGACGAGGGCGTACTCATCATTGGAAGTGGAAGCAGCTACCACAACCTGGGAGCGCTGATGTCGGAACGAATCGGCTTCTATCCCAATAAACCCCGTGAAGAATCTGCGCAATTTGACTCTTGGCTCCGCAAGGCGCTCACGGACTTCTCATCGAGACAACGTTCTCAGCACCTGCTGAACTGGGAACGCGCCCCGTTCGCTCGTGCGGTTCATCCCCAAGAGGATCACTTAGTCCCACTTCATGTAGTCGTCGGAGCGGCCGAAGACGAGCCGGCGCACCTTATCTACGCGCAGGATGATTTTTTCGGAAAGATCACGATGTCGAGCTATCGCTTCGGGAATTAATCAACGAGGTCTTACGTAGTCGATTTAACGGAACGAAAACATAAGAACAGGAAATCCAAGAACAGGAGAATTCAATTATGGCTACTTTGCTTTACATCACGGTCAGTCCCCGCGGTAATCACTCAATTTCGCGCCAACTTGGTAATGCGGCAGTCGAGGCCTGGAAAAAGAAAAATCCCACCGGGCGGGTCATTGAGCGGGATTTGTCGAAGACCGCGCTCACATTTGTGGATCTCGATTGGATTGGCGGTGCCTTTGCACCGCCGGAATACCACACGGAAAACCATAAAAAAGCGCTCGCGATCTCGGACGAGTTGGTTTCGGAGCTTGTTGAAGCCGACGAGATTATTCTCGCGACGCCGATGTTCAACTTCGCGATTCCTGCCTCGCTCAAAGCGTGGATTGACCACGTTGTCCGCGCGGGGAAGACATTCCGCTATAACGCCGAGGGCAGGCCCGAGGGATTGCTTGCGGGTAAAAACAAAAAGGTGCTCGCTATCATCGCCAGCGGCGGAGCCTACTCCGAGCGTTCCGGAATGACCGCGTTGGACCATGAGTCGCCCTACCTTCGCTTCATCCTTGGTTTCATGGGTATCACCGACGTTCGTTTTGTCCAAGCCGGCGGGACCGGCGAGGTTATGCAAGGACGAAAATCCGCTGACGAGTTCCTTGCGCCACATCTGCAAGAGGTCGCCGCGGCCATCTGACAGGGACAAGCCCCAATCAGACTGCTTCACCCAAAGGAGAAATTGTTATGCCCATTGAATTCTCGAAAGTCATTGCCGGAAAATCTCGCGGGAATGGAGGCACCTTTTCTGTTCAGAGCATCGATCTGGCCCAGTTGGGTGAACGGGCTTCCCCTGTCGAAGTCCTTGATCAGTTCCGTGTCCGGAGCCGGCCGTTCCCTCCGCACCCGCATGCGGGTTTCTCTGCGGTCACCTACGTACTAGAGGACTCCCAAGGAAAGCTACGCAGTCGCGATTCCTTGGGCAATGACGTCGTAGTTGGACCGGGAGGGATCGTTTGGACCCAAGCGGGGAGCGGTGTCATTCACGAAGAGGTCCCGGCAGAAATGGATCGCGAACTCCACGCCGTTCAAATTTTCGTCAACTTAAGCTCGAAGAACAAACTCACAAAGCCCCAGATGCTTCGGCTCACGCAGAGTGAGGTCCCAGAATGGCGGAGCAAGACTGGCGATCGCGTGCGTGTCGTCGTTGGATCATTTGGAGGTCTTGTTTCGCCGCTCGTTCCGGTCGAGCCCTTCGATCTGCTCGATGTCCAGTTGAGGCGCGAAATCTCCTTTGATCTGCAGGATGGTCGCAACGCTATCGTTTATGTCCTGAAGGGGGCGATCACCGTTCAAGCTGATGGCCGCACACAAGACCTGATAAGGGATCACGTACTTGCCCTGCACGGAGCCGGACAGGTGGAGTTTCAGGCCACTGAGCCAGCCCACTTTCTCGTCCTTTCAGGAACCGAGATTCGCGAACCGGTCCACGCGCAGGGACCCTTTATTATGAACGAGCCGTCGCAGGTTGAAGCCGCCCTCGCCCGCTACCAGGCCGGCAAAATGGGCCACTTGACTCCGCTCGCAGAGAGTTGAGCGCCACCTGACGAATGGAGCGAAAAATCCGAAGTGAAACAGACTGTTAGTCGAATCCGACAATCGCCAATTTGGACCGAAGGTGACTGCAACGGTTTCAAACACTGTCGCGGTTATTAATCAGAGATCCGCGCGGAGTTCGAAGAAACCTTCAATCCTCACCGGAACGAGGCGCCACTTCCCATCCGCCGACAGACTCGGGGAACATTCCAGCTTTCTCAAACCCCGTCTTCGCCGGGAACACCACCTGTTCCTCACTGAACTTACTGAAGAAATGTTTCGATCACGTGCTTCCGAAAAGGCAAAAAGAAATTCTGCAACGCCGGAGAAATTTGATAGCGTGGACCATCGGGTCCGGTCGTATCAAGGGGCGCAGCAAGTCTTTCCTGCGTAAAGCCGAGACTAGCCGGCCAGGTCAAGCCACCTCCCAGATCGACATTTGCACTCAATTGGTGGCACCCCGCGCATGTCTGTGTCTGTGCCCTCGCAACGATGTTATCCGGAGTTAGTGATGAACCCGCACCTAGCTTTGCTTGAATGGCCGCACGGAATGTTGGCGAGTTGGCGAATGCCGCCGCATAATTCATGGCTGTTGGGGCGCCTCCGGGACCACCTTCGATGCTTTCGCCGTCATCGTCCTGACTCAGCGTCTCCATCGAAATGCAATTGATAAGGCTCGTCGAACTGCAATTCGCAGCTGTGGGTGCGAGCGGTGCGACTTGCGCAAGGAATGTCACGCGGAAGCTCGGGCCCTGCGGCTGACTAACTGTTTCATCAAAAAGAGAAGCTGGCGCATTGGTGGCGTCAGCCACAGGAACAATCTTCATGCCCCCAGAACCCTCGATGACATGGAATTGACGGAGCATCCAAGTCTGCGGATTGGTGCCCGCCATGAACTGATTCGTGCGAATCTGCCCATCGGCGCTCGATGTAGCTGAACCGTAGTGCGAGGCTTTGACTACCGCTTCTACGTGGTGCTGAGGAAGCCCACGATAATAAAAGTCATGCAGCATCTCGCCCCGTTTGGCAACAGACAATTTGGGATCGGACAAGCTCTCCCAGAACTCCTGAATGGGGCGGCACCCCTTCAGAGAGTGCGCGTCGAAATGAGGATTTGGAAGCACTGCTTCGAAGATGATGAGATTCCGATCCAGTGGAGTGTTGTTGCCGGAATTACGTTCGAACACAATGCGATACTCCCCGCAATCCTTCCCGCCTTTTTCTGGGGGCGTGGTAAGGTCGAAGCGATTGCTCAAGGCTATCGCCGTATAAGTGACAGGCGTGCTCGGTCCGTATACGTTGAACGTCACCTGCTGTCCTTCGTTCCGAGGGCACGTGTACGGAAATGAATTGAGCAAGCCCGTGTCACAGTTCGGGCCCCCAAATGGCAGATTGAACGCCCCTTTCGGATTGGCCGTGTCCCACCATTGCTGAAATAGTTGCTCTTTCGTGACCTTTTTGGGCTTGCTCTCATTGGCCAGCCGCTCCATCAGTTCGTCGAAACTGAACAGTTTGAGAATGGCGACGTCGGTAATGAAAATGGATTTGCGTTCGTCGAGCGCAAAAGTCTTGGCTGTCGTGCGGGGAGTGGAAAGGGCACGAATCTGGTCGTCCTTTAGTAATCGGATGCCGCGCCGTTCGGGGTTGCGATCATGTTCCTGCTGCCCGGTTTGTGCTGCCGCAAGACCAACAATTCCAATGAACAACAGCGCTCCAACCAACTTTCTCATCAGATATGCCCTCCCCAACTTGTTTTGTGGTCGCAGTTCACCTGACCGCTCGCTCTAACCGTCCGCTGCCGGTGACAAGCGCCTCTACCCCGAATGAACGAAAACTCGGGTGAGATCCCCTCGAACGCAACCCGCCACTCAATGGCAATTCCGTTGAAATCGAAAGGAATTTTGAGAGACATCCGACGAAGCCGTTCGTCTGCAGAAACTGAAAGCCGCGCTCTGACGACGAGCGCGGCTCAAATCCATCATCGTTCTCGACCAGAAATCGAATGCAGTTCTATGAAGACATTGGCGGGGGATTCAGGACCACAACATTTCCTGATCGGCAGTTTCCGATAGGCTTCTCAGAAAAATCTGTTGCCAGAACCAGGCGAGCCTCCGGGGATAACTTCTGCGTTCTGGCGGCTTGCGCGTCAGTTGCCAGGAGTTCCTTCAAATACTCATCGGAGTACCACCCGACCGGAACCTTGTCCAGACGTCCGTTCGACTCACGGGGAAATGCATCCAGATTCAGCTGCCCGTGGCTGAACCCTACAGGAGCCGACATGGGCAGCTCAGCGAAATCGTAGTTGCAGAAGTCGGATTTCACATCGATTCCAAGGCTCGACGCCACACAACCGAATGCGTGGTCCTCGTGCGTACCGCTTTCCTGGCTTCGGTAAACCACATACGCTATGTGGTATTGAACGTATTTCTTTCCATCGGGCCCTGTATAGTCATAGTTCTTGAGCAGAATCCGACCCGCAGGCGTTGGGCAGTTGGACGTCACAACGGGCTCAAACGCCGGATCTTCAAAAACAGATTCGGCAGAAGGTTTGCCGTGATAACACCCACTCTGGTAACACCCCCCGGTCAATTCAATCGGAATCGCCAGGCTGATCGACTTTCCTTCCGAGACTTTCGGCCGGTACGTGAAAATCTGAACAGCCGAAAACGGTTGTTTCGAATTGTTAAAAACACCTGAAAGGTACTTATTGGTTGAAGAGAACGGAGGTTTCGTCCCTGCTCTGCGGGATATTCTCATGTGCCCGGCGGGTGTCATCATTTCAGGGAGAGGCAGGCGAATCGAGTAGTAGAGACTGTCTGGCTTGATTTTAATTCCGGCCTGCTTCGCATCCAGCACCACGGTCCTCGAGCCATCGGGTGGTAGGAAGAAAGAATCGTTCTTCTCGAACCCTGTTAGCTCGTAACAGCCACTCTTAAGAACATCCTTGCTGATCCGTCTTACTCCGCCCATACCCGAAACGTGTTCCGGAATGCCGGAACCCTCAATGCGCGGAGCCAAGGCCTGGATATGGTCTCCGTATACCAGGAAGATCCATGTGCCGTGGAAGACGATGTTCACGAAATCCATTTGTGGCGGAATCACCGGGCACGCCGAGCTGACCGGAACATCCGGCGCCGGCTCCGGTTGCGGGCAACCGCCCAGACTTGCTGCTGCTGGCAACAAAACCAGGCCTTTCACCAAGCTTCGCCGATCTAAGACCACCATGAGAGTCCTCCTCCTTTGTCTTCGTTCTATGGTTTTCCGAACGTCTGAAACGCGGCCCAGAAATACGGATGAGAAGTCGCTGGATTCCGCCGTAATTCGAATCCGGCAGCTCGCAAGGCTTCCCCGGAATTCATTCCTTTCAGCAAGTTCTCGTAAAAATACACCATCAGATTTCGAGTCACTGCGGAATCCACTTCCCACTCACTCGCAATGACGCGTGGAACACCCGCATAAAGAAACGCGGAAGCCATTCCATGACGGTTGAGTGGAGTGGCGTCATCCTGTCTTCCCGTCGAACAAGCGGACAACACAACGATCCGACAACGGTTCAGATTGCTGTGACTCACATCGTCGGCACACAACGCGTTGCTTTCTTCACGGAGTTTTCCTTCTTTCGCAAGCAGTAGGCACGTCTCTCCGTTCCGTACGGCGGCGTGACCGGCAAAATGGAATACCTCCGCCCCGGGAAAAGAACTCATCACAAGGGCTTTTGTTGCTTCTGCACCAACCGAAAGCTTCTTTGTCTCGAAGTGATCGGCCACGAGCACGGCTTCTGACTCTGCGTCAGGAAGCTGCGCGAGCCCTGGTTCGGAGGTCGTCGGAGCCCCCACAACGAAGGCGGCTGAGGATGTCGTCACCAACGTAGAACGCGTCCTCCCGAGCCCCGACATCCCATCGACCGACACGAAGATCGAATGACTTTCCGCCAGATAGTTTCCGTCCGGGCCGATCAGCGCCGCGAAAGGAACGTATTCGAACGAAATATCCGGCTCTACGGTTAAGACCGCTGCATGCTGGATGCGGCTCTCGAACGGAGCGATCAACCAGCCATAGAGCTGCCGCGCGTCTCGCTCAAGAGCTTGAGTACTGGAAAGAGGATCAGCGCATTCCATGGAAAATCGACTCGCAACGTTCTGCAATTCATTGAACGAGATTTTGATCCACTTCCCTGTGGCCCCCTCCTCATCGATTGCCCAGACCTGCATCCCGTCTCCAAAGTGCGCATAGGACAGGGTGAGTTCGCCTTTCGGCGGACGAGACACGTCGAGCTTTGGGGCCGATCCTCCGGATGTTGTTTCCAGACCTCTATACGCGGCGTCACCCGCGTTAAGAACCGGCGCTGGAAGCCTTCGTAGGAATGGAATCGATCGATAGCGCTCCCACACGGCAAGCGCATCATCCGATTGGTTTCGTGCCAGCAGTGCCCTCGTCAATCCTAGATACCCGTTCCTCGTTTGCTCAACCCACCCGATCTTCTGTTGAGCGCTCTCGAGGGTGCTGGCGATGCGTTCTGCGCTAGCGACCGCGGCGAGCCCTTCGCGCTCGGCTTTTTCCGTATCTCCCTCCAGCAGAGCGACCTCTGAAGCCGCCTCGAAATAGCTCAACGCAACCGTGCGGTTCTGAAACCCGCTGTTGCTTACTCGAATTTGTTCGAGGAGTTTCCGGGCCTGCGGCAAGTCACTTCTGGCTTCCAACAGCGCCGCTTCGGAAGCATTTTCTGTCATCGTCTCTTCCGTCAACGCACTGACTGGCGCTTTTTCGATCAACTCAATCGAACGTAGAAGTTCGGTGCGGGCCGTCTCAGGGTGTCCTGACCGGGTGGCCGCCATGAACAACCTGCGTCTGGCGATTGCTTCCAATTCAAAATCCTCGGTTCCCGCAATCGAGTCTGCAGCCTCCTGAGCCAGGGCATAAAACAAGTGCCATTGGTGTAGTGTTTCTGCGATGTACCCTGCCTGGTAATAGATCGAATAACCGCACATCGGAGGAAAGACTCCGTCCCAATACCACTTCAGGCCGGAATGAGCCACCCGCCAGGCGCCGGAATTATCACCCGCGTCGGACAACAACCATTCCTCGGTCACGATCGCTCGCAGATGCAGACTCCGATAGTTGCTGCTCTTTGCGACATCGATTGACTCGTTGGCCAGATGCGCCGCTGCCCCAGGGTCCCCCTGAGTATCGATACAAGCCGCGTCTTCGAGCATGGTCTGAATGCGGACCCACTGATACGATCTCCGACTCGCTGGACCCCGCAGTGCCTCTGCGATGCGATGACATTCCGCTGATTTCAGGAGCAGATGATCTGCGTAGCTGATTTCCAGCGTTGAGCGCATCCATCCAGCGGAATTCTTCTGCCGGCGAAACAGGTCAGCCGCTTGTCTCGCAGCCAGCGCGGCTGCTTCCGGTCGCCCCAACCGCTCGTCCCTCAATGCCTCACTGAGCAAGTGAATCGCCGTCGCAAATGCTGGAACAGCGGACCCACCTAGAAGGTCGGCCAGCATCAGGTCGTGGTGAAACGTATTCAGACGTGTTGCGAGCAAGCGAAGCGCCGAGAGAGATTCTGCGCTGGACGCGCCCGTTACGGGAAACGCGTCAGGCAGCCAGTCCAGAAAAGCCGAATCTAGATAGATCTGATCGTCGAACTCAGGTCCCCGGTTAGGAATGGAGGACTGCGCTACAGATGCACCCGCCAAGTACTCTACCGGGCTTATCCGCGGCTCGTCCCCAGCCCTCCCTCGCCTGGAGACCTTTTTCTCCAGGCTTTCCCGTTCGTGTCGGACTTCATCGGCCCATTGGCTCTTCGGGTCGAGACGTAGATACTCATTCCAGTCGTGGATGGCCTCTCGATACAGCAGCAGTTTTTCAAAGACAAAGCCCCGATTAAACAGTGCAACTCTGTTGTTCGGATCATCCTGAAGAACAGCTCCCAGCAGTTCGACCGCTTGGCCATAATCAAAAGGCTCATCGTTCGCCTCCGCTCGTTCGAAGTAGGCAGTCGCAAGGTCCAGGCGGATCTCCGATGAATGTGGATCGTCCTCAGCCGCGAACTTTAAGGAATTGATCGCATCCTGGTAGCTCCAGCTCAACAGATCTGCTCTCGCCTTCAGCTTCAACAACGACTGGTCTGGAGGCTTTTCTTTCAGCCGCCCTGCTATCGCTGCCTCCGCGAGTAACAGCGAGGATGGGCGATCGATTCGAGAGAGCAGGCGATCGGAACGCTCCTGCCGCAATGGCCCGTAATCTGCTCCCGGAATCCTCAGTTCGAAGGTCCGCTGCTGCGTGTAGGCTTCTCGCAGTAAGGCCTCTGGACTTCTCCTCATGCCTAGCCACAGGCAGACGGAAACCAATCCAATCCCGGAAATGGACAAAACCGTGAGGGAACGTCTCCGCACCCATCTTCCGCTCCAGGACTCCCTGTTAGATGGGGTTGCACCGCTGACCGAATTATTGGGCGCCGCCAAGGGTCCTCGCTTTACTCAGCTCCGCTCTCGCTTCGGAGGACCATTCTCCTGCCGGATCAATTTCCAGATAGCGCGTCCAGGCATTAGCAGCGTCACTGTATCTTCCCCCGGCACTCAGCAGAACCGCACGGTTGAACAGCGCTACGGCATTGACGGGATCGGAAGCAACGATCTCGTCCAGCAGCTTCAGCGCACGATCGCTTTCGCCGTTCTCAAAATAGGCCGAAGCCAGATCCGTTTTCAGAGTGAGATCCGAGGGTTGCTCCGACAAAGCCATCTCAAGTGATGCTACTGCCGGAACGGCGCGCCCTTCGAGGAGATCGGCCCTGGCCTTCCGTTGCAACCAACCGACGTCTTGGGGCCTTCGACGCAATCCCGCTGCGATAAGTGGCTCCGCCTCTCGAAGGGCTTGTGGGACTCTCGAAAAAGATCCACTGCCGCCAAGGTTCCCTCGTTGCTCCACAACGGTTGAAAAGGGGGCACCCGGAAATCTCATACGCATCGTTCGGCGCTCGCCATATGACTGCACAAGAAGTCGGTCGGCTTGAGCAATGGACGGCGTCCGCGTATGCATCCAGATAATTGAAGCCCCGAGCAGTAGGACAACAGCCAGGGACACTAAGGCCGGAGCCCAGCGTGGCCACCTAGGCAAATGTAATTTCGGCCGCAGCACCTGTCCCGGTTTTCTGCCTTCCACCTGTGCACTCAGTTGACGCGCAACGTCCCTCTGCCACTTCTCTTCGCCGCTCTCCAGTTTCGCGAGCGTGATCCGTTCTGTCTCATCCTGTCGATCCGAAAAAATCTCTAGGGCATCTCGGAGGAGCCCACCACAATGATCACAATGAATCACGTGATTCAAGACCGCATGCTGCTGCTCCAGCGGAATCACTCCAGCTGCAAGCTCATGTAGCGACCGCTCACTGGGGCAATCGCTGGTGGCCCTACCCGACGTAGCTCGCCCCGCCAGACTGAGGGTGCGGTAGAACTCCCTGTACATCGCAACCAGCTTCTGGCATTTCGCGCAGGTCGCCAGATGATCCTGTGCCTCTGCGAGAAGCGCATCCGGCACTTGACCGTCCGGTCCGCCCACCTCAACTTCGATCAAGCGATCGATCTGCTCGCCGCTAAGATGCTTTTCTTCACTCACTGCTGCTTGCTCTCCTTAGAACGATTCCCCCGGCCTGATCCCTTCATTTCCTCTCTCGTCTAATTCCTTTGTCGGGACCGACAGCCGTTCGCGAACTTGTCTTGTCAATCTCGCAAGCGTGCTCTCGACACCCTTGGTCGACAGTCCGACGGACGGTAATGCCGCTATTGCGCTTGCGGCGAGCCCGACGCGGTAATAAAGCCAGAATATTTTCCGGTCGCGTTCCGAATTCGGACCTACCAGAATTCCTCTTAGACAGCTGTCGATCTGCCCGATAAGCAAATCCCGCTCGATGGCAGACTCGGCCGACCTCGCGTCCGCCACGTGTTCGCAGTCTCTTTCGTTTGCTGTCGATCCGCCGGCGACGCTCCCGCCTCGCTTGTGGGTTCTCTGCCCCTTGAAATAGTCATGAGCGAGATTCGCCGCAAAAACTTTTACGTAGCCGAAGATCGCATCCTTGTGCACCGACTTGAACGTCTGCAGAAGTTCCTGGCGTTCGCCGCACAACTTCACAAAGGTGTCCTGAACAAGATCGTCAACAACTTGACGCGAGGTGTCCCCCCATTTGCGAGCTACGCGAAAGACGACTCCGGCAATCAATGGCTGGAACCGTCGCACAAACTCAGTCCACGCCGACTCGTCCCCTCCATGAAAACAGACGAGGGTCAGTTCCTCTGCGGATAAGCCTGCGTAGTCCACCCTGGGCTGGGCCTCCAGTTGCCGAAAGATTGTATCTCAGCGCCGTGTAAGTCACTAAGCCGTTAACGGAACAGCTGACCATCCACGGCCCGTTGTGTCGCTGACTCGCAGTGTCAGTGGCCCGTCTCTTGCCGGTCGCCAGGGCAAATTCCGCCGCCTGAGGGGAAACGCCATCCGGTGTCGTTCTCTCATCCGAACGCGACTCAGCTCTCAGGCGGGCTTGAAGTCCACACGACTTATGGAGAATGCGATGCAACCTCATTTGATTGCCGATTTGTTTTTATCCGGTAGGCGAGATTTCCAGCGGCCATTTTTGAGCGTCCTTCTCGTGGCTGCTGCGACTGCCCTCGTTGGCTGCACGGCCATTCCACTGGGCCGCATGCGTCCGATCGTTCAGCCTCCGAACAGCACCTGCGAGGCCGGCAGCGAAAGGTTTTTCCAGGGAGAAGAGACCACCAAATTACATTACGTCCTTCCAGAAGGCGAGCCCACAGCGAGATCCGGAGTCACCTCCGTCGCGACCTTCAAGGAGTATCAAGAGAGAGTCCGCACTATTGTGCACAACAGAATTCCTGAGGGCCTCCAGAACCACAAAGTCACAAACGCATTCGCCGATTACATGGCATCTGTCTCGGCGGAAGCGCAACTCGAAGCACAGGCATCCCACGGCCGGGTCGACAGCCAGGCAGTGGCAAACGAGCGGGAATCCATCCGGAAAAACAGCCCGCCGATTAAGCTGAGCCATGGCGAAATGAAAAATTTCAGTGACAAGTTGTTCGATCTCAGTTTGAAGGTGAGTTCCGCGTCTTTAACCGGCATTCCAGGCAATCCGCCGACGGCCGACGCCAAACAAAACCAGAGCGCGAACGCACGCCCGGCCCTGGACAAGACGCTTGTTGCGTACTTGACGGCCTACTATAAAGGAAAATTCACCGACCGGCTGAGCGTGGTCTCGCCCAAACCCAACATTTCCACCACAATCCCGGATTCTGAAATCGCTGCAGCGGAAACCGTGTTACTGGAATTCATGGTGGACACCATCGACCCTACCCCGGTCATGGGTGACGCCCCGGCGGCTTCGATCAGCGGCACAACTCATTTTTTCCCCGGCGACTCAACCAACGAACCGACAGCATACGCAACTGGCCTTGCCAAGTATGTTCAGATCTCGAACCCGTCTTCGGCTACCGACCCAACAGCTTGCGGAATAACTACCAAGAACGCCTGGGTGCTGAAGGACCTCGCCAACGGCGCAGGCGATCAAGCGGCGGCCGTCGGCGGATTGATCGCCAACACACCCGGCGGTCTCTCAATTGGCCTCGGCGTCATCGGCAAGATTTCTATCGGCGACAACCAGACTCTGAGCACACTGGTGAAAACCGCGGCTTCACGTCTTGCGACGCGTGCGGCTCTTGCCTCTTCCTATTGGACGTTGCGGAATGTCAAGTTCAACATCCCCGACCCTTCACAGAACTGATTTCTTGGCCCGTCTGAATTGAAATCTTCCTGATCTGAACTGAGCACAATCGAGAGGAGACATCATGCCGAATTCATCAGAAGTGCCCCGTCACCGAATTTGTGGAGCTTCGGAGGTTCATCACCGCCTCTTGGAGAATCGTCTTTATCAGCAGAACCGAATCGATATCGAGCGCTTTACCGCGCGCTTCATGCTGTGGGGAGCAAGGAATCGTCGAACCGGGATCGTTAAGATTCCCGTCGTTGTCCACGTGCTCTACAGCGACGCCACCGGCAACATCTCGGACGCGCAAATTCAGAGCCAGATCGACGTTCTGAATACGGACTATCGGGCTGCCAACACCGACAAAGGCAAGGTTCCCCAGGTTTGGGCCAACCTCGTAGCGGACGCACAGATTGAGTTTGCTCTTGCCTCCAACGACCCGGGCGGGAACACGACAAACGGAATTACACGCGCACAGACAAACGCTCCGTCCTTCACAACCGATGACAGGGTCAAGTCTTCCGCGACCGGTGGCGCTGATCCATGGCCATCGGACCGCTACTTGAACATCTGGGTCTGCAACCTGGGCGGGGGATTGCTTGGATACGCCCAATTTCCCGGTGGACCCGCTGCCACAGATGGAGTAGTTATCCTTAATACCGCGTTCGGCACAACCGGAACGGCGGCGGCTCCGTTCAACCTGGGAAGGACCACAACGCACGAAGTCGGGCACTGGCTGAACCTGATCCACATATGGGGAGACCGACTTGATTGCAGCGGGACAGATCTGGTGGATGATACCCCCACGCAACAGGCTCCGAACTATGGAAAGCCGGTCTTTCCCCATATCACCTGCAACAACGGACCGAACGGCGATATGTTCATGAACTATATGGATTACGTGGATGACGACTCCATGCTCATGTTCACCCCGGGACAGGTAGCACGCATGAGCGCCACCCTGGATGGACCAAGATCTTCGATCGTTGGTGCCCAACAAACGAGGCTCCAAAATAATGTGCCGCAATCCACTGCGGGGTAGAGAGTATGAACAAACAAAACGTCGACCCCAATCTCCTGAACCAGAAATGGTTGCACTCGCATGAGGAGGACACAGCCGAAGAAATGGTCTTCCGCCCTTCAACCTTCAAATTTCCTCCTTCCCGCGGTCGGACCGGCTTCGAGCTCCGTCCGGATGGCACCGCCCAAGTGTTGGGAATTGCCCCGACTGATGCTCCACAGCAGCACGCCGGTACGTGGAGCATCGGAACCGAAAAACAATTGACGGTTCACGTTCCCGTCTTGCAACAAACTCAGTCCATGACCGTTTTATCCGTCGCTCCGGACCGACTCGTAGTCAAAAAGTAGGAACGACGACACCTGCCACGCGAAACGAACTACTAGCTGATTGTGAATAGGAGTGAACCCGAATGTATTTTTGCTTGCGCATCACTGCTTTGTTTTTTTTCGTCGCTGGGCAGGTTGCTCTTGCAGTCGACCCGGCAACGACTTCACACATTCAAATCGTCTACCCGCCCACGGACATCTATACCAGTGGCGGCAAGGACGATGCCAAAAGCACCTTTGCCGTCCGCGCGCTTGCGGACAATCTCAAGGGCCCGAGAATTGTGGCCGGGAGCCTCAAAGATGACGATTCATCACAAGTGCTTCCGGCTGAAGCGTTTGAACTCGTTAACCAGAAAACCTCATCGACAGACTCTATATCTACGACTGACCTGACGGAGCTCACGATATCCCTTAAACAGGGCTGGGTGCGACCCGGAAAGTATTCCGGCATTCTCTGGATTGCACCCACGGGCGACTCGGGAGCGCAATCGATTAACCTCAAGGTGTTCATCCGACCTCAATCCTCCTGGTGGATCGGTACTCTGGTCATCGCGGCGGGCGCCACGATTTCCTGGTTCGCCCTGTTCTGGGTGAGTCGACAGCGGCAGCTCGCCGCCAATCAAGTCGTAATTTCCCGCCTTCAGACCGTTGTGCAATCTCTGTTGAAAGCTCTCCAGGACATGGCCGCCTCAGGAGCGCCCGCCGCTCCCCGCACGGTTGGTCACCTGGGCGAAATTGTGAAGGATCGATTGCCGGAACTGATGCACGACAAGGAGTTGAGCATTATTGCGGGGGTCACCATTCCACCCGTTGATTCCGTTACGGTCGTAGACGAAGTCGATGGTGTCAACCGTATCGTCAGGAATGGATTCCCGGAGTTACTTCGAATCTGGAACGCACCGGGTTCAAATCACGCCGCCCTGACTCCACTCTTTACAGAGATGGATGCGCTGGGAGCGATTACCCAGCCATTGAGCACAGTCGACACAAAGATCCAGGCGATACTGGCCAAGGCTCCCGCGCCGGGTGCCAGAGTGCTCGCGAATAGTCAATTGCCGGTCCTGCCTTCAGAGGAATCGGTTGTCCACCGCGTTGTGGCTACCACATATCTTCTGGATTTGCTCTCCGTTCTGACAGTTGTTGTGGTCGGCATGCTTGTACTGATTTGGAAAAACCCTGGCTTTGGAACCATTGGAAACTACATAGAAGCCTTCCTGTGGGGAATTGGCCTCAAAGTTGGGAGCGACCTGACCAAGCTCGGCCCGGCTGACATCCGGACGGGTTTTGGCATCAAGACTCCGACGCCCTAGTCACATTCCTCAATCTGAGAAACGGAATGCTTTCAAAGCCACCACAGCAGATTTCGGGCACAACGCGCTCTCTGCTGCCACAAGCCTTCGGCCAACACGTTCATGAACCGTTGTGGCTCTGAAGGAACGGTTCCCTAGACCGTTGTGGTGTCCCTGCTGTGGACCCTGTAACTGTCTGCTTCGTCATTACGGACTTTCACGGTAGCGGTCATCCATTCGAAATCATGAATTGCGATTTCCCAGAAGCACACTTATCGCGTCCGCCCTCGAAATCACATCAATTTCGCGACCGCGATGCCAGCCAGGATGGCAAAGATTACCGCCAAGACCACCGCCCAAAGACCGTCTGTCTTTAGCCATTGAAGGCGACTCTTTGGGAACTCCGCTGGCACCGGAACCGTTCGACCATCCAGCATCCGCAAGCGCTGAAAAACAGGGTGCTGAGGACAGCCATACCGCGTCTCGCGTTCGTCCATTAGTTCGTATTTGGGGTACTGCAGCCAGAGCCACCAGTGCGGCGCTTCAATCTCAACAAAGTCTACGTACGAGTGTGACGCCCTATTCTGGCAAGCATGCGTGTCGCAATAAGGAATCATTGCGTGTGCCGTCTTGGCCGAATTTGTCCACGTATCTCGTAATGGCATAATGTACTGATTTTACAGTGAACGAGCCTGGCTAGAATCCTGGAAACTCATTGGGAGGTTTCCGTACAGCGGAACAGCTTTGTAACGCGCCACATCAGAGCTTCCGCATTATTGGTACCTGGATGTCGGCAACCCAAACGCTCTCAGAAACCCGTTAGGAGTCCGCGAACCGGACTTCTGAAGAGCGAGGAGAGTCGGAATTACGCCCATCCCAAGCCAGCATTCTGGTAGCTCGACACTAGCCGAGTTGTCGGGAATAATCTCGCTATGGCGGGGCCAGCTTACCTCGGGATGGGTGACAAGGCTTCTCAATCCATTACCAAAGTCCCGCGAGGCCGTTACATATGATATGCGCTCGCCCAGTTGTCCAACTTTGTTGGTGAACATCTACGTTCTTGGATGGTTAGCTTGGCGCGCTGGTCCGATTCGAAAGTGAAGGATGGCACGACGGAGAGCGCTCTCCGATTCCCAGTAGTAAGGCGGCCGAAACAGTTCACCCGGGCGCCCGATGTGCGTTATTCTTCGCGAGTATTGCCGAGCGATCAAGAATACCTGTCTCGTGATAGAGCGCTCAAGGGCAAAAAGCGGTAGCTGTCGTCCCGTGTGAGACCAATCCGGAAGCGCAATCACTATCTGCCCGCCAGTTCTCCTCCTTAGACCGAGAATCATCTTCTTGATCATCAGATGATAAAGCCGCGCGAGGTTGGCAACATTCTCTTTTGTGTTAAAACCATACGGTGGGTCTGTTACGATGACATCGTACGAGTCAGAAGGTAGCTGCTTGATTTCCCTGGTCTCTATCTTCCCTGGTCTCTTGAAATCAGCGGCACAGCTTGCCGCAAACGTACCTCTCCTGAATAGGAAATCAATTTCACTCGGCTTTGATGTCGAGTCGATCAGGGAAGGATGATTTTTCGTTTCCAACAAAAGACCTAACTGACTGGCGAGGACATCCTTCTCCTTCCTGAATGCTTGCCACAGTAGCTGTTCTTGTTGTGGCGCCTCTTGCAGCCGAATAAACTCGGCTGCGTACCTACGCTTTGCTCGAACGAGTAGATAGTACAATAATTGATCAACTGTAAATTTCCTGACTTCTGGATTTGCCAGTGATGGGGCGTGCAAAACTCCAGTCCGTGATTGTTTGAAACCATGAATCGCGTTTCTGAACTGGGTATTGCTCGACTCTTCAATCTGATTTAACGCACGCCTCCAATTCTCGAGCTCATCCTTGGTGGCTGAGAAAAAAGCCAGGTTGTCGTTTTGAAGAGTGCGAGCCAATCGAGAACGGTCATACCCTCTCGCTTCAACATTTCTAAACTTCGCAGCTTCGAATAAGAACGTTCCAGTCCCAGCAAACGGATCACATATCACGACTTTTCGGTTGCTAGGCCACCAGGGGCGAGTAATATTTATCATTGCTCCCATCAACGTATGCGGGATCGTTGTGTGGTCTTCCCATGCAGGTTTATTTTCATCAAAGATATGAAAGGGGTTGTCGTTAACATATCGCTGGTCAAAGCAGACGAAATAAGTAGTGACGGGCTTTTTCCCGCTTTGCGCTCGCCACTTAGCGGTCGAATCTAATCCGTCCACTTCGCTGCTTGCCCGATCAACAATCAGCCAAATCGTGCGGTTCAGGTCAAGTCGGTCTGCGGCCCGCTGGTTGATATCTTCCTTCTTCCGGCGACCTGAGTCACCTGCTTGAGCGACTTCAATGGAATCTCCGAGTTTAGTTCCCAACTTATTAATGATTTCAACAACGCGCAAGCCACCCATGTAGAATTTCTCAAGGCCAATTTTGACATCATCCAGACCGTTCTTAAAAAGTCGCCCTTCGGCTAGATCGTATTTGTCAAAATCCTCGTGGGAGTAGGCGGCAAAATAGATCTTTTTCTTCGTGTCTGGGCCCATAGTTTTCAGATACTGCTTCAATGCTCGCAGGAACGCCCCTTCGGTGGCCTTATAAGCCGCCCGCACGAAGATATTGTATCCACAGGAGTGGATGTAGCCCGAGGAGGCACAAATAGGTGCGAGATTCACTTCCAAACGCGGAGGCAGGAACACTTCACAAGACCCGAATCGGCTTTTAACTACGACCGTTCTCGCGAACATAGCCTCGTGAAGCTTGGCAATTAGCAAGTAATCTCTGCGTGATCCCCTATCAGCTAGGAACGCTTCGGCGATTTTCTCGACAGTGTCATAGAACTCTTCAGTCGACAAGAACTGGAGCTCCTCGGTGGAGTCAAAGATCCCTGAGTGGCTGTGTACCCGCAGCAGAGCAAGAAGCTCTGCAAACTGAATGTCCGTGACCTTTAGATTTTTCTTGAAGAGAAAAAAGAGGCAACGCTTCGGGTCGAGGGTAAACCAGTTCTTAAAAAAATACCGGCCATTCAGTACTTTCCGATCATCCTCCCCGAGTTGGCGTCCAGTACCGACTGACCTTTTGAATGTCTCGATAATTTCCGACGCTAGGCGTTTCTGCACTCGTTCTTTTCGTGATGGGACCATCTATCCAGACCTCCGTGCTGTGCACTCGAACAGGCCCGATTGAACTTATCTTCGGTAATCTCTCCCGGAATGTGATGATGCGGCGCGTTAAGCCGGCGTCGCCGTGCCTCGACCTGCACCATGGACGTTGGCTCCGAGTTCTAGTCGAAAGTTAAAGCATGCTATGTCCATTCGTTCACGGAGATAAAAGCGGTGAGCACCGTGTCGAAATACTGCTGAGTCTAACCGAAGCTGGTCGCACCGCTCGTCCAGCCCATATTTCACCAACCACTGAAACATTGCGTGGCCTGCGCCTTTCGATCGCATCTTCTTATTGGTCACCAGATCGTCTATGTAGAGATATCGCCCCCACCCCAAACAGCGGCAAAGCCGAAACCCAGCGACGCATAATACTCGACCGTTCCGCCGGAGCACTGCAAGTTGAAATCCGACTTCTGATTGCTGCCTTCTGACCAGTTCCAAATATGTCCTACGTTTGGTCCCCCTGAGGTGCGGCCTCAACTGGCACATCACTGCAAACGTTTCTTTTATCTCCGCGTCACTGTTCGCGATTCTAATCGCTGCCATGGCATCTCCCTTACGTCAACACCGGACGAGGGTTTCTCGGTAAGTTATTCGCTACCGGGGGCATTACGCTTTCGCCGTCAAGTATCGCTTGGTAGAACCACTCAAGGTGTTCCCGAGACTGTCGCTAGTATAATGCAGGGACGATACTGCAATGAAACTACTTTACCTATAACAAACAGCAGCTCGAATATAAACACAGAGGTTACTTGATCACGATAGATTCATTGAGCGTTAAAGCAACAGGCACCGAATTAGCGACGCTATTTCTGGTTACTTGAAAGATACATTTGGATGATCCTCAGTCCGGGTCCGCTCGTTTCTTAGACCTTTTGGCGCGCGGCACGAATTCTTCGCTAAACACCGAATAGATTAAGCACCGGAGGAAGCCTCCCTCAGGTTCCCCTGCTTGGTAGACCGTTGCTAGCACCCCCGGCGTTGCCCCTTGGTGTTCTCCTCTCATTACAGATTTTTCGGTGCCGTCATGCGTTCGAAATCCTGAATCGCGGCTTCCGAGATACGGACTTCGAGACAGCCAGGAGAGTCTGAGGGGCGCCCCGAACCCAACATTCTGGATAGCTCTACACTAGCGGATTTATTAGGCGTAATTTCCCCTAAGTCCTGGATGCGAACCTTTCTCGATACGAACATTCTGATCTCCCTAGAGAATGCGCCCGCCGAGCTCAATGTGGTGTCGGCGGTATTCTTCGGTGTATCCTACTCATTGGGAAGGGGGGCACATGGCCAAAAATGAACTGTATATCGAAAGGCGCGAACAGGGCGATTATGCGGTAAGAAAACCAGGTTCGGAAAGGGCCAGTGCAATACTCCCAACCCAAGCCGAAGCCATTGAGCGGGCTCGTAAGATAAATCCGGATGCGGCTGTCCACGTTGAGCGCGTCCGCGACACCAATGTCGGCGGCAGGGACAAATGGCGGAGGCCCTGACAGCCAAATGCGTTGCCGCGGCATCTTGGAATAGCGAACCGACCTGCTGCTCCGCAGTGTCTGGTCTGAGCGTCCGCTCTTGGCGGCCGCAAGCTAGTTTCCAGTAGATGTCCTACTACATCGTGTAACGATTCTTGATCCGGGTCGCAGCCTTGTCGATCTCAGGGAAGAGCGTGCTTTCGTTGATACCAAGATTTTCGAGTGCCTGTCGAATATGGATCTTCACACTCTGCGGGACAATGAATAGCGTTTCTTCAATCGGGTTCGGAAAATACATTTTCTTAGGTGGATTGATGCCGTATAGGATGAAGGCACCTGATTGTGCCAGAATTCGCCTATTGCTCATCTTGGGATGAACATAATACGGCTTAAATAAATCCATAGGGTCGATAATTGGAAGAAAATATGGTTTTTCAGACCGGATAAATTGATGAAGTCGTTTTATGACGCCTTTTTCATTAAATCTCTTGATGTTTCCGACACTCGATATATCTCCTTTCAGCGACTTTCTTAATCGATAAATCTCGTCTTTTTCCTCAGCCGTCATATTGGCCAAATTGGCAAGGCAACTTACTGAATCGCTATCAAAATACTTCTCGCGTTCCGGAGGAATTGCGAAAGCTGTCACCATGCCATCACTCGATTTGCCACTGTCAGGGCCCGGGTCGGTTGCAAAATAAAGCGCAACCAGTGCATTCAGCGAAACGTCCAGCAATCGAGTCGGTAGTCCAAAATGCTGCATCCGGACGAGCCTATCAAACATGGTTTCGTCGGATGCAAACTCATGAGGCTGAACTGAGATCAGATCACGAACTGCTCTTTTCTCGTTCTTAAGAAGCTCTTTGAGATCTGGTCGGAATATACCCGCAACGTTTGGCCAAGAGTAGTCCCGCTGGCCGCGAAAGCATTTCAAGTAGATAGAGCTAGACGAGTATCGCGCAAATGCCTCTATGAACTCGGTGAGAGATCGAGGCGGAACAGACGTTGTCGTGCTTTTCTTAGCCATGCGACACCTGAGATGCTCCGATAAAGGAGAGGCAGCGCGCAGATCTCTAAACCAGCCTTTTATAGTACACACCAAAAAACAACATCTGCAATCGCACGGGCGGGTCCAGGTCTCGAAGAGCCGATCCAGTCACAAAAGATGGCTGCCCTACATCCCTCGCGTTTGGGGACACGCGAAAACACGGACCGAGGACGGCGGGATTCGAGTCGCGATTTTCAGGATCAGTCCCTAAAACGCGATGGTAAGCAAGTTGCGGAGATCTTAAACCGCACAATGAACAACTTCTAGACAACGGTTGCCCAGACCGTTGCAGGCCCAGTTTCTTCTCAGGAACTCAGATGAGAGATGAGAGCAATCGGCAACGGTTTCCAGCACCGTTGCGGTGTTGCAGTTCCGAAGGTGAGACAAAAACACCTTCTGCTGCATAGACAGATAAGAGACCACACTGGCGGCCGCGCTGTGCCTCGGCTCGCCGGCTTCCCTGTCGTCTCCCGGCGAGATGAACAACGAACTGACGCACCGTCTGCTGAAGCGTTTCCCGGTTCTTTATCAAGATTATTGGTCGCCGATGACGCAGACCTGCATGTGCTGGGGCTTTGACCATGGCGATGGATGGTTCGAAATTATCTGGCAGCTGAGTCTGACCATTGAAGAGGAGCTCGCCTATTCTTGGATGCGGAAACGCTGGTATCTGCTTAAGAAATCCGTGTCCCGGCGCTGGAACAGACTCATATACACGATCTCGCCCATCACCCACGACAAGAGAAAACAAGAGGGCTCCGGGACAGCCGAGGACCCTTACCGCTGGGTCGTTATAGAAAAGGCAAAACGGGACCGGCTAGCCAGGCTAGTGTCGCGACTTTTCCCGAAGGACCGATCCGGGGAATATCCCAGCAAGATAGCAACGCTCCAACATCTTGGTTTCAAGGCGTTCGTTCGTCACCCGTACACAGGTTTCGCGGTCGTCCAGGTGAAAGAAAAATATGGAACGCTGCGGTTCTATTGCCCGGCCACGCCTGCCATCGACAAATACACTCGACTCGCGGAACGGCTTTCTGCAGTGACCTGCGAAGACTGCGGGAAACCGGGAGAGCCCAATGAATCCGGCTGGATCTCGACGCTGTGCGAGGAGTGCCGCAATACGAGGTTCAGCCCCCATGCGAGATAGAATTTCCATTTCCAGCACCATTACGCCCCGACTGCTTTCGGTGAATGACGCCGCTTCTTATATATCGTCGACCCCTTGGTTCCTTGAAGAACTCATCCGTACCGGCAAAGTCCGCATCACCACCATCGCCAACTCCCGCCTCATCGACATTCACGACCTCGATGCCTGGGTGGACGGTCAGACAGGCGCCGCGAATCCGCGAAAAGCCACCGCCCCGGCGGCAACTTCCCCCCAAGAGGCTTTGGAGATTCTCACGCCCGACGAAGTCGCGAAACGGCTGAAGGTAAAAGTCTCCTGGGTCTATGGGAAACGTCGGCCGGGAACGAAGAATCCGATCCCTTGTCTGCCACTCGGCCGCTACATTCGCTTTGACTGGAACGCCGTCCTCCGGTGGCTCGACAGCATTGCGGTGGAAGAGTTGCCACCAACCAAGCGCGGGCGAAGCTAGATTCCCCACATGGGAATGAGACAAAAACCACACCCTTTGCCATAGACCGTATGAGAACCATTCGCTGACTGCCCACGTACTCACCGCACTAAGGCAAAGAAAAGGAGGTTCTCGTTGCACAGGACGGAGAGGGGAACCGGGGTCTCGTATGAGGAATGAACTGCGCTTGCTGGAAACATCCACATCAGCCTCAAAATCCAACAAGCTCGTCGCTGAATTGGCGTTGCTCGGCAGGCCGCAGCTTGTTTCGACGAAATGCGAGCCCTCCAGCTCTCCTCCTTCCGTTTCACCGACCCCACAATCGGAAGACGCGGAAGATATTCCTTGGAGCGTGTTCCAAGCAGCCAGATTCCTCGGCGTCAGCCCGCAGACGGTCTATCTCTGGGTTGAACGCCGTCAGATTCCCCATCTCCGCGTCATGGGCCGCAATATTCGCTTTCTCCGGGAGGATCTCGAGCGGTTCCGCGCCACGTTTCGCCACGGACCCGACTCGGATCGCGCCGCCTGAGAATACTTCCGGCACCGCTTTCAGGCCCTCGTCCGCCCGTTCGTTTCCGAATCAAGAACCGAGATGGGAATCTGTTTCCGCTCAAAGGTCCGGTTCACACTTGGGAACACACGAGGGCCTGAAATCTCCACCGGCAAATACGCGACTCTTTCCAAGCTATGTCCATCAAATTGATGATCCAGTTCAAGGACGATTGTCAGACCATGTCACTCGACCACCTAATAGAGTCTCTTATGGAATCTCTGCGCGACGCCGTCCGGCAGGAAGTCCAACGAGCGCTCTCAGCCGGGAAGCTTCCTTCTCAAACCCCGAAAGACTCTGACCAGACTCATCCGGTTGCTCTCTCGAAAGCGAGAGCCGCTAAGGCGCTCGGAATCAGTGTCCGCACCCTCGACTACTGTATCGCTCAGAAGAAGATCCGCATCCTTCGTATCGGACGACGTGTCCTGGTTCCCATGACCAGCATCGAGGCCGCAACGAAACGAGGTGCGCTGAACATCCGGCACGACCGTGCCCCTGTGGCGCAGAGTGAAGCCTTATGGGTCCAGGAAACTTGATTTCTTCTTGTAGAAGTTGTCCAGCAGAACCTCCGGGTGGCATGTCGGGTCAATCTGATTTGCATACGTGGAGCACCATTCGAGGAGTTCCCGCATTCGGCTCAGCGATTCGTTGTCGAGCCCGTTCAGTTGTTCGGAATTCCCGAGACAAACGGCGAGTTGTCGCACCCACTGACTCTGCTGCAACGCTTGCGCCGCCTTGACGAGCACCTCGCCTCGGCGCGCAAATTCCCGCGCTCGCTCTTCTGCTTCGCGCTCTCGCCTCTGCCGGGCTTCAAACTCCTCCCGGCAGCGTTGCCGTTCGGCCTTCACTCTCTGGATACCTTTCACGAGCAAGTCAACACCGACGATAACGTCTCCCAGACAATCCTCGATCTTCCGTTGTTTGTTTTCTGACCAGGTCTTTCGCGTCGAGGTCGCCTCATCACAAAGCAGGGAAATCCGAAGAAGGCCCGTGGGCCGGTAATCCCATTTGGGAATGGACCAGAAGTAATCGCGCTTCTTTCTCTCGTTGTCCTCTTTGGACGGAATGTGTGTCTTGCAGTCCTGAATTTCGGAAAGACACAAGCCGATCGTTTCCGATTCATAGGTCACGGTCAGCTTCGCTCTCTCCTCTTTCGGCCACACAATCTGTATCTTGTGCCGCTCGAAGCCTGCAAAGAGAGCATCGAGAACCCGCAGCGCTCTTGGCAACGTGGCCTCCGTCACCAGCAGGTGCGTTGCCTCACCTTCTCGTGGCACCAACAATCCCTTCTCGTTTCGCTTTGGATTTCTCAGCAACCGCTCTAAGCGAACCACAAGCGGATGAGAGAGAGGCTGCTCCGCGATCACTTGAATCACCGGTGCCTGACGCCTTTCCTTGGGTCGCTCATCGACAACGCGTTCGCGGATCTCCACCTCAATGCGATAGGGATTTGGTTGCTCGATCACGGGCAGCGGAGTCCGAGCGGCCTGTGCCCGAGTTCCAGCCGTCGCCAGTAGCCCAAGCCTGGCGTCGGGATCTGGTGTTTGTGACAGAGCTTCGCGAGTCCCACATCCGAGTAGCCGAACTCCTTCGCCAGTCGGTGGACCGGTGTCGTCCAGACCCGCTCGTAAAGCTCTTCGCGTAGAAACGTCTGTGTTTTCATCGTGGGAATCTCCAAAGCCGGCGATCCCGACGTCTTGTGAGCGGGAATGCCCCTGTTGAAAAAGCGTTTCTTCAGCCGGCGCGGATGCCGGCAGTCTGTCTGGAAGTCGCTGGCTGTGTTCGCGTCCTCGACGTGACCGTTTTGCCCAATTGCTTCCCGGATCGGGAGGAGTTTCGAACTCCCCCGCACCACGAATCTTCCTAACTCTCCAGCAGAAATCTCGCGAACGGCATCTTCGATTTGTGAGCGACGATGGAACTCCCGGGCAAAGATCCTTGAATGGTTCAGTAAATATTTTTCGTCCACCTGGCCGGCGTGCTCGGGACTGCCACGCGTTTCTAGCGATATTTCGAAATTGGCCAAGCTGACATTTCTCGGGTCGCACAACGGGTTGCGTCGCCGCTTCGCAAGGATGCTGCTCAACCGATTTGCGAGGCAGAGATTGATGAAATGATGGAATCGCGCCGCGCTCGCGCCGAAATGCCGGGCAGGATCGAAGCATTGAATCACGTCGGCACAGCCTTCCGGTCTTCGGTTGGTTCCCTTTTGGCGGAATCGACTGTCCGGTGCCAGAGAACACAGGTACAGGAGTAGATCCTGTTCGAGGTCTGCGACTGTTTCCTCTGCGAACCTCCCGGCGAGCCGCCTCCTCAGCCACCGGCGTACCCGCAGGGGATCGCGCTCGAAGTATTCGCGAAAGTCTTTCGGAACGAGGAAGCCATCTTCTCCGACATAACGGCCGTCCGTGGTCACGGAGAATGACTCTCCGGCTCGCACAGCGTTGTTCCGCACGACGGCACTGTTCCGCGTTGCCAGAGTCGGACGCCCCTACAGGTCTATGCAGGACGGCTCGATTCTGTGTCACTCTCCTGCGAACTTAGCCTCAGCACCGTTCTCCTCACATTTCCGTGATCCGGTGTCCTCGCCTTCACTCGCACACCGCTGCGCCACTCGCGGACTCGCGTCACACCGGTTGCCTGTCGCTCCGGCTCTCGATTCCTTCCGTTCTCCTGCGAACGCGGTTCTTTGGTTCCCCTGCCTCAAGTGAGGGAACCAAATCCCCGCACAGGAGAACGGAAGATGAAGTCAGAACAAATCAAGGAAATCACGGAAAAAGCCACGGAACAGCTTGTCGCCGCGCTCAACGCGGGCCACAGTGAAGCGCTGACGGGCTATCTCAAGGCCATCGGACGCTTCCACCGCTACAGCCTCTACAACGTCATGCTCATCGCTTCGCAGAAGCCGAATGCCAGCTATGTCGCGGGCTTCCACGCATGGAACCAGCTTGGCCGCTTCGTCAAGAAGGGTGAGAAGGGCATCCTGATCCTGGCGCCCATCGTTCGCCGCAAGGTCAAAGACGAGGAAGCTGCCGACGAAGCATCACGGACGATCGCGGGATTCCGTGCAGCGTACGTGTTCGACATCAGCCAGACCGATGGCGAGGAACTTCCGCAGATCGGCGTCGTCCAAGGCGACCCTCGCGACTGCACCGAGCGCCTTCTGCAATTCGCCATTGCGCAGAATATCGTTGTCGAATATTCCGATGAGATCGCACCTGCGCGTGGGACATCGTTCGGCGGGCGTATCGCTATTCTTCCCGGGCAGTCTGCAGCTGAGGAATTCTCGACGCTTGCACATGAACTGGCCCACGAGCTTCTGCACCGCGGCGACCGTCGCGCGAACACGACCAAGAAGATTCGCGAGACCGAAGCCGAAGCTACCGCCTATGTCGTATGTCAGGCTGTTGGTCTAGAGACAGGCTCCGCTGCGGCGGACTACATCCAGCTGTGGAATGGCAACGCAGAGCTCTTGACCGAGAGCCTCGATTACATTCGGCAGGCATCGGCGCAAATGCTCGAACCGCTCACAGGGACGTGAGGGTTCCCAAGGCACGCTGGACCAGAGCAGGCGCCTTCAGGCGCTCACAGGTGCGCTTGAAATCCTTGCCAGGCCCTTTCCATCGCAACTCGTCAATGGACCTGAACACTGGCACATCGACACGAACTGTCGCGAGAGTGCGAAACAGCAGCGCATCGTCCCAGGCAGCGAAAAGCGCCTCAGCAAGCGGGCGCGCTCGGCGCAACTTCGAATCCCAGCGCTGCCAGTCTTTCGGAATATTTTCCAAGTGTGGATATCGCGAGAAAACCGCCGCTGCTGCTTTGGCTCCCCATGCCTTAATACCGGGATAGCCGTCTGCACTATCGCCCACTACAGCCAGATAGTCCGCAATCGAGGACGGTTTGACCCCGAACTTTGCGATCACGCCAGCCTCGTCACGGAGACTTTCGCGCCGGCGGTCAAGCTGTACGACTCGCGACCTCACGACGCATTGGCTGAGGTCCTTATCGGGCGTGCAGATGATTACTCGTCGGACGCGCTTATCTTTAGCTGCTTTCGCTGCAGCCGAAGCAAGCGCATCGTCGGCCTCGAATTTGACCATTGGCCACACCAGAACTCCCATCGATTGCAGCGCCTTTTCAAGAATTGGAAATTGCGATAGCAGTTCCGGGTCTACGCCTTCGCCAGTCTTATAGTCCTTATAAAGATCGTTGCGAAACGACTCAATCACGTGGTCGGTCGCAACTCCGATGTGAGTCGCTCCGCCCTCAATCATCGTGAGGATCGATCCAAGCACGCCGCGAACAGCACCAATCTCCTGCCCCGAAGCGTTTTGGGACGACGGTACAGCGTAGAAGTAGCGAAATAGTTCGTACGTCCCGTCAATGAGATAGATATCCATGATCCCGACTCAGCTAGCGATGCCACCACTCGAAGGAGGACCCTTGACCTCATCGATTGCGTGGGCGAGGCGCCTATGGAATCCGCTTCGCGAGGCCGCGCTTATTTCCCTTCAAAACCGCATTGCGAAAGACCTTTGGATTCGCGCGGATAAGCGAATCGAGGGCTTCGTCCGTCAGCTCCGAACCGATTCGCTGACGTATCCTGTCGTAACTCACCATTTGATAGCCGCGCTGATCGAGATAAGCCAGGATCGCCTTTACAGTTGCATCTTGAGGACTTGCCTCCTCGTCATCGGCACCAGCGGTTAAGTCCTCCTGTGAGGTCGCCTCTGCCTCAATCTCACGAATGCGGTCTATCAGAGCACTCCACGGGAGCGACCCCGGCACTGAAAAATCGAGATACTGTATGGGTTCGAGTCGGGGATGGACGGTGCAGTTTTGCAGCCTTACTGGAACAACGGTCTTCCCCTTTCCCAGTCCATAGGCCCACTCGAACGTGACGTAGGGTGAGTCGGCGGAGTTCTCGCTCAGCGCTACGATGACCGCGATTGAGCTCGCGATGCCGGCCTCTATGCTGAACCGCCAGTCGCTGCCAGGGCGTAATTGCCCTTGGTCTCGCCACATTTTGATGCCTGCCTCGGAAAGCTTAATATCCGCAAGCTCTGCGAAGTAGTGGTCTTTCCGTGAATAGCTGAGAAATACAGTCGCCATGAATCTTCCTCGCCGACGATTCTATCGAAGTCCGACGCGTACCTGTACTCGCTGATTCGAGCGACATCGCGAAAACTTGTGCGAGAATGGCAACGTCGCTGCGTGTTCAAATCCGAACACGAAGTCGTCTGGCGCGCTCCTTGAATGCGGCTTCCCCACCTTCGAGAATTTCGCAAACGTGCTTGCGGATCGTGGAATTCTCGAGTCCTCCACTCTCATAGGAGAGCTCGGGGAGAAAACCTGGGCGGTGTGGGCCACACTGCGCAACGATCACTTGGTCGGCATCCGTGTTTACCACGAGATTTGCGTTGTGCGTAATAATAATGATCTGTCGCCTCGTCTTGGCCATGCGAAACCGCTCCACCAAATCGTCGTAGATAGACTTCGGATCCAAGTTCTCCTCGGGCTGATCGATAAGGAGCGGTCGATCATCCTCGGTATCGATGGCCACGTACAAGAGCAGCATCACGATGCCGCGAGTGCCCGGAGAGAGTCGCTCGATGTCGACGCCATCGTATTGCAGGCCGTAGGACACGGAGATGTGAGACGTTCCATAGAGCCACTCGGAGATTTTTCGCGCCCACACAGCAAAGGCCTCGCCCTCCGAGCGCTTGACAGGAGCATGTTCGAGAAGTTGATGTTCATGCCGGTTTCGAAAATCAGCCATGGCCGCGGCGATTTCTGCTGACGTGCCCCGAGACCATGCTGGCAATAACTCCAGCGAGGCGGTTTCGAAGAGCGTTCCCTTGCCCTTGAATGGCCCTAACTCTCGCAGATCGAGAAGTTCCTCGCCTGCCTTTGCCCATGCTTCGAGGTTCACCATGCGGCGGACCGAGAACGACAGTTTTCCAAGTTCTCCGCCTTGCGACGTTAGACTGGCCTTGAGCGGTGCGTAGAGCGCAGAGAGTTCTCGTTCTTCCTCAATGATCGCGTCGAAAATACCCGCGTACGCTCTCATGCGCTCTTCCAGCAGCTCGGTGATGCGCGCCTCTGCGGACTTCGCTAGGTCCAACTCCTTAACAAGCGTGGCGAGAGCGGATTCCTCCCTGGATATTTTGTCCGACAGACGCTTGAATTTCTTCGCGTTCTCTGCGTCGATGCCAACGAGCAAACGCAATCGAGTGAGTTCTTTCTTTAGAAGACTTAACGTCTGGCGGCTAAGGTCGGCGTTGGCCGGTATCAGAGCGGTAGCCGCAGGCGGCACTTTCGGTTCAAACTCGGCCTCGTTCTTACCCGGGCCCGAAAGCAGTTTAATGAGACCGTCCGCGGCTTTCACTTCTTCCGCGAGAATCGAATCTACATCTTCCGCGAATACAAGACGAAACGCCTTCCATTGCTCCGCTGTGAGGGAGGCCTGCGCATGTTTCTTTTGAAGATCTCTCCAGAGTGCTGGTATTAAGTTGGCACGAATGTCTTTAACCTCTTCCTTCAAGGCCAGCAACGCGCCGTGGCGAGTTTGTGCTTCCTGTACTTTGCGCTGGGCCGCGTCGACCGCGACTGATAGCTCTTCGAGTCTTTGTGCGCGTTCCTTGCTGCTCTTGTTGGTGAGGGTTTTCCGGTCTTTCTTATCCTTTTCGATGGAATTTTTCTTGTCGTTCCATTGTTTCGTAAGGTTCGGAAGCTGTGCCTTCCTTGCCCTTTCGGTCGTCAGAGCGTCTGACGCGGTCCGAAGCGCTTGCTGCTGGCGCTCCCGCGCATTGCGAGCGCGTGCCGCGCGGATATCGAGCAATTCCCGGAAAGAGGAAGCGCCCATCCGGTCTTCGATGGGGTGCGCCTCGAAGACGACGCGTTCAATCTCCACGAGCAATGCGTCTTCGAGCCCTTCCGCTGAGCATAGCTGTTCCACAAATTGCTGCGAGAGATATTGGACTCGTGGAACATCCAGTGGGTCCTCGTCGAGACCAATGTCGCTGAGGGACGTTGCTGTCGGTTCTCCAGAATCCCAAGTGAGCGTTGACTTGGCGCCCACCAGATGTTCTTCCGCTCGCCGAAGGAACGACGCCTCGTTGTCTTTCGGCGGAAACACAAACGCGCCGGCCGCGATGAAATCGGCCAGAGCGGTTTTTCCGGAGCCACGAGGGCCGATGATCGCGACCAGACCAGGATTGAGCGGAACGACGGGCGTTTTTACAAAGTGTGCTTTCGAAATAGTTACTTGCGCGATGGTTTGCGAAGAAGGGCCCCCCTCCGGAGGTTCGCGGTCAACAAACGCACGACCTTCGGGTTCGATACACGCTTGCCGGAGCGATTCGAAGGTAGCGTCCCCTTTGATCCAGCAAAATCGATCCAGGTCGGGGCTTCCGACCTTCTCTGACCTATGGGCGTCCGAGCCATGGAGACATGGCTTGCATCCCCGCCATTTCTCGGTAAGCTCCTTGACGCTCATCGCTCCGCGCCCCAGCCAAAACTCTCGTTGTTGGGCATGGCTTGAAAAAATGATGTCCGCGAAAGCCTCAATTTTCCTACGAAGCGCCGCGAACGAAGCGTCATCCTTTAGGCCTGCTGTGCCATCGGTGCCGCCACCGGCCACAGCAACAAGAGCATTCTGTTGGATCCAGTCGCTACCCTTCCATGCGTCTCTCAGTTCGTCAAAATTCACCTTGAACTGCGCAGCCCCTTCCTGAAAGGCCTTCCGGTCATCCTTGATGGACCTGTCAAACGCCCGGCCGAGTCGCATCAAATCTTCCGCATTGCAGCGGTAAGTCTCTCCCTGGAACGGAAAGCGAAGTTCTGAAAGAAAGCGCCGAATTAAGTCGCGATGATCCGATCCCTCTGGCGAAAAAAGGAGGTGGACGTTGATCCCAGCGCCACGCGCCGTTTCGATGCCAAATCTCATTTCGACATTTGGAAAGATAAGCGGCACCCCGCGCAGTCTTCCCTTAGCTCGGAAGCCCAGAACCTGTTCATAGGAGTCGAGGGTGTAGTAATCGGTGATGCCCAAAGCCCGAATCGGTGGATTCGATGTTTCAATCCGGGTCAGGAAATCGTTCCAAGGGTCTTGGCCCCTAAATTGGTCGCCGAGCGTCGTGCCTGGGGTATGAATATGTGGGTCCCAACGATTCCAGAGAGAGCCTCGAGGATTGAGTGCCACAGCCGGGTCAGCCATGCAAACATACTAACTGTAACGCTACTTATCTAGAAAGAAGGAAACAGACCTACCTATTTTCATTTTGCCTTCTCCCTGAGCGCCGCGACGGCGAGATAGTTCACGACCGCCAAAGAATGACCGTCAAGAAGGGCCTGATCGGGACAGCGGCCACCGAGTCCGGCCACGGGTGTAGCCATCCACTCGTAGAAGAGCTTCACCGGTTTACCATCGAAACGATTCGCAAGTTGCACGTAAAGTGCGGCCAGCAGCGCGACCTTCTGGCGATCCTCACCGGCAGGAACCACAGCTTCGGTTAGCCACTCCCTCAGAACGCCGAGATCCACATCGATCATCTTCGCAAGGGCGGACGCGCGAAAACCGAACACTCGACCGAGCCCGACAATCGGGATCAAAAAATCGCGCATCGGAATTTGGGGCGACACAGGAGGGAGGCGAGTGGAAAGCAGAGAGCTGATGGGCCCGGTCTCTGGGGGAAGGGATTCCAAATACTCTTCGACCGGAGTCTCGTCCCAAGGTGCCCAGTCCCCCCAAATATCCGCGCCGGGAAACGCCTTGGCCAAAAGAATCTTGGCGCCCGCTCCAACGGCTAGATCCGTAAAAATGGCGGCCAACGATGGCTTCTTTTTGGCTTCAGTCATGCTTCACCCGAAACAAAGTCGCCGGCACCCCAAGATTCAATCTCAGTCACACCTTCTTCGGTCAGGCAAATCTCATTTGTACCCAGTCCCATTCGCTCCATCGCGCCCTGCGCAACCCAGTAGGCGATGGCACGTTCTATAAAGTCTCCTGGGACTCCCTCTCCGAAGTTATCGGCGTTGGTGTACGCCGGACATGCTTGGCCGCGGACTGCCTTGTACACCTCTATAGCGAACTGCTTAAGGTTGCCGTTGTCGTTCCCTGCGGTCATCAACCGGCCTCCTATTGCGAATGATACGGACTTTATCATGGTTAGCGTCTTCACAAGGTCCGATGGGGCTGCTGAGGCCGCGGGCAGAAGTGCGACTCACAAGAGGTACTTCAGCGTCAAATCGTCAGCTCTCTGAACACGAATCTCTTTCCGAAATGCCCTTCCTGGCCAAATTCTGCGCCTGATCCGCCTGCTTCTTCCGTCAAGGCTGTCCGCTCCGCTCCCATGAACGCCCAAACCGCGGCCTTGACGGCGCGGACGGACAGGCGCCTTCCCCCGCCATGAAGGGCAAATGTTTCTTCTGCACCGCGCTGCGGTGCCTCGGAGGAAACACAGCCCAAATCTGAAAAAGGAGCAATTCCAATCATGCAAAACGCAACCAAAGCAGTTCTATTTCCATTCGGACAGATCGTCGCCACACCGGGGGCACTGGCCGCGCTTGAGAAAGCAGGACAGCAGCCGTGTGAGTTTCTCGCACGGCACGGCCATGGAGACTGGGGAGAACTTGGCGAGGAAGACAGGAAAGAAAATCAGCTGAGCCTCGAACGCGGGTTCCGACTGCTGAGTTCTTATCGCACCCTGGCCAACGCCAGAATCTGGGTCATCACCGAAGCGGACCGCTCGGTGACCACGATTCTTCTTCCGGAAGAGTACTAAGAGGAAATGGAGAAAGGAGACAACGCCATGAACACTACTCGCGAAACCAGCGCAACTCAATCTGTTCCATTAACCGTGTCCGTATTTCAGGACATTCCTCTTTCTCGGATTCAGGAATCGAAGACCAATCCACGCCGCCAGTTCGACGAGACGAAACTCGCCGAACTGGCCGATAACATCCGCCTGCACGGTGTCCTGCAACCCGTGCTGGTGCGGACCCTGTCGGGAGGGGCGGTTGGCAACTACGAACTTGTGGCAGGAGCGCGGCGCTTCCGTGCTTCGAAACTCGCCAAACGGGAAACCATTCCCGCGACCGTCCGCGAACTCACCGATGCGGAGTGTCTTGAACTGCAACTCATTGAAAATCTCCAACGCGCCGATGTGCACGAACTCGATGAGGCACGCGGTTATGCCGCACTGATGCAACTGCAACCGGACACCTATACCGTCGAGACGCTCGCCGAGAAAATCGGACGCTCCGAAAAGTACGTGTATGCCCGGTTGCGCCTCATGCAATTGGCCGACGAAGTCCAACAGGCGTTTTACACGGGCAAGCTGACGGTCGCGCACGCGTTTGAGATTGCGCGGCTCACACCCGACGACCAGCGCCGGGCACTTGCCGAATGCTTCCCACACCACAAGACAACGGCGGCTCTCTTAAAGGACAAAAAGGCGGAAGCCGTGACGGTGCGGCAACTGCGCGAGTGGATTGAGCGCGAAGTGCACCTGGACCTGACCAACGCTCCGTTCGGCACGGAGGACGACCAATTGCTGCCCGCAGCCGGAAGCTGTCTGAAGTGCCCGAAGCGTACCGGAAGCAACCCGCTGCTGTTTCCCGAGGCTGTCGGTCCCAAGAAGTCCATTTGTACCGACCGGACCTGCTACCGCGCGAAGATCGAAGCGCTCGTGCAGATTCGCATGAAGCCTCTCGAAGCAGCCGGGGAGAAACCTCTGCGCGTGTCGCAGGCTCCCGCGTGGCAGTCGAATGGCCACGGACCGGACGTGCTGCACAGCGGGGAATACCGTACCGCAAAGAAGGCGGAATGCCCGCACACTAAACCTGCCGTGGTCATCGATGGCGGGAGCGCGGGAACCGTTCTGCACATCTGTCAGGAGGAAAAGTGCCCGGTTCATGCGCACGCGACGCGCTACCAGCCGACACCCCAAGAACGTGCTGAACGTGCAAAGGAAGCGCTCGCGGAGCGAGCCGAAAAACAGACCCGGCTGCGCATTCTCGAAGCCGTCCGCAAGAAACTGCCAGCGACCCTCTCTCGCGCCGACCTCGAAATGGTCGCGCTCGACTACTTCCGCCGTCTCGGCCACGACAACCACCGTCGCATCTGCCGTGCCTACCAGTGGGACGAGAAAAAGGCAAAAGCCTCGATGGGCACTCAAGCTATGGACTACGAGGGTATCGGACGAAAGGCTGTTCGGGCGATGAGCAACGTCAACTAGCGGCATTTCCTCGTGGTCTGTTCGCTCGCGTCCGACCTCTATTGCCCCGGTTACAACCCACGCGAGCCTTTGAGCAAGGACTCAAACCTGGCTCTCACCGCCGTCCGCTACAAAGTGGACACCGGTAAACTCGCGGGCGAAGTCAAAGCGGAGCTTTCCAAGAGGAAGGACAAGCCCATCGCGAAGAAACGGAAGGAGGAGAAGAAGAAGTAAGCAAAATCGAGAGAGCTACCAATGCGGGCTGCGCTTCGGTGCAGCCCGCTTTTTCTTACGCCGCCGCTTTCGCGGTGCGCCGACCGCCTTTGTTGGCCATCCGCTGAGCCATAAACAGGATCAGCTTCCGGTCTTCATCCTCTGCCTTGCTCAAGCACCGGCGGAGTTTGTGAAGATACCTCGCGTCTTTTCCGGAGTGACCCCAGGCTATGTCATCCGCCGTTTTCCGTTTCAAAAGGTTCGGCAGTTTGGGCGGCTCTTCGCCGTCATAGAAGAGTTGGTACAACGGGATTTCGAGCGCCCGTGCCAGTTTCTCCAGAGTCTCGATCGCCGGCACGGTGTGACCGTTTTCGACACGCGAGATGTAGCAACGCAGCAAGCCTGTGCGCTTCTCGATGTCTCCCTGCGAAAACTTCTTCTCTTCCCGTAACTGCCGCAAACGATCGCCGATGACCATTCCTTCTGTTCTCCCGAAATAGATTCTATGATTAGGGTTGCGCTTCCACCAAACGCATACTAACACCGATGACTCGGCCCACAATCTCGGCCTCCCGTGGATGGGCAAAACGGCGCACCTGGCATTTCGAGAGAGGATGAGGAACCGACCACAGATAGCCCTCGCGCAGTTCACACCAGGTGCACAGAAATTCCCCGCGAAGTTCCACAAAGTAGATTGGCCGGTCATGTTCGCTTTCCCATCGGGTCAGAACCTTGCGCTGGTCTTGGTCGATCTGCACGATTGACCCTGGCCGGATCAGAGGAAACAGCGTTCGGTCGTCCATCCCTACAAAGCCATAAACCCCATTCTTGAGGTCCAGATGCTGAAGGAAACGGAGGGGCACTTCACCCCAGATTTCCACTAACCGCGAGAGCAAATTGGTTTTGTCGAGATGAAGGTTTTCGCGCGATCGGAGCGGCACGGTAACCGTCTGCTCCCCTTCGCTGGACCCGGCAGAAAGCTGAGTTCTCGCCGGGGCGAACATGGCTTGGTCCCTGTCAAAGTCACTCAGGTTACAGCCGAAGAGTGTGAAAATGTTTGACCAGTGCTCGTGGTAGATTGCTCCGACTCGGTCAAAACAAATGTCGCTGATTCCGTAAATGTCGTCGTGCATCTCGAACGCCGGCCGGGCCGGCGTTTCGTCTCCGAGGTCGTCGAAATCCACGGCTATGACCCCGACAGGGATGAATACAACTACGGCTTTATTTTTGACAGCCACAAGGAATTGGTATGAACACCGTGGAGAACCCGGGGTTCGCTTCAGAGTACATCCTCGACAACTTCGAACCAACCGACCGGATCGCCATGCTGGTGCTCCATCGCGACTTCGGCGAAACCATCCAGCGCATCACCAGCGCCCAGAAGGCGGCGAGCCCCGAGTTTCAAGCATGGCTCCGTTACAAGAACGCGAACGGGTCGGACATCTATATAGGGATGAACCCGCTACGCCAGGACGCTTCGACACGAACAAAGGAAGACATCGTTTCCATACGGCATGTCTATCTCGACCTCGATCACGGGGGACCCGAAGCCGTTCAATCACTTGAGAATTCGAGCGCGGTCCCGAAACCGAATTACGTCCTGACCAGTTCACCCGGAAAGTTCCAAGTCGTATGGAAGGTCGAAGAGATGAGTCTCGACGAAGCCGAAGGACTGCTGCACGCCATGGCGCGCGAGTTCAATGGAGATCCTGCGGCCACGGATGCGACACGGGTCTTGCGGCTGCCTGGTTTTGCCAACAAGAAATATGACACCGATTTCTATGTCGAGGCTCGGAGGGCATCCACGGAGACTTACCACCTTCGCGATTTCAAGTTGCACATCGACTCCCAGGATTCGCCACGCCACAACCA